>Ga0078972_1000366_pt1 | contig 187276 bp, 184 predicted proteins | sample YelNatPaOPGAMG01_FD_67568 | JGI IMG/M metagenome (GOLD analysis project Ga0078972, IMG submission 67568) | Hot spring thermophilic microbial communities from Obsidian Pool, Yellowstone National Park, USA - OP-RAMG-01 (SPADES assembly) (version 2) | ecosystem: Environmental > Aquatic > Thermal... | reverse complement strand
GCCCTTGGGCTAAAAGATAAATTTTTTTATTGTTTTTTAAAGTGTACTCTTCAAGATTTTCACGAATCTTTTTTTTATTTTTGGCAACTTTTTCTAAATCTTTTAAATTGATCTCCACATTAAAGTGACCGGCATTCGCTAAAATTGCCCCATCTTTCATTTTAAGAAAATGTTTGGCAGTTAAAACATCAATATTACCGGTGACTGTCACAAAAACATCGCCAATTTTGGCCGCTTCAATTGCTGGTAAAACTTTAAAACCATCCATTCTTGCTTCTAAAGCTTTAATCGGATCAACTTCACAAATAAAAACATTTGCCCCCATACCTTTAGCTCTTTGAGCTAAACCTTTGCCACACCAGCCATAACCAAAAATAACAAAATTTTTACCAGCCAATAAAATATTTGTTGCTCGCAAAATTCCATCTATTGTTGATTGGCCGGTACCATAGCGATTATCAAAAAGATTTTTTACTCGAGCATCATTGACAGCTATGATCGGAAAAGGTAACTGACGATTTTTCTCTAAATTTTTTATTCGAATCACTCCAGTGGTTGTTTCTTCTGAACCACCAATAATTTGGTGATATTTTTTTGTTTTAACCGCTAAACTGATTAAATCAGCACCATCATCAATTAATAAATCTGGTTTTTGGGAAAGAATTTTTAATAATGCTTGATAATAAAATTTTTCATTTTCACCACGATAAGCATAAACAGGAATTTTTTCATAAATTGTTAAAGCAGCTGCTACCTCATCTTGAGTTGATAAAGGATTGGAAGCAGCTAAATAAATTTTGGCCCCTCCTCTTTTTAAAGTTTTAATTAAATTAGCGGTTTCAGTGGTGACATGTAAACAAGCGCCAATTTTTAAATTTTTAAACGGCTTTGTTTTGGAAAATTCTTTGGCAATTAAAGAAAGAACAGGCATTCTTTGTTTAGCCCACTTGATTTTTTTCTCACCAACTGGTGCCAGTTTTTTTAAATTTATTTTTTTCATATTTTTATTCTGTGACTCTAAAGACTTCTTCAACAGTTGTTATTCCTTCTAAGGCTTTTAAAATCCCATCTTGAACCATCGTTATCATTTTCTGTTTTTTTAATGTTTTTCTTATTTCATATTCAGAAATTTCTGCTTTAAGGATTAATTTTTCTATTTCGTCATTGACAGTGAAAAATTCAAAAATTCCAGTTCTTCCTAAATAACCGATATTTTGACAATTTTCACAACCCCTTCCTTTATAAAACTTTAAATTATTGAAATCAATTTTTTCCTTCTCTTCTTCAGGCAGATCGTTTAAGATAATTTTTACTCTTTCTAATAAATCCTGAGGAATTTTTACTTCTTCTTTACAATTTTGACAGATTTTTCTTACCAATCTTTGGGCCATGACTAAATTTAGGGCTGGAGCTAAAAGATAAGGTTTAACCCCTAAAACTAAAAATCTTGGAATCGCCCCCGCTGCATCATTGGTATGAAGGGTTGAAAGAACAAGATGGCCAGTTAAAGAAGCCTGAACAGCAATTTCAGCTGTTTCACTATCTCTTATTTCACCAACCATAATGACATCAGGATCTTGTCTTAAAATTGAACGAAAAGATTTGGCAAAACTTTGTCCTTTTGAGGTATCAACCGATGTTTGAGTTACTCCTTTTAACTCGTATTCAATCGGCTCCTCTAAAGTAATAATTTTTATTTCTGGTTTATTTATGTACCTTAGGATAGCATAAAGAGTTGTTGTTTTTCCTGCTCCAGTTGGTCCAGTGGTGATAATTAATCCATTTGGTCGGGTAATTTCCCTTTTAATAATTCCAAGATATTTTTCTCTTAAACCAAGATTTTCAAGTTCGATAAATTGATATGGCATTAACAACCTAATGACAACGCTTTCTCCAAAAGGAGTTGGAAGGGTTGAGACTCTAACATCAATTTTTTCGTTAGCAAAAAAGATAGAAAAATGTCCATCTTGTGGTTCATCAGTGACATTAATTTTTAATGAAGAGATTAATTTAATTCTTGAAATAAGTGGTGGCCATAAATCTTTTGGGATATTGGCAACATCGTGTAAAATTCCATCAATTCTTAATCTAAACTTAATATTTCTTTCTTCTGCCTCAATATGAATATCAGAAGCCCTCGTTTTTATCGCTAAAGCAATGGTTAAAGTCACAATCTCTGAAGGTGAGGCATGATAAATTTCTTTTTCAAAGTCTTTAAATGTTTTTATTTTTGCTTGATAGGCAGAAATTTCCTCTTCAGTGATTTCTACCCCTTTCTCTCTTTTTTTAATTTTTGGTAAAGTTTTGTAAAGCTTTAAGGCAGAAGAGAAACTGATTAATGAAGTAAGAAAAAAAGAAACGGTTAAACCAGTTTCCTCTTCTATTCTTGATTTAAGTTCTAAAACTTTTGGGTCAGTTGGATCAACTATGGCCAAATTTATTTTTCTTTCACTTTTTGAAAAAGGAATAACTTTTAAATTTTTTGCTTCCTCTTCGCTAACGATTCTTAAAACTTCAGGAGGAATAGAAATACCTTTTAAGTTGATATAAGGGATGTTTAAAAAAGCTGCTTTTTTTTGCGTTTCTTCCTCAATTTTTTTAATTTTTAACTCTTCAAGCTTTTCTTCAAGTTTTGCCTTTTTTTCGTTTTTAAAATCCATATTATTATTTTACCGATTATATATTCTTTGTCTAATTGCTTCTATTTCCTGTTTAATTCTTCCTTCTTCTTCTACCTCCTTTTTTATCTTTCGCCAGGCGTGCATCGCGGTTGTGTGATCACGATTTCCTAATTCTTTTCCAATTAAAGGAAAAGAGGCATCTAATTCTTCTCTTAAAAGATACATCGCCACTTGTCGAGGAATAACCAATTCTTTTTTTCTTGAACTACCGGTTAATTCCTGAAGTTTTAAGCCGTAGAATTCAGCGACAATTTGAAGTAATTCCCTTGGCGATAAGGCAGCTTTTTTTGGTACACTGATAAGAGAAGAAACAATTTTTTTTGTTTCTTCCAAAGAGAAAGGTATTTTATTTAATTCATGGTAAGCAATGACTCTATTTAGGGCACCCTCAAGTTGTCTAACATTATTTTGAATATGGGTAGCAATATAAGTAATAATTTCGTTTGGTAAACTCACACCTCTTTCCTTTGCTTTTCTTTCTAAAATAGCAATTCTTGTTTCAAGATCTGGTGGAGAAATATCAACAATCATTCCTCCTTCAAAACGAGAAATAAGTCTTTCTTCTAAGGCAGGAATAATTCTTGGTGGGCGATCACTGGTTAAAACTATTTGATTATCTTTTTGATAAATGGTATTAAAGGTATGAAAAAATTCTTCTTGAACTGCCTCTTTTCCAGCAAAAAATTGAACATCGTCAACCAAAAGGACGTCTTGATTTCGATATTTCCTTTTGAAAGAATCAATTTTTCCATCTCTAATTGCTTTAACAAATTCATTGGTAAATCTTTCAGCACTGATATATAAAACCTTTTTCTTTTTATCTCTTTTTAAAATTTCATGACCAATTGCTTGAAGAAGATGTGTTTTTCCTAAACCAACACCACCATAAATAAAAAGAGGGTTGTATTTTTTCCCCGGCGATTGAACAACAGCTAAAGCAGCAGCATGAGCAAGTTCATTTCCTTTACCGACAACAAAACTTTCGAAAGTATAACGAGGATTTAAACCATATTCATTAGTTTCTAAAATTTTTTCAGAGTCTTTTTCTTTTTTAATTATTTCTTCAATGCTTATAAATTTCTTTTCAGGAGTTGGAAATGGTTTTATTTCAACTTTATACAAAATTCTTTTTACTTTATTATCAGTTGCTGCTTGAAGAATTTCTAAAATTTTCTTATGATATTTTTTTTCAAACCATATTCTTGTAAATTCATTTGGCACAGAGATAACAACTGTTTCTCCATTATCTTCAATTGAGGAAATATTCGCCTGTTTAAACCAAGTAACGAAATTAGCCCGAGAAATTTGAAGTTCCATTTCCCCTAAAACAATTTGCCAAAGTCTTTCTTTTGTTAAATCATTGCTATTCATATTTTAATTAAAGCATAAAATCATTATATCACAAATTTAAGCAGTGGAAAAAATGAGGATAAATTGTGGAAATCTTGCTTTTCTTTTTTATTTTTGTTAAAATAGAAATCTATCGTTGATTTTTATGTTAAAAATAATTTTCTATGTTTAAAAAGAAAAATCGTTTCAATGTCAAAAAAATTAGAAAAGATTTCCCCTTGCTGAATCAAAAAATTTATCAACATCCTCTCATTTATTTTGACAACGCAGCCACTACTCAAAAACCAAAAGTAGTGATAGATCTTATTGATAAACTTTATTCTGAAAAAAATAGTAATGTCCATCGAGGAATTCATTATTTAAGTGAGAAAATGACGGAAATGTATGAAGAGGCAAGAATAAAAGTTCAAAAATTTATTAATGCCAAATATCCCCATGAGATAATTTTTACTAAGGGGACAACAGAATCAATTAATTTAGTTGCTTTTTCTTTCGGTGAAAAGTTTATTAAAGAAGGTGACGAAATCATTGTTTCTGAAATGGAACATCATAGCAATATTGTTCCTTGGCAAATGCTTTGTCAAAGGAAGGGGGCTAAATTAAAAATTATTCCTTTTAACGATAATGGAGAACTTTTACTCGAAGAGTATAAAAAATTAATTAGCCCAAAAACAAAAATAGTGGCAATAGTTCATGTTTCAAACTCTTTAGGAACAATTAATCCAATTAAAGAAATAGTGAAAATCGCCCATCAAAATAACATTCCTGTTTTAATTGATGGTGCTCAAGGAATTCAGCATCAAAAAGTTGATGTGAAAGATATTGATTGTGACTTTTATGCTTTTTCTGGTCATAAAATGTATGGTCCAAATGGAATTGGAGTTTTATATGGAAAAGAAAAATGGCTTGAAGAAATGCCTCCTTATCAAGGTGGAGGAGATATGATAAAAGAAGTAACATTTGAAAAAACTACTTATGCTGAATTACCTTTTAAATTTGAAGCAGGGACACCTAATTATATTGGAGCCATTGGTTTGGGAGCAGCGATAGATTATTTAAATAATATCGGATTAGAAAATATTCAAAATTATGAAAAGGAGTTAAAAGAATACGGAATGGCTAAATTAAGTTCAATTGAAGGACTAAAAATTTATGGGACAGCAAAAGATAAAACTTGTATTTTTTCTTTCTTACTCGATAATCTCTCTCCTTATGACACAGGATTTTTTCTAGATAAAATGGGTATTGCGGTAAGAGTTGGTCATCACTGTACCCATCCTATCTGGCATCATTATAAAGTTGAAGGTTCGGTGAGAGCTTCTTTAGCTTTTTATAACACCTTTGAGGAGATAGACTATTTAGTTAAAGCATTAAAGGAAATTAAAAAAATGTTTATTTAAAAAAATGACGATTAATGAAATTCAAGAAGAAATTATCAAAGAATTTGAAAAATTTAATACTTGGCAAGAAAAGTATAATTATTTAATTAAAATAGGCAAAAACCTTCCCCCTCTTGATGAAAAATATAAAACGGAAGAAAATCTTATTAAAGGTTGCCAAGTTAAAACATGGTTCCATTCAACTTTTAAAGACGGTAAACTTTTCTTTGAAATTGATAGTCTTTCTTTGATAGTAAGAGGAATTATTGCTCTCCTTATAAGAATTTTTTCTGGCCAAAAACCAGAAGATATTAAGAATGCTTCATTGGATTTTGTAAAAAAAATAGGACTTGAAGAAAACTTTTCTCCTTTTAAAGAAAATAGTCTTTTCAAAATAGTTAATCGAATAAAATCAGAGGCCGAACTTTATGAATCAAGAAAAGATTAAATGTCTTATTCCTTCTAAAACTATTTTAATTCATGAAAATTCTTTAAAATTTTCTCGGTTAATTTATGCTATTTTAGTTTTGATTTCTTTTCTCTTCCGTGATCAAATAATTCTTTTAATTACCATCATTTTGATGTTCTTAAGAGTTTTATCATTTAAACTTGATTTTTTTTATCAATTTTACAATTTGTTTTTAAAAAAATTATTAAAAGACAAATCAGAGCCTGTGATTAAAGAAATTAGTGAGATAAATTTTGTTTTTGCGATGATGGCATTTTTTTTACTTTTTGGCTTTCTTTTGATTTTTTTCAAGAAAAACGTTAATTTTGGTTGGATCTTCGTTTTAATTGTTGATTTATTAATGTTTTTAGCTGTCTTGATAGGTTTTTGTTTAGCCACTTTAATTTATCTTTTATTTAAAAGATATTTTCTAAAAAAATGAAAGAGAAAAAAATAGGAGAACCTGGTTATCTTAATCAAAATTGTTGGTTGGTAAAAAACCTTAATTATCCCCCTTATAAAAGGTGTCAGTATTGTGAAATAAAATTTCACAACTGCTTATTCTTAAAATATCAAATAATTTCTACTCTTTTGATAATTTTGTTTTTAAGCCTTTCCTTTTTAATTAAAGAAAAAATTTTTGAATTGATGATTGTTTCTGTTTTCACTTTTGTGATTGTTTATGGCTATTTTTTTAACAAAACTACCGATGAACTTATTAAAAACAATTTTCTTTTAAAAAAGGCTAAAGATGATTTAGAAAAAATAAATAAAGAACTTGAAGATGAGGTTGAAAAAAGGACAAAAGATATTGTTGCCCTTTCTCAAATAAAAACAGAATTCTTAAGAATAGTTAATCATCAATTAAGAACCCCCGTTTCAATTGTTAAGAGTATGCTTTCAATGATTATTGAAGGATCGATTAAGGAAAATGAGATAAAAGGATACTTAAATGAAATTTATAGTTCTGTTGAAAGATTAGAATCAATTTTAGATGATTTATTAACTGCTCAAGAATTGGTTGGAACAAAGCCAACTTTAAATCTTTCATTCTGTAATTTAGAAGAATTAATTTTAAAAGTGATGGAAAAATTTTCAGTTTCTGCTCAACAAAAAAACCTTTCTTTGTCTTTTGAGAAAGAGGGACAATTACCAAAATTAATTCTTTTGGATAGAGATAAGGTCGAAAAAATTTTAAAAAAATTAATTGATAATGCAATTTTTTATACTGAAAAAGGTGAAATAAAAATTAAGACTCAGAGAGTGAAAAAGGGCAAAAAAGAATTTATTCAAATTTTTGTAAAAGATACTGGCATTGGGATTACTGACGATGATAAGAAACATCTTTTTAAAATTTTCTCTCGTGGTAAGGAAGCAGAAAAAATTCATCCGAGTGGTTCTGGTTTGGGACTATATATCGTGAATGAATATGTAAAACTTCATAAAGGGAAAATAGAAGTTGAAAGTGAGGGTAGAAATAAGGGAACAACTTTTATTGTGAATTTGCCAGTCATTACTCAAATTTAATTAACATTTAAACATATGGCACTTCCTTCAAAAAAAAGACCAAGAAGCGAAAAAAGAAAAAGAAGAGCAGCCAATCGATTAAAAAAAATGAATCTCTCTCCCTGTCCCAATTGTGGTAAACTGATAATTCCGCATCGTCTTTGTCCATTTTGTAAAAAATATAAAGGGAGAGAAATTATAAAAGAGAAAATAAAAACTAAAAAAGTATGAGCGAAAGGCGTTTTGCCAGAATAATTGCTTTACAAGTTCTTTATCAGTTAGACTTCTTGAATCTTTTTAAAGAGAAAGAAGAAAAGATTGAAGAAATTTTTAATTATCATTTAAAAGAATTTACTCCTTCCTCTGGGGAAATTGTTGATTTCTCTAAAAAGTTGGTTAAAGGGGTGATTGAGAAAATAGAAGAGATAAATGATTACTTAAAAAAATTTGCTCCTGCCTGGCCAATTGAGAGAATTTCTTTAGTTGATAGAAACATTTTAAGGATTGGAATTTATGAACTTTTATTTTTAAAAGAAACTCCGCCAAAAGTTGCCATCAATGAATCAATTGAATTGGCTAAATCGTTTGGTTCTGAAAGTTCTGGCAGGTTTGTGAATGGAGTTTTGGGAGCAATTTATGAAGAAATAAAAGAAAAAAATTAATTATGAAAGATCTTAAAAAATTGGAAGAAAGAATAGGAGTCAAATTTAAAAATCTTAATCTTTTACGCCAAGCTTTAGTTCATAAATCCTATTTAAATGAACATCCAGAGGAAAAAATTTCTGATAATGAAAGATTGGAGTTTTTAGGTGATGCGATTATTGAATATATTGTCACTGATTATCTTTACAGAAATTATCAAGAACCAGAAGGAACTTTAACCGCTTGGCGGGCAAGTTTAGTTAACACAAAAATTCTTTCCCAAATTGCTAAAAAATTTAATTTGGATAAATATCTTTATCTTTCAAAAGGTTTATCTCTTGAAAAATCAAAAACAAAAGTTTTAGCTGGTGCTTTCGAGGCATTAATTGGCGCCATTTATTTAGACCAAGGTTTAAATAAAGCAAAAGTTTTTATTGAGAAAGAAATTATTCCTCAACTTTCTAAAATTTTAAAATACAAACTCTACAAGGATGCAAAAAGTAAATTTCAAGAGTTTGCTCAAGAAAAGTTTAAAATTACTCCATCTTATAAAGTTTTAAAAGAAGAAGGTCCGGATCATGCAAAAAAATTTACCGTCGGTCTTTATTTAGGTCAATCTTTAATTTCAAAAGGAAAAGGAAGAAACAAACAAGAAGCGGAAATGGAAGCAGCTAAAAAAGCTTTAAAGAAATTTAACTATGTATCTTGAGAGATTGGAAATTTTTGGCTTTAAATCTTTTGGTAAAAAAACTATTCTTATTTTTCCACCCGGGATAACCTGTATTGTTGGCCCAAATGGTTGTGGTAAATCAAACATCATTGATGCCATCCGTTGGATTTTAGGTGAACAAAGTTTTAAAAATTTAAGGGTGGATAAAGTTGATGATCTTATTTTTTCAAGCGATAAAAAAAGACTTAATTTTTGTCATGGATTAATTTTATTAAAAAATGAAGAAAACAATTTAAAGATTGAAAGAAAACTTTTTCGTGACGGAGGGAATGAATATTTTTTAAATGATAATAAAGTTAAAAGAGAAGACCTTATTTTAGCTTTGGCAAAAATAAATTTTGGGCCAAAAGGTTATTCAATTATTGGGCAAGGTTTAGTCGATTGGATTTTTTATTCCTCGAAAGAAGAAAGAAAAGAATTTTTTGATGAGGCAACAGGGGTTAAAGAATATCAGATTAAAAAAGAAAAAGCGGAAGCTAAAATAAAAAAGAGTTTAATCAATCTTTCTCAAGCAGAAATAGCTCTTTCTGAGGTAGAACCAAGAGTTCGTTCTTTAACCCGACAAATTAAAAAATGGCAAAAAAGAAAGGAAATTGAAGAAAAGCTTATCAATTTAGAAAAAGAATATTATGGTGGAAGGTTGTTTAGATTGAAAAAAGAGATAGAAAAGATTGTCTATAAAATAGAAGAAAAAAGATCGATTTTGAAAAAAGAGGAGGAAGAATTAAAAAAATTTCAAGAAGAGATGAAAAAATTGGCGGTTGTTGAGTCAAGTAAAGAGTTTAAAGATTTGGAAAAAGATTGGCGAAATTATTTAGAGAAAAGAAATGAACTTATATTGATTAAAGAAAAATTAAAAAGAGATCTATCTTTTGAAAAAAAAGAAATTGGTGAAAAAGAATTAAAAGAAATTGAAGAAATGTTGAAAGAACTCTCTTTTCAACAAGAAAAATTGATAGAAGAAATAAATTCATTTAGAGAAGATAAAATTTTAGAAATTAAAAAGATAGCGGAAGAGATATTGAAAAAAATTAAAAAAATTCTTTCAATTTTTAACCCCCAGAAAGAAATTTCTTCTCAAAATTTGAAAAAAATTGAAGAGAAAGAAAAAGAAATAGAAATTTTGAATCAAAAGATAAAATCTTTGGAAGAAAAGTTGGAAAAATTTTTGGAGGCAGAAAATAAAATCAGAAGAGAAATGTTTGAAATTCAGAAAAAAACTCAAGAAAAACAGAATCTTATTTCTTCTTTAAGCTTTGAAATAAATGAATTGGAGAAAGAAAAAATAAGATTAGAGACAAAAGAGGAAGATTTATTAAACGAAATAAAAAATGAATCGCGAATTAAAGATATTTCTTCATTAGGAGAAAAAGAGATTGATTTCAAAAAGGAAGAAGAAGACGCATTTTTAATAAAAAAATTAAGGAAAGAGATAGAAATGATTGGAGGAATTGATGAGAGTCTTTTTAAAGAATATGAAGAATGTAAACAAAAATATGACTTTCTTTCTTCGCAAATAAAAGATTTAAAAGAGAGCATTTCTTCCTTAGAAGAAGTGAAAAGAAAATTGAGTGAAAAAATTAAAAATGAATTCTTTAGCAACTTTAAAGAGATAAACAAAAACTTTACCGAATATTTTAGGTTTTTATTTAAAGGAGGTAGAGCAAATTTAGTTTTAAAAAAGGAAAGTGAAGATGAGGAAATAAAATACGGAGTAGAAATATATGCTAAACCATCAGGGAAAAAGATAAAAAATATTCAATCCCTTTCTGGTGGGGAGAAAGCATTAACTTCTTTGGCTTTAATTTTTGCTATTCTTAAAACAAAAAAACCACCCTTTGTTATTTTGGATGAAGCAGATGCAGCTTTAGATGAATTAAATTCATTAAGATTGGGAGAAATTTTAAAGGAATTATCTAAAAAAACCCAATTTATTATTGTCACTCATAATTTAGTGACGATTGAAACTGCTTCTTGTCTTTATGGCGTCAGTATGGATAAGGAAGGTATTTCTCAGATTGTTTCTTTAAAACTAGATCGAATTTAAAACTTCTTCAATTCTTTTTTTATCAAGACCAACAATCCTTTCAATTTCCTTCCCCTCTTTAAAAATAATTAAGGTTGGAACACTAAAGACTTGATACTCTTCAGCTATTTCTGGAGCATCTTCGACATTTAATTTAGTAAACTTTATTTTCCCCTCATATTCTTTGGCCAATTCTTCAAGAATTGGTAAAAGAACTCTGCAAGGTGGACACCAAGGAGCAAAGAAATCAACTAAAACTGTTTCTTTTGAGTTTAAGACTTCATTCTTAAAATTTTCTTTATTTAAAATAACTATCATATTTTTGGAAATTTTCTTCTTTTCCCAACAATTATTTTAATTCCCTTTGGTAAAACATCTATTTTAACTGGTGTTTTTAAAACTCTCCAATTATCAACCAAAACAGGGACCCCCTTTTTATCTTTTAAAGTATTGATTTTTAATTTTTTCAAAAAAAGTAAACTATCAATTGTTTTTTCTTCTTTAAAGAAAAAAGGAGGGAAAGATTCTTTCTTTTTTTCAAAAACAACTTCCAAAAAACCATCAAGAGGGTTGCTTATTTTATCAAAATAGTGGCCAAGGTTGATGACTTTAACTTTGCTGATTTCTGGGGAAAGAAAAATTTTCCATTTTTCATCTTCTAAAAATATTTTATGAGAATTTATTTCTATCGTTGAAAAAAAATAATTATTGTTAATTTTGCCCAAATCAACAGTTTCTGTTAAACGAGCAGAAATTACTTCACATGCCAGTTCTTCTTTTGGGATCCCTAAAATTTCGGCGATTTTATTTTCTTTACCAACTGGAATAAATCCTAAAGTAGCATTTGAATTGGCTAAAGCAGAGGCTGCTTGAGAAAAAGTTTTATCATTACCAATGACAATTATTGTCTCTGTTCCTTTTTTTACTGCTTCTTTTACTATCTCTTCAATACTTTCCAAAATTGTTAAACGAATTATTCTTCCGCTGATTCCTAAATCAGTAATTCTTGTTTCTATTTTGTCAAGAATTTTTTTATACTTTCTTTTCCCTAAAAAATAATCACAAAGATAAAGATACATAAAAATTAATTATTTTAATTTGCTTCTTTATTTTTCAGAATTTTTTTCTCCCATTTTACATTGACCATTAAAAACAGCCCCATCTTCAACCGAAAGAAATTTACATTCAATATTTCCCAAAAGACGAGCTGAACTAGCTAAACTCACCCTTTCTTCCGCCCTAATATTTCCTTTAACCTCACCAGCCAAAAAAACATTTTTTGCTTTAATATCTGCTTCAACTTTCGCTCCCTGTTCAATTCTTAAATCATCTTTTGTTTCCACACTTCCCTTAATTTCGCCTTTAATAATAATATTACCATCGCCAACAAAATTTCCTTCTAATTTTACTCCTGGACCAATAATTGTTTCTACGTTTCCGAGTTGTTTTTGTTCTTTGAACATATTTTTGATTTTAATTTAATATGATAAAAAAAGAAGTTAAAAAAGTCAAATTGACAAAATAGGATAAATTGTTAAAATAAAAACATGAAAGAAGAAAATAAAAATTATCTTAAAAAAGAGTTATTAAAAGTGGCAATTGTTTCGCTGGGCTTAATTGTTTTTCTTTTGATTCTTTTCTCCATTGATTTAAAAACAAAATTTGCTTTAAAATTATCAGAAAAGATAATGAATATTTTAATAAAATAATTTTGCCCTCGTAGCTCAAGAAGATAGAGCATCGGACTCCTAAGCCGAGGATCCACGTGCAAGTCGTGGCGAGGGCAAATTTAATTAGGGCTCATAGTTTAGTTGGTAAAACACCGCATTCGCATTGCGGAGAGCCGGGTTCAAATCCCGGTGAGTCCAATTGCCCTCGTGGTGGAATTGGTAGACACGCATGGCTTAGGACCATGTGCCGAAAGGCTTGCAGGTTCGAATCCTGCCGAGGGCATAAAAAAATTTATGAAAGTAAAAATAATCATTCTTCTTGTTTTACTCCTTTTTGGTTTCTTAATTAATTACCAAGAAAAAAATGGCTATTTTTTAAAAATTTTTCCCATTGTTAAAAATCCATCTTTTGCTTATTTTACCTTCTCAAAAGAAATTGAGAAAAAAGATTTATTTGCCAGTGAAAATTTTTGGGGTTGGCCATTTGCTTATTATGAGAAAAAACAATTTAATCTTAAAGCTTTTTTCCTGAACATAATTTTTTATCTTCTTATTTGGTTATTTTTCCTTTTTGTTATTTGGTTTATTAAAGGAATGAGGAAAATTTATCAAAGAAGATTTAGACCGCCTTCTTATTTTTAAGATTAATTATCCACAGTTTCTCTTGACTTTTTGTTTAAAAATGTGTTATAATAAATAATCAAATGTTGAACCAATTAAAAAAGAGAATTTTTAAAAATCCAAGCGGTTGATATTTTAATCTTTGAAGTTTCTTTCAAAAACCGCTTGGAAAAGCGGTTTTTAAATTTCCGTTCTTTGACAATTTATTAAAATAAGGCTTTTAATGGGTCCTGGTTGAAGGGCTACGGCACATGGTGGATGCCTTGGCAGGGAGAGGCGATGAAGGGCGTGGCAGGCTGCGATAAGCCCCGGGGAGCTGCCGAGCAAGCTGTGATCCGGGGATTCCCGAATGGGGAAACCCGATCCGAGTAATATCGGATCATCCCGAAACTTTATCGGGAGGCGAACCCGGCGAAGTGAAACATCTCAGTAGCCGGAGGAAAAGAAATCAATCGAGATTCCCCGAGTAGTGGCGAGCGAAAGGGGAAGAGCCTAAACCTAACTTCCTATCAATTGAAGGAAGTTAGGGGTTGCGGGAAACCATCATCGTCCCAACTTTGGGACAAAGAAGATAAAATCTTTAGCCGAAGAGGTTGGAATACCTCACCATAGAGAGTGAAAGTCTCGTAGGCGAAAAAGATTTTATCTTCTTCGATGGTTATCCCAAGTACACCGATGCAAAGGTTACATCGGTGGAATCAGGGAGTACTATCTCCCAAGGCTAAATACTCCTCCCTGACCGATAGTGAACAAGTACCGTGAGGGAAAGGTGAAAAGTACCCCGGTGAGGGGGGTGAAATAGAACCTGAAACCATGTGCTGTCAAAGAGTCGGAGTCCCGATTTAAATCGGGATGACGGCGTTCCTATTGAAGAATGAGCCAGCGAGTTACTGGCTGCGGCAAGGTTAACCCCGTTTAGCGGGGGGAGCCGGAGCGAAAGCGAATGGTTCTAACAGAGCCATGAGTCGCAGTCAGTAGACCCGAAGCCGGGTGAGCTACCCATGGCCAGGGTGAATCCCGTCGAAAGACGGGAGGAGGCCCGAACCGGTTGGTCGTGCAAAACCATCGGATGAGCTGTGGGTAGGGGTGAAATGCCAATCGAACCCGGGGATAGCTGGTTCTCCCCGAAATAGCTGACGGGCTAGCCTCAGCCGTTGAAACGTGGGGGTAGAGCTACTGGATGGAATAAGGGGGTTTTCCCTACTTATTCCAACCAAACTCCGAATACCACGTTTTCAAGGCTGGGAGTCAGTCCATGGGGGCTAAGCTCCATGGACAAAAGGGGAACAGCCCAGATTCCCGTCTAAGGTCCCTAAGTTTAGGCTAAGTGCCAACAAAGAAGTGGTAAAGCTCAGACAACCAGGAGGTAGGCTTAGAAGCAGCCATCCTTTAAAGAAAGCGTAACAGCTCACTGGTCGAGCTTTACCGCGCTGAAAATTTAGCGGGGCTTAAGCCTAACACCGAAGACGGAAACCCCGACAAATTTGTCGGGGTGGTAGGGGAGCATCCTTACCGCGGTGAAGTTTCGCTGTGAGGCGGGATGGAGCGGTAAGGAGAGAGAATGCTGGCATAAGTAGCAAGACTAGGGATGAGAAATCCCTTCGCCGAAAGCCTAAGGTTTCTTCCGCAACGAGCATCGTCGGGAGGTTAGGCGGTCCTAAGGTCAACCCGAAAGGGGTAGCCGATGGGTAGCCGGTTAATATTCCGGCCCTCGGACACTTCGCCCGATGGGGTGACGCTTCCTCTAGTCCCGAGCGCAATTTCGACTATTTGCGTCCAAGTAAAGAACGGGTCAACTAGGCAAATCCGGTTGACAAAAGTTCTTTACGATGGAGACCTCTTTTAAAGAGGGATTCGGGAGGCGAGGGAGCCAAGAAAAACCTCTAGGGCTCTTCGATGAAAATCGAAGAGAAATAAGAAGTGTCCGAACCGTACCGCAAACCGACACAGGTAGGCGGGCAGAGAATGCTCAGGCGAACGGGAGAACCCTCGTCAAGGAACTCGGCAAACAAGCGGCCGTAACTTCGGGATAAGGCCTTCCCGACTTTTTGTCGGGACGCAGCGAAAGTGCCTCACGCGACTGTTTACCAAAAACACAGGTCTCTGCTCAACTTGTAAAAGGATGTATAGGGGCTGATGCCTGGCCAGTGTCAGAAGGTTAAGGGGATAGCTGATCCCCGAGTCTTTTCGGGGTGAGGCTTGAACCTAAGCCCTGATGAACGCCGGCGGTAACTATAACCGTCCTATGGTAGCGTAATCCCTTGCCGGGTGAGTTCCGGCCTGCACGAATGGCGTAACGACGTGAGGACTGTCTCGACGAGGGACCCGGCGAAATTGCGAGACCCGTGAAGACGCGGGTTACCCGTAGTTAGACGAAAAGACCCCGTGAAGCTTTACTGCAGCTTGGCATTGAATTGGGGTTAAATCTGTGAAGCGTAGGTGGGACCTCAAAAGTTTTTACTTTTGAGGGCCAATGAGACACCACCCTGATTTAACTTCAATTCTAATCCTGAAATAACTCAGGAGACAGTGCCTGGCGGGCAGTTTATCTGGGGCGGATGCCTCCTAAAAGGTAACGGAGGCGTTCATAAGGTCGGCTAGCTCCGGATGGAAATCGGAGCGATAGTGCAAAGGCATAAGCCGGCCTGACTGCAAGGCGTACATGCCGCGCAGAGAGGAAACTCGGACTTAGTGAACCGATGCGTCCAAATAGGCGGCGCAAAGATCAGCGGATAAAAGCTACTCCGGGGATAACAGGCTAGTCGGGCCCGAGAGTCCCCATCGACGGCCCGGTTCGGCACCTCGATGTCGGCTCACCGCATCCTGGGGCTGGAGAAGGTCCCAAGGGTTGGGCTGTTCGCCCATTAAAGCGGTACGTGAGCTGGGTTCAGAACGTCGTGAGACAGTTCGGTCTCCTATCTACTACGGGCGCTGAGACTTGAGGGGGCCAGTTCCTAGTACGAGAGGACCGGAACTGACGGACCTCTGGTGTACCAGCTGTCCTGTCAAGGGCATCGCTGGGTAGCCATGTCCGGCACGGATAAACGCTGAAAGCATCTAAGCGTGAAGCCGTCCCCAAGATTAGGTCTCATAAACCCCTGGGAGACTACCAGGTTGATAGGCCGCAGGTGTAAGCCCAGCAATGGGTTGAGCCGAGCGGTACTAATCGGTTAAAACTTCAACCAGGATCCATTAAAGGCCTTAATTAAAAAATAAGTCCATAGTTCTGGTGCCTTTTCCGAGGGGGAAACACCCGATCCCATTCCGAACTCGGAAGTTAAGCCCCTCAGGGCCGATGGTACCCAAAAAGGATTTTGGGGAGAGTAGGTCGGCGCCAGAATTATGGACTTATTTTTATTTATTGATAAAATATTTTTATGAGTTTTAATATTTTCATCCTCTTTTTTATTTTAATCTTTCTTTCCTTTTTTACTTTTCTTTTTGTTGGTAATTTAGTTGGCTATTTTTTAACCGGTGTACCATTTGTTTCTTTTCCTAAAAAATTTCTTGGAAAGATTTTAAAAATAATGGCGCCAAAAGAAAATGAAACTTTAATTGATTTGGGTTGTGGTGATGCCACTTTATTGATTGAAGCTGAGAAAAGATATAAGATAAAAGGAATTGGTTATGAACTTTCACCAACTGCCTTTTTTCTCTCCTATTTTAATAAAATTTTTAAAAAATCAAAAATTAAAATTTTTTATAAAAATTTTTTCAAAGCAAATTTAAAAGAGGCAGATTTGATTTTTTGTTATCTTTTCCCAGAAATAATGGAAAAATTGAGTGAGAAATTTAAAAAAGAGTTAAAAAAAGGGACAAAAATATTTTCTTTAAGCTTTCCTTTACCCAATTGGCCAAATAAAGAGATTAGGTATTTAGATGAAAAAAATAAAAAATGGAAAATTTATATTTATCAAAAAGAATAATATGCGCTATATTGCTGATTTTCACATTCATTCAAAATATTCTCGGGCTACTTCTTCCCAGATGGATTTTGAATATTTAAATTTGTGGGCAAAATTTAAAGGAATTCAAATTTTAGGCACAGGCGACTTCACTCATCCAACTTGGCTAAAAGAAATAAAAGAAAAATTAGAACCGTTAGGAAATGGACTTTTCAAAATTAAAAGTGAAAAAAATCCATCTGTTTATTTTATTCTCACCACTGAAATTTCCTGTGTTTATAATAAAAATAATAAAGTAAGGAAAATTCACCTTCTCATTTTTTTACCAGATCTTTCAAGCGTTGAAAAATTTAATGCTCAACTTTCTTGGTCAGCAAATTTAAAAGCAGATGGTCGAGCAACAGTTGGTCTAGAAGCAAAGGAAATTTTAAAAATTGTTTTATCTATTTCACCTTATGGATTAGTTGTTCCAGCCCATATTTGGACACCCTGGTATTCTCTTTTTGGTTCAAAATCAGGTTTTGATTCAATTGAAGAATGTTTTGAAGAGTATTCAAAATATATTTTTGCCGGTGAAACAGGTCTTTCCAGTGATCCATCAATGAATTGGCGACTTTCCTCTTTGGATAGAATTACCTTAATTTCCTGTTCTGATTCTCATTCACCACAAAATTTGGGTCGCGAAGCAACAGTTTTTGATTTTGAGGATGTTTCTTATCAAAAAATCATTGAGACAATAAAAAGAAAAGATAAAAATCATTTAAAATATACCATTGAGTTTTTTCCCGAAGAGGGGAAATACTATTTTGATGGTCATCGAAATTGCCAAGTTTCATTTTCACCTTCAGAAACAAGAAAAAGGGCGGGTATTTGTCCTGTTTGTGGTAAAGAATTAACAATTGGGGTTTTGCATCGAGTTGAAAAATTGGCAGACAGAGAAGAAAATTTTATTCCAGAAAATGCTATTCCATTTAAAAGTTTAATTCCTCTTTCAGAAATTATTGCTGAAGTTTTGGGAGTAGAAAAAAATTCAAAATTGGTTGAAAACGAATATTTTAATTTAATAAAAAGAGGAGGAAATGAATTTAAAATTCTTCTTGATTTAGATGAAGATGAGTTGAAAAAGATTGCTTCAGAAAAAATTGTTGAGGGAATTGTAAAAATGAGAAATGGGGAAGTGAAAAAAATTCCTGGTTATGATGGTGTATACGGGAAAATTAGTGTTTTAAGAGATCTTGAAAAAAAAGAGAGCAAACAAGGCACCCTCTTTTAGGTGACAGTCACCAAGAAGAGGGGTTTTAAAAGGCGCATCAATTCTAGTTTATAAGGTAAAAAATTAAATTTGGCAAAAATTTATGAAGATTTTATACGGTGATTTAATTGCTGAAAAAATTTATAAAAATTTGAAAAAAGAAAAAGAAAAATTGAAAATTAAGCCAGGCATGGCGGTGATTATGATTGGTAAAAACAAAGCCTCACAAATTTATATTAGACTTAAACAAGAAGCAGCAAAAAAACTTGGATTTTATTTTAAAAAATATCTTTTTTTAAAAAAAGTTGATGAGGGAAAAGTTTTAAAAATTATTAAAAATTTAAATGAGGATAGAAAAATTCACGGAATTATCGTTCAACTTCCCCTACCAAAAAATTTTAACCCCTTTAAAATCGTTCAAACAATTTCGCCTGAAAAAGATATTGATGGTTTTCATCCAAAAACAAAATTTATTTCTCCCACTCATCAAGCAATTTTAAAACTTCTATCCTTTTATAAAATCAAAATAAAAAATAAAAAGATTGTTATTTTTGCTAACTCTTTGATCTTTGCTAGACCACTTCAGAAAATTTTAAAAAGAAAAAAAGGAAAGACAAAAATAGTTTTAAAAAAAGATTATCTTCTTTCACCAGTTAAATATGAAAAATATTTAAAAGAGGCAGATATTTTAATCATTGCTATTGGTCAACCAAAATTTTTAAAAAAAGAAATGATAAAAAAGGGAGTGATAATTATTGATGTTGGTTATTCAAGGATAAAGAAAAAACCAGTTGGTGATGTTGATTTTAAAAATTGCTCTCAAAAAGCAAAAGCGATTTCTCCAGTTCCAGGCGGTGTCGGTCCTTTAACAGTTGCCTTCTTAATGAAAAATGTTTTATTAGCAGCTAAAAATTTTTTAAATAAAAAATTTATCTTATCTCTTTTTTCAGCCACTTTAAATAATTTTTTTCTCCTTTAGTAATTGGCCAAGAAAAAATGGCCGGAATTTTATAAGGATGATCTTTCTTAATTATTTTCTCAATTTTCTGGTAATTCTTTTTTTCTGTTTTTATTATCATTGCCCATTCTTTAGCTTTTTCGATTTTGTTTTTCCAGAGATATTGCGAATCAATCGGCCAATAATTAAGACAAGCCGCCAAACGCATCTTCAAAATTTTTTCAGCCAATTTTTCTGCTGATTTTTTATTAGGGAAAGTAGTATAAATAAGAATCATATTCTACTTATTTTTCATAGCCAACTGGAATAATAGCTAATGGTCTAAAATCCCTTTTTAATTTCAAAACCTTCCTTACTTCTTCTTCATCAAAAGCACCAACCCAACAAGTACCAAGTCCTAAAGCAGTGGCGGCCAAAATTAAATTTTCTGTGGCAGCTGCTGCATCTTGAATGACATATAAATTTCTTCCCCTTTCACCATAATAGGAAGCAGTTTTTTCAACATCAGAGACAACAACAATTACTACTGGTGCTTGGGCAACAAAATCTTGTCTTAAAGCAGCCTTGGCAATTTGCTCTTTAGTTTTTTGATCACGAACGATTATAAAATCGGTTGGATAAAGACCACCAGCTGAAGGAGCTGTTTTTGCTGCCCCAATAATTTTTTCAATTAAATCATTTGAAACATCTTTTTTAGAATCAAAGTTTCTGACTGAATGTCTTTTTTTAAATACTTGCCAAATGTCCATATTTTAAATTATAACCACCAACTAAAAATTTTAGTAACCAAAAGATAATCTTTCAATTAAAAATGATGGAAAACCTTTTTCTTTCATTTTTTGCTGAGTTTTAAAATAAGGATAATCAATTCGCTGATACTCCAAAACCTCATTTTCAGGGTCAAAGATAACGAAACTTGCTTTTGGATTGTAATCTCTTGGTTGGCCAACAGAACCAGGATTGATGATATAGCGTGAATTCTTTTCAAATTTTAAAAATGCTTTATCTGGCGGAAATCTAAACTGATAAATTTTATCTTCTCTTTTTTCAAAAATCATTGGTAAATGGGAATGACCAACAAAACAAACTTTTTCAAAAAAAAGAGAAAAATTTTCTTCCGCTTGATCAATTTCTAAAAGATATTCCCAAATTGGATCCCTTATTGAACCATGGGCTAAAATAATATTTTTTTCTGGTTTAAAAGTCAAAGATAAATTTTCTAAAAATTTTTTATTTTCCTCTGAAATCTCTTGGGCATTTAATTTTACCGCTAAAGCAGCATAAGGATTAAAGTAATCTGTCGTTATTTTTCCAATCACTGCTAAATCATGATTGCCGGCCAAAGAAATTATTTTTTCTTTTTTAATTAATTTGACACATTCGTTTGGATTAGGACCATAGCCAACAATATCACCAAGGTGCCAGATTTTTTTAACTTTTATTTTTTCCAATTTTAAAAGAACCGCTTCAAAGGCCTCCAAATTTGAATGAATATCAGATAAAATAGCAATTTTCATATTACTCTTTTATTTTTTCGGTGGTAAAAATATAAATTTCTGTTTGAGGATCAAGCCAAGCATCAGGAGGTAAACCTGCTTTATGGCGACATAAAACAGATAAAAATTCTTCTAAATTATAGCCAAATTCTTCAGCTACTTCAGGTAAAAAAACTCCACCCCTTAAACCTTTTTTCACAATTACTCCATGTTCTCCTAATTTTATTTGATAAGGATCAGAAATTTTTTCTAAAGGAGAAAGTATAGAAATTTCGATTTTAATTTCTGGTAATTCATCCAACGTCACTGGATAAAAACGATTATCTTGGGTGGCCGCAGCAATGGCCATTTTAGAGACTGCTTCATAAAGTGGATAAATTGGCTCAAGAACGCCAATACACCCGCGTAATTGATTTTTCTTTTTTAAAGTGACAAAAACACCTCTTTTTTCTTTTAATTTTTCAGAGACTTCAAATTGAGGAATTTTACCTTCTTTTAAATAAGATTCAATTGATTGGCGAGCAATTTTTAAAATTTGTTTTTTTTCTTCATTTGAAAGTTTCATATTTTAATTATAACCTAATTGGCAAAACGATGAAGTTTATATTTTTTGGCTAAATTTATTGCTTCTTGATATTCTTGATGAGTAATTCTTCGAGAAATTTCAGGATAATCAAAGGCTTTATAATAAGGCTGATATTGATCCATGATGTTTAAAAAAGTATCTTTTGATATTTCCTCAGCTAAAAATTTAAAAATTTTTCCGAACCAGCCAATTTATTTGGCAAAACCAAATGTCTAACTAATAAACCTTTTATTGCTAATCCTTCATTTATTATTAAGTCTTTAACTTGACGATGCATTTCTTTAATTGCCATTTTTGCTATTTCAAAATAATTTTTTACTAAAGAGTATTTCAAAGCAATTTCATCGTCAGAATATTTAAAGTCTGGCATATAAATATCAACAATCCCATCTAAAATTTTTAAAGTTTCAACTGAATCATAACCATTTGAATTGTAAACTAAAGGAATTTTTAATCCTTTTTCAATAGCAATTTCTAAAGCTTCTAAAATTTGTGGAACCTGCGGTGTTGGTGTCACTAAATTAATGTTATGACAACCAATTTTTTGTAAAGAAATCATCATTTGTGCTAAATTCTCTTTTGAAACTTCTTCGCCATAATCCAATTGAGAAATTTCATAATTTTGACAAAAAACACAGGCTAAATTACAAGAGGTAAAAAAAATTGTCCCTGAACCAAATTTTCCAACTAGACACTTTTCTTCGCCAAAATGAGGATGGAAACTTGAAACCTTTGCCATTCTTCCTAAACGACAAAATCCCCTTTCATTTTTTAATCGATTAACATGACATTTTCTTGGACAAACGCGACAGGGATTTAAGAAAGATAAAGCCTTCTCAATTCTTTTTTTCAGCTCTTTTTTTGAAAGATTAAGATAGGAAGGATACATAATTTATTTTCTAAATTTATTGATTTCATAAATAGCAATGCCAGCGGCAATGGCCACATTTAAAGATTCTTTTTTCCCCGCCATTGGTAAATGAATAATTTTATCAGCTCTTTTTAAAAGAGATTTTGAAACACCTTTTATTTCATTGCCAACAATCAAAAGGAGAGGGAATTTTGGTTTAAATTTATCATAGGGGATACTTTCTTTTGTTTGTTCTAAGGCAACAATTTGGAAACCCTCCTTTTTCAATTTATCAACAATTCGCCAAGCTTGCCAATGATGTTCCCAAGGAACACTTTCTTCAGCTCCTAAAGCGACTTTTTTAACTTTCTCGTCATTTGGTTTCCCAGTAATGCCAGTTAAAATAATTTTATTAATTCCACCAGCGTCAGCTGTTCTAAAAATTGCTCCCACATTAAAAAGTGAACGAATATTATCTAATAAAAGATAAAATTTTTTATTTTTCATAAAGAATTTTTAAGGCCTGAGACTTTTCTGAATTTTTTATTTTTGCTTTTCTAATTGCTCTTTCTAAAATAGAAATTGATAAATCGTATTGTTTTTTATCAACCGGATAGGGAAAACCATCTTTTCCGCCGTGAGCAAAAGAATAACGAACAGGATCTTTGAAAGAAGGTTTAGCACCATAAATTAATTCTGAAATTAAAGCCAGGGCACGCAAAGTTTTTGGACCAACCCCTTGATAAGAAACTAATTCTTCAAAATTTTTTGGTTGAAGCTCATGGGCCTGATATAAAACTTTTTCAATTCTTTTTTCAGTTTTTGAATCCAATGGGAACCAGTGATACTTTGGCATATTTAAAACTCTTATTTTCTTAAAATCTTTGAGCAAAATATTAAAAGGTGATCTCACAATTTGGGTTGAAATCTCTCTTGTTTTTTCACTTTCTGAAGCAACTAAATTTAATGGTTTACCTTTAAAATCACAACAAATGGCGGTATGTGGTTCATTAACAAAATTTAATGTTTTAAAAGAAAGCCAGTGATATCGCCTGGCCATTTGAATTTCTTCATTCATTCCTTGTTGAATGACTGCCCAATGACCATTTTTGGTAAAAATAAAAGTGTGATGATAAATTTGAAAGCCATCTTGCAAACAGGAATTGTCAATTTTTGCCACAATTTTACTGATATAAATTAATTTTTGAGTAAAATTTAAAGAAAATCTTTCCCCATATTCTTCAATTTCTATTGGTGTTTTTCTTGAAACCTTTCCTTTCCCGCCAGCAACAAAAATTCCTAAATCTTTTTCTTTTCCTTTTAATGCTTCTTTAATTGCGCCACAAACTGTTGTGCTTGAACCAGAAGAATGCCAATCAAAACCTAAAACACAGGCGAAGGATTGAAACCAATAAGGATCAGAAAGACGAATTAAAACTTCTTCTGGTGAAAATTCAATTACCATTGCTTCAATAATTGCTCTGGCTAATTTTTTCATTCTTTCAAAAAGCCATCTTGGGCAAAAGCCATAATGAAGAGGTAAGTTGGCAATTCCCCTTCTCATATAATTATTTTTCTTTAACAAAAAGCATCATCAAAATTGCTGAAATTGAAGTTAAAAAAGCAAAAAGAAAAGTTGTTTTTGCTCCAAAAAATTGCCAAAAGAAACCAGCCAAAGAAGAAGCGATTAAAAAACAAAGACCTGAAATCATTTGAAAAAACCCCAAAGTTCTACCTTTAAATAAATGATGAGAAAATTCAGAAATAAAAGCAACCTGACTTGGTCGAAGCGTGGCTTTGGAGAAACCAAATAAAACTAAAAGAGGGATAATTAATGAATTTTTTGCTCCTAAAATAAAACCCAAAGATGAAAAATTCCAAAAAAGATAGGCTAAAATGATTGTCCTTTTCTTACCAATTTTATCAGCCAACCAAGAAACTGGATAAGCCATTAGCATCATAGCCATAGTTAAAATTAAGTAAAGAACCGGAACTGATTCAAGTTTCCAACCATTTTCTCGAGCATAAATTAAAAGAAATGAGTAACTAAAAAATCCTAAAGAAAATAAAAGATTAGCGAAAAAGAAAATTTTTAAAGGTTGGGCAAATTTACCAGGTGAAAATTTTAAAGGCGAGATTTGAAGAGGTGAAGATTTTTCTTTGATTAAAGAGAGAATTAGATAACCAGCTATCAATGAAGGTAGGGCAGCCATAAAAAACATCTCTCTTGGCGTGAAAAATTTAATTAGAATGATAGCTAAAACAATTCCTGAGACCGCGCCTAAATGATCCATCGCATCTAAAAAACCAATTGTTCTCGCCTTATACTTATGATTAGCGATTTCAAGTACTAAAACATCTCTTGGTGTCTCGCGTATCTTACCAGCTCGATCAAAAATTTTAAAAGGAAAAAGTAAGCCCCAAAAATAAGTTATTGAATAACCAACTCGCGCTAAACCACTCATTAAATAACCAAGCCAAATGAACGGCTTTCTTTTACCTAATTTGTCAGAAAACCAACCAGCAAAAGTTTGAGAAAAAGAAACAGTTGCCTCACCTAAGCCATCAATTAACCCTAAAACACTCATTGGTGCTTTTAAAATTTCTTTTACAAAAACCGGCCAAATAGAATGAGCAATTTCTGATCCTAAATCGTTTAAAAAAGAAGCAAAGCCAAAAGTTAAAATAGTTTTCTTTTGATGTTCTTTTAAATCAGTCTCTTCCATAGGAAATTTTGTTTTCTTTTTGATCAATTTTAATTTTAACATTTAAAAATTTTTCTAAAAGCCAAATGTGGGTTAAAAGATGATTACTTAAAAAAGAGACAGTAAAGGAAAATGGTTTTTTGGCTAAAGCAAGATACAAAATTATTTGATCAGCTAAATAGGGATCAAGAGCCTTATTTGATTGATAATAATGAAAAAAATTCTCTGCTGTTTCCTGACCAACTTTTTCTGCTGGTTTACCTTTTTCACCCAATGAAGAAAAGCCAGTTAAAACATTTTCGAATTTAGCTTTTAAAAAAACAAAAGTTCCTGGACTAAAAGCTTTAACTTCTTCAATTTTTATCTTTTCTTCATCAATCTTTTCTAAAAATTTTAAATGATTTATTAGTGCTTTTTTTTGACGTTTGGCAATCTCAATTGGTAAATTAGCCACCACTGATAAACCAGAAATTTCTAAAAGTTTTCCTCTTTCTAAAAAATTTCCTGTATTTAATTCTTTTATTGGCTGAATGAATAAACGAATTCTTCCTTTTCCTTTTGGATAAAAACCATATTTTTCTAATTTTGCTTCTGATTTGATCCCTAATTTTTCAACCATTGGTAAAAAAATTTCTGAAAAATAATGAAATGGCGGAGCTAAAGGATTATGAGTTCCGCCAATAATTAAAACTTGAGAAGGACTTTTGGCAAAAGCAAGGGGTAATAAAATTGTTTGGGCAACCAAAGTTGTTGAGCCAGCAGTCCCAATGTCAAATTCATATTTACCTGGTTTTATTTCTTTTGGTTCAAATCTTAAAATTTTTGAACCAATTTTTGCCCCAGAAACTTTGGCCTGAGAAATTTTTAAAGCCGCTAAAACTGCTGCTAAATGTTGAGCCTGAAGTCCTGGATTTTTTCTTTTGGCGCGAATATTTAAAATTTCAATTGGCTGATGAGTTAAAATTGATAAAGCAAGAGAGGTTCTTAAAATTTGCCCTCCTCCTTCACCATAACTGCCATCAATTTTTAAAAATTTTTCTTGCCCCATTTTTCCTTTTATTTAAGCCAAAAATGTTTCAAAAATAAATGCCATCGCATTTTTTCTTGAAAGATTTTATGTTGATTTTTCAAGAAAATTTTTTATTCTTTCTACTTCCTTTTTTACCGCTTCGGTATCATAATCAGCACTGTGAGCGGGTGAGCCAGGATAAGAAACCTTTTTCTGATCTAAATGAAGATCTAAAATTATTTTTTCTGGTGTTTTTTTGATAATGTAAAGATGAAAACGGGGGAAAGAATAAATTCCTGCTCGATGAACAAAACTTTCCTTCCCTGTCTTTTTATCAAAAATTTTTCGATAACCGCACCTTAAAATCAATTTCTCAAAATCCAAATTTTTATTTTTTATCTCAAACTTCATCTTTTAAAATTTTAACTATCATCGCCTTTATTTAGACAAAATCTCAAATAAAACTTTATTTTTTGCCTTTTTTGTGTATTTTTTTGTAAGTTTTTTTGCTTCCTCAATTGCTTTTTTTGAAATTTTTTTACCGCGAATTAAAGTCGTTGGGCCAGGAATATCTTTGAGTTCAATTAAAACATCTCCTTTTTTAGCCAATTTTTTGATTTCTAAATTTTCTTGATGATTCCTTCCGACAACGATTAGGACAGACTGACGCAAAAGATTATACCAAAAATGGCGACCTAATTTTAAAAGTTTGGCATCATTTTCATCAATTTTACCAAAATTGTTAAGCATGTTTTTAAATCTTTTCACAAATTCTTGATCACATAAAAGGCAACCACCAGCGGGAGTTGGATAATTTTTTAAACCATATTTTTTAGCTAATTCCATTTGCGGTAAGCGGCGACGACCAGAAATCGCCAACAATTTTTCTCGATCAATTAAACCTTTTTTTTCCACTTCAGTTTCTGGTAAAAGTTTGGCTGAGAGAGGCCTTAAAATTTTATTTTCTAAACCAGCCTCTTTTTCAATTAATTTTAAAGCTCTTAAATTTTGACTCATTGGTCGCTCACCTAAAACTTCACCCGTGGCAATAAAATCAGCACCAAATTTTTTCATCAATTTTTTTGCTTTCTTTAACATAAAAATTCGACAATCAAGACAGGGATTTAAACCACTCCCATAGCCAAATTTTGGTTTTTTAACAATTTCTAAATATTCTTTAAATAATTTTCCCTTCGTACAATCAATAAATTTAATTGGCACTCCTTCAACTTGAGTAAAATTAAAAACGCAAGTTTTATCAGCACAGCAACCAGTGCCAAAAGGTAAAATAAAATGAAGAGCAATTAAATCAATTTTTTGCTCTTTTAAAATTTTTATCACCAATCGGCTGTCAAGCCCACCAGAAAAAAGGACAATACCTTTAATTTTCATATTAGAAATTAAAAGAGAGGCGACGAACTAAAATGAAGGAAATTCCACCCCACAAAAGAGATAAAATGAGAATCAATTTACCTTCTTTTTTTAATTCCGGTTCGGATAAAAGATATAAGGAAAAGATTAAACCAGCCAAAAATGGATTAACTAAAGTAATTAAAAGACCTAAAATAATCAACTTTTGCTTTGATTTTAAAACAACTTTATCATCCATAAAGATGATTTAAACGGAATAAAAAATTAATCCGTTTGAATTAATTCCTACTGTTCCACTTTATAAACAATATCCCCTTCTTTAACTGGTTGATCAACTTTTAATCCAATAGTTTGGCCAGCCTTAGCTACTTCAATGTTTTTATGTTCGATTTGCATTGAACTCACAGTTTGAGTAAATTCTTTACCCCGGCCAACAATTTTAATGACATCTCCAACCCTTAATTCATCTGAAAGTTCAATAACCGCAACAGAAATTTTTCCAAAAAAATGTGTTACTTTACCAATTTCTTTTTCCATAAATTTATAATAAATATATTTAAATCGACCTTTATTCACCTTTAATCACTGCTAAAGGAACTATTTTTGCTACTTTCTTTGATAAACCAGCATGATGAACAACATCAACAACATCTTCAATGTTTTTGTAAGCTTCTGGTGCTTCCTCAGCCAAACCTTTAAGTGACCAACATTTCACAATGATATTTTTCTTTTTTAAGCGATTAATAATTTCTTGTCCAGAGATACTTCTAATGGCTGCATGGCGAGACATAACTCTTCCCGCTCCATGACAGGTAGAATACCAAGCCTCTTTTGATTTTTCAGTGCCAACTAAAACATAGGAAGGAGTTCCCATACTCCCTGGAATAATCACTGGTTGTCCAACCTTTCTATACTTTTCAGGAACTTCAGGATGATTTGGTGGAAAAGCACGGGTTGCTCCTTTTCGGTGGACAATTAACTTCATTTTTTCTCCATCAACCTCATGTTCTTCTATTTTAGCAATATTGTGAGCAACATCATAAAGCAATTTTAATTTTGATCTTTGTCCAAGAACAGTTTGCCAAGCCTTTCTTACATAATGCATGATCATGTGTCGATTAGCCCAGGCGTAATTACAGGCAGCTGACATAGCTTTAAAAAATCTTTCCCCCTCTGAAGAATTAAATGGCACACAAGCAAGTTCTCTATCTACTAATTTTATCCCATATTTTGGATAAGCACTCATTGTAATTTTTAAATAATCAGTACAATTTTGATGTCCTAAACCACGGGAGCCAGTATGAATTAAAACAACAACTTGATCCTTAAAAAGTCCAAAAATTTTAGCTACTTCTTCGTCATAAATTTCTTCAACTTTATCGATCTCACAAAAATGATTTCCTGAACCCAACGTTCCAACTTGATCTCGACCTCGATTTTTTGCTCTTTCTGAAACACAACTTGCATCAGCCAATTCCATTTTTCCATGATGTTCACAGTTTTCTACATCTTCTTTTTCTCCGTAACCTTTTTCAACTAAATAAGGAACCCCACCTTCCAAAATTTTATTTATTTGTTCAATACTTAATTTTATTTGCCTTCCTCTTCCTAAACCAGATGGAACTTCTTTATGAATTTCGGTAGCTAATTTTTCTAAATAAGGTCTTAGCTCTTTTTCTAAATATTCAGAAAGAAGAAGACGACAGCCACAATTTTCATCAAAACCAACAAAACCAGGAGAAATTACTCCATCTGGATATCTTGTCGCACCAACTCCGCCAATTGGTGGACCATAACCAGTATGGATATCTGGCATGGCTAAAGCATATTTAACAATTTTAGGAAGAGTGGTACAGTTAACCAATTGATTAAGTGCTTCTTCTTCAACTAAGTCCCACATTTTATCAGAAAGATAAATTCTTGCCGGAACATTCATATCAGAACGGAAATCTTTTGGTAGTTCCCACAAATAATCATTTATTTTTTTAAAATCTTTTTTTGAGATCATACGTCAAAAACAACAGTTAAAATAAAATTATTATTTTCTTTTTTTATTTCAAAATCATACCAGGTCACACCTTTTATTTCAGTCGTAAATCTTTTTACTTTATAGCCAAAAATTTTTCCTACCAATTCTTTATCTGACTCTTTTTGAAATTCAACCTTTTGATAAAAAGCATCATTAAAATCCATTTGATAAACAAGTTCCGCTAAAAAGTCAAAAATTAAATTTTCAAAATTTTCTGAATTTATTTGAAATTGATTTATCACTTCTTCTTTTAAAATTTCTGGCCTTGTTCCCTCTTTAATTCCTAAAAAAAGATTTTCAAAAAGTTCTTTTAAATTTTTTCCATAAGCTTTAATTTTTAAATCAGCTGGATGATGAAGGATTTGGTATTTTTTTGATGTTAAATTTTTCATAAAGCTCTCTAATTAATCTTTTCTGCTCTTCTAAATCCAAAACTTCTCGCCTGATGCGAGCCTTTTCCTCTCTGATATGTTTTCTGATACTTTTCGGTAAACGCATTTTTTTCTTCGCCATAAAGAAAAGATAAGACAGGTTTTGCCCAGATAAAAGAGTGTATAAATTTAAAGAAATCAAACCTTTTCATTTTAAATTGATCAAAATTATCTAATATTATAACAAATTAAAATAGCTTGGCAAGAATTTTTAAACTGCTAAACTGATATATATGGGTTTTTCAGTTGGAATTGTTGGTCTTCCCAACGTTGGCAAATCAACTTTATTTAAAGCCTTAACCAAAAAACAAGTTGAAATTGCTAACTACCCTTTTACCACGATTAAAGAAAATGTTGGTGTGGTTGAAGTTCCTGATGAAAGATTAATTAAATTGGCAGAAGTTTTAAAACCGAAAGAGGTAATTCCAACTCATATCGAATTTATTGATATTGCTGGTTTGGTTAAAGGTGCTCATAAAGGGGAAGGGTTAGGCAATCAATTTTTAGCTAAGATTCGTGAAGTTGATTTGATTTGCCATCTTTTAAGAGATTTTAAAAATAACAATGTTCCTCATCCGATGGGTGAAGTTAATCCAAAGAATGATTTAGAAATTGTTAATTTAGAATTAATTATGGCTGATTTATCAACTGTTGAAAAGAGATTGGAAAAAATAAAAAAAGAGGCAAAATCAGGAGATAAAAAAGCAATTAAAAAATTAAATATTTTAGAAAAAATAAAAGCAGGATTAGAAAAAGGGATTCCCGCTCGTCAACTAAATTTAACTGAAGATGAAAAAGAGGAAATTAGCGATCTTTATTTATTGACAATTAAACCAGTTATTTATGTTTTAAATATTTCAGAAAAAGAGATAAAAGAAGCTAAATCAGGAATTGGCGAAGCAATTTTTATTTGTGCCAAATTAGAGGAAGAATTATCAGAACTTCCATCAGAAGAAAGAAAAGAATATCTAAAAGATTATGGTTTAGATCATTCACAACTTGATGATTTGATTTTAGCCGCCTATAAAACTTTAAACCTCATTACTTTCTTTACTTGTCAGAATCAAATTTTACAGGCTTGGACAATAAAAAAGGGGACAAAAGCACAAAAAGCAGCTGGGAAAATTCATACTGATTTTGAAAAAGGATTTATTAAAGCAGAGGTGATAAATTGGCATGATTTAGTTGAAATTGGTTCTGAATCTTTAGCTAAAGAAAAAGGATTATTAAGAATTGAGGGAAAGGATTATTTGGTTCAAGATGGCGATGTGATTCATTTCTTTTTCCATTAAAGTTTTATATTTTTTCTAAAACTTTTCTGATAACTTCCCAAGAAAAACCTCGATTAGCCAAAAAACGGGAGATTTTTATTTTTTTCTCTAAAGGAGAAAGTTTTTTATAAGTTTTTTCTTTCTTTTTCACTAATTGATTGGCGATTTTAAATTCATCTTTTTGGGTATAATAAGAAATTGTTTTTTTAACAATTTTTTCAGCTATTCCTTTTTGTTTTAATTCGCGTTCTACAATATATTTACCTTTAGAAGATGATTTCCTTGCTTCAAGCCATGCTTTAGCAAATTTTTTGTCATCAAGATAGCCAAGATTTTTTATTCTTTTAATTGCTTTTTTAATTATTTTTTGAGCAAATCCCTTTTCTTTTAATTTTTTCTCTAATTCTTTTTGACTTCTTGGTCTAATCCCTAATAAACGGAAAGATTTTTCAATTGCTTTAGTTAATTGGTCCTTTTCCAAAATTTTTTCAATTTCTTTTTCATTTAAGATTTTCCCCTCATATAAATCAAAATCAATTAATGTTTTCTTTGAAAGACCAAAGGCAAATTTATCATCGATAAAAACATTAACTCTTGAACTTCTTTTTTGTTGAGCAATTTTCGTGATTTTCATAAATTTGGAGTAAAAATTAAAATTTCCCGAAGAATTTTTTGATTTGGTCGAAAATAGATGATTGAATTTCTTTTTGTCATTTCTATTTCATTTTTTAATTCTAATGGAAAAGGATTTAGAATTTGCCAACCAGATTTTTTTAGATTGTCTAAAATTGGTAGAAAAATTAATTTTCTTCCGATTAAAAAAACAGGAAAAACAATCACTATTTTTCCTTCTTCCTTTAAAACTTTTTTAAATTCTGAAAAAGCCTTTAAATAAAGTTCTGATAACTCTTTAACTATTTCTTTAATTTTTGTTTTTTTAAATTTTAATGGTCCAAGATATGGTTCAGTAATAATAGCATCAATTGATTTTGGCGATATTTTCTCTGATAAATTTCTAACATCTGTTTGAAAAATATTGATTTTTAAGTTAAAAGTTTTAAATTTAAGATTTTTTAAAAGCCATTTGATATTTTTTTGAGTATCTTTTACCGCCTCTTTGCTTATATCTGTGCCAATAATATTTTTATAACCCATTAAAATAGCCTGATTAATAATTGTCCCTGAACCACAAAATGGATCAAGAAGGATTTTCTCTTCTGAGATTTTGGCTAAATTAATCATTATTTTTGCTAATTTCGGTGGGATTAAACCCTTTTCAATTTTTCTTATCGGCCGAGAGAAATCATAAAATTCATATTCTTCAAATTCTTGACAAGTCAACGTTTTTCCGATAAAAATTTTTTCTTTGATAAAGAAAAAAACAAATTCCGCTCCAGAAATTAGCAATTTATTCTTTTTAACAATTACCGAAGATAAAAAAATCTCTTTTGATGATACCCAACGAGATGAAACATTTTCTTCTTTTAATTTCTTTTTTAATTTTAAAGCTAATTTCTTTATTTGAGATTTTACCCCCTCCTTTATTTCACCATAGCAACTGAAACCAAAATAAATTTTTTTTCCTTTTGGCAATTCTTTCTTTAAAAATTCGAGATCAATTTTTTTAAAATCATCAATTTTTAAAAAAATAATTCCAATTTTAACTGTTCCACCTAATCTTTTTTGCAATTCATCTTCATTTAATTTTTCTTTTGTTTTTAAAATTAAAAAATTCTTTTTAAAAATTTTTAATGAAAAATCAATTTTTTTAAAGTCTAAAACGTTTAAAACTTCTGCTAAGGAAAGTGTTGGTTGTGAACCAAAAACAAAGAAATATTTCATATTTGACAAAAAGACTTCTTTTCTATATTATTTTACATTACTTTAAATTTGTCAAAATTCTTTAAATTGATAAAATTATAATATGTACGAAATTCTTTGCCTAATATCCTCAAAAATTGATAAAAATCAACTTGAAGAAACTATTAATTTGGTGAAAAACACCCTTATTCAGGATTTAAAAGGGGAAATAGTTTCTGAAAAAATTTTAGGGGAGAAAAAACTCAGTTATCCGATAAAAAAGGAAAAAAGAGGATTTTATTGGCTTCTTTATTTTAATCTTTCTCCTCAAAAGGTGAAAAAATTTGAGGAAAAACTTAAAAACATCCCAGAAATTTTAAGATTTTTAATTGTTAAAAAAAGAAAAATATGAATATAAATAAAGCAATTATTGTTGGTCGATTAACAAGAACACCTGAAGTAAGAACTACTCCAGAGGGTCAAACTGTTTGTACATTTGGAGTGGCAACTACTCGAACTTGGAAAGATTCTTCTGGTGAAAAAAAAGAAAAAACTGAGTTTCATAACATTGTCACTTGGGGAAAATTAGCTGAGCTTTGCCAGCAATATCTTGTTAAAGGGCAATTAGTTTTTATTATTGGAAGAATAGAAACAAGATCTTGGGAAACTCCAGATGGAGCTAAAAGATCAAGAACAGAAATTATCGCTGAAGATATTCAATTTGGTCCAAAACCAAAAGGAGTAGTTGAAGAAGTTTTACCAGAGTCAATTAAAGAGCCAGAAGAAATCCCACCGGAGGAAGAAATAAATATTGAAGAGATACCATTTTAAATAAAATTATGAAAAAACAAAAACATTGCTATTTTTGTACAAAAAATATTGAGGAAATCGATTATACAGACGTTGAGACTTTAAGACGTTTTATTTCCCCCTTTGGCAGAATTCTTCCCAGAAAGAAGAAAGGAACCTGTGCCAAACATCAAAGAAGACTTTCCCAGGCCATAAAAAGAGCAAGAATTATGGGCCTTTTACCATTTGTTAAAAAATAAAATATGCTTGACCTTAATGATTTAAAAAGACAAGGAATCGTTATTAAAATTGATGGCCAACCTTATATTGTTTTAAAATCACAACACGCCAAAACTGCTCAAAGAAGAGCCTTTGTGAGAACGACACTTAAAAACTTAATCACTGGTCAAACAATTGAGAAAACATTTAACGCTGGTGATAAAATTGAGGAAGCAGAAATAGATAAAGTTAAAGCGACTTATCTTTATCAGAAAGGAGACCAGTTTTATTTTATGAATTTAGAAAATTTTGAAGAGATGATTTTACCTGAGGAAAATATTTCTTCAAAAAAGGGTTTTTTAAAAGAAGGCTTAGAGGTGACAATTTTACTTTTCGAAGGTAAACCGGTTTCTTTAGAATTACCAGCAAAAATTTCTTATAAAGTAATTGAGGCGCCACCCGCTGTTAAAGGTGATACCACTCAAGGAATAACAACAAAATTTGTAACATTGGAGACAGGATTGAAGATAGAAGCACCATTTTTTATTGAAAAAGGTGATGAAATTGTGGTGAATACCGAAACTGGTAAATATGTAGAAAGAAAACAAAAATAATATGAGAATAGAAATCAAAGAAATTTTCAAAGAAGCAATTAAAAGCCATGCTTCAGATCTTCATTTAGTGGTTGGTTATCCACCAATTTTTAGAATTGATGGCGAAATAAAGTTTATAGAAAAATTTCCAGTTATTAATCAAAATGATTTAGAGAGAATGATTTATGGAATAATTTCTGAAGATCAAAAAAGGAAATTTTTGAAGGAAAAAGATTTAGATTTTTCTTACGATTTAGAAAATTTAGTTCGTTTTAGAATTTCTATTTTTCAGGAAAAAGGAAACTTTTCTTTAGCTGCTCGGCTTATTCCATTTTCTATCCCGACAATGGAAGAAATTGGGATGCCAAAAATTGCTTATAAATTCGCCCTAAAGGATAGAGGGTTAGTCTTAATTACCGGACCAGCTGGTTGTGGAAAATCGACATCTTTAGCGGCAATGATTGATTTAATTAATGAAAAAAGAAAATGTCGAATTATTACTTTAGAAGATCCAATTGAATATGTTTTCAAATCAAAAAAAAGTGTGATTGTCCAAAGGGAATTGGGTAAAGACATGATTTCTTTCGCTGAGGCCTTAAAACATATTGTTCGTCAAGATCCAAATGTCATCATGGTTGGGGAAATGAGAGATTTAGAGACAATTGCTTCTACTATTACCTTAGCTGAAACTGGTCATTTAGTTTTAGCCACTTTACATACTCCTGACGCCGTTCAAACAATTACTCGAATTGTTGATGTTTTTCCACCACATCAACAAAATCAAATTAGGATTCAACTTTCTTTATCCCTTGTTGGAATTATTGCTCAAAAACTTTTACCAAAAAAAGGAGGAGGGAGGATTGCTGCCAGAGAGGTTTTAGTTAATACCATAGCTATTGCCCATTTAATTAGAGAAAACAAAATTGCTCAAATTAGAACTCATTTACAAACAGGGGCTAAAGAAGAAATGTGGACAATGGATCAAGATATTTTAAGACTTTATAAAGAAAATCTGATTGAAAAGGAAACCGCTCTAACTTATCTTACTAATCCAGAAATTTTAGAGAGTTAGTTTAAAAATATTTTTAAAACTTTAATGTTTTTCTTTTTAATTTTATTTGCCCTCGTGGTGAAATTGGAGATCATACCAGTCTTCGGAACTGGTGTTCCCCGTTCGAGTCGGGGCGAGGGCAAATGCCCTGTTAGCTCAGTGGTAGAGCAGGCGCCTCTTAAGCGCAAGGTCGCAGGTTCGAATCCTGCACAGGGCAATTAAAGATAAAGAAATGAAAAATTATGATTTAATCATTATTGGTGCTGGGCCGGCTGGTTTAACAGCCTCTCTTTATTCTGCTCGTTATAGGATTAATCATTTAGTCATTGGTGATCCATTTTCTTCTTTAATTTGTGAGGCCTATTTTTTGGAAAATTATCCCGGCTTTGAAAAAATTTCCGGCATAGAATTTATAGAAAAACTGAAAAATCAGGTTGAAAAATATGGAGTTGAAATTTTAAAAGAAAAAGTTATAAAAATTGAAAAGAATGAATTTTTTAAAATTAAAACCGAGTCAGGGAAAATATTTTTTTCAAGAAGTTTAATTATTGCTACCGGAACAGAAAGAAAAAGGTTAAATATTCCTGGTGAGAAAGAATTTTTAGGAAAGGGGGTTTCCTATTGTGCTACTTGTGATGCGCCTTTTTTTAAGAATAAAATAGTGGCAGTTGTTGGTGGTTCAAATTCTGCTTTAATGAGTGCTGATCTTTTATCAAAATATGCAAAAAAAGTTTATATTATTTATCGAAAAAAAGAATTTAGGGCTGAACCAATTTTAAAAGAAAGAATTGAAAGGAATAAAAAAATAACTTGTCTTTTTGAAAGAAATATTGTTGAAATAAAAGGTAAAGAAAAACTAGAAGAAATAATTTTAGATAAAGAATATGAAAACAAAAAATCATTGAAAGTTGATGGTTTGTTTATTGAGATTGGTCAACAACCACTTTCAAAAATTTTTGAGGAAATTGGTGGAGAGCTAGATGAAGATGGTTTAATAAAAATTAACAAAGATTGTTCAACAAATATTAAAGGAATTTTTTCAGCTGGTGATATTACCAATGGTTCAAATAAATTTCGACAAGTTATTACTGCCTGTGCTGAAGGAGCAATTGCTGCCTTAGGCGTTTATAATTATTTAAAAAATAAAATATGAGTTTTTTAGAATCAATCACTAAACAATTTAAAAAAGCAATTAAAATTTTGAATTTGTCAAAAGATCTTGAGGAAAGGTTAGAGAAGCCAGAAAATGTTTTAGAATTTGAAATAGAAATAGAAAAAGATAAAAAAATTTTAAAATTTTTTGCCTGGCGGGTTCAACACAATTCAATTTTAGGACCATATAAGGGTGGAATTAGATTTTCTGAAAAGGTAAGCCTTGATGAAATTAAAGCCTTAGCTATGCTAATGAGTTTAAAATGTTCTTTAATGAATTTACCATTCGGTGGTGGGAAAGGTGGAGTGAAATTTAATCCTAAAAATTTTTCAGAAAAAGAAATAGAAGAAATTTCCAGAAAATATGTCAGGGCTATTTATAAAAACATTGGTGAAGATAAAGATGTTCCAGCTCCTGATCTTGGGACAAATGAAAAGATAATGGAGATAATGCTTGATGAATATGAAAAATTAATTGGAAAAAAATCGCCAGCGACTTTTACTGGTAAGCCAATTGAAAAAGGTGGTAGTTTATTAAGGAAAGAGGCAACCGGTTTTGGTGGGGGAATTATTATTTTAGAATTAATAAAGAAACTTAATTTAGAAAATCCTAAAGTGGCTATTCAAGGTTTTGGTAATGTTGGAATTTATGCCTCTCTTTTCTTATTTGAAAAAGGAATAAAAATTGTTGCTCTTTCTGATTCTTTAGGAGGAATTTATAATCCTGAAGGAATTAATATTAAAGAGGCGATTGAGTATAAGAAAGCTTTAGGTTATCTTAAAGACTTTCCAGGATCTGAAGAAATTAGTAATGATGATCTTTTGAAAGAGGATGTTGACATTTTAGTTCCAGCAGCCGTAGAAAATGTGATTAATTTAAGGAATGCTAAAAAAGTTAAGGCAAAAATAATTGTTGAATTGGCTAATGGTCCAATTACTGAGGCAGGGGAAAGGATTCTTTTAAAAAATAAAAAAATCATTGTTCCTGATATTTTAGCCAATGCTGGCGGAGTAACTGTTTCTTATTTTGAATGGTTGCAAAATAAAAGAAATGAAAAATGGTCAGAGGAAAAAGTTTATCAAGAATTAGAAGCAAGAATGAAAAATATCTTTAATGAGGTTTGGCAATTTTCAGAAAAAGAAAAAACTGATTTAAGAACCGCCTCCTATCTTCTTTCCCTTCAAAGATTGATAAAAAAAATAAGATCATGATAATTTTTCAGAAATTATTCCACCACCCAAACAAATATCATTTTGATAAAAAACACAAGATTGACCAGGAGTAACTGCCTTTTGTGGTTTTTCAAAGATAATTTTCAATAATTTATTTTTTATTGGATATAAAGTTGCTTTGGCTAAATTTTGACGATAACGGCATTTGGCTAAAACTTTAATTGGTTTTTGAGGCGCTTTGCCAGAAATAAAGTTATAGTTTTTTAAATAAACTTCTTTTTTAAATAAAGCAGGGTCATTTTCATTATCAGTCACAATTAAAGCATTTCTTTTTTTATCTAAAGCACAAACCCAATATCTTTTGCCTAAATTAAGACCCTTTCTTTGACCAATGGTATAAAAATGAAGACCTTGATGAGTTCCCAATTTTTTTCCTTTAAGATCATAAATTGGGCCTGGTTTCTCACCGATTTCTAGCCGTAAAAAATCAATTAAAGATTGATTGGCGACAAAACAAAAATCCTGACTCTCTCTTTTGCTGTATTCTATTTTTTCTTTTTTAGCTATTTCTTTTACCTTTTCTTTAGTTAAATCACCAAGCGGAAAAATTATTCTTGATAATTGATTTTGTTTTAAAGTGTAAAGGAAATAAGTTTGATCCTTACTTTTATCAAAAGCAGATTTTAAGTTCCATTTTCCGGATTTTAAAACTTTTCTGGCGTAATGGCCAGTTGAAATAAAAGAGGCATTAAATTTTTTAGCCAACTCAAATAGTTTTGGAAATCTTAATTTTTGATTACAAACAATACAAGGATTTGGTGTCCGAGCATTCTTCAATTCCTTAATAAAATAATTAATGACAATTTCATCAAATTCTTTTTGACAATCAAAAAGATAATATGGTACGTTAAGTCTTTGACAAAGTTTTTTGGCTAAATAAAAAGATTCTTTGGTACAACATAAATTTTCTCGACAAAGATTTTTTTTACTCGGCCAAACAGAAAATTTTAAAGAAACACCAATTGGTTGATAACCTTGTTTTTTAAGTAAAAATAAAGCAACCGATGAATCAACTCCACCTGAAAGTCCGACAATTACTTTTTTATTTTTTGTTTCCATTATTTTAAAATAAGACAAAACCCCGATCAATCACCGATTGGTCGGGATTTTGTCTTAAATTCTCTAATTTTAAAATTACTTTAAAGCGTCTTTTAAAGTCTTGCCGGCTTTAAATTTTGGGGTTTTCATTGAAGGAATCTGGATTTTTTCTCCAGTCTTTGGATTGACACCAGTTCTGGCAGCTCTTGTTTTTACGGAAAAAGTTCCAAATCCAGCAATGGCCACCTCATCTCCTGCCTTTAAAGCTTCAGTGACAACTTCCACAAAGGCGTCAAGATATCTTTCTGCTTCCGCTTTGGAACAACCGCCGGCTTTTTCCAATAATTTTTGGACTAATTCTGCTTTATTCATATTTTTGGCTTATTTTCCTTAAATTTTAAAGCACCAAATGGCTTAAAATCGACCTTTTAACTGACTCTTTATCATAACAAAAAAAACAAAAAAATCAAGGCCTCTGTGGATATCCTTATTTAGCGATAATTTGCCGAAAAATTGTTCTTTCTGGACCAAACTTTTTTTTGGCTGAAATTTTAATGAGATTTAACCCTTCAGAAAGAGTAATTTTTTCTTCAAATTTATTTTCTTTTAAAATAACTGATTTGTCATTAATGGTGACTAAAGAGTTTTTTTCGCTTTCTCCTATAATAGTAATGATTCTTTCCTTGGTGATATAATTATTTGGCGGAAAATAAATAATAATTTCTGGCGGAGAAAGGACAACTCTTAAAATTAAAAATAAATAGAAAAAAAAGAATAAAAAACCAACAATTAAAAAGAAGGGGATTTTTTGAAAAATATTCTTTTTTGGCTTTTTAACGATTTCTGGACCAAAAAAGAGATTTGGGTTTTTAACTTTTAAAAATGGAGTTGTTTTTTCTTTAATTTTTTTGGCAATAAATCTCATAATTATTTTAAATCCTCTTCTTTTTTTAAAACTCTTCTTGGTTTTGCCCCTTCTGGCGGTCCGATTATCCCTTCTTTTTCCAATAAATCAAGAAGTCTGGCTGCCCGCGCATAACCAATTCTTAAATATCTTTGAAGGAGGGTGGCTGAAGCCTTGCCGGTTTTGATAACAATTTCTCTTGCCTGATCTAAAAGTTCATCATTTTCTAAAAATTCTTCCTCCTTTACTTCTTCTTTTGGCTGGAAATTTGTTATTTCATCTAAATATTCAGGTTCTGAAATATTCCTTAAAAATTCAACAATTTTTTTAATTTCTTCATCGGAAACATATGGGGCTTGCAATCTTTTTGGTTTTGATAAAGAAGGGGAAATAAAAAGCATATCGCCCCGACCTAAAAGCTTTTCTGCTCCAGAAAAATCTAAAATTGTTCTTGAATCAGTCATTGAAGCGACAGCAAAAGCAATTCTTGAAGTAATATTTGCTTTAATTAAACCGGTGATAATATCAACTGATGGTCTTTGAGTGGCTAAAATTAGATGGATTCCTGTTGCTCTAGCCATTTGGGCTAAACGGATAATTAGCGATTCAATTTCTTTTGAAGCAGCGATCATTAAGTCTGCTAATTCATCAATAATAATGACAATGTAAGGAAGTTTTTCTTCAGAAATTTTATTATGGGATTCTAAATCGCGGGTTCTACTTTTATTAAAAATTTGGAAACGGTTTTCCATTTCAGAAATAGCCCATTTTAAAGCACTAATTGCTTCAGGAAGAGTAGTAATGACTGGACAAAGTAAATGGGGTAAATCATTGAAAAGAACAAGTTCAACTCTTTTTGGATCAATTAAAATAAATCTTAAATTTTGTGGTGAATTTTGATAAAGAAGGGAGCAAATGATTGAATTAATCATCACTGTTTTACCAGAACCTGTCGCTCCAGAGATTAAAAGATGAGGCATTTTCCCTAAATCAGCTAACCAAACTTGACCAGCGACATCTTTCCCTAAAGGAATTGTTAAATTAGAAATTCTTTTTTTAAAAACATCGGATTCTAAAATTTCTCTTAAAGAAACAATGGCTATTTTTTTATTTGGAACTTCAATTCCAACCAAAGATTGACCAGGAATTGGAGCCTCAATTCTAATCGGATGGGCAGCCAAAGCCAAAGCCAAATCATTAGTTAAAGAAGTGATCGAAGAAAGTTTTACTCCCTCAGCTGGTTTTAAAGTATATTGAGTGACAGTTGGTCCAACCTTTACTTCCCCCATTTCCACTTTAATGCCAAAGTTTTCTAATGTCTTTTTAATAATATATTTTCCTTGTTCAATGTCTCTGGCTTCAGCCCTTCTTTCATGATAGGAAAGTAAGTCAATAGGCAATTCTGTTTTAAGAGATTTTTTTAAAACTAAAGGTTTAAAAGTTTTCTTCTCTTTTGATTTAATAAGTCCAAAATCTTTATCTTCGATAATTTCTTCAATTTCAATATCTTTTTTTCTAAATTGAATTGGCCTTTCTTTTTTTGTTAAAATTTTTTTAAAGAAATTTTTTAATGAAAAGAAAAATTTTGAAAAAATTGAAAGGATGAATTTGAAGAAAGAATTGATTTTGCTTTTAAGAGGCTCCTCTAAAATAAGAAAGAAAGAAAAAATAATTAAAGCAGAAAGAATCACTAAACTTCCCCAAAAAGCAAAAATTTTTTCTAAGAAAAAAGAGATAAAGAAACCAAGATAACCACCACCTTCTTTTATTTTCTCTAAATTTTTAAACTCTGGCTTATTTAAAAGGCTTAAAAATGATCCAGCAATTAAAAGAATCAAAAAGAATCCTAAAAGAACTCTTATTTTTGCTTGATGAGTAATTTCTTTTGAGAAAAAAAGAAAACTACCTAAAAGAAAGAAAAAGGGAAAAGCAAAAGCGACCCTACCAAAAATAATTTTTAATCCGAAAGCCAAATAACGACCAGCCAAACCAGCCAGATCAAAAAGAGCCAAAGACAAAATTATGGCTAAAGCCAATGAAAAAATTGCTTTAAAAACCTCCCGATGTTTTTCAGAAAAAAGATCTTTCTTATTTTCTTTACTATTTCGTGCCATATTCTATTATTTTAGCATATCAAAAGAAAAAAACAAACTCTAACAAAATAGAAAAAGTTGATAAACTGAATAATAAATAAACACCCTCTCTAAATAAGGTTAAAAAATTAAACCAATTAAAAATTGAGAAAATCTACTATTAAATTGATGAGCAATTAAAAATTAAGATAAAACTTTACAAAATTATAATTGGTTTTAAATTGAAAAATGGTAAAATAAAATAATTATGGTGGAGCAGGAAAAAAATATGGTCAAAACAAGAGAAGAAAAAGATATAAAGGCTGAAATACCAAAGGAAATTTTAGAAATTGATGAAAAATTAAAAAAGGCTGGCTTTGAATCTTTTTTAGTTGGTGGCTGCGTAAGGGATTTAGTTTTAAATAGAAAACCAAAAGATTGGGATTTTACCACCAATGCTAAACCGGAAGAAATTTTAAGAATTTTTAAAAGAGGTTTTTATGATAATAAGTTTGGAACAGTTGGAATTGTTAATGAAACTGAAGATGAAACTTTAAAAGTTGTTGAGATAACCCCTTATCGAAAAGAAGGGAAATATACTGATAAAAGACATCCGGATGAAATTAAGTTTGCTGATAAATTGGAAGAAGATTTAAAAAGAAGGGATTTTACAATTAATGCCCTTGCCTTACAGATAAAAGAAGAAATTCCTAAACCAAAACTTACTTTAATTGATCTATTTAATGGTTTAAAAGATTTAGAAAATAAAATAATTAGAACAGTTGGTGAGCCAGATGAAAGATTTAATGAAGATGCTTTAAGATTAATGAGGGCAGTTCGTTTTGCAGCTGAACTTGATTTTGAAATTGAAGAAAAAACTAAAGAAGCAATTAAAAGAAACGCCCATCTTATAGAACTGATTGCTAAGGAAAGAATTAGAGATGAGTTAATAAAAATTCTGGAAAGTAAAAATCCAAAAAAAGGAATAGAGCTGTTAGAAGAGGTTGGTTTACTTCAATACATTATCCCTGAGTTAAGAAAAGGAATAGGGGTAACCCAAAATTGGGCTCATATTTATGATGTTTTTAAGCATTCAGTTTTTGCTTGTCAGGCAGCGGCTGATTGTCATTTTAGTTTAGAGGTTCGTTTAGCTGCCCTTTTTCATGATATTGCTAAACCTGATGTCAAAAAGGGTGAGGGACCTGATGCCACTTTTTACAATCATGATATTGTTGGAGCAAAGGAGACGGAAAAAATTTTAAAAAGATTAAGATTTCCGAAGAAAACCATTGAAAAAGTAGTAAGATTGGTTAAAAATCATATGTTTAATTCCGATCCTCAAAGACTAACAGAACATGGAGCAAGAAGGCTTTGGCGAAGGATTGCTGATGGCAGAGAGATAAATGATGAGGTAAGAAAAGAGATGAGAGATTTAATTAATTTAAGGATTGCTGATCGAATGGGAATGGAAAAAAAGCCAAGACCTTTTAGATTGAGAGCAATTGAAGCGCTTTTGGAAAAAGTTTCTCGCGATCCAATTTCAGAAAAAATGTTAAAAGTTAATGGCTATGATGTGATGGAGATATTAAAAATAGGCCCGGGAATAAAAGTTGGAGCCATTTTGAAAATACTTTTAGCAGAAGTTTTAGAAGATCCGAAAAAAAATGAAGAAAATTATTTAAGAAAAAGGATAGAGGAATTAGGAGAGCTTTCTGATAAAAGTCTTATTGAATTAAAAAAATCAGCCCAATTAAGAATTGAAAAAGAAATTGAAAAAGAGGAGGAAGAAATTAGAAAAAAATATTTTTAAAGATTCATTGACCTTAGAACCCTAATTCTTTCTTCAATTGGCGGATGAGTCATAAAAAGTTTTGTTAACCAATAATCTTTTTCTTTTCCTTTAAATGGATTAACAATATATAAATGAGCAGTTGCATTTTGAGCAACTTTAAGAGGTGTTTGATCAGCAGAAATTTTTTCTAAAGCCCTGGCTAATCCTTCTGGATACCGAGTTAAAAGAACAGCTGAAGCATCGGCTAAAAATTCTCTTTTCCGAGAAATGGCTAAACGAATTAAGGTAGCGGCTAAAGGGGCTAAAAGAGCAACAAAAATTGCTAAAATTAAAATAAATAGATCAAAATAACTTCTTTCCTGACGCCTTCTTAGACCACCAAAAAAACTTATTCTTAAAAATGTATCAGCTAAAATAGCGACAATTCCTGCCAAAATAACAACCACAGTTTGAAGAAGGATATCACGGTTGAGAATATGAGAAAGTTCGTGAGCAATAACTCCTTCTAATTCTACCTTTTCTAATTTTTTTAAAAGTCCAGAAGTTACAGCAATCACCGCATGATTTTTATCCCTTCCGGTAGCAAAAGCATTTGGTTGCTCTTCATTAATAATATAAATTTTTGGAAGGGGTAAACCAGCAGTAAGACAAAGATTTTCAACAATTTTATAAAGTTCTGGTGCATCCTCTTTTTTAATTTCTTTTGCCCTGCTTAGAAAAAGAACAATTTTATCTGAGTACCAATAAGAGAAAAAGCTCATTAAAATGCTAAAAATTATGGCAAAAATTAAAATTTCTGAAGAGTTAAAAAGAAAGGAGAAAAGCCAGCCTAAAAAAATAATGAAAATAAAAAATAAACTCATTAAAAGCCATGTTTTATAAAGATTTGAAGAAATGTGAGTGTATAAATTTGGCATATTTTTAAAAATTAACCTTGATTGCTTCCCTTTCGCTTTCTTCAATTTCAAAGAATTCTTTTGGTTTAAATTTTAGCCAATTAGCAATTAAAAGATTTGGGAAGACTTTAATTTTTATATTATAATCTCTCACATTGGCATTGTAAAAACGTCTGGCGGCTTGAATTTTATCTTCTGTATCAGTGAGTTCCCTTTGCAGTTCTAAAAAATTTTGATTTGCCTTTAGTTGAGGATAGTTTTCAGCCAAAGCAAAAAGAGTTTTTAAGCTCGAAGAAAGAATATTTTCAGCTTCAGCCCTTTCTTTAACTGTTTTTGCTTCAATTGCCTTCGTTCTGGCTAAAGTCACTTTTTCAAAAACTTCTTTTTCATGGAGAGCATAACCTTTTACTATTTCTACTAAATTTGGAATTAAATCATAACGTCTTTTTAGTTGAACTTCTATATCTGCCCATGCTTCTTCAACCCTTGTTTTTGATTTAATTAAGGAGTTATAAGTAGCAATTAACCAAAGAATAAGAAGAATAAAGAAGAAGATGATGATTGAAATAATATTTGGCATATTTTAAATTTATTTTTTTACAAAACCTGTGCCAACAGGAATTAACCTTCCAATAATCACATTTTCTTTTAAAGAATACAAATAATCAGGTCTACCAGTTACCGCTGCATTGATTAAGACTCTGGATGTTTCCTGGAAAGAAGCAGCAGCTAAAAAGCTATCAGTTGAAAGTGAAGCCCGTGTAATTCCTAAAAGAAGTTCTATTGTCTCAGCCGGTTTTTTATTTTTCTTTAAAACCTCTTCATTTACTTCGTCAATATAATCTTTTGGTAAAATTTCTCCCGCTAAAAGATCAGTATCATTTCCTTCTTTGACCATGTGTCTTGAAAACATTTGTCTAATGATTATTTCAATATGTTTATCATTAAGTTTTTGTCCTTGTGATGAATAAATAGCCTGAACCTCTTTCAAAATATATTTTTGAACAGCCTCTTTACCTTTTAATCGATAGTATTCATAAAGATCAAAATTTCCATCTGTTAAAGGATCGCCAGGATAAACTTTTTGTCCTTCTTTGACTTTTATAGTGTAATTTAATGGAAGAGAAATTTCTTCCCTATTTTCTTTTCCTTCTTCAAGATATTTTATAACAATTTTCTTTTCTGTTTCTGTCTCAATTATTTTTTCAATTACCCCCTCTTTATAGGAGAGAAAGGCTCTTTTCTTTGGTGGTCTGGCTTCAAAAAGTTCTTCGACTCTTGGTAATCCTTGAGTAATATCTCGGCCAGCTACTCCACCAACATGGAAAGTTCTTAAGGTTAATTGAGTTCCTGGCTCACCGATTGATTGAGCAGCGATAACTCCTACTGCTGCCCCTAACTTAACTGGCTTATTATAACACAAATCATAGCCATAGCATTTTATACAAACCCCTCTTCTTGCTTTACAAGTTAAAACAGATCTAATTCTTACTTGTTTTAAATCTATTTTATCTAATTCTTCAGCAATTTTTCTTGTGACAAACTCACCCTTTTTAATAATAAGCTTTTTTGTTTTTGGATGATAAATATCTTCTAAGACAACTCGACCTAAAATTCTTGAAGACAATCTTTCCCCCATTTCTTCAGACTCTTCTTTGGTAATAATTATTCCTGTTTCATCACCACAATCTTCTTCTCTGACAATTACTTCCTGAGCAACATCAACTAATCTTCTGGTTAAATATCCAGCTGAAGCAGTTCTTAAAGCAGTATCTACCAATCCCTTTCTTGTTCCATGGGTTGAGATAAAGTACTCTAAAACATTTAATCCTTCTCTATAACTTCTTCTGATTGGCAATTCAATTATTTCCCCGGTTGGAGAAGAAACTAATCCTTTCATCCCAAACATTTGATACAACTGGATCCAACTTCCTTTAGCTCCTGCGTCAACCATTGTTCTTACCGAACCTGAATAAGGGAGAATATTTCGACAAATTGAAGCAATTTTATCTTGAATTCTTGTCCAAACCTCTATTGTTTTTTGATATCTTTCATCCTCGGTGATAAGACCTTCTTTAAAATCTTTTTGGATTTTTTCTATTTCCCTTTCTCCTTCTTCAATAATTTCTTTTTTTTCATTAATTATGGGTAAATCATCCATCCCCCAAGATGGTGATGATAAAGTTAGATATTTTAACGAAATCTCTTTTAAATTATCCAACATTTTGACTGTTTCTTCTTCTCCATAGTTTTCTAAGAAATTAGAAATGATTTCTCTTAATTCTTTTTTATCAACAGGCTTTTCACCTTTAAATTTATAAAATCCTTTTGGAAAAATTTGGGAGAAAATAATTCTTCCAACACTTGTTTCTTCAATTTGATCGTCTATTTTTACTTTAATCTTTTCTTGCAATTCAATTTTATTCATTTCATAAGCTAAAATTGCTTCCTCTGGTGAAGAAAATATTTTTATTTTTTCTTTTTCCTTTATTAAAGTTAACCAATAACAACCCCAGACAATATCTTCAATAGGAGTAACAATTGGATCACCACTTGCTGGTTTTAAAAGATTTTTAGTCGAAGCTATTATTTCCCTTGCTTCTCTTTGTGCCTCTTCGGTTAAAGGAAGATGGACAGCCATTTGATCTCCATCAAAATCAGCATTAAAACCAGGACAAACTAAAGGATGAAGTTGAATTGCTTTCCCTTCTATTAAAACCGGTTTGAAAGCCAAGATACTTAAGCGATGAAGTGTTGGGGCTCGATTTAAAAGAACCAAGGCATCTTTTGTTACTTCATCTAAAATATCCCAAATTTCTTTCCCTTGGGCCTCAATTAATCTTGAAGCACTTCTGACATTATGGCAAAATCCACGTTTAATAAGTTCTCTGATAACAAAAGGTTTAAAAAGTTCAAGAGCCATTGTTTTTGGGATACCACACTCATTCATTTTTAAATGAGGACCACTGACAATTACACTTCTTCCTGAATAATCAACCCTTTTTCCTAAAAGATTATGACGAAATCTTCCTTGTTTGCCCCTTAAAATGTCAGCTAAAGATTTAAGAGGTCTTTTTTGAGCTCCAGTAGTGATTGGTTTTCCGTGCTTCATTTCGTTATCAAGTAAGGCATCAACAGCTTCTTGAAGCATTCTTTTTTCATTTCTAATAATTACTTCTGGTGCTTGAAGCTCTATTAACTTTTTTAAACGATTGTTTCGGTTAATGATTCTTCGATATAAATCATTTAAATCAGATGAGGCGAATTTTTCTCCATCTATTTGAACCATTGGCCTTAGATCAGGAGGGATGACTGGTAAAACTCTTAAAACCATCCAATCGGGTTTTATTTTTTGTTTTATTAAATTACCAACTAGTTTTGCCCTTAAGGATAATTTTTTCTGTTTGGCTGGATTGGTTGTTTTTTTTCTTTCATTTTCAAGTTGGGTAAAGAGCTTTTTTAAATCTAAATTTTGTAAAAGTTCAAGAATTGCTTCAGCCCCTATTTTTGCTTCAAAAAAGTATCCATATTTTAATGAAAGATCATAATATTCTCTTTCTGAAAGAAGCCTTTTTAAGACAATTCCTTCGATTTCTTTCTTCTTTGATTGATATTTTTCTTCAAGATCTTTTAATTTTTCTTCAAGTTCCTTTTTATCTTTTATTTCTTTTTTTAATTTTTCTCTTCTGCTTTTATATTCCTCTTTAAGATTTTCCAAAGTTGTTTTTTTAATTTCTTCATCAACTTTAGTGATAATAAAATTAGCAAAATATACAACTTTTTCTAAACTTTGAACAGACATATCCAAAAGGAGCCCTATTTTTGAAGGGACTCCTCTTAAAAACCAAATATGGGTTACCGGAGCAGCTAAACTAATATGACCCATTCTTTCTCTTCTAACCTTACTTTTTGTGACCTCTACTCCGCATCGATCACAAATTATTCCTCGATAGCGAATTTTTTTATACTTTCCACAAGCGCATTCAAAATCTTTTACTGGACCAAAAATTCTTTCGCAGAAAAGTCCATCTCTTTCTGGTTTTTGGGTTCGATAGTTAATTGTTTCTGGTTTTGTTACTTCTCCATGGCTCCAGGAAAGAATTTCTTCAGGGGAGGCTAATCTTAATTTTATAGCATCAAAAAGAAAAGGTTTTTCTGTCTCTCTTGAAATGTCTAAAGTTTGAGTGAAAACTGGTCCCGCCATATTTTTATTTTTTTAATTTTTTATTTTTATTAGAATTTTTATTTGGCTTTTCTTTTTTAATTAAATCAACAGCAATTCCTAAACCTTTTAATTCTCTTACTAAAACTTGGAAAGATTCGGGAATAAAGACTTCTTTTATTGGCTCACCTTTAATAATTGATTCATAAGCCCTGGTTCGACCATAAACATCATCAGATTTTATTGTTAACATTTCCTGTAAGGTATGAGCTGCGCCATATGCTTCAAGGGCCCAAACTTCCATTTCACCGAAACGCTGACCACCAAATTGTGATTTTCCTCCTAACGGTTGTTGAGTGATTAAAGAATATGGTCCAATTGAGCGCTGATGGATTTTATCTTCAACCATATGAATTAGTTTCATAACTGACATATAACCAACAGTTATTTCTTCTTTAAATGGTTCACCAGTTCTTCCGTCATAAACTCTCATTTTCCCATTTTCTTTTACGCCAATTTTTTTCAATTCTTTCTTAATATCTTCCATTTCTACTCCATCCAATGGAGGAGTCATTACTTTATAGTTTAAAGTTTTAGCTGCCAATCCCAAATGAGTTTCTAAAATTTGTCCAATATTCATTCTTGAGACAACACCTAAAGGATTTAAAATGACATCGATTGTTCGACCATCTTCTAAAAACGGCATATCTTCTTCTGGGAGAATTTGAGCCACAACTCCTTTATTTCCATGTCTTCCAGCTAATTTATCTCCAACTTGAATTTTTCTTAAATCGGCAACTTTTACTTGAATAGATTTGATTACTCTTGGTGGGAGTTTATCACCGTGTTCGCGAGAAAAAATTTTTACATCTATAACCTTCCCCTTTTCACCATGTTCTAAATACAATGAGGTATCGCGAACATCTTTTGCCTCTTCACCAAAAATAGCCCTTAATAATTTTTCCTCAGCGGTTAAAGCCATTTCACCTTTAGGGGTTATTTTTCCCACTAAAATACTTCCGGTTTTAACTTCGGTTCCCAATCTTACAATTCCGTCTGGATCAAGATCTTTTAGTTTCATTTCAGAAACATTTGGAATATCATTAGTTGTCACCTCCGGCCCTAATTTTGTTTCCCTAACATCGGTTGTATATTCTTTAATATGAATTGAGGTATAGACATCTTCTTTCACTAATCTTTCAGAAATTAAAACAGCATCTTGATAATTCCATCCCTCAAATGGCATGAAAGCAACCAAAACGTTTCTTCCTAAAGCTAACTCTCCATTTTCCATGGCTGGTCCATCAACTAAAACATCTCCCTTTTTGACTTTCTGTCCTTTTTCAACTATCACTTTTTGATTAAGACAAGTATCAGCATTAGAACGTTCAAATTTCAAAAGATTATAAGTATAAATTTTTCCTTTTTTTGTTTTGAGTTTTAAATGACTAGCATCAACTTCAATAATTTTTCCATCTTCAGGGGCGGTGATTAAATAACCAGAATTTTTAGCGACAATTGATTCAAAACCAGTACCAATTAATGGTGCTTCTGGTTTAATTAAAGGAACCGCTTGACGTTGCATATTCGCTCCCATTAAAGCCCTCATGGCATCATCGTGTTCTAAAAATGGAATTAAAGAAGCAGCAATTGATAAAATTTGTTGGGGTGAAATATCAACAAAATCAATTTCTTCTGGTAAAACAAAACTTGGTTTTCCTTTAACTCTTGCCTCAATCCTTCCCTTTTCTTTTATAAAACCATTTTCATCAATCTTTATTGAACTTGGAGCAATGACATATTTTTCTTCTTCAAAAGCATCAAGATAAACAATTTCATTACTTACTTTTATTTTTTTGCCATCTTTTATTACTTTCCGATAAGGAGTTTCAATAAAACCAAATTCATTTAGTCTAGCATGACAAGCAAAATAACCAACTAAACCGACATTTTGCCCTTCTGGAGTAGCAATTGGACAGATTTTTCCATAATAACTTGGATGGACATCTCTTACTTCAAAACCAGCCCTTTCTCGAGTTAAACCACCTGGACCAATGGCGGTTAATCTTCTTTTATGTTCAAGTTCAGATAATGGATTTGTTTGATCCATGAATTGAGAAAGTTGCGAAAGTAAAAAGAACTCTCTGATGACAGAAATAAGTGGTTGAGGATTAATAAGTTGGGTAGGAGTTAAAAGGGTTGGATCCAAAGTTGACATCCTATCTTTAATAATTCTTTCCATTCTCATTAATCCAACCCTCATTCTTGATTGAACCAATTCTCCAACAGCTCTGATTCTTCTGTTTCCTAAATGGTCAATATCATCTGGCTGTTCTTGAGTATAATTTAACCTGATGATTTCTTTTAAAATGGCAATCATATCTTCTTTCTCTAAAGTTAAACTTTTTCCATCTCTTTTTAGTCTTTGATTAATTTTGTATCTTCCTGCCTTAGCTAAATTATAACGATCAGGATTAAAAAACATGTTTGAAATTAAATAACGAGCACTATCAATTGTCGCCAATTCTCCCGGTCTTACTTTTTTGTAAACTTCCAAAAATCCTTCATCTTCAGATGAGGTTGGATCTCTTTTTAATGTCGCGCCAATGTATTTTAAATCAGGGTCAACATCTTTAAATAAATTAATAATTTCTTCATTGGTTGAAATACCAAAGATTCTTAAAAATGAAGTAGCAATTACTTTTCTTTGGCGATTAATTCTTATCCAAATTGAATTATCAACTGCTGTTTCAAATTCAAGCCAAGCTCCGCGATCAGGAATAAGAATTGCTCCATAGTAATTTTTTCCTTTAATTGTCTCCATATTAAAAAATACGCCCGGTGAGCGTATCAATTGATTAACGATAACTCTTTCAATTCCATTAATAATAAAAGTCCCCCTTTCAGTCATTAAAGGGAGATCTCCTAAATAAACCTCTTGCTCGATTTTTTTTCCAGTTTTTTTATTTATCAACCTTGCCCTAACCTTTAAAGCAGCTTCATAATTTAAATTTCTTTCCTTAGCTGTTCTTTCGTCAAACTTTGGCGGATCCAAATGATAATCTAAAAAATAAAGTTCAAATTGGGTTTCAGTGAAATCTTTAATTGGCGAAATTTCTTTAAATAATTCACCAATTCCTTCTTTTAGGAACCATTGATAAGAATTTTTCTGAATTTCGATTAAATCCAGTTCAGGAAAAAATTGTTGATTTTTTTTGAAACTCCTCCTCATTTTTTTAAAAAAGATAAAAAAATTCCTTTCCCAAAAGGGAGAATTTTTATTTATTAATTTTTTTTCTTTTTTTCCTTCATTAGAAGTAAGGCTCTTCAAATCCTTACCTTCTTTTAAATTATAAAAAAATAAAAAAATCTGTCAAATCTAAATCTGTGGATAACTTATTAGCCATTTTTTCTGATATAAACTTTCAGCAAATGTTGCATCTTATTATAATGGTGTAATTTTTGATTAGTTAAAAAATATTTAATTTTGTCAATTCTTCTTTAACTACTTTTCTATCATCCCAAGGTATCTTTTTTCCGTGGGCGACGCAGATCCATGGTTCAGATCCTTTACCAGTGATAATCACGATATCATTTTCTTTTGCTAAAGAAATTGCTTTTCTAATTGCTTCTCTTCGGTCTAAAATTTCAAATAAATTAGAAATTGGAAATTGAGAATTTAAAATCCCTGTCTTTATCTCTGATAAAATTTGGCTTGGATCTTCATCATAAGGATCTTCATTGGTTAAAATAATAAAATCACAATATTGAGAGGCAATTTCTCCCAAAACTGGCCTTTTCCACTTATCTCTTCCACCACCAGCTGAACCCAAAACACCAATTATTTTTGATTCTTGATTTTTAAGTTTAAATTTAACAAATTGATAAACATTTTCTAATTCTTTTGGTGTATGGGCATAATCAACAATCACTTTAAATGGTTTTTCAACCACTATTTCCATTCGACCAGGTAAAAATTTAATTTTTTCTAATGCCCCCTGACAAATTTTTAAATCAATATTTTGGGAAAGAGCAACCGCTATTGAGGCTAAACAATTGTAAATATTGAATTCGCCAAGTAAATTAATCTTAAAATCTACACCATCAACTGTAAAAGATGAACCATCATCAGCTAATTTTATATTTTCCGCCTTTACAATTTTAATTTTTAAATTTTGAATTTTTTTGGGATTTAAGATTTGGGATTTAGAATTTAAACTATAACCATAGTATTCATCTGCTTTATAAGAAAGAAAATAATCTGCATTTTCATCATCTAAATTGACAACAATTACCTTTTTTATTCTTTTGCCATCAATAATTTTTTCTTTTCGTTTTTCTAATTTTTCAAAAAGTTTTCCCTTTGCCTTTTTGTAATTTTCAAAACTTCCATGGGCTTCGATATGCTCGGGATGAAGACCAGTAAAAACCGCGATATCATAATCAATGCCTAAATGACGAAATTGCAAAATTCCTTCTGATGAGGTTTCAATAATTGCGTATTGGCAATTTGCCTTAACCATTTCTTTTAAAATTTTTTGCATAAAAAAACGACCGGGCATGGTCATTTTTGTTTTATTTATCCATTCTTTTTCTCCAATTTTAAAGTTCATCGTTGTCGTTAAACCAACTTTTAAACCTGCTTCTTCTAAAATTTTACCAATTAAATTAACAGTCGTTGATTTACCAGCAGTTCCGGTTACCCCAATGACAATTAATTTTGATGAGGGATGGTTATAAAAAAAATCAGCCAAATAGGCTAAGACCTTATGATAAAAAAGCAGAAAACTTTTTGGCAAAAACTTTTTAATAATTTCTTTTATCATCCTTATATTTTATCAAATTGTCAAATTTTGAAAATTTACTAAAGGGATTTATCTTTTACCTAAAATTTTTAAAGCGTATTTTATTTTTTCTTCTGTCTTTTCAATTTCTGGCGGAATTTGAGAAAGAACTTCTTTGATTTCATTTTTTCGATAGCCAAGTTTTAAAAGAGCATTGATTAATTTTTTATCAGTTAATTTTGGTTTAAGAATTTCTTCAATTTTACCCGATAACTCAAGAATAATTTTTTGAGCTATTTTTTTACCGACCCCCTCTACTTTTGTTAGAAAATCAACTTTTCCTTTTTGGATAGCTTTTTTAATTTCTGGAATTTTCCCTAATGATAAAATACCTTGAGCAATTTTTGGTCCCACACCAGAAATAGTTAATAATTTTTTGAAAAATTCTAATTCTTCTAAACTTTCAAAACCATAAATTTCTTGAGTTTCATCGCGTAAATAAAGATAGGTAAAAACCTTTATTTGGTCGTTGATTTTAATTTTTTTCAAAAATTTATTGGAAACAAAAATTTGATAACCAATATTGTTGGTCTCTAAAACAAAAAACTCATCTCCTTTATAAACAATTTTTCCCTTAAGAAAAAAAATCATAATTTCATTATAAATAAGTTTTCCACAGAAATCAAGCCTTGACTTTTTAAAGTTATTTGCTATACTTTGATAATTAATTTTGTAAAAAATATGAATTTTAGAGAAGGCAGAGAACAATATTTTAATCCAGAATATTTTAATCCAGAATTGGAAAAATTGAAAAATTTGGAAGGATACGAAAAGTGGGAAAAATCAAATTGTGAAAAGCGAATGGAATTGTTATTAACAAGAATGGAAGGAAATGAAAATCCTTTGATAAAAGTAGAGAAGATTTTTTTTGAAACTCTTAGAGAGATTGAAAGAGTGAGGGAAATCTTCGAATCTTTTAGAAGTGGTTCCAAAAAGAAAACTTCTAAAAAGGAAGAAGAAGACTTTCATCCATTAAGAGAAATAGTTAAAGAAATTGCTGAAAGATTAGAGAGGGGAAAATAAATTTTATTTATGTCAAAAGTTTTGGAGGAATTAAAAGAGGTAATTATTAATTCAGATTTATCGCCAATGGATCAAAATGATCTTTTAATTTTTTTACCGATTCTTCCAGAAAAAGTTTTAGAAGAATTGGTAAAAATTTTCAAAAAATCTCCTAAAATATTAAAAGCATTTAATGAAGACTTTAAAGCAAAACTTGAAGCTTTAATTGATGGCCGTGAGGCATATCAAAGAATGGTTGAGAAGGAACAAGAGCTTTTAAAAATTTGGGAAGAAGAGTTTGCTAACGAAGATTATAAAGAAGATGAGAAATCTGAAAAAGAAGAGGAAGAGAATGAAGAATTTTAAAATCTAATCATATGCCGAAAACAAAATCAGCCAAAAAAGAATTAAGAAAAATAAAAAGAAGAACAATTAGAAATCAAGCTATTAAAGCAAACCTTAGATATTTGGAAAGAAAATTTTTAAAATCAATTGAAGAGAAAAATAAAGAGATGGCAAAAGAATTTTATCGAAAACTCCAGAAAGCATTAGATAAAGCAGCCAAAAGAAATGTTATCAAAAAAAATAAAGCCAGCCGAAAAAAATCAAGATTGGCAAAAAAACTTAACAATCTTTTGAAATCTTAATGATTATAATCGAGCAATTAATAAGTCAAATAAAATTTCTGGTTTAATACTCAATGTTTTCAGCTGATAATCTATCTTAAGCAATTCACGATAGATTTTTTTTAATTCTTCTAAATTATATTTTTTTGCCTGTTCAATTGCCTTTTTTAACGGAAAAGAATGAATTCCCAAACTCTCAGCTAACTGATAAATGTTTGAAATTTTTTTCCCTTTTATTTGGAGAATGATTCTGAACTGATGAGCGAGCATTGAAAGGATTTGAGAAAAAGGAGTGCCTTTTTCTAATTCTTCTTTAAGGAGTATGACTGCTCTTTTTTTATCTTTGTTAATTAAAGCATCAATTAAGGCGAAAATTTTTTCTTCTTTTCTTTTTTCTGAAAGAATCTGTAAATTTTCTAAGCTAATTTTTTTATTTCCATAAGCAAAAGCTTTCTCTAACTCATTTTTTATTTCCCAAAGATTGCCATTAAAGAAATTAACTAAATAATCAACTGCCTCTTTTGAAATTTGACCTGACATTTTCCTTACTTCATTTAAAATCCATTTTCTTAAACTATTTTTTTCCAATGGCTCAAATTCAAAAACATATTTTTGTTTTTTTAAAAGATTTAGAAATTTTTGATGATATTTTTCATTAAGTGGTTTTTCTGTTTCATAAAAAATTACAACATTTTCTCTTTTTTCTTCCTTTTTAATGTAGTTAGCTATTTCTTCAAATAATTTTTCATTTCTATTTTTGGCCATTAAATTTTTTATAATAATTAATCTTTTTTCAGAAAAAAGAGCGGGTGAAAAAACACTCTTCCTAAATTCATCAATTGTTAAATTTTCACCATCAAGTTTGACAATACTTAAACCACCCTTATCTCTTTTTTCTTTAAACTTTTGGATAAGGGCTTTTAACTTTTCTTTTAGTCGATAATCGTCTTGACCAAAAAGAAAAATTATCATTTTATTAAAAAAGTTTTTGCGGCTGGATTGTTCTTTCTTCAAAAAGAGAATCAATTCTTGGTAAAAGAGATTTAAATTCTAATTCTTTAAAAAATTCAACAATTCTTTCTTTTTCCGGAAGTTTCAATTTTAAATCTTCTATTTTTAAATCTATTTCTAAATCATCTCTAATAGCTATCAATTTTTTTGAAAAGAAGGCCTGCTCCTTATTTTTCTCTAATAAATCCCTTAATTTTTTGTTTTCCACCTTATCTAAATTTTGATATAAATTTTCTAAAGAGCCAAACTTCTTTATCAGATCAAAAGCAGTTTTTTCTCCAATTCCTTTTACCCCAGGAATGTTATCAGATGGATCTCCCTTTAATGCTTTAAAATCAACCAATTGTTTTGGTGTTAAACCGAATTTTTCCTTAATTGTTTTTTCATTATAAATTTTTACTTCACTAATTCCCTTTTTGAGATTATAAATTTCTGTATTTTCATCAACAATTTGAAGAAGATCAAGATCACCTGAGACAATAATATTTTTAGTTTTTAAATCTTTTGTTTTTGTTTTAACTGAAGCAATAATGTCATCAGCCTCATAACCAAAAATTTCTAAATATTTGACATTAAAAACTTCTAAAAGCTTTTTTACATAAGGAATTTGATTATAAAACTCATCTGGCTGCTTTATTCTTTTTGCTTTATATTCAGCAAATTCTTGATGACGGAAGGTTGGAGCCTTAGCATCAAAGGCAACAGTTATGTAATCAGGTTTTAATTCTTTTAAAATTTTTAAAAAAACTAAAGTGAAACCATAAAGAGCATTAACGACTAAGCCATTTTTTGTTGTCAATTTAGGAAGAGCATGCCAAGCGCGATGAAGTAATGAGTTGCCATCAATGATGATAAATTTTTTACTTTCCATATTCCTATTATACCCTATTTTTTCTTTCCAGCCAATTTTTTTTAAAAGATTGTGGATAAATAAGTTGACAAAAAAGAAAAGAATTATTTATAATCTGATGAGGTTTTTCGCGTAGCATCTTCACTTACAAAAAAGGAGGAATGATGTGTTTTAGACCGGAATTGAATCGCTCTCTAAATTGTGAAATCCTTCCGGTTGGATTTTACACATTTGACGGAAAATCTTTTTTCCCTTTTAATGCTTGCAGAAATTGCAAACGGGAAGAGAACACAGGGAAAGGTGTCTTCGAATTCGTGGAAATGTTAAAAGATAAAGGAGCTAAAGTCGTATTTACTAAGGAAGGAGAAGAGATGATTAAAAAGTTGATTAAAAAGTAAAAAAGGAGATTCCGGCGGTTGCGAAAAAGAAAAAAGGAAAAATGAGCGCCGCCGGAATTAATTTTTTAAAAATGGACCTGAGCGGAATCGAACCGCTACTCTCCTGCTTGCAAAGCAGGCGTTTTACCATTAAACTACAGGCCCATTTTTAAATTATTTCTTTATCTCTATCAATCCTCTAAAAAGTGTTTTAGCAATCCAATTTAAAATTGTTAAATGAATTCCACCAATCGTTAAAAAACCTACAAAAATGATAATAATACCAATTAATTTATAAAAAAACCTTGAACCACCTTCAAACGGAAAATATTTTTCTGCAAATTCAGTTCGACCAAATTCACGGAGAATCCATTCGCTTTTGAAAGTAATGAAGGTGCCAATGACACAAAAAATTATTCCCAAAATAATGTGTCCCATAACAATTGGGCATGCTGGGACTCGAACCCAGAACCTGTTGTTTATAAGACAACCGCTCTGCCATTGAGCTACATGCCCATATTAATTTTATTATACCAATTTTTATCACTTGTCAACTGATTTTAAAATGTTATAATTTTTCTGAAATTAATAAAAATATGACCCAAGAAGAGATCTATAGATTGGCAATTAAAATGGGAATTGAAGCAGATTTAAGAGGTAAAGAGGCGGTAAAAAAAATCTTAAAAAGGAACCGGGAAAGATATGAAAAAATGTCGAAAAAAGAGAAAGAAGAATTTGATTTAGAGAAATTGGAGAATCCATATTCAGATACAAGAATCTTGGTACCAACAAAGAAAAAAATTAAAAGAATTTTAGTTGGTATTGATATTGGGGTGGGTGAGATTCTTTTAGCTGATAGATTAGGTAACATAGATTTAATTATTTCCCATCATCCTTTAGGTAAGGCTTTAGCGACACTTGATGAGGTTGTTCATATGCAGGCTGATATTTTGGCCAATTATGGTGTACCAATTAATATTGCTGAGAGTTTACTTAAAGTAAGAATAGATGAAGTTGCCAGAAGAATTTCTCCATCAAATTTTACTCGCGAAGTTGATACAGCAAAAATTTTGGGGATTGGTTTAATGTGTGTTCATACTGCTGCCGATAATTTAGTGGCTCAATTTTTAAATAAAGAATTAAAAAGGAGAAATCCAGAATACGTTTCAGATGTTTTAGAAATTTTGAAAGAAATTCCTGAGTACAAAGAAGCAAGCAAAATTGGGGCTGGACCAAGAATTTTTGCTGGTTCAAAAGAAAACAGAGTTGGTAAAACGTGTCTTTTAGAAGTAACTGGTGGAACAGAAGGATCACCAAAAATTTATCAATATCTTTCCCAACTGGGAATAGGGACAATTATTGGAATGCACATGAGTGAAACTCATAAGAAAGAAGCAGAAAAATCTCATATTAATGCTATTATTGCTGGCCATATTTCTTCTGATTCTATTGGCATGAATTTATTTTTGGATGAATTAGAAAAAAGAGGAATAGAAATAATTCCTTGTTCAGGATTAATAAGAATTAAAAGAATTAAAAAAAGATGAAAACAAAACTTCCAAAAGTTTTAACCCCACAAAAAGTGAAAGAGGATCAATTTTTAGATTTAAACTTAAGACCAAAAAGACTTTCTGAATTTATTGGTCAGGAAAAGCTTAAAAAAAATTTAGAGATATTTATTACGGCAGCAAAAAAAAGAAATGAAATGATTGAACATATTCTTTTCACTGGAGGACCTGGACTTGGTAAGACAACTCTCGCTTTAATTATTGCTGAAGAAATAAAGGCAAAAATTAAAATTATTTCAGGACCTGCCATTGAAAGAGCGGGTGACTTAGCAGCAATTTTAACTTCTCTTAACGAAGGTGAAATTTTATTTATCGATGAAATTCATCGCCTTAATCCTTCAATCGAAGAAATTTTGTATCCAGCTATGGAATCATACGTTTTAGATTTAGTTGTTGGGAAAGGGGCTATGGCTGAAACAATCAGAATAAAATTGCCTCGTTTTTCTTTAATTGGGGCAACAACCAGACCAAGCCTTTTGACTTCTCCATTAAGAGATAGATTTGGCATGATTTACAATTTAGATTTTTATAAAGAAGAAGAGATTGAAAAAATTATTGCTCGTTCAGCAAAAATTTTAAATATCAAAATAGATCAATCAGCCATTAAAGAAATTGCTAAAAGATCAAGAAATACGCCAAGAGTTGCTAACCGCCTTTTAAAAAGAGTGAGAGATTTTGCCCAAGTAAAAGAGAAAGAAGTGATTGATCAATCTGTTGCCAAGGAAGCATTTGAACTTTTAGAGATTGATGAATTGGGATTAACAGAAGCAGATAGAAGATTTTTAAAAATAATTGCTGAAAAATTCAATGGTGGTCCAACTGGAATTAAAACTTTATCTGCTGCCTTAGGGGAAGAAGAAGAGACAATTGAGGAAATTTATGAACCATATTTAATGAGAATTGGCTTTTTAGATAGAACACCAAGAGGTAGAGTTATTACTGACTTAGCTAAAGAATATTTAGGAATTAAAAAATCAACACTATTTTAAATTTATGATTACCATTCCTCTTTTTATTTTTCTTATCATTTATTTAGCCCTTATTTTCGTTTGCTTTATCTTTCTTTTATTTAATCTTTACCATCTTTTTAAATTTGGTATTCTTGATTTGGAAACAGTTTTTGTTTCTTTTTTCTTTTTGGCTGTTTTAGCAATTATAGTTTTTGTTTCTTATCAACAAATAGTTAAAATAGATTGGCAACAACCCTTTTTTTCTTTTAAGATTCCACAATTTTTGAAAGAGATAGAATTACCAAAAATTAACAATTTTGAATTATTAAATATTGAATTTTAAAAATAATTTTATGAAAGTTAAAAGATCACTTCTTCAGCTTGATTTTGATGAAAAAATTATTCTTTTTCTTCATCGCCACCCCTTTGTTTTTTTAAAAAAATCAATCGGTTTTTTACTCTTGGCTTCGTTACCATTTTTGGGTTATTTTACTTTTAAAATCTATTTCCCTTCTTTTTTGGAAAATAAAATCATTTATCCTCTTTTGATTCTTTTTGGAAGTTTATGGCTTATTTTTATTTGGATTTCATTATTTCAGTCCTGGATTGATTATTATTTTGACATTTGGGTTGTGACTAATAAACAAATTATCGATGTTGATCAGGTTGGACTTTTTAATCGAACTATTTCAAAACAACCTCTCTCAAGGGTTCAAGATATAACGGTTGAAATTAAGGGGCTGTTTCCAACCATTTTAAAGTTTGGTAATATTTATATTCAAACAGCTGGGGAAAAAGAAAGATTTATTTTTTATGATATTAAAGATCCTTACGAAGTTGCTAGAAAAATAAATAAATTAGTGAGTGAATCTTTAGAGAAAAAATAAACTTTACATTTTCAAATATTTTATTAAAATTAAATTAAACCTATGAAAGAGAAATTTCCTTATCTAAATCTTCTTTCTAGGATTGCTAAAGTCTTTGCTTGGCTTTGTTTATCTGCTGGTTTATTGATCTTTTTTATCATTTTAGCTTTTGGAGCTAATGTTAAAGTTTTAGGAAAAGAAATTAAGCCTTATCCTTGGGGCCTTTTTTCTTCAATTTACTACCTTTCTTATGGTGTTTTTGGTTTCATTGTTTTTTCAGGTGTTTCTGAATTTTTTCAACTTTTGATTTCAATTGAAGAAAATACCAGAAGAAAGATGTAAAATTTTTAAAATTGAGGAAAATTCTTAGAATCCTTTTCTACTTTTATTAATTTAATGGCCAGGTAGCCAAGTAGTAAGGCAGCGGTCTGCAAAACCGCTATACACGGGTGCAATTCCCGTCCTGGCCTTTTGGGCGGTTAGCTCAGTTGGTTAGAGCGCTTCGTTTACACCGAAGAGGTGGTAGGTTCGAATCCTACACCGCCCATACTGCATTTTAAAGCCGAGGTAGCTCAGTGGTAGAGCACACGGCTGAAAACCGTGGTGTCGGCAGTTCGATTCTGCCCCTCGGCATTTAAAATGTTTGATAAGAAAAAAATTCAATTTTTCATTGTCAATAGTTTAACCATTTTAAGATTGATAATTGCTCCGGTTGTTAGTTATCTTATCTTTTCCAATTTAAGAGTTGAGGCCTTCATTATTTTTTTAATTGGGGTAGCAACTGATCTTCTTGATGGTGATTTAGCAAGGCGTTTTAATGTGACTTCAAAATTAGGAGAATTTCTTGATGCTTTAGCGGATTTAACTCTAACTTATTCAGGTGTTATCCCTCTTTTTATTCTTAATGAATTTCCTCCTTTGATAAAAACTTGCTGTCTGATTGCTACTTTTTTAGCCATTGTTGCCATTATTAAACATTCATTAAAAAATAAAAAATTTACTTTTCCGCGAAGAAAAGCAAGCACAACTATTAATTCCTATTTTCTTTACACTGCCTTAGCCTTTTATATCATTAATTCTCCTCATAAACATTTAATAGGATATTTAACCTGTCTTATTTTAGCTCTCACCGCTTTTGATTATTTTACTTCCCCAAGAAATAATCAGATATGATCTTTTTAAAAATAATTTGGTTTTTTTTACCAGCCTATATTGCCAACATAAGCGCCTCAGTTTTTAAAATAAAAATTTTAGATAAACCTATTTCTGAAAAATTATTTGGCTCCCATAAAACCTATTCTGGTTTTTTTTCAGGAACACTTTTTGCTCTTTTTATTTCCATTTTTCAAAGATTAGCTTTCAATTTAAAATTTTTTCAGAAAATTTCTTATCTCGATTATTCAAAAAACTTTTTACTGATTGGTTTCCTTTTGGGATTTGGTGCTTTACTTGGTGATTTAATTAAAAGTTTTTTCAAAAGAAGAGTTGGTATTTTACCGGGTGAAAGATGGATTCCCTTTGATCAAATTGATTACACTTGTGGTGCTTTAATTTTTATTTCTTTTGTTTGGTCACCACCAATTAATTTCATTTTAATCTCTTTAATTTTAAATTTTTTCTTACACATTTTTATTAATCACCTTGGTTTTTATCTTGACATTAGGAAAAGCAAATGGTAAATTATTTTATTTAAAAATATCGGGGTGTGGCCCAGTAGTTAAGGCGTCTGGTTTGGGACCAGAAGATCGTGGGTGCAAATCCCACCACCCCGATTTTTATTTTAAACTTGCTAATTTTTAAAAATTTTTTTATAATTTAGTTATGGAAAAAATTGCCAATTTTATCTTTTCTCTTGAAAACAAAAAAGATTTTTCTTGGCTAAATTATCTTCTAACATTTATTGGCATTGTCTTTTTTCGAATTTTTTTAGAAAACTTTTCTAGTCCTCACCAAACTGGCTTTTACACTTCTTTTTATACCACCTTTTTTCATTATCCTCTTTTTTATCTCTCCCTTTTCCTTTCTTTAAATCTTTTACTTTCTTATTTTTTAAAAATTCCAATTAATAAAATTTTTCGCCTTACAATTTTCTTTTTTCCAATTATTTTGCTCCCACCACTTTTTGATCTTTTTATCACTGCGGGTTATGGAATAAAGATGAGTTATAATTTTCAACCCTTTAATGAATTAATTAGAAGTTTTTATTCCTTTTTTGGACCAATTTATAATGTTGGCATTACTCCAGGAATTCGATTGGAAATTTTAATCATTTTAATCGGTGTATTTTTAGCCACTCTTTCTTTAACAAAAAATATTAAAAGAAGTCTTTTAGCTGTTTTTTTCTCTTATCTTCTTTTATTTATTTATCTTTCTTTTCCAAGTTTTTTAGCCATTATTTTTAATAAAGCAAAAAGTTTTCCAGAGATTATTTCTTTTTTAAAAGATTCGATAAGAAAAAGCTATTTAAATTATCTTTTCCCTTTAGTTAAATTTCCAAATGATCCAATTTTGCTTTTTGAAGAACAATTCAATATTTTAATGTCGCGAATTTGGTGGTTCGCTATTTTTCTTCAGACAATTTTGATTTTTTATCTTGCTTATCCAAAAATTTTTCTTGCCTGGATAAAAAATTTACGTTGGACAAGAGTTTTCCATTATTTTCTTTCAGCCATTATTGGCATTTTAATTTCCCATAAAATTTCTCCTTTAAATCCTTTAAACTGGATCGATATTTTCTCATTTTTAACCTTTTTTATTTTAATTGCCCTTAATTTTTGGTTAGCAGTTGGGATCAATGATTTATTCGATTTTAAAATTGATAGTATTTCAAATAAAAATCGGCCTTTGATTAAGGGAGAAATTGATGAGAAAATTTTTAAATTTATTAATTTGATTCTTTTTGCCTTTCTTTTTGTTGGAAGTTTACTTTTCAACTATTTAGTTTTTATTCTTTTGATTCTTTTCCAATTAATTTATTACCTTTACTCAGCTCCACCCCTTCGATTAAAAAGACACTTTCTTTCCTCCTCAGTTTTAATTGCTTTAAATACAGTAATTATTTCAATGGCTGGATTTTATTTTGTCTCGTTGAATCAAAAATTAGATGCTTTTCCGAAAAAAATTTTTTGGCTTTTATTTTTTATTTATCTTTTAGTGAGCAACGTTAAAGATATAAAAGATATCGAAGGTGATAGGGCTGATAAAATTAAAACAATTCCGGTTGTTTTTGGTGAAAAAAATGGTAAAAAAATTATTGGCTTTTTAGTTGGTTTTTCTACTCTTTTTGTTCCCCTTACTTTACAAGATAAATTTTTATCTTTCCTTGGCCTTTTCTTTGCTATTTTATTCTATTATCTTATTAATCGAAAAAAATATCAGGAATCAATTATCTTTTTGTTTTATTTTTTCTATGCTATCTTAATTATTTTAAGAGTATGAAAGTGATAATTTTAGCGGGTGGAAGAGCAACTAGATTACCAAAATCAGCGAAAAAAATTCCTAAGGCCCTAGTTAAAATTAAAGGAAAGGAGGTAATTTTGTGGCAAATTTCTTTGTTAAAAAAATATGGATTAAATGATATTCGACTTTCTCTTGGTTTTAGAGCAGAAAAGATCATTTCTTTTTTGAGAAAGAAAAAAATAAAATTAGAATATAGAATTGAAAAAAGACCTCTTTTAACTGGTGGGGCAATTAAGTTCGCAGCTTTTGATTTAAAAGAACCATTTATGGTGATAAACGGCGATGTTTTAACTGATTTAAATTTAAAAAAATTTATTGATTTTTTTGAAAAGAAAAAAAGTAATATCATTGCTCTTTATAAAGTTAAAGATGCTAGATCTTATGGCTTAGTAAAAATTAAAAAAAATAAAGAGGTGATAAAATTTTTAGAAAAACCAGAGAAAAAAGTTAGTGGTTTTATTAACGCTGGATTTTATATTTTTTATCCAGAAGTTTTTAAAAAAATAAAGAAAAGAAAATTTTTATTGGAAAAAGAAGTTTTGCCAAAATTAGTAAAAAAAGGAAAACTTTATGCTTTCATTCATAAAGGGAAATGGATTGATATTGGTACAGAAGAAAGGTTGCAATTTGCTAGAAAATATTTTAAAATAAAAATATAGGCGGGTGTAGCTCAATGGTAGAGCGTCGGCCCTCCAAGCCGATGATGAGGGTTCGATTCCCTTCACCCGCTTTTTAAATTACCAAATTTTTTTGATTTCAATTCCTCGGTAATAATATCTTAAAATTTGATGAAATTTAGCCCCCTTTTCAGCAATCGCTTTAGCACTTCTTTGGGGCAAACCAACTCCGTGGCCAATTAATTTTAAGCCAATACCAGCTGGATCATCAACCGAGGTTAAATAAGGAAGACATTCTTTTGTCATTTTTACCTCACAACTTGATCTTGTTTTTCCATCACTTTGGGCAAAATAATAGGCTAAAATCGGTGAATCATTATATAAGGCAACCATTCCGTATGTTTCTTCAGCAGCTCTTTTTATATTTGGTGAACGAAGTTCCCATAAATAACCACGATAAACTTGATCTGCCTGTGTTGCTCTAACATGGAAAAGAGGAAAATCTTCTTCTGGCACATTGGTATATTTTGGCAAAATAATTCTAATATAAGCATAGGTTCTCGCCGCAATTTTTTGTGCTTTCAATGCTTCATAGGGGTAAGAATCTTTTACTTCTGCCACACCTTTTAAATATTCCTCGATTGGCAATTCATTAATTAACCATAATCTATCAGTTTTGGGATTGTATCTGATTTCTAATTCTCCTTTATATTCATTATCATTGCATTCTTCACCCCAAAATGGTCCTCGATACCAAGAGGTAATTTTAAAAACTATCATTTCATTTTCATTGGCGGGAATAAATCTAATTGGTGAATCAGTCATAGCGATTCTTTGACCATTAACATTGATAAAATATTTTTTTGTCGAGAAATCAAAATTTATCTCTGTTTCTTCTCCTTGAGTTTGAGTTAAAAGAATTGTGTTTTCATTTAAAATTTTTATTCGATAGGGTTTTTTATCTCTTGTTTGAATTCTGATTGGTAAATAAACATATGGTTTTTCGCTGTTTTCATAAAAAAGTCCAACCCTAATCATTGGTTGACTTCCTCTTATTTCTTCTTTTACCTCATATTCTGAAGGAAAGATTTCCCAAAAACGATCAGATAAGTTATTTTGATTTAAAGGAGTAAAAATCGGTTCTTTTCCTCCGTAAACCTTCATGCCAATTTCAATTTCTCCGCCAGGAATTTTTTCTTGGCCATTAAAAAGATAAAATTTTTCCCAATATAAACCATTTATTTCCGGAGCCAAAAGAGCAAATTTAAAAGTTCCAACCGAATTAACTGGCACTCCCCATTTTACAATATAAGGAGTACTTTCATTTGGCCAGGATGGATGGGCAAATAAACTTTTCCCATTTTCTTTTCTTAAAGCAACCTTTCCTTTTAGCCAATTTTTAGAACCAACATTTTTAAATTTAACCACAAAAGTTATTCCTTTTTTTGCTTGAATGTTAATTATCTGAACCGGTTCTTGATAAACCCTAATGGCAGCAAAATTTAAACTTTTTGCTTCAACTTTTTTAAGAATTAATTTTTCTAAAAATTTTAGAAAAAAAGAAAGAGAAATGATTAAAGCAAAAGCAACAATGATAGTTAAAATTAAACTTTTCCAACTGGATCTCATAACATTATTATGATAAAATAAATTTTATGAAATGGCAAACAATTCTGGAAATCTTTCTTTTTCTTATCTGTCTTTTTTTACCAAGTTATCAAATTCGTTTTAAAATTTTAAACTTACCAACGACCCTTCTTGAATTAATGATTATCTCTTTCTTTTTTTTATGGCTGATTAAGAAAATAAAAGGAAAAGAAAAAATAGATTTTTTAAAAGAGCTTAAAGAATTTAGGATTTTAATTTTGGCTTGGCTATTTTTTAGTTTATTGGCTGTCTTTTTTTCACCTGATAAATTAAAAGGATTAGGTCATTGGCGAGCCTATTTTTTTGAACCAATTTTAGTTTTATTTATTTTTTCTGATTTAGCCAAAGAAAATAAAAAAATAAATAATTTAGTTTTAAATGCTTTATTTCTTTGTGCTTTTTTTGCTTCTTCTTGGGCAATCTTTCAAAAATTTTTTGGCGGGGGGATGCTTTCTTTAGAAGTTTGGCGTTATCCTTTAAAACCAATTTGGCGGGCAACTGGTCCTTTTCCTCAGGCGAATTTTTTAGGACTTCTTCTTGGTCCGATAATTATCCTGGTTTTTGGAAAAATTTTTAGTTTTAAAAACATTAAAAATAATATTGTTTTATTTTTTTATTACCTTATTGTTTTATTTTTTTCAATAATAGCGGTTTTTTTGGCTTTAAGCGAAGGAGCAATTTTAGGGATAATTGTTGGTTTAATATTTTTGATTCTTTTATCTTTGAAAGGAAAACAAAGAATATTTTTCTTATCGATCTTTTTGTTATTTATTTTTTCTTTTATCTTATTTAATTCATCCTTTTCAAACTATTTATTTCAAAAAATCTTTTTTAAAGATCTTTCTGGTCAAATTCGTTTAAATATTTGGCGAGCAACAATTAACTTGATTAAAGAAAGACCAATTTTTGGAGCTGGCTTAAGGGGCTATCAGAAAATGATTTCTAAATATCAGAAACCATTTACTCTTCCAACGGGTGAAATTATTTCAGAAGAAATTCATCCTTATCCTCACAATTTATTTTTAGCCATTTGGTCTGAATTGGGGATTTTTGGTTTGATTGTTTTCCTTTTGATTATTTTAAAATTTTTTAAATTAGGATTTAAGAAGGCAAAATCAAATGGTAATATAGTTTATAGTTTAATGGCATCAATGTTAGTGATTTTGATTCATGGTTTAGTTGACACTCCTTATTTTAAAAATGATTTATCAACTCTTTTCTGGCTAATTGTTGGTTTAATGATAAATTCTTGACAGAGATAAAAATTAAAATATAATAGTAATGGAGGGTTGGCAGAATTGGTATTGCGCCCCGCTCGAAACGGGGTGGGTTAATCCCTTAGAGGTTCGAGTCCTCTACCCTCCGCCAGGAAATTAAACTTTAATGATTTGAAATTTTTCTGCCTGGCCTATTTTTTTATTAGAAAAAACTAAATAGTTGATTTTTTGCCAATCGGATTTAAAAAGTTTAGCTAAATAGGAATCTAAAGCCACTGGATCAAAAGAGAAAAAGATTTTTCCGAGCTTTATTTTTTTCCCACCTAATTCACTTCCTTTTATTTTATATCTGGCATCACAAATGGTTAAATCTGGTTTTTTATAAAGATTTAAGTCAAAAATTGCCTGATGAAGACCAATTTCATGAAGTTCCCCTTTATTCCATCCTTTTTGCCAGATTTCTTTAGCGACAAAAACCCCAATTTTTTCAAGTTTTTCTTGATCGTAATTTTTAACATAGTCTTGGGAAAGAAAAACCCCAATCATATTTTTTAAAGAGCAAGTGAAAACAGCAGAACTATGATCCTTTGGTACTGGTAAAGAAATTAAAAAAGAATCTAAAATTATTTTTGGCAGCCAAATACTTTTTAAAACTAAAGCATTTTTATTTTCAACCTTTATTCTTTCTGCTCTATTTAAATCAATCAATTTTATTTTAAATTTTTCAGCAATTTTTTGATAACCTAATTTTAAAAAGGCAAGATTTGTATCACATCCTCCACTTCCTTCAGCAATAAAAATTTCACCTTTGTAAAAACTTAAAATTTTTTTAATTATTATTTCAACAAAATTTGGATCGGTAGTAATTGGGTATGGTAAATCTTTTGTCAGGTTTGGTTTCAAAACAATTCTTTTTTCCTTTTTTAAAATTTTTCTTAAATTCATCAAATCAAAAACTTTTAAAATTTTTTCATTAAATTCTTTAGAATTTACTTCAAAAATTTCGCTCATTTTATAAAATTAATTAATGATTGACCCAATAAAATTAGCTAAAGAAACAGAGAAAATTGTTGCTCAAAATAGTTTAAGAAAATATTATCGATTTAGAAAGGCAATTTATTATAATGGAATTGCTACGGCTGATTGTGTTGGCTGTAATTTAAGATGTGTTTTCTGTTGGGCCTCAAATGTTGTTGAAAATTATCAAAGAATTGGAAAATTTTATTCACCAAAAGAAGTTGCTAAAAAATTAGTTGAGATAGCTATCAAAAATAATTTTAATAAAGTTAGGATTTCAGGCAATGAGCCAACTATTTCAAAAATTCATCTTTTAAATGTTTTAAAAGAAATCCCTAAAAAATTTCTTTTTATTTTAGAAACAAATGGTATTTTAATTGGCAACGATAAAAATTTTGCTCAAGAACTATCAAATTTTAAAAATCTCCACGTGAGAGTTTCTTTGAAAGGAACAAATCAAAAAGAATTTTCTAAGCTCACAGGAGCAAAGCCAGAATTTTTTGATCTTCAACTAAAAGCTTTAGAAAATTTAAAAAGGGCAAATGTTTCTTTTCATCCCGCCTTAATTGAATTGGCAAAAGAGGATTTAAATGGTTTGATTAAAAAAATAAAAGCAATAGATCAAAATTTAAAATTGGAAATTGAACCATTAATTTTGTATCCAAAAATAGAAAGAAATCTAAAAAAACTCAATCTTGACTTTTAATTTTATTTTTATAAAATTTATTTTATACCCCCTAAGGAAACAAATCGAGGGGGAAATTTGGATTTTAAAAATATGTTTAAATTAAAGGCAAATTATCAACCAGCGGGTGATCAAAAAAAAGCAATTAAAGAATTGATTAATGGCTTGAAGAAAAATTATCGTTTTCAGACACTTTTGGGGGTAACCGGAAGTGGTAAAACCTTTACTTTGGCTAATGTAATTGCTCACTATAATAAACCAACTTTAGTTATCTCGCCAAATAAAACATTAGCTGCTCAACTTTATCGTGAATATAAAAATTTTTTTCCAGAAAATGAAGTTTGTTATTTTGTTTCCTATTATGATTTTTATCAACCAGAAGCCTATATTCCCTCAACTGATACTTATATTGCCAAAGAGGCAGTAATTAATGAAGAAATTGATCGATTAAGGCATAAGGCAACATCAGCTTTAATGAAAAGAAGAGATGTGATTATTGTCGCTTCTGTCTCCTGTATTTATAATTTAGGTTTACCAGCCAATTATTTTGCTTCCGCTATTCATTTGGAAGTCAACAAACCATTAACCAGAAACGATTTAATAAGACATTTAATTAAAATTCATTTCAAAAGAACAAATGCTGATTTAAAAAGGGGATATTTTAGGGTCAGAGGAGATGTTTTTGAATTAATTCCTGCTTCAGGTGAAGTTATTCAAAGAATAGAAATGAAAGATCAAAAAATTTTTAAATTATCAATTGTTGACCCAGTGACGCGGAAGAATCAACAGGAACTTAATGAACTAATTATTTTCCCAGTTAAACATTTTATTTCAACTATTCCACAAAGGGAATCAGCTATTGAAAGTATTAAAGCTGAATTAAAAGAAAGGTTAGAATTTTTTAGAAAAAATAAAAAATTTTTAGAAGCTGAAAGATTGGAGCATCGGACAAAAAATGATTTATTGATGATAAAAAATTTGGGTTATTGTCATGGGATTGAAAATTATTCTCGTCATCTTTTGGGAAAATTGCCTGGTGAACCACCAGAAACTCTTTTATCTTATTTTCCGGTTAAAGATGGAAAACCAGATTTTTTAACTATCATTGATGAATCTCATATCGCTGTTCCTCAACTTCATGGCATGTATGAAGGAGATAAAAGCAGGAAAGAAACATTGATTGAATATGGTTTTCGTCTCCCCTCAGCTTTGGATAATCGACCACTTAAATTTAAAGAATTTTTAGAAAGAACCGGTCCAATTATTTTCAGTTCAGCTACACCAGGAAAATTTGAACTAGAGGTTTCAGAGCAAGTTGTTGAACAAATTATTAGACCAACATTTTTAGTTGACCCGCCAATTGAGGTGAAAAAAATTTTTGATGAAAAAACAGGTAAAACTCAGATTGATGATATTGTTGAAGAAATTAAAAAAACAGTTGAAAGAAATGGCCGGGTTTTGATCAATACTTTAACTAAAAGATCGGCTGAGGAGTTAACTGATTATCTAAAGAGTTTAAATATTAGGGCAAATTATATGCATGCTGAGACAAAAACAATTGAAAGAGCAAAAATTTTAACTGATTTTCGGAAAGGAGTTTTTGATGTTTTAGTTGGCGTTAATCTTTTAAGAGAAGGGCTGGATTTACCTGAAGTTGAAATTGTAGCGATTTTGGATGCTGATCGTGAAGGATTTTTAAGAAGTGAGACATCTTTAATTCAATTGATGGGCAGAGCTTCAAGAAATGTTAAAGGAAAAGTAATTTTGTATGCTAATGAGTTAACAAAATCAATGAAAGAGGCGATTAAGGAAGCAACCAGAAGAAGAAATATCCAACTTGAATACAACAGAAAGCATAAAATTACTCCTCAAAGTATTAAAAAAGAAGTTTTTGAATTAATTGAAGAAGAGGATTTAAAATAAAAATATGGAAGAAAAAATAAAAATTATTGGCGCTAGAACCCACAATTTAAAAAACATTAATTTAGAATTGCCAAAAAATAAAATTATTGTCATCACCGGGCTTTCTGGTTCCGGCAAATCTTCATTAGCTTTTGATACTATTTTTGCTGAAGGGCAAAGAAGATATATTGAATCATTGTCTCCTTACGCCAGACAATTTTTAACTCAGATGGAAAAACCAGATGTTGATGAAATTGAAGGATTATCGCCAGCCATTGCGATTAATCAAAAGGCTCTTTCTCATAACCCTCGTTCAATTGTTGCCACTTTAACTGAAATTTATGACTATTTAAGAGTTCTTTTTGCGAGAATTGGTAAACCCCATTGTCCAAAATGTAAGACCTTAATTGAAAAATTGTCGCCTGATGAAATCTTTAATTTAATAAAAAATAAAGCTAAAGAATTAAAGGTCAATCAGGTAACTGTTTTATCACCTGTTGTTTATGGCCGAAAAGGAGAGTATTATCAACTTTTATACGATTTTTTAAATAGAGGATTTTCTCAAGCAATTATTGATGGCAAACTTTATTCTCTTCATGAAAGAATTATTTTATCAAGATATAAAATTCATACCATTGAAATTGTTATTGATAGGGTGCCAATTTCAGAAAGTACACGTTTATTTGAGGCCATTGAGCTTTCTCTTGAATACTCTGATGGTCTAGTTGATGTTATTTATCCAAGCAAACCAGAAAGAAAAATCCTTTATTCCTCTCGCTTTAGTTGTCCAAATGATGGCTTTTCTTTCCCTGAAATTGAACCCCGTCTTTTTTCTTTTAATAGTCCTTATGGAGCTTGTCCTGCCTGTCATGGTTTAGGGAAAGAAGATATTTTTTTAAAGACAATTTGTCCGCTTTGTCATGGTCAAAGATTAAAAAAGGAGGCTCTTTCCGTTAAAATTGCTAACAAAAATATTTGGGAGATAGTGAAAATGGATGTTGAAAAATGTTATGAATTTTTTGTCGACCTTTTAGATAAATTAAGCAAAAAAGAAAAATTGATTGCTGAGAATTTAATTAAAGAAATTATTAATCGCTTAGGTTTTTTACTTGAGGTTGGATTAGATTACATTACTTTAGATAGAGAGGCAGAAACACTTTCTGGTGGTGAGGCACAAAGAATTAGATTAGCTTCACAACTTGGTTCAAAACTTTCCAATACTTTATATGTTTTAGATGAACCAACAATTGGCCTTCATGAAAGAGATACTGATAGACTTTTAAGAACTTTAAAAAAATTAAAATCTTTAAATAACACCATTATTGTTGTTGAACATGATGAAAAAACTATTAATGAATCTGATTATTTAGTTGATTTAGGACCAGGCGCAGGAATTAATGGTGGAAAGGTTGTTGTTGCTGGTGAAACAAAAAAACTTTTAAATGATAAAAATTTTAAATCCTTAACTTTAGAATATTTACGCCATCAAAGAAAAGTTTCTACCTTCAATTATCGAAAAAAACCAACGGAAAAAATAAAAATTTTTGGCATTAAATTAAACAATTTAAAAAATGTCAATTTAGAAATTCCTTTAAGAAAATTAATTGCCATTACCGGTGTTTCAGGGAGTGGCAAATCTTCTTTAATGGAAGCAATTTATAAAAGTATCACTCATCAGTTAGGAGGTTTTTCTGAAAAATTAGATTGTGCTTCTAAAGTAATTGGCACTGAGTATATAAAAAGAATTGTTAAAATTGATCAAAGTCCAATTGGCAGAACACCACGTTCAAATCCTGCAACTTATACCGGTGTTTTTACACCAATTCGCGATTTTTTTGCTTCGCTTGAAGAGGCAAGAATTAGAGGTTATACAAAAAGTCGATTCTCATTTAATGTCAAAGGAGGAAGATGCGAGGCCTGCGAGGGGGCTGGTTATAAATTAGTGGAGATGCATTTTTTACCACCGATTTTGGTTCAATGTGAAGTTTGTAAAGGAAAAAGATTTAATCGTGAGACACTTGAAGTAAAATATAAAGGGAAAAATATTGCTGATGTTTTAAATTTAACTATTGATGAAGCCTTAGTTTTTTTTGAAGAGGTTCCTGATATCGCTCAAAAATTAAAACTTTTAAAAGAAATTGGTTTAGGTTATTTAACTCTTGGTCAAAGTGCCACAACTTTATCCGGTGGTGAGGCCCAAAGAATAAAATTAGCCAAAGAATTGTCTCAGACAGCGGTTAAAACAATTTATCTTTTAGATGAACCAACAGTTGGTCTTCATTACTATGATGTTGAGCTTCTTTTAAAGACTCTTCAAAAATTAGTTGATCGAGGGAATACCGTGATTGTTGTTGAGCATAATTTACATTTCATTAATAGTTGTGATTATATTATTGATTTAGGGCCAGAAGGAGGGGAGAAAGGTGGAAAAATTATTGCTACTGGTTCACCTGATGAAATAATTAAAAACAAAAATTCCTACACTGCTTTTTATCTTAAAAAATTTAGAGAATCATTGTATGAAAAAGAATCTGATTAAAAAAATTAAAGAAGCGCCTCAATCTCCCGGTGTTTATCTTTTTAAAAATAAAAAAGGAGAAGTTATTTATGTTGGTCGAGCGGCCAATTTAAAAAATCGGCTCGAAAATTATCTTCATCCAATTGATTTTAAAATTAGAAAAATGGTTGATGAAGCAAATGATTTGAAAATTAAGAAAACAAAAAACCTTCTTGAGGCAATTATTCTTGAGGCAAATTTAATTAAAAAATATGAACCAATTTATAATACAAAAGAAAAAGATAATCGCTCTTTTGTTTATATTGTCATTCCAAAAATAAAATGGGGTTATCCAAGAATTGTTCGCCAAAGAGAAGTTGAAAAATATCTTTTATCAGAGAGCTTTGTTTTTGGTCCACTAAGAAGTTATTCCTTAGCAAAAAATTTTTTACTTTTGGTAAGAAAAATTTTTCCTTACAGTACTTGTAAATTAAATCAAGGAAAACCATGCTTTCATTATCAAATTGGTTTATGTTCAGGAAAGTGCCTTGGGAAAATTAATGAAAGTGAATATCAAGAAATAATCGATAATTTAATAAACTTTTTGAAAGGGGAAAATAAGAAGGTTAAAAAATTCCTTACCGAAAAATTTAAAGAAAAACTTTATTTTTTAGAACATTTTGAAGACATTTCTTTAATTGATGAAGAAAAAAGACCTTCTTTAAATAAAAAAATAGAGGCTTATGATATTTCTCATTTTTCTGGCAAAGAAACAGTTGGTAGTTTAATTGTTTTTGAAAACAATGATTTTAATAAATCTTTGTATCGTCGTTTTAAAATAAAAAAAGCAAAACCATTTGATGATTTTTCTGCTTTAAAAGAAGTTTTGGAAAGAAGATTTAATCATTCTGAATGGAAGTTTCCCGATTTAATTTTAATTGATGGTGGAAAAGCACATATTAAAGTAGCGGAAAAAGTTTTAGAGAAAATGGGGTTAAAAATTCCTGTGGTTGGAATTGCTAAATTTAAAAATGATAAATTAATTTTTGGTCAAAATGTTAAAAAATCAGTTAAGGAACTTTTAGAAATTTCTTTTGAAACCTTAAAAAAAATTAGAGATGAGGCCCATCGCTTTGCCAACTCCTACCGAAAAAAACTATTTAAAATAGGGAAAAGTCATCTTTCTTCATCATCTTAAACCCACATTGATAAATGATTAAAGTCAATTTTTTCAATTTGGCAGAATAAATTTTTGCCATTTTTTAATTTTTAACTTTAAACCATTATTTGATGCGGGTTTTATAACACCACTTTAGGGTGACTGTCACCTTTAGTAGGATTGCTTGAATTTAATTTTAAAATAAATTATGATAGATAGGTAATATCCAAACGTGGTATCTACTTGAATTTAATTTTTAAATAAATGGGGAAATTTAGAGATAAAAAAGAGGTTTTGGATTTTTTGAAGGAAAATAAAATTGTTAGGTTTGTCAGGATAATTTTTCCTGATGTTTTGGGAAGGGAGATGAGTTTTTGTATTCCGGCTGAAAGAATGGAAGAGGCATTCGAAAATGGAAAGGGATTTGATGGAAGCTCGGTTGAAGGGTTTGCCAGGATCGAAGAATCTGATTTAAACATTGTTCCTGATCCAAAAACTTTTCGAGTTTTGCCCTGGAATTATGAATTGGAAGGAATAGTTTGGAAAGAAGCGGTTGTCTTTGGTGATATTTTTACTCCAAAAGGCGAGCATTTTGAAGGAGATTCAAGATATTTGTTGAAGAAAACTTTGGAAAAGACAAAAAATTTTGGTCAATTAAAGGCCGGAGTCGAACTTGAATTTTTTCTTTTTGAATCAGAAAAGGAACCAAAATTGCTTGATCATGGCGGCTATTTTCATGGCGGAAAATGGGGAGAAATTAGAAAATTGGCTCAAATTTATTTAAAGGAAATGGGAATTGAAGTTGAGCACGACCATCACGAAGTTGCCCCAAGCCAGCACGAAATCGATATTAAATTTGGCGATGCTTTAACTATTGCTGATTCAGTCATTTTGGCAAAATATGTTTTAAAGAGGATAGCCAGAAAGCTTGGCTTTTTTGTTTCTTTTATGCCAAAACCAATAACAACTGTTAACGGTTCAGGGATGCACACTCACTTGAGTTTGTGGAAAGATGATAAGAATTTATTCTTCAAAAATAAAGGCGATTTCCTTTCTGATTTGGCTAAAAAATACATCATGGGCTTAATCAAATATGGAAGAGAAATTCAATTGGTTTTGAATCAATGGGTAAATTCTTACAAAAGATTGATTCCTGGTTATGAAGCCCCAGTTTATATGGCTTGGGGAAGAAAAAATAGATCGGCCTATATCAGAATTCCAGAATACAGAGAAAGAAAGGAAAATTCTACCAGAATTGAATTAAGATCGCCAGATCCTGCCTGCAACATCTATTTGGCCTTGGCAATAATTCAAGCAGCCGGGATTCAAGGAATAAAGGAAAACTTGAAATTTTTGCCGCCAGAAGAAAAAGATATTTATGAGATGTCAAAATCGGAAATGAAGAGAAAGAAAATTAAAACCCTTTCAAAAAATCTAAAAGAGGCGTTAGAGCATTTCAAAAAGAGTAAATTGGTGAGAGAAACTTTGGGCGAGCATATTTTCCAAAAGATAATTCAAAACAAAGAAATCGAATGGCAAAGATATAAAAAGGCAGTCGGAAGGAAATTTGAAAGAGAAGTCAGCCCCTACGAAATAAAAGAATATTTGCCAGTCCTTTAATGGCGTAAATTTTTAAAAGTAAAAAGTTAAAATCAAAGAAATGTCTTTTTTAGTTTTTTGAAATCTTGTTCTAAAATTTTTTTAATTTTTGGAAATCTTAATCCGGCAGCAGGATGATATGTTGGAAAATAAAATTTTTTATCTTTTTTTATCCATTTTCCGCGAAATTTTTTTAATTTTTCTTTTGGAAAAAATGTTAAAAAGGCAATTTCCCCAAGCAAAATAAAATATTTTGGGTTAATGATTTCAATTTGTTTTCTTAACCAAGGTAAACAGGCTTTAATTTCCTCTTTTTTCGGTTTTCTGTTAATCGGCGGTTGAGGTAAACATTTTAAAACGCTACTGATAAAAATTTTATCTCTTTTTAAATCTGCTTTCTTTAATAATTGATCTAAAAATTTCCCTGCTCTTCCAACAAATGGTTTCCCTAATTCATCTTCTTTTACTCCCGGAGCCATTCCAACAATCATAACTTTAGCGTTGAAAGGACCCTCGCCAAAAACAACATTTTTTCTTAATTTCCATAATTGACATCTTTTACATTTTTTTATTTTTTCTTTAATTTTTTCTAATTGCCCTTTATTTTTCCTCATCAATTTTAAATAAAAATTTTTGCCAATTTTTTTCATTAATTTTAGAAAGTGTTATCGCATCTTTAATCGAAAAGTCATCTATTTTTGTTCTGATCAATTTTTCAAGATAGGCTCCACAATTTAATTTTTTTCCAATATCATTTGCCAAGGATCTAACATAAGTTCCGCTTGAACATTTCACTTTTATTTTAAGATAAGGAAATTTATAATTTAAAACTGAAATTTCATAAATTTTAACTTTTTTTGGAGGAAGATTAACCATGATTCCACTTCGAGCCAATTCATAAAGTTTTTTTCCTCTTATTTTTTTCGCTGAAAATGGTGGTGGAACCTGTTCAATTTCGCCCAAGAAACTTTTTAAAACTTTTTCAACTTCATCTCTTTCAGGAATTTTTTTAAAATCTATTTTTTTAATTTTTCCTTCTTTATCAAAAGTATCCGATTCCTCTCCCAATTTTAAAGTGGCAATATATTCCTTATCCTTTTTCTGAAAAATTGAAAGTTTTTTTGTAAAATTTTTTCCCACCCCTAAAATTAAAAGGCCGGAAGCAAAAGGATCAAGTGTTCCAGCATGACCAATTTTTCTAATTTTTGTAATTTTTCTTAATTGTTCAACAACATCATGGGAACTGATTCCTTCTGGTTTATTGATTAAAATAAAACCCTCCATAAATTAAAATGTTTTAATTTTTCTTAAGATGATTAAAAATCCAGTATGAGCAACCATTCTATCTTTAGGTCTTAAAGCGATATCTTTTTTCTGCCATTCTCTTTGAAGAGTTTCATATATTCCTTCCAAATCAAAATCATTTGGAAAATTTTTTTCTATTTTTTCTAAAAGATTAAAGACCTGAATGATTGTTGGTAGCCAGCAAGCAAGAATTCCTCCCTCTTTTAAAATTTCTTTTATTTTTTTTAAATAATCCCAAGGGTTTGGTAAATCCAAAATTATTCGATCAAAATTCTTTTCTTTAAGATTACTTAAATTTTCTTTTTTTAAAACTAAATTTTTGATTTTGTTAATTTTTTTCTGATAAAATGTTTCAATATTTTCTTTTGCTACCTTAATCATATCTTCTCTTTCATCAATTGAAAAAATTTTACCTTTTTCTCCAACAGCTCTTATTAAATATAAAGTTAAAGCTCCTGAACCAGTTCCACATTCTAAAACTTTTGCTCCATTAAAAATGTCAGCCAAAACTAAAATTTGACCCACATCTTTTGGATAAATAATTTGAGAAATTCTTTTTATTTTTTTCAAAACAAAATCTTTTAAAGTTGGTTTTAAAATTAAAAGTTCTTCGCCATGCGAAGAGATTATTTTTTCACCAAATTTTTTCTTTAAAATTTCATCATGAGAGATTTTTCCTTTATGGAAAGTGAAAAACTTCCCCCTTTTTAAAGAGATTAAATATTTTTTTCCCTTTTTATCTTTTAATAAAACAAATTCTTTTTCTTTCATTTTTTTTCTAATTTTTTTATTTTTTCTTTTAAATTGCAAAAACTACAAATTTTTGTCACGGTTAAATAACCGCAAATTTGACAAGGTGAAAGTTTTATTTCTTTCTCTTGGCCAAAGAGCTTTTTTCTTTTTAAAAAACCTTTGTAGAAATTTAAAACTGAAGATGGCATTTTTTCTTCTAAATCATTGATTATTTTTTTGAAAAAAACATAAGGTCCATTGGCTAAAGGACAAGGCTTTTTATAATATGGTAATTTTAAAAGGTCAGCAAAAAGTTTTGTTTCTTTTTCAAAGCAAAGAGTTAATGGTTTTGCTCTTGTTTTCAAAGATCCTTTCTCTTCTAAAACTGGATATTGTCTTTTTAAAAAATCCTTCCAAAAAATTAAAGAAGATAAAAGAGAGGCTGCTTCATCATTTAAAGTGTGACCGGTAACAATTACGTCGAAATCTTTTGCTTCCCTGTTTAAAAGATATCTTTTTATCATTCCACAAACCCCACAAAATTCTTTTTTGGAAATCTCCGCTGCTTTTTTGAGATCAATTCCTATTTCATCTTTGAAATTTAAAATTTTTAAAGGTAAGCTTTCCTTTTGAGCAAATTTTTCAACCATTTTTTGGCAATTTTTTGAGTAATCTTTTTCTTTTATTTGGCAATTAATATGAAAAAGGGTAATATTGTAACCTAAATCTTTTAAAACCTTAGCTAAAGCCATCGAATCTTTTCCTCCGGAAATAGCTACCGCTATTTTATCTTTTTCTGAAAACATCTTAAATTTTTCAATTGTTTTTTTTACTCTTTTTCGGAAAAAATCTAAAAAACAGTCAAAACAAATTTTTAAATTATAAGATCTGAGATTAACTCCTTCCTTTATTTTCTGGCATTTTCTACATTTTAAAATTTTTATCTCCTTTTTTCTCATATTTATATTTTACTAAAAATTTAACTCTTGACGAGAGGTATCATCTTGATAGAATACTTGATTATGATAAGTTTTTCTCAAGTTAAAAAGAATCCCTACGTTTTAGAATTCATTAAAAAGACAGATTTAGCCTTAGAAGCGATTGGTTATACTGATCATGGGATAAGACACGCTAATTTGGTAGCTGAAAGGGCAAGAAAAATTGCTGAAGAAATTGGTCTTTCAAAAAAAGAACAGGAACTTTCTGCCATTGCTGGTTTTTGTCATGATATGGGAAATTTTCTAACTCGTTCTGGCCATCATTTATGGTCAGCCCTACTTTTTTTCCAAATTTTTAAAGAGAAATTTTCTCCCGATGAAATGACGACCCTTCTTCAGGCTATTTCAAACCATGATCGAGAGGAAATGGAATTTACTAATCCTATTTCAGCTCTTGTTGTTTTAGCAGATAAGTCAGATGTTCATAGAACAAGGGTTAGAGAAAGAGATTTGAATAAAATAAAATCAGATCTTCATGATAGGGTAAATTATGCAGTTGAAAAGTCAGATCTTAAAGTTGATAAAAAGAAAAAGGAGATAAAACTGGTTTTAAAAATTGATGTAAATTTTTGTCCAATTATGGAATACTTTGAAATTTTTACTCAAAGAATGATTTATTGTCGAAAGGCAGCAAATTTTCTCGGTTATAAATTTAGTTTAGAGATTAACAACTTTAAACTTTTATAAGATGAATTTGAATTTAGAGAAAAAACTTTGGCAGAAAGGTTACAAATATATTTTAGGTCTTGATGAAGCAGGTAGAGGAGCTTTAGCTGGACCAATTGTTGCTGGAGGTGTAATTTTTTCAAAAAAAATTTTAAAAAAGAAAATAAAAGGAATAAATGATTCAAAACTTTTATCACCTAAAAAAAGGGAAGAATTATTTGAAATAATTATTAAAAATTCTGTTTGTTTTGGGATGGCTAAAGTGAGTGAAAAGACGATTGATAAACTTGGAATAAACAAAGCCAACGAATTGGTTTTTAAAAAATTGATTAAAAAATTAAATAAAAAACCAGATTTTATTTTAATTGATGGAAAAATAAATTTAAAAAATTTAAAAATCCCCTATCTTTCTATTGTTGATGCGGACGCTAAAGTTTTTTCTTGCGCTGCTGCCTCTATTTTGGCAAAAGTTTTTCGTGATAGGTTGATGGTTAATCTTTCAAAAAAATTTCCAAATTATAATTTTGAAAAAAATAAGGGTTATCCAACTAAAAAGCATTATCTTCTTCTTAAAAAATACGGAATTTCACCTTGTCATCGAAAAAGTTTTAGATTAAAATAAAATATATGGTCATTGTTTCAAAAATTCCTGGTGGGGCAGAATTAATGAATGCTGAAGAGGTTTTAAAGAAAGCAGGTTTAATTGGTGGAATGACAGTGGCTGATTTTGGTTGTGGTGGAAGAGCCTATTTTACTTTAAATGCAGCGAGATTAGTTGGAAAAAATGGTTTAGTTTATGCCATTGATATTTTGAAAACAGCTTTAAGATCAGCCGAAGATTTGGCGAAGTTTTATAACCTTTCAAATGTTAGAACAATTTGGGCGGATTTAGAAGTTTTTGGTTCAACAAAAATAGAAGCTGAAAGTGTTGATTTCATTATTATCACCAATTTATTTTTCCAGACAAAAAAGCATGAAGTGATTTTAAAAGAAGCATTTCGGATTTTGAAAAAAAACGGAATAGTTTTTATTGCTGATTGGGTTAAAACAGCAACTCCTTTAGGGCCACCGGTTAAAATGAGAGTTGATCCAGAGAAAATAAAAGAAATTGCTTCAAATGTTGGATTGACTTTCGAGAAAGAATTTCAGGCAGGTCCATATCATTTTGGAATGGTTTTTGTTAAAAAGTGAAATGAAAATTGATAAAAGAAAAATTGGTCATCTTGGAGAAAAAATTGCTGAAGATTATTTAAAGAGGAAAAAATATAAAATTATTGAAAAAAATTTCCAAAACAGATTCGGAGAAATAGATCTTGTTGCTCTTGATAAAAATCAATTAGTCTTTGTTGAAGTTAAATTAAAAAGAAGTAAAAATTTCGGTTTACCAGAAGAGGAGTTTAATTTTTTCAAAAAAAGAAAATTAAAAAGGGTGATCAATAGTTATTTAATAGAAAAAAAATTGAATGAAAAGGAGTGGCGGGTTGATTTAATTGCTATTGAAATTAATGAGGATGAGCCAATTATTAGACATTATCAGGCTGTGGAAATCTAACTTGATTTTAATTTCTAAAAATATTAAAATGTTTGAATTTAAGACTGGTTTTAACTAGTCTTTTTAATTCTTTTATGCAGTTTAAATTAAACAATTTACTTCCAATCATTGAAGAAATCTGTCGAGAAAAAAACCTTTCTAAAGAGATGGTTTTGAAAGCAATTGAATCTGCTTTAGCGACTGCTTATCGAAAAGATTTTGGGAACAAACAGCAGAATATAAAGGTAAATTTAGATTTAAATACTGGGGAAATAGAAGTTTTTGATGTAAAAACTGTTGTTGATGATTCTTTATTTGATTCTAAAAAGGAAGGGAAAAGGTTTAATCCAAAAAAAGAGATTACTTTATCTGAAGCAAAAAAGATAAAAAAGGATGCTCAAGTTGGTGAGGAGATAAAAATTCCTCTTCCTTTACCAACTGGCTTTGGTCGAGTGGCTGCCCAAGCAGCAAAACAAGTGATTACCCAAAAACTTCGCGAAGCAGAAAAAGAAGTCATCTATCAGGAATTTAAAGAAAAAGAAGGAAAAATTGTTTCCGGAATTATTCAAAGAAGGGAGAGAGGAAAGGTTTTGATTGATTTGGGTAAAGTTTCAGCAGTTTTACCTCCTTCTCATCAGATAAAAAAAGAGGAATATTTACCTGGTCAGAGAATAAAAGTTTATGTTTTAGAAGTGAAACAAGTCCCGGGTGGTCCAGAGGTGATTGTTTCCCGAACTCATCCAGAAATTATTCGGGAACTTTTTAAATTAGAAATTCCTGAAGTAGCCAATAATATAGTTGAGATAAAAGCAATTGCCAGAGAGGCAGGAGTAAGATCAAAAGTTGCTGTTGAATCAAAAGAAAAGGGGGTTGATCCGGTTGGAACTTGTATTGGAACAAGAGGTTCAAGAATTCAAACAATTATTGCGGAAATAGGTGGAGAAAAAATTGATATTATTGAATATTCAGATGATTTAGCTAAATTTATTAGCAATGCCCTTTCCCCGGCAAAAGTTTCATCAGTTGAGATAGTTGACGAGAAAAAAAAGATTGCTAAAGTTAAAGTAAAACCGGATCAGTTTTCTTTAGCTTTGGGAAAGGGTGGTCAAAATATTAAATTAGCTTCAATTTTAACTGGTTGGAAAATAGAAATTGAAAAAGAAGAAAATAAATAAAGGTCGAAAAAAAAGAAGGAGGTGAACTATGCTTACATTATTATTTTTAGTCCCAATTGGTTCAATCATTGCTTTATTTTTCGCTTTCCTCTTTTACTCCCAGATGAAAAAACAAAATCCTGGCGATGAGAAGATGGTGAAAATCGCTGAAGCGGTAAAAAGAGCAGCGCGTGCTTATCTTCATCAGCAGTACAAAGTAGTGATTCTTTTCTTTATCGCGGCTGGAATCTTTTTTGCCTTCCTTTCCTTTGTTTTAAAAGTGCAGTCCCCTTGGGTTCCTTTTGCTTTTTTAACGGGTGGATTTTTCTCTGGTTTATGCGGTTATTTAGGGATGATGACCGCAACTTCTGCTTCTTCCCGCGTCGCTGAAGCAGCCAAAAAATCATTAGGTCAGGCTCTTAAAATCGCTTTCCGCTCAGGTGCGGTTATGGGTTTATTAGTCGTCGGCTTAGGACTCCTTGATATTTTCCTTTGGTTCACAGTTTTAAGACTAATTCTTCATTATCCGCTTCATATTGTTACCACGACTATGCTTGCCTTTGGAATTGGCGCTTCTTCTCAGGCCCTTTTTGCTCGTGTTGGTGGTGGTATTTTTACTAAAGCCGCTGATGTTGGTGCTGATTTAGTTGGTAAAATTGAGGCCGGAATTCCTGAGGATGATCCAAGAAATCCAGCGGTCATTGCTGATAATGTTGGTGATAATGTCGGTGATGTGGCTGGGATGGGAGCTGATCTTTATGAATCCTATTGCGGTTCCATTTTAGCAACAGCTGCTTTAGGAGTCGCGGCTGGTTTGGGTTTAAACGGAGTATTAGCGCCAATGTTTATTGCGGTCATTGGTATTTTGGCTTCAATTATTGGTATTTATTTAGTTCAAGCCAAAGAAGATGCTTCCCAGAAAAATCTTCTTTCTGCTCTCTCGCGCGGAATTAATTTTTCTGCTATTCTGATTACCATTTTTTCTGCTTTACTTATCTATTTCCTGATGCCAAAAAACTTTGGTATTTTCGGTTCGATTTTTATCGGTCTAGTGGTTGGTATTATCATTGGTAAGTCAACAGAGTACTTTACCTCAGCAGGTTTTTCGCCAACCAAAAGAATTGCTCAAGCCTCAAAAACTGGACCAGCGACAGTAATTATTGAAGGACTTTCAACCGGAATGTTTAGCACCTTGGTCCCAGTTTTAGCAGTTGGGATTGGGACAATCCTTGCTTTTTGGTTAGCCGGTGGCTTTAAAAATCCAACCCTTGGTCTTTATGGAATTAGCATTGCTGCAGTAGGCATGCTTTCAACTCTTGGTATTACTTTGGCTTCTGATGCTTACGGACCAATTGCTGATAATGCCGGTGGTAATGCTCAGATGACTAATCAAGCACCAGAAGTTAGACAAAGAACCGATGCCTTAGATGCCCTAGGGAACACCACAGCAGCGACTGGTAAAGGATTTGCTATTGGTTCGGCGGCTTTAACTGCTTTGGCTTTAATTGCTGCCTATATTGAAGAAATTAGAGTTGGTTTAGAAAGAGCGGGTGTTGAAGTGCTTAAAATTGGCGAAAGAATTGTGCCGATCAAGAACGCATTTTTAGCGGATTTTATGGAGTATTATCAAATTCATCTTCTTTCACCAAAAGTTATTGTTGGTTTAATGACTGGGGCGATGTTGGCTTTTCTTTTCTGCTCTCTAACTCTCAAGGCTGTTGGTCGGGCTGCTTCAAAAATGGTTGAAGAAGTTAGACGTCAGTGGAGAGAAATTAAAGGTATTATGACCGGTGAGGTCCAGCCAGATTATACGAGTTGTGTAAAAATTATGACTCAAGCGGCGCAAAAAGAAATGATTTTACCATCACTTCTAGCCATTGTTGCTCCGATTGTTATCGGTTTAATTTTGGGCGTGGCTGGAGTAGTTGGTCTTTTAGTTGGTGCTTTAGCGGCTGGATTTATCTTGGCAGTGATGATGGCTAATGCTGGTGGCGCCTGGGATAATGCGAAAAAATATATCGAGGAAGGAAATTATGGTGGCAAAGGAAGCGAAAATCATAAGGCCGCCGTCATTGGTGATATGCTTGGTGATCCTTTCAAAGATACTTCAGGACCATCACTCAACATTCTCATTAAATTAATGTCGATGGTGAGTGTGGTAGTGGCCGGATTAGTGGTAGTTTATCATTTGTTCTAAGTTGTTCTAGAAATAAGGAATAACCCCCTTCGAAAGAAGGGGGTTAATTTTAATTTGACAAAATAATGAATAAATGATAATTTAATAAGAATTTATCAACAACCTGATTAAATATTATGGAAACAAAAATTAAAAAATTACCAAAAGGCAGGGTTGAATTAACGGTTGAACTTTCTTCTTCAGAATTTGATGAATTTATTAAAGAAGCTGAAAAAGAACTTTCTTATGAAAAAGAGATTCCTGGTTTTCGTCCTGGTAAAGCACCAATTGAAATTATAAGATCTGAAATAGGTGAGACCAAAATTTATGAAAGAGCAGCTAAATTAGCCATTGAAAAAACTTATTGGCAAGCAGTTTTAGAGAAAAATCTTAAACCAATAGAATTGCCAAAAATTGAAATTTTAAAAATGGCGAGAGATAATCCGTTTGTTTATAAAGCAACCTTTTCAGTTTTACCAGAAGTTAAAATTGGTGAAATAAAGAAAATTAAAGTAAAAAGAAGAAAACCGAAAATTACTGAAAAAGATGTGGAAAAATTGCTTCGTGAAATTCAAATTTCCCGACGTAAAGAAGTAAAAGTTGACCGGGAAATAAGGAAAGGGGATAGGTTAGAAATAGATATTGATATGTTTTTAAACAAAGTACCAATTGAAGGTGGACAAGGAAGAAATGTTTCCTATTTACTTGGTGAATCTTCTTATCTTCCAGGTCTAGAAGAAAAATTAATTGGTGCAAAGCCTGGCGAGATTAGAGAATTTTCTTTAGAATATCCAGAAGATTTTCATGATAAAAGATTGGCGGGAAGAAAAGTTGATTTTAGAGTTAAAATTAACTCTGTTTACGAAATAGAACTGCCAAATCTTGATGACAATTTTGCTCAATCAGTTGGAAATTTTAAGACACTTGAAGAATTGAAAGAACAATTAAAAAGAAATTTAGAAGATGAAGGAAAAATAAAAGAAGAAGAGAGATTAGAACTAGAAATTTTAGATAAGTTAATCAATATTTCATCGTTTGAAGAGATTCCGGAAATACTTTTAGAAAATGAGAAAGAGAAGATGATTTCTGAACTGGAAGAAAGTTTAAATGAATTAAATTTAAGGTTTGAAGACTACCTTCTTCATCTTAAAAAAACAAAGGAAGATTTAAAAAATGATTTGTCTCCTCAGGCTGAGAAAAGAATAAAAACAATTTTAATTATTAAAAAATTGGCTGAAGAAAACAATCTTTTTGTAAAAGAAGATGAATTGGAAAAAGAAATAAACGAACTTTTAGATTATTATAAGTATGATCTTGAGACGCAAAGAGAAATAAGAACAGATGAATATCGACAATTTTTGAGAAACATGATGCTCAATCGAAAAGTTATTAACTGGCTTAAAAATCAAGTAACAATTGAGGAAGAATAATATGAAAATTGCCATTATTTCAGATACTCATGATAACATTTTTAATTTAGAAAAAGCACTTTCTTGGATAAATTCTCAAAATATTCCTTTAATTATTCATTGTGGTGATCTTTGTGCGCCAAGTGTTCTTACCGAAATTTTAGTGAAAAAATTTCCTCACCAAATTTATTTAATCCACGGAAATGTTGGTGATAGAGAATTGCTTGAAGAAAAAGTTAAAAATTTAAAAAATGTTAAACTTTTTGGAGACTTTGGCGAAATAGAAATTGATAATAAAAAAATTGCCTTTGTTCATAAACCAGAAGAAGCAAAAAAAATTGCTCAAACAGGAAAATATGATTTAGTTTTTTACGGTCATACTCATAAACCATGGGAAGAAAAAATTGGTAAAACAAAGTTGGTTAATCCAGGAAATTTAGCGGGAATGTTTTATAAAGCAACCTTTGCTATTTATGAGACAAAAACTGATAAATTAGAGTTAAAGATTTTAGAAACTTTAAGATAAAATTTTATGAATATTCTTTACACTCTTTCTGGTTTTGGTTTTGGTCACGCTGTGAGAAGTAGAGTCGTAATTGAGAATTTAAAAAAATGGGGCCATTTTGTGAAAATTGCTACCTATGGTCAAGGCGTCACTTACTTAAAAAGATTTTTCCCTGATGAAATAGTTGAGATTAAGGGTTTAAAGCATTATTTTTTAAAAGATCGTCTCTTTGGCCTTGGAACTTTTTTTAAAGGAATCCAAAATATCCCCTCAATTCTTTTTGAAAATTTGCCGATTTTAAAGAAAATTATTAAAAATTTTAATATTGATGTTATCTTTAATGATTTTGAACCAACTTCAAGATGGTTAGCAAGAATAGTTGATCTTCCTTTAGTGACGATTGATAATCAATTTCTTTCCCACCTTTGTAAATTAGATATTCCACCAAAATTTTTAACAGAATATTTTACTATCAATACTTTAATCAATTTTCTTTACCCTTGGGGTGATTGGCGATTTGTTGTTTCTTTCAATCCCAAATTAACACCGGTTAAAAAAAGATACAGTCCAAATACGTTTGTTGTTCCACCAATTTTAAGAAAAGAAATTTTTGAACTAAAACCAAAAAAAGAAGATTTTATTCTTGTTTATCAAACCGCGCCAATTTACAAAAAGAAGCTTTTCAAAATTTTTAGAAATTTAAAAGAGAAATTTATTTGCTATAATTTGGGCAAACCATCAATTACAAAAAATATCATTTTGAAAAATTTTTCTGAAGAAGAGTTTTTAAATGATCTTTCAAAAGCAAAAGCAGTGATTTTAAATGGTGGGTTTACTTTGATGAGCGAAGCAATTTATTTAAAAAAGCCAATTTTTTCCATTCCGATCAAAGGAGATTTTGAGCAAATTTTAAATGGTTTAATTTTAGAAAAAAGTGGTTGGGGTGTTTTTTGTTCTCATCTTAATGAAAAAGTTTTAAAAAACTTTTTGAAAAATCTTTCTCTTTTTGAAGAAAATTTAAAAGAATATAATCAAAATAAAAATGCTATTTTTGAAAAAAAACTTTTAAGAGTTTTAGATAAAATTGAATTGGAAAGATAGATTTGACAAAAGAAGAAAACTAATTAAAATAATTATTTAAGCGGGAGTAGTTCAGCAGGAGAACGCTTCCTTGCCAAGGAAGAGGTCGCGGGTGCGAATCCCGTCTCCCGCTCCATTTAAAAGCCCGGGTGGCGGAATGGGAGACGCGTTGGACTTAAAATCCAATGGTCTTTTAGACCGTGAGGGTTCGAATCCCTCCCCGGGCACCCGGAGTTTCAGGCACGAACTCTAATTCGTTAGCGAAAATTAAATTTAGCACGATTTTGTTTAAAAATCTTTTTGGTAACTGTGGATAACTTTTTTAAAAATTTTGTTAAAATTAAAACAACATGAAAAATAAAAATCAAAATTTCGGCTTCTTCTTTAATCTAGGCCGATCTAGCGGCTGAAAATTTTAGTTTTTCAGCTTCTGGATCGGCCTAAATTAAAGAGGCCGATTTTTTTATTTTTAAAAAAGGAGGTCATCATGAAAAAGAAAAAAGGGGATAAGAAGAAAAAGAAAAGCCCAAAGAAAAAAATCCCCCCTGATCTTCTTCTTTCAGGTTTTTAAACCAAAAAGCGGAGGCATTTACGCCTCCGCAATTCATTTTTTAAATTTAAAATTGATGATTTATAAATCTCTGGTTTATACGGTTTTAATCTAATAATTTTTGTTTTTAGGCCAAATTCTTTTATTTTTTAACAGATTTTTGACAAAAAACCTTTTTCATTTTAAATTTTTATAAAGCGGAAATTTTTTCGTTAATTTTTTGACTTCAAATAAAACTTCTTTTTTAATTTTTTCTGATTTTGGGTTGAAAATAATTTTAGCAATTAAATCAGCAATAATTTTCATTTCTTTTTCTTTCATTCCTCGAGTAGTTAAGGCTGGTGTCCCAAGACGAATTCCTGACGGATTAAATGGTGGTCTTTGATCAAATGGGATAGTATTCCGATTAACATAAATATTAACCTCTTCTAACAATTCCTCTGCCTCTTTACCAGAAATTCCAGTGTTGGTTAAATCGACTAAAATTAAATGAGAATCGGTTCCACCAGTGACAATTTTTAACCCCCTTTCGGCTAAACTTTTTGCTAGAACTTTTGCGTTCTTAATTACCAAACGAGCATATTTTTTAAAAGAAGGTTTTAAGGCCTCACCTAAAGCAACCGCAATTCCCGCAATATTATTTTCATGTGGCCCCCCCTGTAAACCAGGGAAAACAGCCTTATTTATGGCTTCCGCATATTCATTTCTCGCAAAAATAATTGCCCCTCTTGGTCCGCGTAAAGTTTTATGGGTGGTGGTAGTGACTATCTCAGCATAAGGAAATGGTGAAGGGTAAACTTTTGCTGCGATCAAACCAGCGACATGAGCAATATCAGCCATAAGAATTGCCCCAACCCTTTTCGCAATTTGAGCAAATTTTTTAAAATCAATTTTTCTTGGATAGGCAGTATAACCGCAAATAATAATTTTTGGTTTTTCTTTAATTGCTAATTTTAAAATTTCATCATAATCGAGTAAATAATTTTTTGGTGAAACGCCGTATAAAACTGAACTGAAAAATTTTCCAGAAAAGCTTACTTTATGACCATGGGTTAAATGTCCACCATGAGATAAGGCCATGCCCATCAATTTTTCTCCTGGTTTAAGTAAGGCAGCATAGACAGCGAAATTTGCCGGTGAGCCAGAATATGGTTGAACATTCACTTGCCAATTTTTCCATTCTGATTTTGGTAGAAATAATTTTTTTGCTCTTTCAATGGCTAAATTTTCAATCTCATCAATAAATTTATTACCACCATAATAACGATGCTTTGGATAACCTTCCGCATATTTATTAGTTAAAGGTGAACCGAGAGCTTCAAGAACTGCTTCTGAGGCAAAATTTTCTGAAGCAATTAAAACTAAACCATTTTTTTGGCGCTCAATTTCTTTTTTGATAATTTTGTTTGCTTTTGGGTCAGTTTTCGCTAAATTTTTCATAGTTATATTTTACTTCCTTTGTTAATTTTTGTCCAATTTAAAAGGGGGAGATAAGTCTCCCCCAATTTTTTAATTTTAATAGATTAGATCATTTTTTGAGACACTAAACAACGGTTGAGTGTCTTCTTCACCTGACCCTTTCTCATACGGCAAGACGAATGTCTTGCCTGGCGGAAGTGATTGGCCAAGAATCATTTTTGCGTTTTCCATCGCCCTTTTTGAAGCTTTCCAGTGTGATGGTAAATTTCTGAAATGAGCTCGGACCCAAATTTTCTTTTTCATTTCTTCCATTTCTTCCATTTTTTCAGTTTCAGCTACAGTTTTCTTTCCCCTTTGTCCTACTTTAATTATCTCTCCTCTTACTATCTTTTTGTAAGAAAGAAGAGCTAAAAAGAAGAGGATAAAATCAATTTTTTCTGCCACATCGGATAATTTAACTTCACTTTCCGGGGATAGGATAGGGAGAAAATAAGAATATCTTTCTTTAAAAACCTCAATGATTACTTTTACTTTTACCTCGGGCCATTGGATAGGGTAAAACTCGAAAAGGAGATATCTTGAGAAAGGTGCGGTAAGCTCATGAAGATTGATTTCAACTTTGTCTTTTCCATCAGGACGAAGGGAATAGATGGGGTCAAGAATTTTTTTCCAGAGATAGGGAATTTCCGCAATTAATCTTTCGAAGTTGATTTTCTTTATGAATTCTTCAATCTTCTGATTGCTTTCCTCGATTTCGTTGATGATCTCGTTATAAATTTGTTGGACGATGTTTCTGTTGGTGGGGATAAAAATAAATAATTCAGAACCATCTTTATCATCTTTGATACGTTCAATAACTGGGGGGATTTTCGAAGGAAAATTGATGGTTACTGGTTTATCAAGAAAAAAGAAGTTGGTGAATATCTCTTTCAGTATCTTTCTACTCTCTTGGTCTTTGTCTAATTGATCAATGAATATTCGCCATGACGGAACTATTTTCTCCTCGTCTAGAAACACGAAAAAAGAAGTGACAAAATTAAAAATTTGCTTTCCGAGAGGATTTCTGTTTTTCATTTGGATAATGGAAAAAGTGATTAACTTTCTCATAAGAGCAAAGAGTTTCTTCACGTCTTCTTCGTTTTGTGGATTTCCTGGAGTTAGCCAGTAGCCTCCGAAGATCGAGGGAGAGATTATATAAAGAGGGAGAAGTTTTTGGAAGTGAGGATGAGAAAAATAATAGCGGATAAGTGAAACAATATTTTCCGGAGGTACTTCGATAACTTTTCTTAAAAAGGGAAGGAAGTGAGGTAGGTTTTTTCTGATTTTTCTTTCAACAGTGTTTGTGAAAAAATCTTTTCCTACTTCGCTAAGAAATAAGAAAAAAGAGAAAGTAAATTGAGGGTCGGTGAAGAAGTTTTCTCTCATCTTCTTTTTGTCATTTTCTCTTACCATTTTTTCAATTTCTTCTTTCATTTTTACCTCCTTTTTGGCAGTAAAGATTTTATTTCTTTTTCCTTTTTTGTCAGGTTTTAAAACATTGAATAAATTAAAAAATTTGATATATTATCAAATATGGAAATTAGAGAAGTTAAAGATGAAAATATTTGGAATGAATTTGTTTTTTCTTTTGAAAATAGTCAATTTTTGCAATCTTGGCAGTGGGCTGAATTTCAAAAAATTTTAGGAAGAAAAATTTTTCGCCTAGGCCTATTTGAAAACGAAAAAATTTTGGCAGTTGCCTTATTAATTAAAATGCCACTACCATTTTTAAAAAGTTATCTTTATTGTCCACGTGGTCCAATTTTTAAGGAAAATAATGAAAAGGTGACAAAAATATTTTTAGAAAAAATTAAAGAAATTGGTAAAAAAGAAAAAAGTATCTTTCTGCGCTTTGAACCACTTAATCAATTACCAAATTATCAATTACAAAAAGTTAAAGACGTTCAACCATCAAAAACAATCCTTCTTGATTTAACAAAATCAGAAGATGAAATTTTGGAAGAAATGCATCCAAAAACAAGATATAATATTCGTTTGGCTGAAAAAAGAGGTGTGAGGGTAAAAATTAGTCAAAGCGATGAAGAAATTGAAATTTTTCTAAAAATTTTAGAGAAGACTGCTAAACGTGATAAATTTAAGCCCCACCCACCTTTCTATTATCGAAAACTTCTTAAATTTGACAAAAATTTTATTAAACTTTTTTTAGCTGAATATCAAGAAAAAATTATTGCTGGTAATTTAATGGTTTTTTTCAACGATACTGTTACTTATCTTCACGGTGCTTCAGATAATCAATTTAGAAATGTAATGGCTCCTTATTTACTTCACTGGATAGCTATTAAGGAAGCGAAAAGACTTTGTTTTAAATATTATGATTTTTGGGGGGTTGATGAAAAAAAATGGCCTGGTGTAACGCGTTTTAAAAAAGGATTTGTCAGTTCTAAGACTGGTATTGAAATTTCTTATCCTGGAACATTTGATCTGGCTTTTAATAAACTTTGGTATAGGCTATATATATTAGGGAAAAAATTTTTGTAATCTTATGGATTTTCAAAAAATAAAAAGAGAAGTTAGAGAAATAAAGGCAATTGAAATTGCTAAAAGTTTTGATATTAGAAAAATCTATTCTCACTTTAAAAAAATTTTTCCAGTAGTTTCTTACAATCCCGATTATGTTTATTTTATTATTCACCCAAAAAGAAAACAATACCTTCTTGTTTTAAGATACGGAGTAGTTGTTTTAGTAAATAATTCAGAAGTTTTTGAAAAGAAAATAATTTCTCTCATTGAAAAATTTATTAAAGAAAAAACATTTTATAATTTTGAAAAAATAAAAGTAATAATCGACGAAAGAAATTTAGAGAATAAAGTGGCATTCGATAAAATTTTACTCAATAGAGACGATGAGAAATACGGAGAAATTTTGTCAATTCTTCTTGCTCAATCGTTAGCTCTTGAAGCTTATGAGAGAAAAGTTGATAAACTTTTAAAAGAATTTTCTTTAAGTTTTCAACAATTTGCTCCATTTTTCACCAGAATTTTCTTTCCTGGAACTTCAAAAATTATCAAAAATATTAAAGAAGCAATTTTTCTTCATCAAGATTTAATCGCTAACTTAGAAGTTTTAGATAAACCAGATACAGCCTGGGAGAAAAAAGAATACAACGACCTTTATTTTGATTTTTCACAAGAACTTGAATTACCAGAAAGAATTGCTGTTTTAGAACAGAAGATCTCTCTTTTAAAAGATCATACGACAACTATTTTAGAAATTGTTAATGCCCGTCGCTTGGAAGTTTTGGAATTAATTATCATTATTTTAATTTTAATTTCAATTATCCAAGGATTTATTAGTCATTAATGCCCTCGTAGTTCAATGGAAAGAACGCAGGCCTCCGGAGCCTGAAATGGCAGTTCAACTCTGCCCGAGGGCAAAAAGAAATTTTAACAACTAATTTAATGAAAGAAAAAATTGCAAAGATTTCAATCTTGGCAAATGTAATTTTGGCTGGAGGAAAAATCACTGCCGGTATTCTTTCAAGTTCTGCCTCTGTCTTGGCAGAAGGTACCCATTCTTTAATGGACGTTTTTTCCTCTTTGATTTCATTTTCTGGTATTAAAATCGCAAAAAAGCCAGCAGATAAAGAACATCCCTACGGCCATTTCAAATTTGAAGTTTTGGCAGGATTTTTGATTACGTTGATTTTATTTGGAACTGGTTTGGGAATTATTTTTGAAGCATATCAAAAATTCAAAAATCCTTCTTTAATAAAAATTCCGATTTTGGCCCTTTCTGTAATGATTTTTTCAGCAATAGTTAATGAAATAATGTCTCGTTTGAAAATTTATTTTGGGAAAAAAGAAAATTCGGTTGCTTTAATTTCAGACGGAGTTCATTCAAGAGTCGATGTTTTCGCATCTTTGGCAGTTTTTGCTGGCTTAATTTTGAATAAATATTGGATTTATACAGATTCAGTTTTGGCCTTTTTAATCGGTCTTTACATTGTTAAAGAATCATTTTCAATTGGAAAAGAGGCAATCGATTCTTTGCTCGATGTTTCTGCTCCACCTGAAGTCGAAGAAAAAATAAAAGAAATTGCCAAATCCCAGGGAATTGAAATTTCAGATTTAAAAACTCAAAAGAAAGGCTCTGTTTTTACTGCGAATCTTGAAATAAATTTGTCAAAAAACTTGGATGTCGATACCGCAACAAAAATTTCAGAAAGTTTGAGAGAAAGATTGATGAAAGAAATTAAAAATTTAGTTTATGTCGCAATTCAAATTAAAAGCCATGAAGTTGAAACAGGATTTTATAAACCAGTTCCTGGAACTTTAGGATTCGGGAGAGGTTTTGGAAGAGGATTTGGTTGGAGAAGGAGAGGAAGATTTAGAGGAAAAATAGAAGGAGCTCAGGGAAGAGGACCCGGGGGTTATTGCGTTTGCATGAATCCTAATTGCGGTTATAAGGAACCTCATATTCCAGGACAACCTTGCAGTGAAAAAATATGCCCTAAATGTGGTAGTAGAATGAGACGTATTTAGAAGATAAAAATGCAAATATCATACCTATATTGACGACGGAAAATTGGGCCTTAAAACTTCCAGACAATTTTAAAAGATGAAAGGTTTAAAGAAGTTTTCAAAATTTTAAAGATTCCCTAATGCGATACAAAAATCAAAGACGATTTAGAATTATTAAGAAAAATTTCTAAAAATCAAAGATTTGTTAAAATAAAAATATACGAAGAATAAAATCAAAAATTTAGTTTCCTTCTTTTATGAAATAGGAACCCTTAGAAGAATTTTAAGAGCACATCAACAGACTTTATTTTTAAGAGATGAATCTGATAATATTTCTTCTCATTCTTTTAGAACCGCTCTTATTGGTTATTTTTTAGCAAAGGAATTAAAAGCAGATACTGATAAAGTAATGAAAATGTGTTTATTGCACGATATTGAAGAAACAAGATCAGGAGATCAAAATTGGGTTAATAAAAGATATATAAAAGTTTTTGAAGAAGAAATAAGAGAAGAGCAATTGAAAAATTTGCCAAATTCAAAGGAATTATTAGCTCTTTCAAAAGAGTATCAAGAAAGAAAAACATTAGAGGCAAAAATTGCTAAAGATGCTGATTTGTTAGATGAAATTTTACTCTTGAAAGAATATGAATTTTTAGGGAGCAAAGAAGCAGCAAGATGGTTGAAAGGAAAAAGAGAAAGTCAACAAGAAAAATTAATGTTTACAAAATTAGCAAAGGAATTAGCAAAAGAAATTAAAAAACAAAAGTCTTCTATTTGGTGGAAAAATCTATGGACGCCAAAAAGAAGATAAAAATGGAAAATAAAATTAAATTAAAGGAAATAAAAATTAGGCCTCTTTCTTCAAATGATTTAAGGTTAGTAAAAGAATTTTTGGATTATCATAATTCATTGGTTAAAGAAGAAGTTATGATTTTGACGAAGAAAAATAAAACTTTGAAAGAAGAAAAAGAGTGGTTAAAAGAAAAAATAAAAAAGGTTAAAGATAAAAAACTTGTTTTTCTTGTGGCAGAAGATAATGGTAAAATCGTAGGGATTGTTAGCATCAGCTCAGAAAAAGGAAGACAAGACCATATTGGTGGTTTAGGAATTTCGGTAAGAAAAGAATATAGAGGGATTGGATTGGGTAAAAAATTGATGAAAGAAATTTTAAAATTAGCAAAGAAAGAATTAAAACCAAGACCAAAAATTATAAGGCTTAGTGTTTTTTCAACAAACAAAATTGCTCAAAATCTTTACAAAAAACTTGGCTTTAAAGCTGTTGCAAAAATCCCAAAGCAATATCAATATAAGGGAAAATTAGTTGACGAAATAGTAATGATTAAAGAGATATGAAAAATTGTATGTTTTGCAAAATAATAAAAAAACAAAAACCAGCAAGAATTATTTATGAAGACAAAGATGTTATTTGCTTTTTACCTAAGACAATAGAAGTTTATGGTCATACTTTAATTGTTCCCAAAAAACATTATGAAAGCTTATACGATATTCCAGAAAAATTGTTATCAAAGATTATAAGAATTGCTAAAAAGTTAGCATTGGCATATAAAAAGAAAATCGGTGCTACTGGTATTAATTTATTACACGCTAGCGGCAAAGATGGCCAACAATCTGTTTTCCATTTCCATTTTCATCTTTTTCCACGATTTAAAAATGACGGTTTAGATACCTGGCCTAAATTACCAAAAACCAAAATTAATCCAGATGAATTATTCCAAAAATTAAGAATAAAATAGAGAAAAAATTGAAGGAGACTGGAACTAATTATTTAGAAACAAAAACAGAAAAAGCTGAGAATAAAAGAGATAAACTTTCCTTTCGCAAAATTTATTAAAAACTGAGATTTGCAAAAAATGAATATTTAAGATAAAATGATTATAGTAATTTTAAAATAAGGAGAAGAAAACAATGAAGAGAAAAGACACACATGTGATTAAGGTATATTGTCGGAAATGTGAAGCTCTTTTGTATAAATATCGAAAAGAAGGAAAGGGGCATCTTATTAAGTGTTACAAAGATAATATTCTCCGTGATTTTACAAACGGAGATTTAAAGTGTCCCAAGTGTGGAGAGGAATTTGCGAGAGAAGCAATTATCCATGGTAGACCAGCGAACAAAATTATTCAGGGAAAAGTTTTTGTCAAATCCTAACGGGTACTCTGAAAATCTATGAATAATAAATTTCAAAAATTATTAGTTAAATTTAGGAAATTAAATCTTCCAGATGGAGAATATGTAATTTATGGAAGCGGTCCATTAGGGATAAAGGGAATTAGAAATGTTCATGATTTAGATGTAGTCGTGACTGATGATTTATATAAAAAGTTGTTAGAAAAATATCCAGAAAGAGAAGTAAATGAGGGAAAGAAAAGATTTATTAAATTAGGAAAAATTGAATTAATCCCAGCAAGTTATTCATTGATTAAAGATATTAAAAAGGTGATTGCTGATGCTGATGTAATTAATGGTTTAGACTTTGTAAAGTTAGAAGATCTTTTAAAATGGAAAAGAAAAATGAGAAGGCAAAAAGATTTTGAAGATATTAAACTTATTAAAAATTATTTAAGAAAGAGAAATGTAAAAAAGTATAAAAAATTAATCAGGGATAAAATTGGAGAAATTATAGAAAAGGGTGGAGAAATACCATTTTTGAAAGTTCTAAACAAAAGAGAATTTTTAAAAGAATTAAAAAGGAAAATTTTAGAAGAAGCAAAGGAATTAATAAAGGCAAAAACTAAAAAAGAAATGTTAAATGAAATTGTTGATATTCAGGAATTGATTGATAATCTAATTTTAGAGTTGAATTTTAAAAAATCAGAAATTAAAAAAGCTCAAAAAATAAAAAGGAAAAAGCGGGGCGGATTTAAAAAGAGATTATTTTTAATTAAAACCGAAAAATATGAAAAAAATTGAAAAGAAAATTTTACCAAAGTATTTTAAAGAAATTTTAAATGAAAGGAAAACTTTTGAATTAAATAAATTAAAATAAAGAAGATAGTTTAAAAAAATTAGCAATAATTCATTTTAACCTTGATAAAGAATTTTTTTGGTTGCTTCGAGAGTTTCGAGAGCGTTTTCTTTAGCGATTTTATTTCCTTCGCTTAAAATAGAAGGAAGATAATCTTTTTCTTTTAAAATTTTTTGTTTTTTTCCCTGAAATTCTGCTAAAAAATTTTGGACAATTTTGCTCAGTATTTCTTTGAATTCTTTCATTGTTTTTTTGCCTGCTAAATGATCTTTAATCATTTGGTTTATCGTTTCAGTTTCGTTTTTTGTTTTTGCTAAACTTTTAGCAATGAGAATACAACTTTTTAAATTTTCTGTCATTTGGCCCTCGAAAGCAGTTTGAGCCGATTTGATTTTTTGGGCCACTGTTTTTGGGTCATCGTTTAAAAAAATAGCACCTTCGGGCAGGCTTTTGCTCATTTTTTCTTTTCCTTTTAAAGAAAGGATTTTAATCGTTTTTATTTTTAGCGTTTGGGGAAGGGGAAATAGGGGTCCGTATTTTTTATTAAAGCGACGAGCGATTAATCGTGTCATTTCAAGGTGAGGGAGTTGGTCCTCGCCGACCGGCACTTTTTTTGCCCGGTTAATGAGAATGTCTCCGGCCATCAATACCGGGTACAAAAAGAGAAAAGTGTTGGCGTTTTCTGGTTTCGTGTTTTTCTTTAATTTTTGCTTAATTTTTTCTTTTAAGGTTGGAACTCTTAAAAGTTCAGCGACGCTAATATGTCTGCTCAAAAGAAGGGTAAAAAGAGAAAGTTCTTTTTCGATTACTGATTGAAGATAGATTTTTGTTTTTTCAGGATCAATACCCAGAGCCAAATAATCAATCAGCGTATTTTGAATGTATTCTTTGATTACTTTGGGTTCATTATCTGTGATAGCATGAAGGTCAGCGATAAAAACAAGGTTTGATTTGTTTTCTTTTTGTAGTTTAACAATCGGCAAAATGGCGCCTAAATAATTGGCAATGGTAAGGTCGGCCGTTGGTCGAATGCCGGTAAATAACTCGGTTTTGTATTCTAAAAAAGCCATATTTTATTATAGCAAAGGCCATAAAAAAAGAAAATTTTCTACTCTTGAAAAAAAATAAAAAAAATGGTAAAATATATTATCTTCTATCCCATGCGAAAAGATTTTTTTCACTCATTATTAGAAATATTGAAATCCGCGATTTTAGCAGGAATTATTGTTTTACCCATTAGAATTTTTATTTTTCAACCATTTTTGGTTCAGGGCGCTTCAATGTCGCCTCATTTTGCCACCGGCGATTATTTAATCGTTGATGAATTAACTTTTCATTTTCGCGAACCCCAAAGGGGAGAAGTAATTATTTTTAAATATCCCTTGAATCCTTCTCAAAAATTTATCAAAAGAGTGATTGGCCTGCCTGGTGAAACTGTTGAGATTAAGAGTGGCAATATTTTCATTAACGGAAAAATTCTAAAAGAGGATTACTTGAAAAATATTTCCACTTTTCCAGAAACAAAGATGACCCTAGGAAATGATGAATATTTTGTTTTAGGAGATAATCGTCCCTCTTCTTTAGATTCTAGAATTTTTGGGCCAGTAAAAAGAGATCTTATTGTCGGTCGCGCCATTTTTAAGGTCTTTACTTGGAAAATTTTACCTCTGCCCGCTTTAGAGGTAATAAAAACACCAACTTTTAATTTCAATGCCCAAAATTAAATTTCAAAGACCGAAAGGAACAAACGATTTTTTAAAAGAAGATTTTTATTATTTCGACCTTATTTTCAACACATTTAAAAAAATAGTTGAATTTTATAATTTTTCTCGTATCGAAACGCCTATTTTAGAAGATGCTAATCTTTTTTTAAAGGGTGTGGGAAAAGTAACGGATATTTGCGAAAAAGAGATGTATTGTTTTAGAACAAAGGGTGGTGATGTTTTGGCTCTGAGACCCGAAGGAACCTCCGCGATTTGTCGCGCTTATATTGAAAATGGTTTAAAGGAATGGCCCCAGCCAGTAAGATTATGGTATTTTGGACCTTTTTTTCGTTATGAAAGGCCGCAGGCGGGAAGGTATCGTCAGTTTTGGCAAGGGGGCCTTGAAATTATTAATGGTGAAGATCCGGGCTTGGAAGTTGAAATTTTGCAGATTTTTTTTAATTTTTTAAAAGAATTAAAAATAAAAAATACGATCGTTGAGGTCAACAGCATTGGTTGTCATAATTGTCAAGAAAAGTACAAAAAAATTTTAAATCGTTATTTAAAATCATACAATAAAGAGCTTTGCGAGAATTGCAAAATCAGAAGAAAAGAAAATATTTTAAGGGTGTTAGATTGCAAAGAAGAGAGATGCCAGAGAATAATTAAAAATGCGCCCCAAATCGTTGATTCTCTTTGCGACGAATGTAAATCGCATTTTACTGCTTTTTTAGAAATGCTCGACCATTTAAATTATCCTTATAGTTTTAATCCGTTTTTAGTTCGGGGGTTGGATTATTATACCAAAACCGTTTTTGAAATTTTTGAAGAAAAAAAAGAAAATGAGAATGGGCAGGAAAGGAAATTGGCCTTGATTTCTGGCGGAAGATATGATAATTTAATTCATGCGCTAGGAGGAGAGAGAATGCCGGCTGTGGGCGCGGCTTTTGGCTTGGAAAGATTGATGGAAATTTTAAAAAGAGAAAAGTTGTTTTTGCCCAAAGAGGAACACATCAGCGTTTTTTTGGTTTTGTTAGGAAACGCGGCAAAGATCAAGGTTTTAAAATTGATGGAAGAACTCTATCGGGAAAAGATTAAGTTCTTTTCTGGAATGGGAAAGGATTCTTTAAAATCGCAATTGAAATTAGCAGATAAACTAAAAGCAGATTATTGTTTGATCATCGGTCAAAAAGAAGCCCTAGAGGAAAAAGTCTTAATCAGAAAGATGAAAGAAGGAACCCAGATCTTAGTGAAAATGGAAAAGGTAATTGAAGAGCTTAAAAAAAGATGAAGAATTGTATTTTCTGTAAAATCATTGAAAAAACATTGCCTGCCAAAATTATCTTTGAAAACAAAGATTTTCTTGCCTTTCACGATATTAATCCCAAAGCCAGGTTTCATGTTTTAGTCGTGCCCAAAAAACATATCTCTTCTTTAGAAAGTTTAAAAAAAGAAGATAGAGAAGTCATCGGTCAGGTTTTTTTTGTCATTCAAAAAATTGCGAAAAAATTGAGATTAAATAAAAAAGGTTATAAAATCGCCATTAATGTTGGAAAGAAGGCGGGTCAATTGGTCGATCATCTTCATTTCCATTTTTTGGCTGGTTGGAAAACAAAACATCAATTAGAAAATCAAAAAATTCCTTAAAAATATGGCTTTAGTTGTTAGAAAAAAAGCAAAAGAAACACCATTGGATTTAGTTTATCGATTTACAAAAAAGATTTCCAAAAGCGGTATTATCCGAGAGGCAAAAAAGCGATTGTTTAAAGACAGGAATTTGTCTGAAACAAAAAAGAAAGAAAAAGCGCTTTATCGAGAGATAAAAGTTAAAGAATTACAAAAATTAAAAAAGTTGGGAAAGATATAAAAAATTGATGAAGGAAAAAATTCAAAAGGATCTTTGGTTGGCAATCAAGGAAAAAGATGAGATTAAAGTTTCGGTTTTGCGTTTAGTCCTGAATGAAATTTTAAAAAAAGAAGTAGAAAAAAGATATCTTTTATCAAAAAGGGAACCCTCTTTAAAAGAGGAGGAGTTGACCCAAAAAGCTGCTTTAGAAAAAGAAGAGATTTTTAAAATCATTATCTCCGAAATCAAAAAAAGAAAAGAAGCAATCGAGAATTTTAAAAAAGCAAAAAGAGAAGATTTAATCTTAAAAGAAGAAAAAGAGATAGAGGTTTTAAAGGAATATTTACCTCCGCAATTGTCAGAAAAAGATTTAGAAAAAATTATCAGAGAAACGATAAAAGAACTTTCTGGTAAAGAAGTAAATTTCGGTCTTTTAATAAAAGAGGTTTTAAAAAAAGTTTCTGGTCAGGCAGATCCTTCTCTTGTTTCCCAATTGATAAAAAAGATCCTTGAAGAAAAAAAATGAGGGAAGAAAAAGAGGTTTTTTTTAACCATGTTCTTGATATGGCTCAAAGAGCGGGATTGTTCGATTATGCGCCGGTAAAGGGAATGATTATTTTCAAACCCTACGGTTTTGCCCTTTGGGAATTAATTCAAAAAAAATTAGATGAAAAGATAAAATCTCTTAATGTTGAGAATGTTTATTTCCCTCTTTTTATTCCTGAGAAATTATTAAAAAAAGAGAAAGAACATGTTCAAGGATTTTCTCCGGAATTGGCTGTGGTGACTATTGCTGGTGGAAAGGAATTAAAAGAAAAATTGGTTGTCCGACCAACCTCAGAAACGATTATTTATGAAACCTTTTCAAAATGGATTCATTCCTGGCGAGATTTACCCCTGAAGGTCAATCAGTGGGTCAATGTTGTGCGTTGGGAAAAACGACCCCGTCCTTTTTTGAGAACGACTGAATTTTTATGGCAGGAAGCCCATACCTGTCATGAAACCGAAAAAGAAGCCAAAGAACACATAAACGAGGTTTTAAAAATGTACCGGGATTTTTACGAAAAAGAACTTTCCCTGGCAGGTGTTTTGGGAAGAAAATCAGAATTAGAAACATTTCCAGGTGCCAAAGAAACATTTACTTTTGAAATTCTTTTAAAAGACAAAAAAGCGCTTCAATCTTGTACTGCTCATAATTTAGGCCAAAATTTTTCAAAAGTTTTTAACATAAAATTTAAAACCAGAGACAAAAAAGAAGAATTTGTTTGGCAAACGTGTTGGGGCTTGACCACAAGAAGTATTGGTGCTCTTTTGATGGTCCATCAAGATGAAAGGGGATTCATTTTTCCGCCTTCGATTTCTCCTTTTCAGATCGTTTTGGTTCCTATTTTTACAAAGGATGAAAAAAACAATATCATTTTAGAGAAAGAGACAAAAAAAATTGAGATTTTTTTGAAAGAAAGAGGTTTTCGGGTAAAATCAGATTTAGAAAGAGAAAAATCGGCTGGTTGGAAATTTAACGAATGGGAGTTGAAAGGCGTGCCCTTAAGAATCGAGATTGGCGAAAAGGAAATCGAAGAAAAAAAATTGACGATCGTAAAAAGAGACGAAAGAAAAAGAGAAATTTTGCCCTTTTCTTCTTTGGAAAAAGTGGTAAAAAATAAATTAGAAGAAATTCAAAAAAATCTTTTTTTGAAGAGTCGGGCATTATTGAAAGAAAACACGTTCGAGGTTTTTAAGAAAGAAGATTTTGAAAATTTTTTGATAAAGAAAAAAGGGTTTGTCAAAGCCTTCTGGTGCGAACAAAAAGATTGCGAGTTAAAAATCAAAGAAAAAACAAAGGCAACAACAAGATGTTTGCCTTTAGAAAATGAGAGTCAAAAGGAGCAAAAAAAATGTATTTTTTGTCAAAGAGAGGCAAAGAGAAAATGGATTTTTGCTTATGCTTATTAAAATATGGTTTTTAAAAAAATTAATCAATTTTTTCAAGAGGGAATAGGAATCGATTTGGGAACGGCTAATTGCAAGATTTATGTCAAAAAAAAGGGTCTCCTTTTTTTAGAACCTTCAGTTGTTGCTATTAATAAAAAAACAGGAAAAATGTTGGCCGTGGGAAACGAAGCCAAAAAAATGATTGGAAAAACCCCTTCCCATATTAGCGCCATCAGGCCTTTAAGGAATGGAGTTGTTTCTGATTTTGAAGCGACGGAATTAATGGTTCATTATTTTTTGCAAAAAATAAAAAGAAAATCTCTTTTTTCCCCCTTATTGGTAATTGCCATTCCTTGCGGTTTGACAGAGGTTGAAAAGAGAGCGGTTTGGGAAGCGGGCAAGGGCGCTGGAGCCAAAGAAGTTTTTTTAATCGAGGAACCCTTTGCTGCAGCCATTGGCGTTGGGTTGCCAGTTGAAGAGGCGATGGGAAATTTAATCGTTGATGTTGGGGGAGGAACTTCTGAGATTGCCGTTATTTCTTTGGGCGGTATTGTCTTGGCGCGAGTTTTAAAATTAGCGGGAGACAAATTGAACGAAGATATTGTGCAGCATATTCAAGAAAGGTATAAATTGGCCATCGGCGAGAGAACGGCCGAAGATGCGAAAATCGCTGTTGGGTCTGCTTTGCCCCTGAAAGAGGAAAAGAGTTTTGTGATGCGGGGTCGTAATATTGTTTCTGGTTTGCCCCAAGAGATCACGGTTTCTGGAGAAGAAATAAGAAAAGCAATGGAGAAAACGTTAAAACAAGTCGTTCATGAATTAAAAATCATTATTGAAGAAACACCGCCTGAGTTGATCTCCGATATCATTAAAAATGGTATTTATCTTTCGGGCGGCGGTTCTCTTTTAAGGGGTTTGGATTCTTTGATTCAGAAAGAAACCGGTTTAAAAACAGTTGTGGTTCAAGATCCTTTGATCGCAGTGATTAAAGGAGTAGGAAAAATCTTGGAAGAAATCGATAATTATCGAAGTGTTTTAGTAGAGGAAGAAGAATTTGAAGAATAAAAAATGAATTTTCAAGAATTAATCAAAAAAATCTTTAATCTATCCTATTTCAAAGAAGAAGGGGAAGAGATGAAAAAAATTTCCAAAGATTTTTCTTTAATCTTATCTTATGTGGAGCAAATAAAAAAACTGCCCCTAAAAGAGTCTTCTTTTTTCTTTCACCAGAAAAAGAAAATCAAAGAATTGAGAAGCGGCAACGAACAAAAGAAGATTGATTTTTCTTTGGAAAAACTAAGGAAGGTTTCTTCTTTGGGGAAGGACAATTTTTTTATGACAAAGAAAATCTTATGAATTTTGAGTCTTTTGATTTTGAACGAATAAAAGAAGGGTTAAAAAAGAAAGAGTTTTCTTGTAAGGAAATTGTCGATTTTTTTCTGGAAAAAATTGAAAAAGAAGACAAAAAAATTTCTTCTTTTTTGACGATCACCGAAGAATTGGCGAGAAAGAGCGCTCAAAAAATCGATGAATTAATTTCGCAAAAAAAAGAATTGCCCTTTTTGTCGGGTTTTCCATTAGCCATTAAAGACAATATTTTAATCAAGGATATTAAATGCACCGCTGCTTCAAAGATTTTGAAAGATTTTGTTTCGCCTTACGATGCTACTGTTATTAGAAAACTAAAAGAAAATGGAGCCATCATTTTGGGTAAAACAAATTTAGATGAATTTGCTATGGGTTCTTCAACAGAAAATTCTGCTTTTTTCCCGACAAAAAATCCTTTGGATTTAGAAAGAGTGCCCGGCGGTTCTTCTGGTGGTTCCGCGGCGGCTGTGGCAGCTGGTTTTGTTTTGGGCGCTTTGGGTTCTGATACTGGTGGTTCCATTCGTCAACCCGCTTCTTTTTGTGGCATTTTTGGTTTAAAGCCAACCTACGGAAGCGTTTCTCGTTTTGGTCTTATTGCTTTCGCATCTTCTTTTGATCAGATCGGTCCGATGACAAGGAATCTTAAAGATTGTGAAGCATTTTTTGACGCAATCAAGGGGAAAGATGATTTTGATCAAACTTCTGTTGATTTAAAAAAGATAAAAAAGAGGGAAAAAGATTTAAAAGAAATTAAGGTTGGTCTTCCTCGAGAATGTTTTTCTGGAGAAATTGATCCCGAGGTAAAAAGTGTTATTGAAAAAAAGATTAAAGCATGGGAAAAGGTTCTTAAATTTGAAGAAATTTCTCTTCCTCATACAGAATTTGCCCTGCCTTGTTATTATATTATTTCTTCTTGCGAGGCCGCAGCCAATCTGGCGCGTTATGATGGTATTCGTTATAATGTTTTCGAAGATATTTATCGTGCAGCAAAAGATCTCTTGGAATACTATTTTCAAACAAGAACTTTTGGTTTTGGAAAAGAAGTTAAGAGAAGGATTTTGATCGGTAATTTTTCGTTATCGAGCGGTTATTACGATGCTTATTATTTAAGAGCCCAACAGATAAGGAATTTAATCAAACAAGATTTTCTCTCAGCTTTTGAAAGGGTAGATTTTATTTTTATTCCCACCAGCCCAACTTTGCCCTTTAAATTAGGAGAAAAAATCGAGGATCCGGTAAAAATGTATCTTTCTGATATTTTTACAGTGAGCGTTAATTTAGCAGGATTGCCCGGTCTTTCTTTTCCTGTAGGAAGGGTGGGTCAGTTGCCAGTAGGCCTTCAAGCGATTGCGCCTTCTTTTTGCGAAAAAGAAATTTTTGGTTTAATGAGAAAAATTGATTTTTCTTAAAAAATGTGTAAAAATATTCAAAGATGAAAGACGAGGCCTATTATCAAGAAAGAATAAGAAGAAAAATTATCCTTATTATTGTTCTTTTAATTTTAAACATTGTTTTTCTTTTGCTTAAGAAAATTTTATAATTAAAAAGCCTTTAATTTTTACTTGATTTTTTTTTATTTTTTGATAAGATTAAAATTATGAATTTACCATCTGATTTTTTAAACACCCAGGAAATGAAGGAATACAATTTAGATAAGGGCCGCATTATTTCCAAAACTCATCCGCGAATGAAACCCTTTATTGGCGGAGTGAAAACGCCTTTTTATCTTTTTGATCTGGAAAAGACAAAAGAATATTTTGAAAAAGCGCTTTTATTCTTAAAGGAGGCCTATCTGGAAGGAAAAAAAATTTTGGTGGTTGAAACGAGACCGCCCTTTCAAGAGTTGGTCAAAGAATTTGCCCAAAAACTATCTCTTCCTTATATCAATTTTCGTTTTTTGGGAGGAACGTTTACTAATTTTGAAACGATTAAAGAAAGGATTGATTTGTTAAAAAAAATGGAAGAAGAAAAGAAAAACGATGCCTGGAAGAAATATACCAAAAAAGAGAGGGGATTGTTAGAGAAAAAATTGGAAAAATTGAATAAAAAATTTGGTGGTCTTAAAGAATTATCTTCCTTACCCGATATTCTTTTGATTTTAAACACAGAAAAAGATCATTTAGCCATAAAGGAAGCAAGGAGAAAAAAGATTAAAATCGTGGCCCTTTGCGATACCAACGCTGACCCTTCTTTAGTTGATTTTCCGATTCCTTGCTCAAACAATTCTCTTTCTGCTTTAAAATATACTTTGGGCAAAATTGAAGCTTTTCTAAAAGATCAAAAAGAATGATTGAAAAAATTAAAAAATTAAGGGAAAAAACCCAAGCACCCTTATCTGCCTGTCGAGAGGCCTTAATGAAAGCCGGGGGAGATTTAGAAAAAGCAAAGGAAATTTTAGAAAAAGAATTTTTCGTTTTTAAAGACCACGAAGAAAAAAAAGAAAGAAACCAGGCGGGAATTATCGATGCTTATATTCATGCGAATAAAAAAATTGGGGTGATTTTACGTTTAGAATGCCAAACCGACTTTGTAGCGAAAAATGAAATTTTTAAAAATCTTGCTCACGAACTTTGTCTTCAAATTGCTTCGATGGCGCCAAAAAATGTTGAGGATCTTTTTTCTCAACCTTGGATTAAAGATGCGACAAAAACAATATCACAATTGGTAAATGAAACAAGCGCAAAATTAGGAGAAAAAATTTCTCTTGCAAAATTCGAAAGATATGAAATATGAGATTGTTTTTTTATTTCCTTTTATTTTTTCCTTGTTTGGCCTTCAAAGAATGATTAAACAAAAAATGAAGGCCCTTTCTCCGATCGAGGCCCAAAAGAGCGAGTTTTATTTTTTGAAAAAATGGAATTTGTTGTTGAAAAATTTTCAAAAAAAAATAAAAACCTTGCATCCTTTTACGAACGATTCTTTTTTATTATTTTTACAGAAAAATTTAAAAAAAATTTCCCTTTTTCTTTTATCGCTTTATAATAAAATAGGATTTTTAAACCAAAAAATTATTTCTTATTGGAAGAAAAATTGCTTTAAGAAAAAAGATGTCAATCAAAAGCCAGTGTAGCTCAAGAGTAGAGCGCCGCTCTTGTAAAGCGGGGGTTGTCGGTGCAAATCCGACCACTGGCTCCTTAAAAATCTATATTTTCCTTCATTTTTTTCCGTTTTGATGTTTTTTATTTTATTTTTTTCTTGTTTTTTTATTTAAATATGTTAAAATTTAAAAATAGGTTTTAACTAAAAAGGTCGCGAAATTTTAAGAAACTAATTTATAAAATAATGACACCCTTGAATAATGCTATTGACTATTCGATGGTGATTCTCAATTATATTCCGACATTATTGTTTGCCCTAACTATTTTGATTATTGGCTGGTTATTGGCTGTGGCCATAGGAAAATTAATAGCTGAAATTTTAAAGAAAATAAAATTGGATGAATTTTTAGATAGTTACGGTTGGCATGAAATTTTAGAGAGAGCGAGAATCAAATTGAAGGTCTCTGAATTTATTGGCGGACTCGTTAAATGGATTATCGTTATTTTGGCGCTTTCTGTTTTTACAGAGATTTTGGGATTGAGTCAATTCACCCAGTTACTTCAGAAATTTGCGACTTGGATTCCGACGGTTCTCGTGACGGTTTTGATTTTAATCGTGGCCGTGATTGTCGCCGATATCTTAGAAAAATTGATTCGTTCTTTTTGCGAAAAAGCCCAATTGAAAGCCGGACCATTTTTGGGAAGTTTTTTGAAATGGTTAATTTATGTTTTGGCGGTAATGATCGTTCTTTCTCAGTTGAAGATCGGAGAAAAATTTATCACAACTCTTTTTACCGGATTGGTGGCTACTTTTACCATTGCTTTTGGTTTGGCTTTTGGTTTGGGTGGAAAAGGTGTTGCTGAGGATATTTTGAGAGATTTACAAAAAAAGATAGGCGAGAAAGAGTAAAACATCAAAAAATAAAATCTTTTTTAAGGATGGCAAGGCAAATCCTTGCCATTTTTTGTTCTTGACAAGTTTTTTTTCTTTGATATCATTAAAGATATGCGAATATTATTTTGTCGTTCTTTAAAAATTAAATCAGGATTTTTGTATTGCTCAAAAATGCCAACTGGGTGAGTTTATAGGCGGATGGTGGATGCCTTGGGTGAAGGAGGCGATGAAGGACGTGGCCAAGCTGCGAAAAGCTGCGGGGAGGTGCTGGCAACCCGTGATCCGCAGATCTCCGAATGGGGAAACCCAACACGAATTAAATTCGTGTAATCGCATTGTTCACAGCAATGCGAGGCGATACCCGGGGAAGTGAAACATCTCAGTACCCGGAGGAAAAGAAAAAATTTTTCATTCTCTGAGTAGTGGCGAGCGAAAGGGGAGGAGCCCAAACCAATCTGAAGTTTTCTTCGGATTGGGGTTGTAAGAAAATAGCGGAGGACATCTCGGCAAAAATTTTTTGGATACCTGAATGATCTGGAAAGGTCAGCCAAAGAAGGTGAAAGCCCCGTAAGGAAAATTCAAAAAATTTTTGCTGGCTATTTTCTTGAGTACTGTAAGGCGAGAACCTTGCAGGAAGCAGGCAGAACTACCTGCCAAGGCTAAATACTACCTTCACACCGATAGTGAACTTAGTACCGTGAGGGAAAGGCGAAAAGAACCCCGGTGAGGGGAGTGAAATAGAACCTGAAACCATCACGCTTACAAGAAAGTCAAAGCCCTATACCATTTGGCGTAGGGTGATGGCGTACCTATTGGAGCAGGAACCAACGAGTTTATCTTATCCGCGAGTCAAAGCGAAACATTTCGCTAAGGCGTAGTGAAAGCGAGGGTGAATAGCCCGTTTAGCGGATGGGTTAAGACCCGAAGCCGGCGCGAGCTTGCCCTGGGCAGGATGAAGCTTATCGAAGGATAAGTGGAGGTCCGAACCGGTGGATGTTGCAAAATCCTCGGATGACCTGGGGCAAGAAGTGAAAAGCTAATCGAGCCCGGTAATAGCTGGTTCTTCCCGAAATAGCTTTAGGGCTAGCCTTCCAGATGTTTCTTGGGGGTAGAGCACTGGATGAGTTAGCTTGGCGTAATGCCAGCTAATTCAACCAAACTCCGAATACCAAGAAAATAAACTGGAGGAGTCAGACCTGGGGCGATAACGTCCTATGGTCAAGAGGGAAACAACCCAGATCCTCGGTTAAGGTCCCTAAATTTGAGCTTAGTGTTTTCAAGGATGTTAAAGCTCTTTAACAACTAGGAAGTTGGCCTAGAAGCAGCTACCTTTTAAAGAGTGCGTAACAGCTCACTAGTCGAGAGTTTTAGCACCGAAGATGACCGGGACTTAAGCTCAATACCGAAACCAGGACTCTATTCTTTTTGAATAGAGGGTAGGGAAGCGTTCTCTTTGCGTTGAAGTCTGTGGCGCGAGTCCGGATGGAGCAAAGAGAAGTGAGAATGTTGGTATGAGTAACCACAAAGAAGGTGGAAATCCTTCTGGCCGGAAACCCAAGGTTTCCATGGCAATGATCGTCAGCCATGGGTTAGGCGGTCCTAAGGCGAAGCCCCAATCGGGCGTAGCCGAAGGAGATGTGGATTAATATTTCCACCCTTCAATCATTTTCTGAACAGCGACGCAATCTGGCGTTTTGAAGGGATAACAGGTTTTCTTTAGGTGAATTATTTCACCGATTTCAAAACAAAAGATTGCCTGGAAAAGCTGGTAGGGTTAAAGTGATTGAATCCGTACCTAAAACCGACACAGGTGGGTTGGTGTTAGTGCACCAAGGCCAACGAGTGATGTCTCCCGAAGGAACTCGGCAAAAAAGCGGTCGTAAGTTCGCAATAAGACCTCTCCGAACCAAAACTTTGTTTTGGTTCGGGGCGCAGCGAAAGTATCTCTGGGGACTGTTTACTAAAAACACAGGCTCCTGCTATAACTCGAAAGAGGATGTATAGGAGCTGAAGCCTGACCAGTATCTAGGTGTTAATGTTGCAGGTCTTTGGGTTTTTACCTGAAGGCTTAGCGATTTAAGCCCTAGATGAACGTCGGCGGTAACTCTGACCGTCCTAAGGTACCGTAATCCCTTGTCGGGTAAGTTCCGACCCGCAGGAAAGGCTTCACCACTGGAGAACTGTCTCCGGGAGACGCTCGGTGAAAATTCGAGGGGGGTAAAGACGCCCCATACTCGCACCAAGACGGAAAGACCCCGAGAGCTTTACTATATCCAGACATTGATTTATGATTTTATGTGCAGAGCGTAGGTGGGAGGCGATGAAGTTTGGTTTCCGGGCCAAATGGAGCCGACAATGGAACACCACCCATGTAAAATCTTAAATCTTATCTTTTCGAGACAGTGTCTGGTGGGTAGTTTAGATGGGGCATCTGCCTCCTAAAAGGTAACGGAGGCGTGCATAAGGTTGGCTAGCTCCGGATGGAAATCGGAGCGATAGGGTAAACCCATAAGCCAGCTTAACTGCGATTAAGACATTGAGAGCAGGTGGGAAACCAGGCGTTAGTGAACCGATGGTTGTTCGTAGGAACGCCAGAGATCATCGACCAAAAGCTACCTCGGGGATAACAGGCTAGTAGGGCCCGCGAGTTCACATCAACGGCCCTGTTCGGCACCTCGATGTCGGCTCGTCGCATCCTGGGGGTGGAGAAGCTCCCAAGGGTTTGGCTGTTCGCCAATTAAAGCGATGCGTGAGTTGGGTTTAGACCGTCGTGAGACAGGTCGGTCCTTGTCTGGTGTGAGCGTCTGAGGCTTGAGGGAGGTCCGGGGTGGTACGAGAGGACCCTCTGGAACCAATCTCTGGTGTACCAGTTGTCGAAACCTTTCGCACGGCTGGAAAGCCACATTGGGTTGTGATAAGGGCTGAAAGCATCTCAAGCCCGAAGCCATTCCCAAGATTAGGCCTCATTGAGCCCGCTCGGAGATTACGAGCTTGATAGGGTTCGCGATGAAGGCTCCGTAAGGAGTAGAGTCGTGAATTACTAATGGGCGTTAACCCCAGTTGGCATTTTTGAGCAATACCCCTTTGTGCTTTTTTGTGGCGACTATACTGGGCTTGTCCCACTGGTTCCCATTCCGAACACAACAGTGAAATAGCCCAAGGCCGATGATATCCCCTTTTAGGGGAGAAAGTAGGTAGTCGCCACAAAAAGGCACAAAATTTTGATTTTTTTCTCTCAATTTAATATAATTTTTTAATGAAAAAAGAATGGGTTTTGGTTTTTATTTTTCTTTTGTTTCTCTCTTTAAATTTTTTTTATTTTAAAAATTCCCTTAAGAATTTTTTCTTTTCTCTTTCAAAACCTGTTTTTCTTTTTTTTGATAGTTTAACTGATTCTTTTAATTTTTTTCTTGAGAGATTAAAGACAAACGAAAGATTGGCAAAAGAAAATATTTCTTGTCTTGAAAGATTGAATTTTTTGGAAGCGAAATTAGTTGAAACAGAAGAACTAAAAAGGGAGAATGAGTTTTTAAGGAATGCTTTAAATTTGGGTTTAAAAGAAAAAAGAATGAATCTTTTATTGGCCCAGGTAATTGCCGTTTTTCCTTTTGAGGATAAAATTTTAATCGACCGTGGGAAAAAAGATGGTGTTTCTGAAAATATGTTTGTCGCTTTGGAAAATTTTGCCCTTGTCGGAGAGATCGAAAAAGTTTTTGATGATTTTTCCGTTGTTTCTTTGATTTCTAATAAAAATTTTTCTTTGGCTGGCAGAATCGATGGTAAAGAAATTTTTGGTTTGATAAAAGGGGAGGGGAATGGTAATATTTTTTTGGAAAAAATTTTTATTGAAAAAGACCAAAAAATAGAAGGGCAAGATATTGTTGTTTCTTGGTTATCAGAAAGAGTGCCTAATAATCTTTTAGTGGGAAAAATAAAAAGCTTTTCGGGAAACCCTTCAGAAAAAGTAAAGATTGAACCTTATTATTTGCTCAGAAAAATCGACCTTGTTTTTGTGGTTAAATCATTTAAAAAATGAAGGAAGAAATCTTTTTAATCTTTCTTTTTCTTTTTTTAATTTTTCAATATCCCGTTTTTTTGAGATTTTCTTCTTATTTTTTTCTTCTTTTCTTTCTTTTTTTAATTTTTTTCTCTTTTTTTCAGAAAAAAGAATTCTCGCTTTATTTTCTGGCGCTTTTTGGTTTTTTGGCCGATCTTTTTAGTACCAGAATTTTTGGTTTTTACTTTCTTTTATTTTTCTTTATTTTTTATCTTTTTCGTTTTTTGAAAAAAAATGTCTTTATTTAAAAAAAAGATTGTTTCAAAAGAGATTGATTTTGAGGAGACGATTTTTGATTTTATCGTTAAAAAGAAAGAGGAAAAGAAAAGAGAAAAAGAAAGCCGGATTGAAATCCCTATTCAAGAGGTAAAGAAAGTTGAGTTTCTTTTTGTTTTTTTGATTTTTATTTTATTTTTTCAAATTTTAAACATTCAATTTTTAAAAGCTTCTTATTTTAAAGATCTTGAAAAAAAGCAAAGTTCGATATTAAAAAAAATCGAAGCCAAAAGAGGCCTCATTTTTGATCGCAATTTTATTCCTTTGGTTGAAAATAAAACAAGCTTTAATTTAATTTTGAATAAAGAATTGTTTTCAAAATTTCCCCAAGAAGAGACCATTGATAAAATATCAAAACTTTTAGGAATCGAAAAAGAAGAGGTAAAGAACAAAATCGAGAAATCTTCAGAGTTGAAAATAGAGCTCTTTAAAAATTTGGACCAAAAAAGAGTGATTTTAGTAGAATCGGAGAAAAAATATTTTCCTTTTTTAGAGATAAGAGAATCGGACGAAAGGTTTTATCCCCAGGGAAAATATTTTTCTCATCTTTTGGGTTATTTGAATCAGATTTCCAGCGAAGAATGGGAAGAGAAAAAAGGTATTTATGATCTTTCTGATAAAGTTGGCATTGAAGGAGTTGAAAAGGAATTCGAAGAATTGTTGAGAAAGAAGAAGGGTTTTTTGAGAATAGAGAAAAATGTTAAGGGCGAGGTCTTGGGTACGGAGACCATTTCTGCTTCTCAACCTGGTAAAAATATTGTTTTGACTATTGATAGTAAAATACAGAAAAAATTGGGAGAAATTATGGAAAAACAATTGGAAAACCTTGGTTTAAAAAAGGGAGCTGCGGTTTTTTTAAACGTCAAGACCGGAGAAGTGCTTTCTTTGATTTCTTTTCCTTCTTACGATAATAATGCGTTTTCGAGGGGTGAGAAAGAAGAAATCAAAAGAATATTCGAAGATAAAAACTCTCCTTTGTTTAATCGGGCGCTCAAGGGGCAGTATCCTATAGGATCGGTCATTAAACCATTTTTGGCTTTAGCCAGTTTACAAGAAAAATTAATCGACGAAAAGACAACGATCGATGATTGGCCAGGGTACATTTCAATTCCCCATCGATATTTGCCCGATGTCTTTTACCAATATCGCGATTGGAAAATTCACGGTTTGGTTAATGTCAGAAAAGCGATTGCCGAGTCTTGTAACATCTTTTTTTATGCTGTTGGGGGCGGTTGGCAAAACATTCAGGGTTTGGGTCCGACACGGATCGAAAAGTATCTTTCTCTATTTGGCTTTGGCGAAAAAACGGGCATTGAGTATTCGGATGAAAAATCGGGCTTTATTCCTACTCCTTCTTGGAAAAAAGAAAAATTAAAACAAGGATGGTGGGACGGAGATACTTATTTGTTGTCTATTGGTCAAGGATATTTTCAGGCAACACCCTTACAAGTGGCTGTTGCTGTTTCTACGATTGCTAATGAAGGAAAATTATTGAAACCTCATTTGTTAAAAGAGATTAGAGATCCCAAAGACGATTCTTTAATTGAAGAATCAAAATCAGAAATAAAAAGGGAAATTAATATCGAAAATCAATATTTTAAAGTCGTTAAAGAAGGAATGCGTTGGGCAGTAACCGGAGAGAATTCGCCTTCAGCCTCGGCCTATTCTTTATTTCCTTTGCCCGTGGCAGCAAAAACAGGAACCGCAGAAGTTATGGGAAAGAATTATTATGATATTTGGGTCGCGACCTTGGCTCCTTATGATAATCCCGAGGTCGTTTTGGTGGTGATGATTGAAGAATCGCCAACATTAAGCGTTGTCGCTTTGCCTATTGTCAGGGAATTTTTTGATTGGTATTTTCAAAATGGATTTTCTTTTTAAAAATTGATATAATAAAAAAAGTAAAGAAAAATGGAAGAAGAAATCAGAAAAATTCGACTTCAAAAAATCCAAAAATTAAAAATTCAGGAAATCAATTCTTATCCTAGCGTTGCCAAAAGGACGCATTTGGTTTCAGAGGTTTTGGAAAATTTTGAAAAACTAAAAGAAAAGGAGATTTTTTTAGTGGGTCGTATCAGAAGCCTTCGAAAACATGGTGGTTTGATTTTTGGTCATTTGCAGGATGATTCAGGAAGAATTCAATTTTTAATCAAAAAAGATAAAGTTGGAGAAAAATCTTTTGAATTTTTCTCTGAAATTTTTGATATTGGTGATATTGCTCAATTTTCTGGTTTTTTAATTAAGACAAAGACCGGAGAGAAAACCCTTGAAGTTTTGAATTTTAAAATGTTGGCAAAAGCCCTCAGGTCCTTGCCTGAAAAGTGGCATGGTTTGAAGGATGTTGAAGAGAGGTTTCGAAAACGTTATTTGGATTTAATTTTTAACGAAAAAGTAAAAGAGAGGTTTAAAGTGCGCTCCAAGATTATTAGTTTAATAAGGTCTTTTTTGGAAAAAGAAGGTTTTATTGAAGTTGAAACCCCGATTTTACAGCCACTTTATGGTGGCGCCCGGGCGCAGCCTTTTAAAACGCATTTGAACGCTCAAGATCTTGATTTATACTTGAGAATTTCTCCTGAATTGTATTTAAAGAGGCTTTTGGTTGGTGGTTTTGAAAAAGTTTTTGAAATCGGCCGTTGTTTTCGCAATGAGGGCATCGATAAATTTCACAACCCTGATTTTACGATGATGGAGCTTTATTGGGCCTTTGCCAATTATCATGATTTGATGGATTTGGTCGAGAGAATGTTTTCTTTTTTATTGAAAGAGATTTTTCATTCGGAAAAAACCGTTTTTGCAGGTAAAGAGATTAACTGGAAAACTCCTTGGCCGAGAAAGGAATTTTTACATTTATTTTCGCGAGAGACCAAGATCAATTACGAAGAGATTAACGAAGAAGGTTTAAGAAAAGAAGCAGAAAAAATGGGTTTAAAACTAGAAGAGAATTTGCCAAAATTTGAAATCGCTGATGAAATTTTCAAAAAAACGATTCGTCCCAAAATTTTTCAACCAACCTTTCTCATTCATTATCCCTTAGGATTTCAGGCCCTAGCTAAAGCTTCAGAAAAAAATAAAAAGCAATTGGAGAATTTTCAGCTGATCGTTGCCGGAACAGAGCTGATCAATGCCTTTTCCGAATTAAACGATCCTTTAGAGCAAGAACGAAGGTTTCAAGAACAAGAAAAACTTTTTAAGAAAGGATTTCAAGAGGCATATCGATTGGATGAAGATTTTATTGAGGCGCTTGAATACGGAATGCCGCCGGCAGCGGGTTTGGGTTTGGGCATCGATAGATTGGTCACCATTTTAACCGATGCTCCTTCTTTGAGAGAAGTGATTTTCTTCCCGACAATGCGAGAGAAATAAAAAAATGTTAGACATTAATTTTATCAGAGAAAATAAAGATTTAATTTTAAAAGTTGCCAAGGATAAGAATATTAACCTTGATATTGAAAGGATTCTTTTTTTGGATAAAAAAAGAAGAGAATTGATTCAAAGAATTGATTTTTTAAGACACGAGCAAAACACCAAAGAAAAAGAAAAAAATATCAAAGAAGCAAAAAAAATAAAAGAAGAAATTAAAAAGAACAAAAAAGAATTAATGGAAATTGAAAAAGAATATCATAATTTAATGCTTTTGGTTCCTAATGTTTATTCTCCAGATACTCCTCGCGGTAAAGACGAAAAAGAAAACAAAGAAATTTATCGTTGGGGAGAAATCCCCCAATTTTCTTTTAAAGTAAAAGATCATATTCAAATAGGAAAGGATTTAGATCTGATCGATTTTGAGGCCGGCGCCCAAAGCAGCGGTTTTCGAGGATATTATTTAAAAAGAGAATTGGTTTTAGTTCATTTTGCTTTAATCTGGCACGCTCTCTTAAAACTTTACCAGAAAGGTTATCTCTTAATGGTGCCACCGGTGATTCTAAAAGAATTTGCTCTCATTGGTTCTGGTCATTTTCCCCTTGGAAAGGAAGACATTTATCAAATTGCCAACCCTGGTAAATTGGCTGATGGCAAAGAAATAAAAGAACCCTTGTATTTAGCTGGAACTGCCGAACCCTCGGTTTTGGCTTATTTTTACAATAAGATTTTAAGGGAAGAAGAATTACCTATTAAAATTGGAGCTTTGTCTCCTTGTTTTAGGTCAGAGGCAGGAAGTTATGGTAAAGATACAAAAGGGCTTTATCGTCTTCACGAGTTTTGGAAAGTGGAACAGGTGATCATTTGCGAGAATTCCATTGAAAAATCAAATGAGTATCTGGAAGAGTTAAGAGAAAACGCTTGCGAAATATTGAAAGAATTAAAATTACCCCATCGGGTGATACAGATTTGTACCGGAGATATGGGACCGGGAAAGTATAAAATGTACGACATTGAAACCTGGATGCCTTCAAGAAATAATTTTGGAGAAACGCATTCTGATTCTAATCTCACTGATTGGCAGGCAAGAAGATTGAACATTAAATACAAAACAAAAACCGGCAAAAAATATTTTGCTTTTACCCTAAATAACACGATGTTGGCCTCACCCAGAATTTTGATTGCTATTTTAGAAAATTATCAACAAGAAGACGGAAGCGTTTTGATCCCAGAAATTTTGCAAAGATATTTACCCTTCAAGGAAATAAAAAGATAAAGAGATTTTTTATGGAAAAAAAAGAAATTTTGATAAATTCTCTCAAATTAATTTATTACGAAAAAGAAAATAAAAACAATGAAGAGAAAATTCTGATTTTACACGGTTGGCGGAGTTCTTTTAATTCTTGGCAGAAAGTTTTTGAAGGCCTTTCCTCTTTTTTTTCAGTTGTTTTTTTAGAATTGCCAGGATTCGGTCAAAGCGAAACCCCTTCTTTTTCTTTTGATCTGGAAGATTATTTGAAAATAGTAAATTTGTTTTGCGAAAAAAAGGATTTGGATAAATTTTATTTGGTTGGTCATTCTTTTGGTGGTGCCATTTCTTTTTTGTTTACCGTTTCTTTTCCAGAAAAAGTAAAAAAATTAGTCCTTTGTGCTCCAGCCATTTTTCGTTTTCATCAAAAAAGCTTAAAACAAAAAATTTTTATTCTTCTTTCGAAAATGGGAAATAAGGTTTTTAATCAAAAAATCCCCTTTCTTTTTAAAAAAATTTTTTATCGTCTCTTGAATAATTACGATTATTTTGCTTTGAATGATGTGATGAAAGAAACCTTTAAAAAAATCATAAAAAGAGATTTAAGAGACAATCTTTCTTTATTAAAAACACCGACTTTGATTTTGTGGGGAGAGAAAGATAAAATCCTTCCCCCTTCTCAGGCTTTTTTTCTTAAAGAAAAAATAGAAAAATCAGAATTAGAGATTTTGCCAAAGGTGGGTCATGCCATTTCTTTAGAGGCGCCAGATTTGTTGGTTCAAAAAATTATTTCTTTTTTGAAAAAATGATTTTTTTATTTTTAATCCCTTATCTTTTTTGGCAATTAAAACAAATCCTTTTTTGGCTTTATTTTTGGCAGTTAAAAGAGTATCATTTGGGCAGAATCAGGGCTCATTTTCAAACTTTGCAAGGAAAAAAATTGATTTTTGATAAAGAAAAAATATTAAAAATTATTTTTCTTTTGTTTTTTAGAATTTCTTTCTCTTTGAGTTTTTTTCTCCTTTTTTTGTTTTATTGCGGGGAAGTTATTTTTGTTATTTTAAAAAGAAAAATCAAATTTCCTCTTTGGACAAAAAAAACAATTTTTTTATTTTTTTCTTTTTTGCTTTTTCAAGGCATCGTTTTTTATTATCTTTATTCGATAAAAAATTTTTATCTAATATTATTATGGGATATTTTATTACCCTTTTTCTTTTCTCTTTTTGTTCTTTTTTTTCAACCGCTTTCTTTTGCCTGGCGAATTTTTTACTTAGAAAAAGCCAAAAGAAAAATTCAAAAAACAAAAGGATTAATTGTTGTCGCGATTATTGGTTCTTACGGCAAGACAACGACAAAAGAATTTTTGTTTAAAATTCTTTCTCAGAAATTTAATGTTTTAAAGACACCAGAACATCAAAATTCAGAAACCGCTATTTCTCGAACGATTTTAAAAGATTTAAAAGAAGACCATCAAGTATTCATCGCGGAAATAGGCGCTTATAATAAGGGCCAAATTGGATATTTGTCAAAGATTATCAATCCTTCAATCGGTATTATTTGCGGGGTTAATGAACAACATTTAGCTACTTTTGGTTCGATGAAAAATTTGCTTTCGGGCGAAGGAGGAGGGGAGTTGATCGATTTTCTTTCGAAAAAGAACGGGGTTTTATTTTTAAACGGCAACAATTCTTATTGTCAAAAGATTTTTCAAGAAGAAAAATCCCTTTTGAAAGTTATTACTTTTGTCGCTTTCCCCGAAAAAGAAATTCCTTCGATTGATTTTGATTTTTTAGCGAAAAATATTAAAATAGAAAAGGAACGGATTCAATTTGACCTTGAGACAAAAAAAGAAAAAATGACGCTCCGGGTTAATTTAGCTGGTCCCCATCATTTAGAAAATTTAATGTTGGCTATTGCTGTCTCTCGTTATTGTTTTCAAATGAGTTTAGAGGAAATCAAAAAGGCCTTAGAGAAAATTACTTTAAAAGATTCAAGCTTTCGTTTTCTGAGAACAAAAAAAGGATTTTTTATTTTAGATTCGACTTATTCAGCCAATCCGCAAAGCGTTCTTTCTCATTTAAATTATCTATCTTCTTTTGAAGGAAGAAAATTTTTTATTTTTCCTTCTTTGATTGAATTGGGAGAAAAAGCAAAGGAGATTCACGAAAGAATCGGCACGGAAATGGGAAAACGGTGTGATTTTGTTATTTTGACAAGCAGGGATTTTTTTAAGGAATTAAAAGAACAAGCTCTAAAAAGCGGTTTGAAAAAAGAAAAGATTTTTTTGATCGAAGATCCCAAAAAGATTTTTGAAAAGATAAAAACAATTTTAAAGACCAACGATGTGATTTTGTTGGAGGGTCGCCTTTCACCGTTATTGGTCTCTTTATTAGAAAATTATGGAAATGAAAATTGTTGAAATCGAGGGGTCAGAAATCTGGGAGAGTTTTTTATCAGAAGTCGAAGAGAAAACTTTTTTGAATTCTTATCACTGGGGGATTTTTAATGAAAAAATAGGCCATCGGGTTTGGTATTTTGGCGTCAGCAAAAACAATAGTCTGTTGGCTCTTTTTTTGGTTGTTGGTATTAAAGCCAAAAGAGGCTCTTTTCTTTTTTTACCCCACGGCCCAATGATTTCCGAATCTTTTAAGGATCAAAAAAAGAGGATATTAAGCGTCATTCTTGAAAAATTAAAAGAAATAGGAAAAAAAGAGAAATTCGATTTTATTCGCATTTGTCCCCTTTGGAAAGACGAAGAAGAAACGAAATCGCTTTTTAAAAGATTATCTTTTCGCGATGCCCCCCTACATTTGCACCCAGAAATTACTTGGGAATTGGAAACAAAAAAAAGCAATGAAGAACTTTTAAGAGGTATGAGAAAGACGACGCGTTATTTGGTCAAACAGGCCTTAAAAACAGAGGGTTTAGAGGCGATCGAAAGCGAAAAAATTGAAGATTTAAAATTGTTTTATGATCTTTATTTAAAAACAGCAAAGAGACAAAAGTTTACTCCCTTTTCTTACGATTATTTAGAGAATGAATTTTTGAGTTTTTTGCCCCAAAAAGAAATTTCCGTCATTTTGGTAAAATACAAAGGAGATATTTTGGCTGGAGGTGTTTTTGTTTTTTGGCAAAAGATTGGTTTTTATCACCATGGCGCCTCTCTTCCTTCAAAAATTCCAGCGGTTTATCTTTTAATTTGGGAGGCGATTCAAAAAGCGAAAGAAAGGGGTTGCGAAAAATTTAATTTTTGGGGCATTACCCTCAAAAAAAATCATCCTTGGGCTGGTTTAAGTTTTTTTAAACAGGGTTTTGGCGGAAGAGTAAAGACATATATCAAGACAAAAGATTTTGTTTTAAGCAAAAAATATTGGTTCAATTTTATAGTTGAAAAAATAAGAAAGATAAAAAGGCGTTTATGAGAAAAAGAACCTCTCTTTTTGTTAAAAAAAGAAAAAAGATTTATCGTTCTTCATTTTTTTGGTATTCGATTTTCTTTTTTTTGTTTTTTTATTTTTTCTATCTCTTTGTTTTTGCAGGGCCCCTTTTTTTGATTAAAAATTTTCAGGTCGAAACAAAAGATCCTTTTTTAGCGAAAAGAATCTTTCTCTTTTTGAAACCCAGAAACCTTTTATTTTTAAACAGTAAAGAGTTAAAAAAAGAAATCGAAGATCGTTTTTTGGAGACAAAAAACGTTGTTTTTAAAAAAAAATATCCCGACACGCTTGAATTGAGGGTCGAAGAAAGGGACGAATTGTTTGAGTTTTGTTCTCAATCTTGTTTTGTTTCGGATGATCAGGGTTTTTTATTTTCGCAAAAAGCAAAAAAAGAAATTCCAAAAATTTTTGTCGGAGAAGATCTTTATTTAAAAAAAACAATACTTTCAAAGAATGAGATCTTAAACATTTCTCAAATTATTGAGTATTTAAAGAAAAGAGAGATGTTTTTTGACAAAATAAAGATCGAAAATAAGAATCTAATTTTTGAAAACCCCCAAGGTTTTTCCTTGTTGTTCGATCCCCAAAAAGATTCTCAATGGCAAATTAAAAAATTATTTACTTTTTTGGACAAAACAGAAGATAAAGAAAAATTGAAAAAAATAAAAAAGATCGATTTAAGGTTTGGAAACTTTGTGAATTTTGAATACTATTAAATTTTAATCTTTAATATAATAGACAGAAATTGAATATCCCACCCTATAAATTGGCGGTTCGTATTTAAAGAGCCAGTAGTAAAAAAGTGTATCTTCATGAAAATTCTTTCCTTGCAAAGCCCTGCCCGATTGAAGCGAATTTAGAGAAATCGCAAAAAAAGCAGGTTTTTTTAAAGAAGAAGGATCATTTTTTCCATTCCAAGGAACGTATTTTTCTTTTAGATAATAATCGGGGTCGCCACCGCCAAAATAATCGAGATATATTTTATCGATTTTTTGTTTTTCAACCCAAAGAGCCAATCTTTTGAGGTCTTGACCCCAATCTAAATTTGAATCTGTTGTATAAAGAAATCCGTTTTTTGGTCCACCTATAATCTCGTTAAAATAAGAAAGGAAATGGGGAAAAACCTTTATTACAGAAATTATTTGCCACAAGAATAAAAAAGAAAAAAACGCTGTTTTTAATTTAAGATATTTTCCCTGAAGGATTTTTTCAACGGAAAAAGAAGCGAGAATATAAAAAAAGGGAAAAGTGGGCAAGAGATGTCTGACACCAAGGTTTAATTTCGACTTCAGAGAAACAAACCAATATAAAAGTAAAAAAAGCAAAACAACCAGAAGATTAAAATTAAAAACCAATGATTTTTTAATCCCGTGCCAACTTTGTTCTTTTAAAATTTTTTTTAATTTTAAAGTTAAAAAAATGAAAGAAATCAGGAGACAGAGATGTAGGGTTAATGGTTCCTTTAAAAGAAAAACGAGGGGGAAATAATGACGCCATCCCTCAGCAGAAATCTCTCCCAAAAAAAACATCGTATTTCCGCTTGCGGTTCGATGGATGGCCATTAAAAGACCAAGTAGGTATTGAGCCAATCCCTTTAAAAAAGTAATCTTGGCTAAATTTACCTCGATATTTTTAAAAAAATCAGGAAACCCCAGGTCTTCAAGGTTAAAATAAATATCCCTTATTTGTCTTTCTTTTTCGTAATTTAAAACATGCAGTTGATAGAAAGGAATGATCACTAAAAAGAAAGCGATTGTGTTGATTAAAACAAAGTAAAGAACAATTTTAAAAAGAGAAAGATTTTTTGGTTTTAAAAGAAACCAAAATAAAAGAGCAACGATAAAAAGAAAGGGTAATAATAAAATCAAGGAAAATTTTGTTAATAAGGCGACTCCCAAAAAAATACCTGCTAAAAAAAGATTTCTTTTTGAGGGCGAATTTAAAAATCTTAAAAAATTAAAAGTTGCCAAAAGAGTGCCAAAGGTAGCCCCGACATCAGTTGTTACTAATCTGCCGTGAGCAAGAAAGGTGGGAGAGAAAGAGAAGAAAAAGAGCGTCAATAGAGCCGTTCTTTTTCCGAAAAAATTTTTCGTTTCAAAAAAGAGATAAAGACCACAAAGAATTAAAATAACAATCATTGCTGTTTTCGAAAAGAAAATGATTTTTTCTGGTTGATTGATTTTGAAAATCAATTCTTTTCCGAAATCAAATTGAAACCACCACGGCGCTGGTTCTTTTTGTTGCCAAGAATAATGATTTTCTGGAAAATTCAATTTTAAAAACAAAAGAGGAATGGCAGCGATGTCTTTTATTAATGGCGGATGTTCTGGATTGAGACGATATTCTTTTTTTACCAGGTATGAATAACCGGCACCGATGTGTGCTGGTTCATCGAAGGTCAGAGTATCGTCTTTAATACTTAAAATTGAAGCGATAAAAACAAAAGAAAGAAAAAGAAAAGCAATAATGTTTGTTTTATCTTTCATGGAATTTGAAAGATAAAAATACTAGTTCCTATTCTTGCGATTTGGTATTTTTCGAACTGAAAATATTTTTGAAAATATGGAAGATTTTTGTCGTAATTAACGTTTTGCATTTCAAAGACAGAGACAGCCAGAATTGATCCAGAAGGGGGTAGGGGATTAAAGCGAATATTAAAGGGTTGGTAACTTTTTCCTAAATAGTATTCAATTCTCGTGTTGGAAAAGATATGGAGATAAATTTTTTGGATATTTTTTTCTTTCATCCATTTGGCCAATCTTTTTAAATCTTGGCCGCCCCAATCATAGTTAGAATCAGTGGCGATCTGATAACCATTTTTTGTCCCGCCAATCAAAAAATTATAGTAAGAAAGGAAATAGGGCCAGGTAAGAAAAAAACTAAAGAGAATAAAGGGAACGCAAAGAGAAAAAATAGAAAAATAGTTAAGATTGGTTTTTAAAACAGAAAAATTTTCTTCTTTCAAAGAAGAAATTTTTAAACTAACAAGGAAATAAATCAAAAAAGTGAGGGGAAAGATATGACGGATGCCAATATTCAATCTCATCGGAATACTAAAAAGGAGGTAGATAATAACGAAGAAAAAAATAACGAAGAAAAACGGGTCCTTTATCAGTTGTCCTAATTTTTCCCGGGGGTTTGAAAAAAGAGAAAAAAGAAAAGAAAAGAGGGCTAAAAAGAATAAGATCAAGAAAGGAATTGTTTCTTTCGTTAAAAACAAAAGAGGAAAATAAAGGGGGCCGGCGCCCTCAGATCCATAAACATTTCCCAAAAAGTAGGTTGATTGCCAGGCGCCCTGAACCCGACTTACCATCATTAAGACACCGATTAAACATTCAACGAGACCGTTTAAAACAAAAACATTTAAGTCTAAAAAAGAAGAAAGTATTTTTTTTCCTATTTTGGGAAATTGTGAAGGATAACTGTAAGACAATTGATGTTTTAAACCCTCAACAGTCATTTGGGTTGTGTGGAGGCCATAAAAAAAGCCAACAAAAATCATGACGCTTAAACAAAAACAAAAAATTAAAAAAAGATATTTTAAAAACAATTCTCTTTTTGAAACGAGGAAATAAAAAAAACCGCCTAAAATTAAGCTGATAAAAAGGAAAATTCCTTGGAATTTTGTTAAAAGAGAAAAAGAGGCAAAAAGAATTGCTCCCAAAAATGGTTTTTGCCATTCTTTATTTTCTGAAATATTTTTTAAAAAAAGATAAAATAAAAAAATTGCCAAAAGAGAAAAAAGAGAAAGGGGAACGTCAAAAACAACCAAGCCGCTATGGGCAATAAAATTAGGAGAGAAAAGAAGTAAGAACAAAAAAACGAGAGAAGAAAGGGGATTGAAAATTTTTTTAATTAATAAATAAAGCAAGAAGACAAGGAATGTATTTAAAAAAAGTACTGTGGTGCGAGAAATAAAAGCGATCAAATCAGGATCGTTATTTTCACCGAATAAAAAACTCGAGCCGAATTCCCATTGAATATTTTCATATTTTTTTTCTTCGGGAATTGAAGGTAATTTAAAATTGAAAAACAAAAGGGGAAAAGCAGCGATATCTTTTATTAATGGCGGATGTTCGGCGTTGATAAAGTATTTTTTTGTTTTTAAATAGTAAAAACCAGCTGGAATATGCGAGACCTCATCCGAGGTTAGGGCCATACCCTCGAATTTTAACCCCTTGTAGAATTTGCCATGCAAAACAAAAAAATTAGAGATAAAAAAAAATAAAAGCAGAAAGAAAGCAATTTTATTTGAATTATTTTTTAATTTTTCAATAATTTTTTCTTGGCTCATTATTATGAAATTATAACATATTTTTTTAAAAAATCTTTTATTTTTTAGCAGAGAGACCCATTGACTGATAATTTGTTTTTTGATAAAATTTAATAATATGGAGGAAATTACCCAAAGACAAAAATTATTATTGTTAAATTTAATCCAGGAATACATTCAAAAACCAAAACCGGTTTCTTCTTTTATGTTGTTTAAAAAAATCAAGGGGATATTTTCTCCGGCAACTATTCGAAACGAGATGGTTTGTTTGACAAAGAAAGGGTATTTAAAGAAAGATTTTTTTTCTTCGGGCAGAAAACCAACGGATAAGGCTTATCGTTTTTTTGTCGATTGTGTTTCAGAAAATTTAAACAAAAAAAAGTTTTCTTTAAAAGGAGAAGAATTAAATTTTTCTTTTAACGAGAACATTTTTTCTTTAATCCGAGAGACAACAAAACGTTTGGTTTTTTTTACCAATCTTTTTACTTTAAGCTTTTTGAAAGAGGAAGAAATAATTTTTAAGGAAGGCTGGAAAAAAATTTCTCATTTTCCAGAATTTAAAGAAAAAAATTTTTTAGAAGAGCTGGCGCGTTTTTCAGACGATTTTGAAAATCTTTTTGATAAAGTATTCGAAAAGATAGAAGAAAATTCTTTCGATCTTAAGGTTTATATTGGTCAAGAAAATCCTTTTGGTTCTTTTCGTCATCTGGCTTTTTTTTCAAGCGTGTTTCCCCTGCCCTCCAATAAAAAAAGTTTTTTTCTTTTGGTTGGGCCTAAAAGGATTAATTATGAAAAGTCGATTTTTTGGTTAAAAACTTTCAGGGATTTTTTTAAACAAAAATATGATCAACCAAGATAATGAAGAAAAAACAAAAGAGGAGGGGGTTTTAGAAAAATTAAAGGAATGCCAGAGGTTGAAAGAAGAGTATTTGAACGAATGGAAAAGAGCCAGGGCGGATTTTATTAATTATAAAAAGGAAGAAGAAACGAGAATGGAGGGGGTTAAAAAAAATACGAAGAAAGATTTGATTTTGAACGTTTTGATTCCCTTGCTCGATAATTTAGATATTTTTGAGAAAAATTTTGAAAAAGAGAACGAATTTCAAAAGGTTATTTTTTGTTTAAAAAGTCAGATTGAAGATTTTTTAAAGAAAGAATCGGTATTTCGGATGAAAACCGTAGGCGAAAAATTCGACCCCTATTTTCACGAGGCAGTTGAAACGGTCGAGGGTTTTGAAGAAGAAAGGGGAAAAATTAAAGAAGAGCTTTTGGCTGGTTATTTTTGGGAAAAAAAAGTTTTGAGACCAGCTAAGGTAAAGGTCGTAAAATTTTAATTTTTTTGGTATAATAAAAATATGTCATTAATTCCTTATCGACCATTCTGGGATTTGGAAAGATGGTTTGAAAAAGAATGGGATGATGTAGATAGGTCTTTAATTGCTCGTTTTCCAAAATTTTTCGGTCAGATGGAAACACCAAGGGTTGATCTTTATGAAAAGGAAGGAAGAGTTATTGCCGAGGTGGCGGTACCTGGTATGAAACCAGAAGAAATCAATGTTGAGATTGAGGATAATGTTTTAAAGATCGAAGGAAAGAAAGAAGAAAAGAAAGAAGAAGAAAAAAGGGGTTACTATCGAAAGGAAATTAGTACTGGTTTTTTTCGAAGAATCATTCCCTTGCCAACGGAAGTAAAAAAAGATAATGTTCAGGCAAGTTTAGAAGAGGGTATCTTGAAAATTGTTATGGAAAAAGCTACAAAAGAAAAAACCAAAGGAATTAAAATAAAGGTTTCAAAAGAAAAAAAATAAAAAATTAAAAACATGGCCAGAGCATTGGGTATTGATTTGGGAACAACGATTTCTAAAATGGCAACGATTATTAACGGAGAGCCAAAATGTTTGGAGAATCGCGAGGGTTCGATTTTAACTCCCTCGATTGTTGCCTTGTCGAAAAATAACGAAAGGTTAGTGGGCGTTACGGCCCAGAGACAGGCTGTAACAAACCCGGAAAATACGATTCATTCAGTCAAAAGATTTATCGGTCGTCATTATTCTGACCCCGAGGTTCAAAAAGAATTAAAGCATTATACCTATAAAACACGAGAGGCGGCCGATGGTTCCGTTGAGATTAAAATGGGAGATCGTTGGTACAAACCAATCGAGATTTCTGCTATGGTTTTACAAAAATTAAAATTGGACGCCGAGGAAAAATTAGGAGAAAAAATTGACTATGCTGTGATTACTTGTCCGGCTAATTTTGACGATAGTCAAAGAAAGGCAACGATGGCCGCCGGCGAAATTGCTGGTTTGAAGGTTTTACGCATTATTAACGAACCAACGGCCGCGGCTCTGGCTTATGGTTTTGGGAAAAAAACAGGGCAAAAAATTCTTGTTTATGATTTTGGTGGCGGCACTTTTGATGTAACCATTTTGAACGTGGCGCCAGACACGATTGAGGTATTGGCAACCGGTGGTGAGGCTCATTTGGGTGGAAACGATTTTGATCAAAGAATTATGAATTGGTTGATTTCAGAATTTAAAAAAGATTATGGAATTGACCTCTCAAACGACGCCTTGGCATTGCAACGATTAAAAGAGGCAGCGGAAAAAGCAAAAATTGAACTCTCTTCTGTGAGCGAAACAGATATCAATCTTCCTTTTATCACTTCCGATGCTTCGGGACCCAAACATTTGTTTTATAAATTATCAAGAGCAAAGTTTAATGAAATGATATACGATTTAGTTGAAAGATCGATAAAAAGAGTTGAATTGACCTTAAAAGAAAAAAGCATATCTCCCAAAGAAATTGATGAAATTATTTTTGTTGGCGGAACAAGCTTGATTCCTTTGGTTCGAGAAAAAGTAAAGGGGTTTTTTGGCAAGGAACCCAATCGTTCTTTAAACCCCGAAGAAGTTGTTGCTTTGGGTGCTGCCATTGAAGCAGAAATTTTGTTAGCCAGAGAAGAAAAAAGAGCGCCAAGCGGCGACATTAAAAGCGTTTTATTATTGGATGTTTTGCCGCTTTCTTTGGGTATTGAAACATTGGGAAATATTAACACGATAATGATTCCCAAAAACACGACCATTCCTGTGGCAAAGACGCAAATTTTTTCAACCGCTGCTGATAATCAAACCTCAGTTGAAATTCATGTTTTACAAGGCGAAAGGCCTATGGCTTCTGATAACCGATCTTTGGGAAAATTCATTTTAGATGGAATTTTGCCAGCTCCTCGTGGGGTGCCCCAAATCGAGGTGACCTTTGATGTTGATGCTAATGGCATCTTGACAGTGACGGCCAAAGATAAAGCAACAGGAAGGGCGCAATCAATTAAAATTACGGGTTCCTTGGGTATTTCAAAAGAAGAAATAGATAAAATGAGGCAAGAGGCCGAAAAATACGCAGAAGAAGATAAAAAGAAAAGAGAATTGGCTGAAGCAAAAAATCAGGCCGATACTATTTTATATTCAACCCAGAAAACATTGGATGATTTAAAAGATAAAATTGACCCCGAATTAAAAAAACAAATAGAAGAAAAGATGGAAGAATTGAAAAAAGCAAAAGACGGCAATGATATTGAAGAAATTAAATCAAAAATTTCAGCTCTTTCTTTGATTTTGCAAGAAATTGGAAAAAAGATGTATCAAGGGGGAAAAGGTGGAGAACAATCGCAAGCTCAATAACAAAGAATTTTAAATAAAAAAACATGAAGGACTATTATAAAATTTTGGGTATTTCTCATAACGCCTCAGAAAAAGAAATAAAAGAGGCTTATTATCGTTTGGCTCATCAGTATCATCCAGACAAGGGGGGGGATCCTGAAAAATTTAAAGAGATTAATGAGGCCTATCAGGTTTTGTCTGATAAAGAAAAAAGGAGACAGTATGATACGTACGGTCGAATCTTCGAAAGCGGTCCTTTTCAAGACCAGTTTAGGACCGAATGGTTTTGGGGTAGGGGAGATAGTTTTTTTGATTTGAGCGATTTAGAAGAAATGATGGAGAGTTTTTTTGGTTTTGGTTTTAAAAAACAACAAAGAGATAATAAAAAAGGAAGGGATATCGAGGTCACCCTAGAGCTTTCTTTGGAAGATGTTTTAAAAGATAAAGAGGTTGAAATTGAGATTTCAAAAATGATAAAATGTTCAAGGTGCGATGGTCGCGGAGCAGAACCCGGTTCAAAAACATCAGTCTGTTCAATGTGTAAAGGCGAGGGTCGGGTTCAAAAAGTTAAACAAACCTTTTTTGGTTCTTTTACACAATACACCACTTGTCCCGCTTGTCAGGGCGAGGGCGAAATAATCGAGAACGTGTGTAATGTTTGCCATGGAGAGGGGAGAGTAAAAAAGAAAGAAAAAATAAGAGTGGTTATCCCTGCCGGCGTTGATGATAATCAGGTTTTAAAGATAAAAGAAAAAGGAGACGCGGGCAAAAGAGGGGGAAAGAGCGGGAATCTCTATTTGAGGATTTTAATCAAAAAACATCCGGTTTTTGAAAGGAAAAAAGATGATTTATGGATGACAAAAAACATTACTTTTTCCCAGGCGGCTTTGGGAGACAAAATTGAGATTGAAACATTGGACAGAAAAAAAATTTCTTTGCGTTTGCCGGCGGGCACTCATGACGGGGATATTTTTAAAATTTCCAATCAAGGAATTCCTCATTATTTAAGATACGGAAGGGGCGATTTATACTTAAAGGTTAAAATTCAAGTACCAAAAAAGATTACAAAAGAGCAGAAAAAGATATTGGAAGATTTAAGAGGGTTGGGCTTATAATTTTAAAAGCCCCCGTAGCTCAATTGGTAGAGCAATTCCCTTTTAAGGAAGAGGTTCCCAGTTCGAGTCTGGGCGGGGGCACTTTTAAAAATGAAGACGTTTTTTCTCGAAACTTTTGGTTGTAAATTCAATCAAACGGATAGCGATTTAATTCGGGGAATTTTAAAAAAAGAAGGATGGCAAGAGACCGATCAAAAAAACGCTCGTTTTTTTATTATCAATTCTTGCGGTGTTGTTGAAAAAACGCGTTTAAAAATTATTAAAAGAATAAAAAAAATTAAAAAAGAAAAAAAGAAAATCATTTTAACGGGTTGTTTGCCCTTAATTTTACCGACGGTTTCTTCTTTGGTTGATTTTGTTTTTGGGCCCAAGGAAATTTTAAAAATCCCTCCTGTTTTAGAGCAATTTCTTTCAAAAAAAAGGGAAATAAAAAGGATTTTTTTAGAAAATAAAGAAATTGATAAAGAAGAATTTTTTTCTCAAAGGGAAAGAAAAAGTGGTCAAAATGTAATTATGACAATTCCCATTAGTGAGGGTTGTTTGGGTAATTGTGTTTTTTGCGCAACAAAATTCAGTCGCGGAAGATTAAAAAGTTTTCGTTTGGAATTTATTTTGAACGATATCAAAAAAGCGATTAACGAGGGTTTTTCTGAAATTGATTTAACCGCTCAAGATTTAGCTGTTTATGGTTTAGATCAAGGAAAATTTCTTTTGCCAAAACTCTTGAGAGAAATTTCCAGGATTAGAGGAGGTTTTAAGGTGAGGCTTGGTATGGCCAACCCCTTTTATTTTTTAAAGATTTCAAAAGAAATTATAAAAATTTTTAAGAATTCAGAAAAATTCTTTAGGTTTTTCCATTTGCCATTGCAATCTGGCGACGATCGCATTTTAAAATTAATGAAAAGAAGATCTTCGGTCTCGCATTTTTTAAAAATTTTTGACCAACTCCAAGAAAATTTTCACGAATTTGTTTTGGCCACAGATATGATTTGCGGTTTTCCCGGAGAAACAGAAAATTCTTTTCGAAAGACCCTTTCTTTAATCGATAAAACAAAACCAGATATTTTACATATTTTTCGTTTTTCTCCAAATAGGTTTTCCGAAAAAAAGAATATTAAAGACACCATTCCTGCCTCTATAAAAAAAGAAAGGTCGAGAAGGCTTTTTGGTTTATGGAAAAAAAATTGTCTTCAAAAGAATAAAAAATTTTTAGGAAAAGAATACAGGGTTTTAATCACGGAAAAAAGAAGAAATAATTTTTTAGCACGGATGAATAGTTTTAGGGCAGTAATTTTAAAAAGGGGTCTTTTGGGCAAAACCCTCAGGGTTCAAATTGACGATTTTTCTTTTAATTATTTAAAGGGTAAAATCGTTGAAAATGATTGAGGGGAGCGATTTTAAAAATCGAAAAATTTTGTTAAAATAAGGGAATATGAATAAAAAGAGAATTTTTATTATTTTTTTCATATTTTTTTCTTTCATTTCTGTTTTTGGCTTTGGTTATTTTTTGGGCCAGAAAAAAAATCTTTGCATTTTTTGGGATAGTTGGGATTCTTTAATTTTTCAACAAACCTACAATAAGTTAAAAGAAATTTTTGTAAACGAAAAAGAAATTGACGACCAAAAACTTTTTTATGGAGCTTTAAGCGGAATGGTTTCGGCGCTTAACGATCCTTATACCCAATTCTTTGATCCTCAAAAAGCAAAAATTTTTTTGGAAGATACTACCGGTGAGTTCGGGGGAGTGGGAATCGAAATTGGATTCAGACAAGGATTTTTAACTGTTGTTTCTGCTTTAGAAGGAACGCCGGCTCAAAAAGCCGGATTAAAAGCCGGCGATGTCATTTTTAAAGTCAACGGAACAATAGTTTCTCAATTGCCCTTAGACGAAGTCGTCAGTTTGATTCGTGGAGAACCCGGAACAGAGGTTAATTTGATGATATTAAGAGAGGGGGAAAAAGAGCCCATTGAGTTTAAGATGAAAAGAGAAATTATTAAAGTGCCAACTTTAAAATTCGAAATTTTAAACTCAGCTAAAGGAAATAAAGTAATCTATTTGAAGATCTTTGAGTTTAACGATAACACTTTAAAAAATTTCAAAAATATTATACCCCTTGTCTTGAAAGAAAATACAAAAAAAATAATTTTAGATTTAAGGGGAAACAGCGGTGGTTATTTGGATACCGCCAAAGAAATAGCGAATTATTTTTTAAAAAACAACGAAGTCATTTTAATTGAACAGCAAAGAGAGAAAAGAAAAATTCATTTAGCCAAAAACAACGGTCTTTTTTCTGATTTTAATATCATTGTTCTCGTTGATCGAGGAACGGCTTCTGCTTCTGAGATTTTGGCTGCCGCCTTGAGGGATAATCGGGGCGCTATTTTATTGGGAGAAAAAACATTTGGTAAAGGATCGGTTCAGACCCTGGAGAGGTTAAGCGATGGTTCTTTGTTGAAAATTACTTTTGCTCATTGGTTAACGCCAAAAGAAGAAAAAATTTCAGATATTGGTTTGAACCCAAACATTGAGGTTAAAAACGAAGACGAAAAAGACCTTCAGTTAGAAAGGGCGTTAGAAGAAATAGATTTATTAAAAAAATGACGAATTTTATTTTTATCTGCGGCGGTGTTATGTCTGGTGTCGGAAAGGGGACAGCATGCGCTTCGATCGGAAAGATTTTAAAAAGCAAGGGTTTTCGGGTGACAGCGATGAAGATCGATCCTTATTTAAACGTGGACGCGGGCACCATGAATCCGATAGAACACGGAGAGGTTTTTGTGATGAAAGATGGTACCGAATGCGATGAAGACATTGGTCATTATGAGAGATTTTTAGATGAGGAATTTGATGAATTGAATTATTTGACCAGCGGAAAAGTTTATCTTTCTGTTATTGAAAAAGAAAGAGCTTTAAAATACGGGGGGCGTTGTGTTGAAATTGTTCCCGATATTCCAAACGAGGTCATTTTTAGGATCGAAAAATTGGCCAAGGAAAGAAAAGCAGATTTTGTTTTAGTTGAAATCGGCGGCACTGTCGGCGAATATCAAAACCTTTTGTTTTTAGAGGCAGCCAGGATGATGCGATTAAAATACCCCAAGAACGTTTTATTAATTATGGTTTCTTATCTTCCGATCCCTGAAAAAGTCGGCGAGATGAAAACAAAGCCAACCCAATTGGCCGTAAGATTATTAAACGAGGCGGGTTTACAGGCCGATATTATTTTAGGAAGGAGTCGAGTGCCCTTAGATGAAATCCGAAGGAGAAAGATTTCTATTTTTTGCAATCTCCAACCCGAGGATGTTATTTCTGCTCCTGATACAGAAAATATTTATGAAATTCCTTTAAATTTGGAAAAGGACAATTTGGGCAATAGGATTTTAAAAAAGCTGGGCAAAAAACCAAAGCCTTGTGATTTAAGGGCTTGGGGGAAGATTGTCAAGAATGCTTTTTTGGCAAAAAAAGAGGTAAAAATAGCAATTATTGGGAAATATTTTGAGAGCGGGAATTTTGTTTTGATGGATTCCTATATTTCCTTGATCGAGGCAATAAAACATGCTGCCTGGCATTTAAAACTAAAACCAAAGATTGTTTGGGTTTCTTCAGAAAAATATGAAAAAAATAAAAGAGCGTTAAAAGAATTAAAGGAGGTGGACGGCGTTATTATTCCGGGCGGTTTTGGAAAGAGGGGAATCGAAGGAAAAATTTTAGCCATTGAATTTTGTCGCAAAAACAAAATTCCTTTTTTAGGAATTTGTTTGGGGATGCAATTGGCGGTCGTTGAATTTGCGAGGAATGTTTGTGGGTTTAAAAAGGCTAATTCCACAGAGTTTGAAGAAAATTGCCAGAATGTTATTGATATTTTACCCGAACAAAAGATGCTCTTGAAAGATCAAAAATACGGTGGGACGATGAGAAAAGGAGATTATGATTGCGAGATTAAAAAAGGCACTTTGGCCTTTGGGGCTTACAAAAAAACATTGATTAAAGAAAGGCATCGTCATCGTTTCGAAGTCAACAATGATTTCAGGGAGGTTTTAGAAAAAAAAGGATTAATATTTTCTGGTATTAATCCTCAGAAAAATTTGGTTGAAATCGTAGAGATTAAAAACCATCCTTTTTTTATCGGCGTTCAATTTCATCCAGAATTTAAAACAAGGTTTTTAAATCCCCATCCTCTTTTTTTGAGTTTTATCAAAAGTTCTAAAAAATGAAAGTAGCAATCGTTGGCGGTGGAATCTGCGGACTTTATCTTGCTTATCAACTGGGAGAGAAAGAAGATGTTTTTTTGTTTGAAAAAAAGGAGGGAATAGGAAAAAAAGCCTGTTCTTCTTTGGTTTCTGAAAGAATTTTTCATTTTCTTCCTCAATCTCGAAAAATCATTAAGCATAAAATTAGGGGGGTCCGTCTTTATTTTCCTTCGAGGGAAATCTTTGTTAATTTTAAAAAAGATTTTTTTGTTTTTGAAAGGAAAGATTTAGAAAATCTATTATTGTCTTTGGCTCAAAAAAGAGCAAAAATTTATTTTTCAAAAGAAACCAAAGAAATACCCGAAGATTTTCAAAGGATTATTTTCAGCGATGGCGCTTTTTCTTTTTCTCAAAAATTTTTATTAAAAGGGTCTAAAAATATTTATTTGGGCATGCAGGGTTTTGAAGAAAAAGAAGATTATTCCCAAATAACAGAGGTTTTTCCGACAAAAAATGGATTTATCTGGAAAATTCCTCGCGGTCAGGATCGGGAGTGGGGGATTGTTGAAAAAAAAGAAGATGCCCTTAAGATTTTTGATCTTTTTTTAAAGGAGAGAAAAATAAAAATCAAAAATAAAAAATCGTCTTTAATTTCTCAAGGATTTTTGTTTCCCAAAAAGAAACAAGAAAGATATGCGATCGTTGGGGAGGCCAGGGGTTTGGTTAAACCCTGGAGTTTTGGCGGCATTATTTGGGGTTTAACCTCTTGTGAAATCCTAAAAAAACACTTTCCCAATTTTTTAAATTACGAAAAAGAACTAAGAAAAACCTTTATTTTTCAAGTGTTTTTTTCTCAATTTTTAAAGAAAATTGTTTATTTTGCGGGTTTTAATTTTCCGTTTTTATTGTTTTTAAAAAATTACGAAATCGATGGAGATTTTTTTGATTTTTCTGTTTTTGGAAACCTTTTTTTGAATAAATTAAATTTGAACAAATTAAACAAGTTTTTTTCAAAGACAAATCAAGGCTTTTCATTAAAAAATAAGTAAAAAATAAGTGAAAATTAAAAAATAGAGGATTAGATGATTATTTTTTCGCTTGACAAACCTTTTTAATTTGCTAAAATTTAACAATAATATAATTGAGTATAATATCTCTAACACTCAATAATAAGACGAAAAATGGAGGAAAACAAAGAAAATAAAAAACAAGATAAAAAAGAACAAAAAGAGGTCATTTCCCTCCCTTACCTTGATGAATTTTTATTAAATTTAAAGACAAAAAATTATTCTCAAGAGACAATTTATAATTACGAAAGAGATTTAAAAACTTTTGAATTTTTTTTAAAAAACGAAGTAAAAACCCCGTTCGAAAAAATCGATAAAAAAACTATCCTCCATTACAAGGCCTATTTAATCTCCCGAGACCGGAAAACAGCCAACAATCAAAAATCATTAAAAGATCTTCAAACGGGTTCAATCAATCGAATGCTTTCCAGCCTTCGTTGTTATCTGAAATATTTAATAAAAATGGATTATCCCTGTCCCGTCCCCCATTCTGTTGTTGAATTAATGAAAGCAGAAAAAAAGCATCCAAGGGTTGGAGAATTTGATGATATTATAAAACTCATCGAAGCCCCTACTGTTTTTGAAAAGAATGAAATTGTCGCTTTAAGAAACCGGGCAATGTTAGAAGTTCTCTTCTCTACTGGTTTGCGGATTTCTGAGCTTTTAAACGTAAAAATGACAGACATTGATAAAAGCGGTAGGATTTTTGTTAAAGGAAAAGGAAAAAAAGAAAGGTTTGTCTATTTAACAAAGAGAGCGATGAAACATTTAAAAAATTATTTAGCGAAAAGAAAAGATCTCTCTCCCTATCTCTTTGTTCCTCTTCGAGGTAAGAATATTTCAAAAATCCAAAAAAAAGTTTCCCCTAATTATTTAGAAGAAAGGGTTAAAAGATACCGCGAGTTATTAGGATTGAATGTACCCATTACCGTCCATGGTATTCGTCATGCTTTCGCTACTTTTTTGGCCGAACGTGGAGCCAGTCCTGTTGCCATTCAGATTTTATTGGGCCATGAATCGTTAGAAACAACGACGAGATATGTTCAGGCCTCCGACCGTTTTGCTAAAAAAATTCATGAAAAATACCATCCTTTAAAAGAATGATTTTAATTAAGAAGATATTTTTATTATAAAATCGATTGTTTTTTCAATTCTTGCAAGTGTTTTTTCTTTGCCCAAAATTTCCATAATTTCAGCTGGCGGTGCTGACGATTTTTTTCCTGTCAGGGCTACTCTTAAGGGCCAAAAAAGATAACCCTTATCTTTTTCTTTTCCGATTTCCAAAGAAAAGTCATCAGCTGCTTTGATTAAAACGCTAAAAAGATAATCCTTTTTCCAATTTTCTTCCGGTATTTTAATTAAAACATTTTTTATTTTTAAAAATAATTTTTTCATTTGAGACAATGAAACATCCTTCCATTTTAAAAGATCGAAAGAAAGCGGAATTTCTTTTTTAAAAAAGAAATCGGTCATTCGAGGAAAGTCCGAAAGTTTTGTCACTCTTGTTTGATAAAGGGAGATAATTTTTTGAATCGTTTCAAAACCGATTGTTTCTTTCGTTTCTGAATTCAAAAAAGAAAGTTTATAATTCATTGCTGTTACTCCTTGAATAATTTGAGCTGTCTGAAAAATGGGTTGAAAAAAATTTTCCTCGATGAAAAAAGGAAGGCTCATTTCTGTTAAGGTGTTAATATCTTTTTGCCTGATATAAAAACCATTCAAAAAATCTAATCTTTTTTGGTAAAAAATTGCGGGCGAGGTCTTTACTCTTTCAATCGAAAATTCGTTTATTAATTGGTCCAAAGAATAAATTTCCTTTTCGGTTCCGGGATTCCAACCTAAAAAAGCAAGAAAATTTATTATCGCCCCTGGTAAATAACCCATTTTTTTGTATTCGTTTAAAGGCAAGCTTCCTGTTCTTTTCGATAATTTGGAGCGATCTTCGTTTAAAATCAAGGGTAAATGAGCAGTAACCGGAAAAGAAAAACCCAGGGCTTTGGCAATGAGAATTTGTTTTGGAGTGTTGCTTAAATGCTCTTCGCCCCGAATAATATGAGAAATTTTCATTTCGTAATCATCAATAACAGAGGCAAAATTATAAAGGGGTTCTTTTGGGCTTTTGGCAATGATAAAATCGCCGATCAAAGAGGTGTCAAATTCTAATTCTCCTTTAATTAAATCATAAAATTTTATTTTTTCAGGAAAAACCCTTAATCGGATGACGAATTTCTTTTTTTCTTTTTTTAGTTTTTCAACTTCTTCAATAGAGAGATCACGGCATTTCCCTGAATAAACAGCGGGTTTTCCGATCGAGAAAAAATATTCTTTTTGGGCTTTTATTTCTTCGGTTGAGCAAAAACAAAAATATGCTTTTTTTTCTTCGATCAATTTTTTAAGATATTTTTCATAAATTTCAATTCTTTTGCTTTGATAATAAGGCTCAAAAGGACCCTTTTTATTCGGGCCCTCGTCCCATTCAATTTTTAACCAAGAAAGCATTTCTACAATATCGTTTTCAAATTCTTTTTTTGATCTTTTTTTATCAGTATCATCAATCCTTAAAATAAATTTTCCTTTGTTTTGTTTGGCGAATAAAAAATTAAAAAGAGCGGTTCTGACGCCTCCCGGATGCAAAAAACCCGTGGGAGATGGCGCGAACCTTGTTCTTATTTGGCCTACTTGATAAAACTCAAATTTTTTTTTGTCCATTTTATTTTAAAAAATATTCGAGAAAATAAGCAGCGATAATTTTTCCCCCCAAGGGCCTAGCAAATTCTTCAGCTGCTTTTGCCATTTTTTCTAAATTTTCTTTTTTAGAAAATAATTCTTTTATTTTGCCCGCAAAAAAAATGGGCGTAAAATTTTCTTCTTCTAAAACCAAACAAGCGCCTTTGGCTGAATAGTAATAAGCATTCCTCAGTTGGTGTTCGTTAGCAGATTCTGGCAAGGGTATTAGAATCGAGGGTTTTTTGACGGCTGCGATTTCAAAAATAGATCCGGAACCAGCCCGGCTAATAATCAAATCAGAAATTGCATAAGCATGGGCCAGGGCTTCTTCATCCAAAAAGGGATAAACATGATAATATTTTTTTTGCGCTGGTTTCAAAAGAAGCTCTGTCATTTTTTTTATTCTTTCGTAATCCAAAATTCCTGTTTGGTGGATGATTTCAAATTCATCCATTAAAAAAACAAGAGATTGGACCATTTTTTCGTTTATCCTTTTTGCCCCTTGGGAACCCCCCAAAATAAGAACTACGGGTCTTTCGCCCGATAAAACGAATTTTTTGATCGCTTCTTCTTTCGACCCCAAAAGCAATTCTCGGCGAATAGGGTTTCCAATAACAATTGTTTTTTCTTGGGGAAAAAGAGGGGTAATTAAGAAAGAATTAAAAACCTGCAGGGCCATTTTAAAGAAAAATTTGTTGGCTGCTCCAGGGATGATGTCAGATTCGTGTAAAAAAATAGGAATTCTTAAGACAAAGGCAGCGAGATTAACAGGAATGCTTCCATAACCCCCTTTTGAAAAAACGATTTTTGGCCTAATAAAGAGTAATAAAAAAAAGGATTGAATAAAGCCAATGGGAATTTTTAAAAAATCAAGGAGATTTTGGAAAAAAGAAAAGAAATTGTTATACCTTCTTAGCTTTCCGGCAAAAATAAATTTATTCTTAATCCCCTCTTTTGGAAAATAAAAAGAAGCTAAATTGTCTTTTGGGCCGATGAAATAAAAAAGAATCTCTTTTTGGGACCCGAGCCTTTTGATTTCTCTAACAATGGCAATAATAGGAAAAATATGTCCGCCGGTTCCTCCGCCAGTAAAAACAACTTTAATTTTGGTCTTTTTTTGAGGCATTTAATAATAACCCTAAACCGATCATTTGACCGATGATTGCCGACCCACCATAACTAAAAAAAGGTAGCGGAATTCCAGCAACGGGTAATAGATGAAGCATGCTGCCCACATTAAACAAAAATTGAAGCACAATCCAAGAGCCAATAGCCCAAACGATCGATTTTTTAAAGCTATCTTTCATTTCTTTAGATATTTTAACACATCTGATAAAAAAAATCAAAAAAAGAAAAAGCAAAAACGAGCTTCCAATAAAGCCGGTTTCTTGGGCAAAGATGGCGAAAGGCGCATCAAATATCATTTTTGGTAATAAGTCAAAAAATTTATAGTCAGACATACCAAATCCTTCACCCAAAACTTTGCCGGATCCAATAGCCATTAACACTTGGTTGATTTGAAAACCCCCCCCCAAAAGATCTTTTTCTGGTCTTAAAAACGTTAAGATTCGATTTTGGCGATAAGGCGAAGTTAAAGCAGCGACAACGATAATCAAAAGACAAAGAAAAACCAAAAAAAGAAAATATTTTATGCTTTTTTGGTTGATTAAAAAAAGAATTAAAAAACACCCAGAAAGAACGATGATGTTTGAAAGATTGCTTTGAAAAAATAAAACAAGAATGAAAATAAAAAGAAAAAAAGAGACCTTCAATAAACGTAAGAATTCTTTTTTTTTGTTAATATTGGGTTCGGAAAGATAATTTGCAAAAAACAAAAGAATAAGAGGTTTTGAAATTTCGAAGGGTTGGAATGAAAAATTTTGATCGATTTTTACCCAGCGCGTAGCACCTCCTCCCCTTTTTGCAAAAAAGGGCACAAAAACGAGTAGGTTCAAAATCACGGTTCCCAAAAATAAAAAATAAGAGATTTTTTTTAAAAATGATAATTTAATGTTTAAAAAAATTAAAAATAAAAAAAAGCCAGGAAGATAACCATAAAGGATTTGGTGCCAAAAAAAATAGTTTTTTTCTTTTGTAATTTTTAAGCTTAACGGTAATGAAACAGAATAAAGAGAAAGAATACCCAAAAAAATGATCAGAGCGATTATTATCAATAAATAATGATCAGTTTTTGCCATATTTTTTTACTAATTTTTTGAAACACTCTCCCCTTTCCTTATAGTTTTTAAAAAGGCCAAAAGAGGGGCTTGCTGGAGACAATAAACAAACTTTATTTTTCGGCGTCAAAGAAAAAGATAATTTTACGGCATCTAACATATTTTCTACAAAAATTATTTTCGGAGATGTTTTGTTTTTTATTTCTTTTGCAATTTTTTCTCCGGTCGGTTTAAGAAGGATTAAAACCTTGATTTTGCTTTTTAATATTTTTTTGACTAATTTTTTGTAATCAACCCCCGCATCATAACCACCAGCAATCAGAGTAAAAAGATCGTCTTTAAGGGTTTCGATAGCAGCGATTGTTGCCTCAGGAACCGTTGCTTGGGAGTCATTGTAAAAATCAATTCCTTTAAAATTTCCAACATATTCGAGACGATGAGGAAGTCCTTTAAAATTTTCGATTGCTTTTTTGATTATCTTTTTTTTAATACCGAAAATTTCCGCGACGCAAATGGCAGCGGAAATATTTAAAAGATTAAAATACCCTTTTAATTTTATTTTTTGAGGATTTAAAAACTTTAAAAAATTTTTTAGTTTTTTATCAAAAGCAATTTTTTTTGCCTTTGATTTTTTGACAATTTCTCTGACTATCGGATCTTTTGAATTATAAATGATATAATCTTCCTTTTTTTGCCAACGGCAAATATGTTCCTTTGCTTTTTTATAAGAATTAAAATCTTTAAAAAAGTCAAGATGGGCGGGAAAAAGGTTTAGAAAAACAGCAATCGAAGGAGATTTATTTAAATTTACCAATTGATGGCTGGATAATTCATAAACAAAAAGATCGTTTTTTTTAGCAGAAAAAAGATATTTTAAAACGGGTTTTTCAATATTGCCTCCTAAAAAAGCGTTTTTTTTCGCTCTTTTTAAAATTTGAAAAATCAAAGAACTCACTGTCCCCTTCCCCTTTGTTCCTGTAATACCAATGATTTTTCCAGGATAGCAATTGAAAAAAATTTCTGTTTGAGAGCTCAAAAGAGCACCTTTTTTTAAATGGGGTAAAACGATTTCATTTCTAATCCCTGGGGTTTTGATAATAATATCGTATTTTTTAAGACTTTTTAAGTATTCTTTTCCCAGATGCCATTTAATTTTTTTTATTCTTTTGTTTTTTACTTTTTTATTTTGATCGGCAACAGCGATGATTTTTCCAGGAAAAATTTTTCTTAAAAAAAAGAGATTATCTTTCCCTTCTCTTCCAAGGCCCAAAATTAAGATTTTTTTCTTTTCCCAACCTTCAAGAAAATGGCAATTTTTTATCTTTTCCATATTATAAATTATAACATTTTTATGATAAAATAATAAAAAATGCCAGCCAATCTTCCACCCCATTTTTTTGTTCTTCAAGAAAGATTAAAAAAGGCAACAGAAAAAGAAGAAAAGATAAAAATATTAGAAGAGATGTTGGCTGTTTGTCCGAAACACAAAGGAACAGAAAAAGTTCAATTAGAATTGAAAAGAAAAATCGCAAAATTAAAAAAAGAAGAAACAAAAGAATCAAAAAAGAAAGAAAATATTTTTTCTTTTAAAAAAGAAGGAGCAGGAAGAGTCATTATTATCGGCCCTCCAAATTCTGGAAAGACAACGATTTTAAATTTTCTCTGCGACACTAATTTTAAAACCGCGAATTTTCCCTTTACCACTTCCCTGCCCCAACAAGCAATTATTGATTTTGAAAACGTAAAAATTCAATCGATCGACACGCCGCCGATCACTGAAGATTTTTTTCCAGGTTGGTTAAAAGGATTAATTCAAAGCTCTGATTTTGTTATTGTTGTTTTAGATGCTAACGATAAAAATATTGAAAAAAATATCGATTTTTTTGAAAAAATTTTAAAGGAACTAAACAAAAATAATTTTATTTTTTTGATTAATAAAATTCCGGAAGACCTTAATTTTTCTTTGAAAAAAGATAATATTTTCTTATTTAGATTGAAAGATAAAGATCTCTTAAAAAAAATGATTTTCGAAAAATTAAACATCGTGAGGGTTTATTTAAAGGAGCCGGGAAAAAAACCAGATTTTCAAAACCCTCTTATTTTAAAAAGGGGGTCTTTTTTAATTTCTTTAATTAAAGAAATTGATGAAGAAAAAAAATTTAAATTCGCAAAGTTATTTAGAAAAGATTCTCAAAAAGTATTAATCGTGGGAAAGGATTACTGTTTGCAAGACCAAGATATTGTTGAAATTCATTTTTAATTTTCCGCTTAAAATCTATCGAGGTTGAATCTTGATAAAACCTTGCGCGGTTTATTGTTCCGGGGCCTGGATTCGAACCAAGATTTCGAGGGCCAGAACCTCGTGTCCTACCATTAGACGACCCCGGAATATAATATTATACCTTTAAATATTTTTTAATACCAACGAGGGTGAAGAACGAATGTAAAATAAAAGAGATGGAAAAATTAAAAAGAAAAAAGTAAGCCATTTTATCTTGGAATAATTGATTGATATTAAAACCTGTCAAAAAATTTGAAAGCGGTTTTTGAAAGATAAAAAGAAGTAAGACAAAAAGAAGAAGGGTTAAAGCGCTTTCAAATAAAGCGCTTAAAAAGGCAGTTGCTATAAAAGGACCCTTAATAAAGAGGTCAGAGGCGCCGACCAATCTTTGGATCATAATTTCTTCTTTGAAAGTCAAAACGCTCAATTTTACAGTGTTAAAAATGATAAGCAAAGAGATAATGATTAAAATAAAAGAAAGGCCAAAAGCCAACCATTGAATATTTTTCGAGATGATAAAGATTTTTTGAATCATTTCTTTTCTTTGGAAATAATCAACATCTTTAATGATTTTATTTGTATCTTCTTGATTTAAAAAATCTAAGATTTTTTCATAATCATCGGGGTTTTTTGTTTGAATATTCAAAACAGAAAAAAAAGGGCCAACTTCTTCTAAAATTTGCGAGATTTCTGGTTTCTCTTTATACTTTTCCAACAATTCTTCTTGAACTTTTTCTGAGGGAAGGTATTCAATCTTTTTTATTTGAAAATTTGCCTCCAATGCTTTTTTTAAACGGTCGATTTCATTAATATCCGTTCCAGCTTCAAAATACAAAGAAATATCCGCTTTTTTTTCTATTTTTTCAATCAGGTAATCTTTGAATTTTAAAAACAAAAATAAAAAATTTAAAAGAGAAAGGAAAATAATAAAAACAATGAAATTGGCTAAAAAAATTTCTTTATTTTTTAAGATAATTTCTTTTGCGAGTTTAAAAATTCTTTTTAAAAAAATAAACATATTTTTTAAATGATAAAACGACCGTTTTTATCGTCTCTGATAATTTTCCCCTCCTCTAAAATAATTATTCTCTTTTTTAAGAATTTTATCACATTTTCATTATGGGTCGCTAGCAAAATTGTGTTGCCCATTTGATGGAGTTTTAAAAAGAGCCTTAAGATTTCAAGGGTACAGATAGGATCTAAATTAGCGGTGGGTTCATCGGCTAAAATAATTTTTGGTGAAAGAGCCAAAGCGCGCGCAATAGCTAATTTTTGTTTTTCGCCGGCAGAAAGTTCCTCGGGAAAATTGTTTTCTCTTTTTTCCAAACCAACGAAAGCAAGAAGATTTTTAATTTTGGTTTTGATTTTGTCGTCTTTTTCTTTAGTTGTTTCCAAAACATAAGATAAATTTTCTTTAGCCGTTTTTGTTTTTAACAATTTATAATCTTGGAAAACAATTCCGATTTTTTGTCGCAGTTGGGAGATTTTGTCCGAGGGTAGGTCGTTAATTTTTGTGTTTTCAAAATAGATTTCTCCAAAAGTTGGTTTTTCTTCGACGATTATCAGTTTGAGAATTGTTGTTTTACCAGCGCCCGATTTTCCAGCCAGAATTACGAATTCGTTTTCTTTGATTTCAAAGGAAACGTTTTTTAGGGCGAAGATTTGTTCTCCGTTTGTTTTTTTATAAATTTTTGTAATATTCTCGAATAAAATCATTTTTGCAAGAAAATTTGAGTTTCAATAAATTTTTCTAAATCTCCTTCAAAAACCTTTTCGACATCCCTTTCTTCAACCTTTGTTCTATGATCCTTTACTAATTTGTAAGGATCAAGAATATAAGAACGAATTTGATTGCTAAAGGAGGCTTCTTTTTTTACCTTAATTTTTTCTATTTCAGATTCCTTTTCCTTTTCTTTTAGAGCCATCAGTTTGGAATACAAAACTTCAAGAGCCCTTTCTTTGTTTTGAAGTTGTGATCTCTCAGATTGACAAGAAACAACTAAACCCGTGGGCAAGTGGGTAATTCTGACAGCACTCATTCTTTTGTTGACATATTGACCGCCATGGCCCGAGGCCTTCAAAAAATCGATTTTTAAATCCGAAGGATTAATTTTTATTTCTTTTTCTTCAATTCTTGGAAAAACCTCGACCTTGGCAAAGGAAGTATGTCTTAATTTTTGAGGAGAAAAAGGTGAGATTCTTACTAACCGATGCACTCCCCTTTCATTTTTTAACAAACCAAAAGCATATTTTCCCTTAATTTCTAAGGTAATAGATTTAATTCCAATCCTCCCCTTGGGTCCGACGCCCTTCCCATAGTTTATATCAATGGTTTCTACTTTAAAACCTTGTTTTTGAGCGAACTTTTCATACATTTCTTTTAAAAGAACGGTCCAATCTTGGGCATCCAACCCCCCGGCTCCAGCAGAAATTTGTAAAATAGCATCATTTTTATCGTATTTACTCGCAAAAAATTTTTCGTTTTTCTTTTGGGTAATTTTGCTTTTCAAAAAATTAATTTCTTCGACGCAAGATACTGATTTTAATTTTTTTTCAATTTCTTGGAATTCCTCAATTTCTTTTTTTAATTCAAAATATTCTTTTAATTTTTCTTCCGCTTCGTTTTCGTTAAAAAACGATCCTTCTCTTTCTAGCTCTTTTTTTAACTGAAGCATTTTTTCTTTCTTTTTTTCGATTTCAAAGAAAGTCTTTTAATTTTAAGACCTCTTTTTCTAATTTTTCCTTTTCTCTTTCTATTTTTTCTTCTTCCATAAGCCGGGAAGAGGATTCGAACCCCCAACCTCTCGCTTACGAAGCGATTGCTCTACCGTTGAGCTATCCCGGCAAAAGCGAGGTACGGGACTCGAACCCGCCTTTCAACCTTGGGAAGGTTGCGTAATTCCCCTATACCAACCCCGCTTTTTTTATTTAATAAGAACAATTCCTTCATTTTCTTTTTTATAACCCCTTTCTCTTGTTTTTTCTTCTAAATATTTTTCGTCGTTAATTTTTTCTAAACCCTCTTTCAATTCTGCGTTTTTTTCTTTAAGAAAATTTATTTTTTTTTCCAATTCCTTTTTATTTTCGCTGATTGTTTTTTCTTTTTTAAATAATAAAAAAGACCAAAGTAGAAAAAGAAAAACGAGAAAAGAAAATATGAAATAAATTGAAACCCGCCAAAAGATTTCTTTTTTTCCTTTTTTTAACATTTTTATAAATGTTGAACCTAAGCAATTCCGTAAACCGGTTTCTGTTTTAGACAATCATTACTCTGAGATAAAGATCGCTCTTTATCTTTAGCGGGCATTTCTCTTTTAAAAGAGACACAACCCTTGCGTCCCGTAGGGATTTAGCCGTTTCAGTTTTTGGGTTTCCCCAAAAAACCTCGTTTTTTACGAGGCCAAAAAGATTTCTCTTTTTGGCGTTTCTGTTCGCACCCCTGAGATTACTCCCGGTGGACGTTATCCACTACGTTTTCTCTTTTTTGAGAGAGAAAGACGACCGGATTTTCCTCTTTTGGAACGGATTCCAAAAGCGATTGCCCGAATTGCTTAGGTTCTATTTTTATTTTATCAAAAAGATGTTAAAAGACAAGCCTTTTCTTTTTGGCGGGGCTGATGGGATTTGAACCCACGATCTGCTCTGTGACAGAGAGCCGAGGACTCCGGCCTCCTCCACAGCCCCCTTTTTGATTTTGCCGAGGGCGGGAATCGAACCCAGCATTTGGCGCTTATGAGACGCCCGCTCTACCTTTGAGCTACCTCGGCTTTTTAATTTGCTAAAAATGTTGCGGGGGTTGGAATTGCACCAACGATCTCCAGCTTATGAGACTGGCGGGTAACTGCTCCCCTACCCCGCTGTATTTTTTATTTTATGGTTTTTTTAAAAAAAGTCAATAATAAAAAGATTAAAAAAGCAAATTTTTTTGAGAAAAAATTGTTTTCACAAGCGTATCTGCTTTTTGATTTTTTTCTCGGGGTATCAATTTAAATTCCACATTTTTAAAATCAATCTTTAAATTCCATAAATCTAAAAACAATGGTTTTAATTTTTCTTCCAAAATTTTATATTTTCCCTTCATTTGGTTCACGAGCAATTCCGAATCGGAGCGGATTTCTATTTCTGTATTTTTTGCTAATTTTTTTCCGAATAGTTGTTTAAATTTTTTTAAAGCTAAAATGACGGCCGAATATTCTGCTTCATTATTAGTAACATTGTCTCCAATTTCTTGGGAAAATTCTTTTATAATTTTTCCTTCTTCGTTGCAAAACAAAAAAGCAATCGCTCCCCGACCCGGGTTTCCTTCAGATCCGCCGTCTGTATAAATGATAATTTTTTTCATAATCTTTTTTATTCTTGAAGTTCTTTTAAAGCTAAAATTAAGTTTTTTTTAAAATTTTCTAAATTTTCATTTTTAATTCTAAAACCTCCTGCTTGTGGATGGCCACCGAATGTTTCTAACAAATGAGCTGATTTTTTCATTAATTCAATTCCGTTAATTTTTGATGGCGTTCTCATCGAGCCAATACTTTCTTTTTCTTTAATTTTAAAGATAAAAGTTGGTTTTTCAAATTTAATACATAGACGAGAGGCAATGGGGCCGGTTAATATCGAGGGCCACTCTTTATCTCCTTCAAAAACAATCGGATCTTTTATTTTTTTTATTGCCCTTTTTTCCAATTCTTGGACGATTTCTTTAATTCTGTTTTGTTTTTGAACGACTCTTTCTTCGAATTTTTTAATCATTTCTTTTATTTTTTCTTCGTTTGTTTCCTTTAAAAAAAGATAGATTTCATTTAAATGATCAATGTTTTCACTGGTATTTAAAAATGAGATGATTTTAAAAGCGAACATTCTTTGAGAATTGCTGTTTTCTCTCAATGTTTTGTTTAAAACTTGAAAAGCGGGCCGCCATGAATTTTTTAAGCAATCTAAACCCTCTTTGATAAAAATTTTATTTTCATCGGTTTCTGGCATCATATCAGCCAGAGTTGAAAGAGCGACAAGTTCTAAAAAATTATTTTTTAAAACTTCTCCCATTCTTTCTTTTAAGAGCTCTATTGCCAGTTTAAAAACAATTCCCGCGTTAGAAAGATATTTAAAGGGAGATAAATCATCTTTTTGTTTTGGATTAACGATTAAATCTGCTGGAGGAAGGTTGTTAATGACCTCATGGTGATCAACGACAATCACAAAAAACCCTTTTTCTTTCGCTTTTTGGATTTCTTGAAAGTTTGATATTCCGCAATCGAGAAGGATCAAAAGACCCGGCGCAAAACGAGAAACAACCTGGAGCGCGTTTTCGTTAAGTCCGTATCCTTCTTCGTTTCGATCGGGAAAAAGAACGGCAGAGGGTTGAAAATTAAAATTTTTTAACGTTTCTTCTAAAATTAAACAAGAAGTAACGCCGTCAATATCAGCATCCGCGTAAATAATGATTTTTTCATTCTCCCTGATTGCTTTTTCTATTCTTTCGCTTGCTTCTTTGAGATTTTTAATTTCCATAATAATTCAGCACTTTTAATCCTGGCAGTTTTTTCCCGCCCAAAAATTCAATCATCGCTGATCCGCCAGTAGAAATGAAAGAAAACTTTTTTTCCATTTTTATTTTTCTTAAAAACTCGACCGTGTCTCCGCCACCAACAACAGAAAAGGCTTTTGACCCTAAAATTGCTTTTGCGATTTCTTTTGTTCCTTTTTGATATTTTTTTTCTTCAATTTTCCCCATGGGTCCTGTCCAAAATATTGTTTTTGCCCCTAGAATCTCTTTAGTATAAAGCATAATTGTTTTTTTATCAAGATCAAAACCCCTTGAAGAAAGAGGGAAAAGTATTTTTTTATTTTCTTTTATTTTATTTTTTTGTTTCAGATATCCCTCTTTGATTAGCTGGTTAGTGATTATAAGGTCGGCTTTTTTTATTAAAAGGTCTAATATCTGGAATTTTTCTTCTTTTTTCCCGCCAATAATGGCAATTAAGGGTCTTTTAGGATTGGTTTTTATTTTCTCTAAAGCAAAAACTTCTTTTTCTAAAAGCGGTCCCCAAAAAGAGGGTAAAAATTTTGTGATTTTAGTGACGCTCGCATGGTCACGATGGCAGACACTAAGGGCATCTTGAACAAAAATATCTCCTAATTTTGCAATTTTTTTCGCAAAAGACAAATCGCCTTTTTCTTCCTCGGGATAGAATCTGATGTTTTCTAACAAAACAATGTCTTTTTCTTTCATCTTTTCGATCGCTATTTGAACTTCCTTTTCGATGACGCCATTTAATTTTTTTACTGGATGCTTTAACAATCTTTGTAAATGATTTTTAATTTTATCTAATTTTAAAATTTTTACTTTTCTGCCCTCGGGTCTGCCCAGGTGGGTAATGATGATAATTTTCGCTCTTTTTGAAAGGAGATATTTTAACGTCGGAAGAGATTGTTCAATTCGGAAAGTATCTAAAACCCGGCCTTTTTTATCAATAGGACAGTTATAATCAGTTCTTAAAAGAACCCTTTTTCCTTTAAGATTGATTTTTTTTATCGTTTTGATCATATTTTTTTATTGATTTGATTATTTCTTTTATTTTTTGAATATTAGGACCTTTTTTTTCAATAATAATAGGATGTTTTTTTTCTTCTTTTTGAATTAAAGGAACATCTTTCTTTTCTTCTTTTTCTTCGCCCAACCATTTTTTTATTTTTTCTTCGACTTTTTCTCTTGGCGTTGCGTATCTTTCTCTCGAAATTTTAATAATTTTTTCTTTATTTGTCTTTGGGGGCGCCTTTAAGGGCGGAAGGGTCTGAGCTGAAAAGGGTTTTAAGGGAATGCCATCAGCAATCATTTTTATGTATATATTGTACTTTGGTAAATTGATAATGTCTTGGGTGTTAAAGGGCGGATAAAATTCTTGAGCAAGATATTCGGCGTCTTCGGGGCCGACGCGAAAAGTAATGATGGTTCCTACGTTTCCAAAAATCGCATCTTTTATTTTACCCACGATTCCCTCTGATCTGATTTCTATTAATTGGGAAAGGTATTGATTGGCCAAAATCAAAACAAGGCCGTATTTTCTCGCTTCAGAAAGGATGTTAACAAAGGATTCGGTTACAAAATTTTGGAATTCATCGACATAGAGGTAAAAGGGTTTTCTTTTTTCTTCTGGTAAATCGATCCTTGACATCGCGGCAAAATAAAGTTGAGAAACCAAAAAGCCCCCCAAGAGTTTTGAATTTTCCTCACCGATTTTTCCCTTTGATAAATTGGCAATAAAAATTTTTTGTTCATCCATTATCTTGCGAATATTAATTTTCGATTTTGTTTGGCCAATGATATTTCTTACCAAAGGATTGGCAACGAATTGACCGATTTTATTTTGAATTGCTGCCGTGGCTTCGACCTCGTATTTTCCCGAATATTTAGCAAATTCTTTTTTCCAGAATGATTTTACCAAAGGATCTTTGAGCGTTTCGACAATTTTTTGACGGTATTCTTTGTCAGCTAACAATCGGTTGATACCCAAAATCGTTGTATTTTCTTTTTCCAATAGGGTTAAAATGGTATTCGAAAGAATATATTCCATTCTGGCAGACCAGACATCAGGCCAGATTTTTTTAAAAACGCTCAAGATTGCAGAGGCCACCAACGGTCTCATTTCTTCGGGGACTTTTTCTAGAACATTAAAAGCAACCGGAAAATTAACATCCGCCGGATTAAAATAGATCGTATCGTTGACTCTATAAGAAGGAATAAAATTGAGTAGTTCTTCAGCAATTTCTCCGTGGGGATCGATAAAACAAACGCCATGACCGTTAAGAATATCTTGGATCGCCATATTTTTTAAAAGAGCAGATTTTCCTGTTCCCGTTTTTCCAACAACATAAATATGTCTTTGACGATCATCGTTTTTAATACCAAAGATCTTTTTCTCATTTCGAAAGGTTGTCTGGCCAATAAAAATAATATTTTTATCAAAAGAAATATTGTTTTTCATTTTATTCTTTTAGGGGTACGCCGGGCGGCAAGGTACCTTTTTTTGCTTCAACTCGTGGTACTTGGGGCAAGACTACTTTCAGGGGGAAATGAAAAATTGTTGTTAATTCTTCACTGTTGAGAATTGGCGATCGACAAATTTCGCCCGGGCTCGTAGGATAAAAAGGCAGAACCATGGGCCGACCATTCCAATTCCAAGGAAAACCCGGTGGCAATCTTTCAATATAATATCGCCACAACCTTCTTTTTCTTAAATACAACCTTTTTTTTCTTAACCAGTATTGGATCTTTGTTCTGGTAGGACCCATAAAAACCAAAAGATTGTCTCCGACAAAATGATGAATATAACGATTAAAGATACCAGCAGCGCCAGGTGTTTGGGGTTTGTTAACATCATAAATGTAAAGAAAACGAATCCAGGTTTTGAAAAGTTTTTTTCCTGTTTTTCTTTCTATCCTTTCTGCTAATTTTTGCTCACCCGGTGTCAGGAAGGGTTTTAATTTTGATTCGGCATCGCTTTCTTTTTTTGATTCTCCCTTAATACCAGTGATTATAAATGACACGATATCTCTCAATTCATTAACGAAATCGAAGAAAAAGGATTCAAAAAAAGATTTTTCTTTTTTCGGCTCTGGTTCGCCCCGCAATTTTGCCAAATATTTTTTTCCTTCTTTAACAACGTCAAAAACAGCTTCCGAAGATAAAAGAGGGGCGCAAACAATCTGGATTAAAACTCTTTCGTGGTCTTTTAATTGGGCCAGGTCTTCTAACAAAGAATTGATTGGGTCAACCCTTATTTCTCTTATTTCTTCATCCTTTAATTTTATCGGTTCTGTTTCAAAATCAAAATATGTTTTTATCGGTAAATAATCTTTTCTGACCAGGGTATAATCAAAGCCAAAAAGATCATAATTTTCGTTCGGAATATTTTGGGGAATTTGATAAACATAATCTGACGCCTCTGAAATTTCGATTTCTGGATAATGGGCGCGTAAAGCGGGAATTAGAGCCTCTTTCCATTCTTGTTTGATTCTTAAATAAAATTTTATTTCTCCGCCAAAAGAAACGATTTCCCAAGAAAACCAATTCGGCGCTTGGGGCAAGGTTCCTTCAATCCATCGTTCTCTCCAGTTGGGAGCATCGTAAACACTCCAAAGAATATCGTAAACGTCTTCCATTGCCGAAAGTGGTTTAATGTTTTCAGCTAGCGGTTTGATTTCGAGCAAAATCCATTTATCTTTTTTTAATTTCATTTCCCATCGCAACCACCAAAAATACAAACCCGTTGCCGCTTTGGCCAAATAATAAGAAATAATCAGCCACCACCAATTCTTTAAAATGGTAATTATGAGGGTAAGGACTTCCATATTGTTTTAAAAAATATTTTTAAAATGATAAAAAAAATGCTTGAGACAAGAAAACATAAAAAACTATAAACGAGAACGACAAAAAACACCATAATATAAGGGATTTTTGGATATTTTAATTTCACCCAATAGAAAATTAATCCCCCAAAAGCGCAAACAAAGAAAAATAAAATAGTGAGAATAAATTTAATGGTTGGCTCCATTTTTTTAAATAAGGTTTAAATTTTTAAATATCTTTTCATAAGTTAAAATAATTTGTTTTGCGGTCTCTTTTTTTAATTTATAAGAAGGATCTTCAACGATATTTTTATAAACCCGGAGGGCACCCTTTAATTCGTTTATATTTTCTAAAATTTCTTTTGGAATCTGGTTTATTTTTTCCTCCATTGTTTCTCCTCGATAGCCCATTAATTCTAGGGCATCGTTAAAAATCTTTGTTGTTTCTAAAATCGCTAATTTATGGTCTCCTTCCAAACCGCTTGATAGTCTAAGATTAATCGTTTTCCATTTTTCTCTGATTTTTTTGTGGGCTAGGGGTTTGTAAGAAAAGAATTCATACAAATCCTGTAAGAAAAGCCATTTTAAAAAACTTGTTGTCGCCAAAAAATAAACGATAGTTATCAAGAATAAAAAATTAAAAACAATGAAACCAATTTTGATAAAGTTTAGTAATTCACTATCTTTGGGTGGAAAAAGTAAAAAAGAAACAAGTGAGGATAAGCCTACCTGTAAACCGTTTTGAAAAAAATCAACATTTATCATTATTTTTTTAAGCCTCTTTCACATAATAACGTCCGTCGTTTCTTTTCTCGAAAAGCATTCGATCACAAAGATATTGTAAAACGGTAAATTTTTTAACAAAACGTTGTTTCGAAACAAAATCGATAATCTCTTCTTTTAAAAGGGGCCTTCTTTTTTCTTTCATGTATTTAATGATCAATTCTTTTAAATTACCGGGAATATAACCCCATTCTCTTAGAGCATAAATGCCCCGACCCACAAGAACAAAACGATTGTCTTTAATTAACTCATTATGAATACTATTAATATTTGTTGTGGGCATCAATTCGTGAATTTTTTTGAAATGAAGCGGTTCTTTTATTTCTTTCATTAAAAAATAAATGCGATCTCTGATCCGACGAGGATTGATTATTGACCAATGCTTCAGTCCATAAAGTCCGTTTTTGTTTTTCATGATAATTTTTGAAATTTCAAGATAAGAGCCCAAAACTTTTTCCGGGAGGTTAAATAATTTATTAATTTCCCCAAGGACTAGGGGCTTTTTTTCTTTATTAAATTTTTTGATTAATTTTTCGATAATTTCCTTTGCTTTTGGAATAATTTTTGTGTTCGTCGTCCAAAAAGTGAAAAAATCTTTGTTCTCATTAATTCTTTGAAAATAATCTTTTTTCAAGGACAATAAAAAGAAAACAAAATTTTTATTTTCATTGTCAGAAAGCTCTGCTAAAGCCGCTTCTTCTTTTCTTAAATAACCGTATTCTTTAAAATAAGAGAGGAGATTGACAAAGATTTTTTCCAAAGAAGGATTTTTTTCTAAGATTTCTTTTATTGTTTTTGTCTCAATTTGTCTTACCCTTTCTCGACAAATATGAAAGCTTTTGCCGATGCTTTCTAGGGTTTCTCTTTCGTTTTTTTCCAATCCAAACCTTCTGGTAATAATTTCTTTTTTCCTCGGTTCTAATTGATTAATAATGCCCTCGATTAAACCTTGATAATTTGCTTTGTTCATATTTTGCCTATTATTTTATTATATTATTATAAATGAAAAAGAAAACCCGTCAAGGCTTGATTTATTTAAAAGGTATTGATATAATTTTAGATTATGAAAAAAGGAATCCATCCCAAATACTATCCAGAAGCGAAGATAAAATGTAATTCCTGCCAAAGGGTTTTTACTGTTGGCTCTACAAAAGAGTATATGGAAGTAGAGATTTGCTCCAGTTGTCATCCATTTTTTACTGGTCAGGAGAAAATCATCGATACCTTGGGAAAAGTGGAAAAATTTAAAAAGCAATTGGCAAAAACTAAAGAACTCCAAGAAAAAAGAAAGAGAAGATAATTCTTTTGTCTTGTTTTTTTTAAATTTCCTTTTTGTAAAATGGAGAATTTAGATTTTTTAAATGAAGAATTAAAAAGGGTTTCTCAGGAAATCGAAAAAAACAAAGAATTGTTAGAATCAGAAGACAAAGAAATTGCTCTTTTGGCAAAAGAAGAAATTGAAAGGTTAAAAGAAAAAGAAAAAGAGATAAAAGAACAGCTTTTAAAATCAAAAAAAAATTCGCAAGAATTGGTTATTATGGAAATCCGTAGCGGCGTGGGCGGTGAAGAAGCGGCGCTGTGGGCTCGCGATTTATTCGAAATTTACTCTCGTTTTTTTAAAAAACAAAATTGGAAAATGACCATTTTAGAAAAAAGAGAATCAGAACAAGGCGGAATTAGAGAGGTAATTTTAGAGGTCAAGGGAAAGGATGCTTTTGAAATTTTAAAATACGAAGGAGGCGTCCATCGGGTTCAAAGAATTCCGAAAACCGAAAGACAAGGAAGAGTTCATACCTCGACAGCCACAGTCGCTGTTTTAAAACAACCCACAGAGATTGAATTAAAAATCAACCCCTTGGATTTAAAAATTGAGTATAAAAAAGCCTCGGGTCATGGCGGTCAATATGTCAACAAAAGAATGAGTGCTGTCAGAATTACCCATCTGCCCACGGGTCTCGTCGTTGATTGTCAATCTGAGAGATCGCAACTTCAAAACAAAGAAATGGCCTTAAAAATTTTAAGAGCAAGATTGTATCAATTAGAGGAAGAAAAAATAAAAGAAAAAATTGCGACAGAAAGAAAAAAACAAATTGGCTTTGCAAAAAGAACAGAAAAAATTCGAACTTACAATTTTCAGGAAAATCGAATTACAGATCATCGATTAAAAAAGAGTTGGAAGAATTTAGATCGCGTCTTGGAGGGAGATTTGTTTTTAATTTTGTCTGATTTTGAGAATTAAAAAGAAGACAAAGAAGTGAAGGTTTTTTCCGTCATAATTTTAATATCATTTTCAAACCTCGAGGCAAAACTCATTACCGAATTAGCATAAAAAGAATATCTAGTCTTTGTGCCGCCAGAAAAATATTTTAGAGCCGCTCTCCATTCATCTTGGTATTTTTGAGAAGAAGCTCCCAAATCCCTCAAATAAAGACCAGCTGCCAAAAAGGCATCTTTAATCGTCCAGGGGTTTGGTTCTTTCCCTAAAATGTTTCTTAGTTCTTCTTCATAAAGCTTCCAGGTTGAAGGAATAAATTGAGCGGGTCCCATGGCTCCTCCCCAACCAAGTCTCATTGAACCAAGTCTCATTGGGCAGGAAACCCTGATATCTTGCCAATTTAATCCAATTTTTGAAACGATGTCTAAGAAAAGCGGGATTTCAGAGGGCTTCATAACTCCTTCGATAAATTTTCCTGTTGTTACATTTTTACCCGCACCTCTATTTAAATCAATTAGATAACATTGACCACTATTTTTTCCCAAATCAGATTCTTGCTTTAAAATAGCCAACAAAAAAGCACTTCTCACTCCAGTAATGCTCTCGACATATTTCGCTAATTCATAAGCCTGTTCAAAGGTTGGGGCCTCGGTAATTCCAACCAACTTAAAAATTCTCTTCCTAATTTCTTGAGCCTCTTTTTCTTTCTGCGACAACATTTTTTGATATTCTTCTTCTTTCCCTTTTGTAATATTAAACAAATTTGTTTTTTCCTTTTTCGTTTCTATTGATTCTGTTTGTTGTAATTCTTTAATCCGAATCAAGTTTTCCATTTCATTTTGTTTTTCTTCAAAAAGAGATTTTGTTTTCTCGAGGCTTTCTTTTAGGTCTTTCAATTCATTAAGCGTTTTTTGGGTTTTTTGAGAAAGTAAATTTAAATTAAAAAGATTATTAAAATAATTGGAGATTGTGTCTTCTATTAATAAAACTTCGATACCGCTTTTTTTCTCTTCTTTGTAGATCTCCATTATGATTTTTTTTATCTTTTCTTTTGTTTTTTCAATTTTTCTTTCTTGAAGGCTGAGTGAACTTTTTATTTGTAAAATTTGAGTGTTTAAATCAGAGATTAAAAGATTCGTTTTTTCAATTTCAAGTTTTAGGGTTTCAATTTTTTTGTTTAAAAGATTGATTTCGTTTTGGAGTGTCTTTTTTTGGCTAGTTATCTTTGATTTTTCTTGTTCCAGTTGAGAAATTTCTTTTTCAATCTGTTTTAGTTTTTCTTCTAATTCCTCCTTTTTTTTCAACAGCTCAGTTTCTTGGCTAAAAGCGAAACGCAAAACAAAGACGCAAAAAATAGCGCTTATTAAAAAAACGACAAAATATTTTTTCGGAAAAACAACCATTTATTTTCTGGTTTTGAATCTTTTTTCTAAAGCTTTTAAACTTTCTGTGATTCCGGTGTATTCTAATTCATCCATGGGCAACATAGAGACCCCATAAAATCCTTGTTTTCGAATTTCGATTGCTTTTCTTGCCACATTTTTTCTTACTTCGTCCCAAAAGGGTTGGTCAAAACAGTCTACCGGTCCCGTTAACTTTCCGTTTTTAACCGAAAAAGCCAAGCAGGATATAATTGGCGGTCCGTCAAAAAAGGAAATCGTAGAATTTGCCCTGACAGGCATTAAGGGTCCAATATGAGAACCCCTCATAAAACCAGCGACATAATATCCCAAGGCATAAGGAGCTAAAATCTCGCCCGTTGCTGGAAAATCTTTTTGCGTTCTTACTAACATTACAGGATCATCCTTTCCAACATATTTTCCGGCAATATTGTGGAGTCGTGTTGTTGAGGCAGCAACAATTTGCTCTCCGCTTGCTCTTGAATGGATCGATTCAACAACAAACCTCCCTGGTTCTCTTAATAAAATGGCAAGATCATAGATTTCTTCTGGTGTTACCAACTCAATCAATTTATCTGCCTTAGTAAAGGAGACATCCATAACGACAAATTTAAACCCCTTTTTCAAAACCGGTGATAAAATTAAACCGGCACAATACATGGGGTCTGAAAAAGATAAGTACAAGGGCAAATTGAAAGCCCCGGGTTCTGTTTTGTCAGCCATAAAAAATAATATCGGTTCAGCCTCTCTTTCTTCGATTTCCATTTCAGCTACCTGGGGTCCCATGCCCTTAACATTTCCAGAAAAAGCAGAAACCAAGAGATCTTGACCAGCGCCATATAAACCCTGCGATTTTGCTGTTTTTGTTGCTTCTAAAAGAGCGTCATAACAGAGTTTATGAACCTCTTTGTTATTGGGTCCCCTTTTGTGCGTGGTTAAGATTGAAATGTCGTCTCCTGTATAACCAATGTAATAATCGATGATTAATTTTTTTCCTTTTTCTTTGATTTCTTTTTCTACGGTTTCAATCATTTCAGAACTCGGCCTAATATGCCCGCCAATGGCTCCGACATCTGCTTTAATGACCGAAATTGTAATTTTTGCCATAATTTTTTAATTTTTCTTTTCGACCTTTAAAAAATATAAAATCGTTTTCATTACCGCATCCGGAGAAAGAGAAATGGTTTCAATACCCTCTTTTGCCAAAAACAAACTATACTCTAAATCTGTTGAGGGAATATCTCCGCAAATACCAACATATTTTTTCTTTTCCTTGCAAATTTTAATCACTTTTTTAATCATTTCTTTAACAGCCTCATTTCTTTCATCTCCTATTTTTGTCAATTGTGAATTATCTCTATCAATTCCCAAAATACATTGAGTCAGATCATTAGAACCAATGGAAAAGCCATCACAAAGTTCTAAAAATTTTTCTGCCAAAATAACATTCGAAGGAATTTCGCACATAATATAAACCCTCAAGCCGTTTTTTCCTTTTTCTAAACCAAATTCCTTCATCGTTGTTAAAACCCTTTTTGCTTCCTCCGGAGTTCTACAAAAAGGAATCATTACTTGAACGTTTTTTAAACCAAAAACTTCTCTGGCTCTTTTTATTGCCTGACATTCCAAACCGAAAGCTAATTTAAAATCTGGATGATAATATCTTGAGGCGCCGCGCCAACCGAGCATTGGATTTTGTTCTTCTGGTTCAAACAATTCGCCCCCGAGCAAAGTCCTGTACTCGTTTGATTTAAAATCAGAAAATCTGACGATGACCTCATGGGGCCAAAAAGCAGCTCCGATTTGAGCAATCCCCTCTGCCAATTCTTTAACAAAAAACTCTCTTTTATTTTTATGTTCAATCGTGATTTTTTCAATCTCCCGAACAATCTTTTTAATTTTCAAGTTCTTTTTTGATTTTTTCTTTAAATTCTCAAAATGATAAAGAGCCAAGGGATGAACCCTGATTTTTTCGACAAAAATAAATTCTTCTCTTGCGAGCCCGACGCCCTCAACGGGTAAAAAAGAATATTTAAAAGCCGCTTCGGGTGCCCCGATGTTTAAAGAAATTTTAAAAGGCAATTTTGGAATTTTTGTTAAATCGTACCTTTTGATTTTAAAAGGAATTTTTCCTAAAAATATTTTTCCCAAAGAGCCCGAGCTACAATCGATCGTTATTTCTTGGCCATTTTTTAATATTTTTGTTGCCAAGCCCGATCCGACGATCGCCGGAATTCCTAGTTCTCTGCCGATAATCGCAGCATGGCAGGTTCTCCCCCCTTCATCGGTAATAATGCCCGAAGCAAATCTCATTATTGGAACCCAATCAGGGTCAGTCATTTTTGTAACCAAAATTTCTCCTTTTTTTAATTCAGAAATTTTTGAGACATTTTCAATGATATGAACCCTGCCTTGACCGATCTTGTTTCCAATAGCAATACCCGTTAGGGCTGGTTTTTTTGTCGTTTTAATTTGGTATTCTTCAAAAACCTTCTCTTTTTTTGGTAAATGAACGGTTTCTGGTCTTGACTGAACGATGAAAAGCTCTTCTGTTTTTCCGTCTTTTGCCCATTCAATATCTTGGTGGCAACCATAGTGTTCTTCTAAAATAAGAGCCCATTTTGCCAGGGTCAAAATCTCGTTATCTTTTAAAGAAAAATTATCTTGATCTTTTTTGGGAACTCTTACTTCTTTCAATCCCCCGCCCTCTTTGTAAATTAATTTTCTGTCTTTTTTTCCGAGATCCTTTCTAATGATTGCTCTGTATCCTTCTTTTAATGTTGGTTTAAAAACATAAAAAGTATCGGGAATGATTTTTCCTTTGACAATCATTTCTCCTTGACCAAAGATTGAATTTATTAAAACAACGTTTTCAAAACCGGTTTCTGTATCCAGGGTGAACATCACCCCAGAAGAAGCTAAATCGGATCTGACCATCTTTTGAACGCAAACAGAAAGGGCAACTTTTAAATGTCCAAATCCTTTTTCTTCTCGGTAAGCAATCGCCCTGTCAGTAAAAAGAGAGGCAAAACATTTTTTGACAGCATAAATTAAATTTTGAAAACCAGAAATATTAACGTAGCTTTCGTGTTGGCCGGCAAAACTCGCTTCTTTAATATCCTCTAAAGTTGCGGAAGATCTGACGGCAACATCGACGTTTTCCTGATTATAAATTTTTGAGAGTTTTAGATAAGCCCTTGAAATTTCTTTTTCTAAATCTGGAGGAAATTTTCCTTTTAAAATTAAATTCCTGGCACTATTTCCTGTTTCTTTTAAGGATTTTAAACTTTTTGGATTAAAGTTTTTAAAAATTTCCCTTAATTTTCCGTCTATTTTATTGAATTTTAAATAATAAAAAAATGCCCTTGAGGTAATCGCAAAACCGTTTGGAATATTGATTCCTTTTTGACTTAATTTCGAAAACATTTCTCCCAAGGAAGCATTTTTCCCCCCAACCAAAGGAACATCTTTCAGAGAAATTTCTTCAAAAAAAGAAATGAATTTTCTTTTTCCCATATTTTTATTATACCAAAGAAATTATTAAAAGTCGCTCTTTAATTTTGCATTTCCGCTTTTATCTTTTCGATTACCTCTGGATTTGAGAGAACAGAAAGATCGCCCAGCTCTTCTTTTTTTAATAGATTTTTTAAAATTCTTCGCATAATCTTTCCTGACCTTGTTTTGGGCAGATCAGAAACCTTAAAAACATCTTTGGGTAAAGCAATGGGTCCGATCTCTTGATTCACCCTTTTTAAAACCATTTCTTTCAACTCGTTTTTTGAAATTTTTTCATCGTTAACAACAGCAAAAACAACAGGAACCTCTCCCTTGATTTCGTCTGGAACGCCAACAACCGCACATTCCACGATTTTTTCTTCTTTGTTAATCGCGTTTTCCAACTCTCCTGTTGAAATGCGATGGCCCGCAATTTTAATGACATCATCAACCCTTCCCAAAATCCTGATTAAACCATCTTTATTTTTTAATGCCTTATCTGAAGTAAAATAAATACTATTTCCGTATTGAGACCAGTAAGTTTCTCGGTATTTTTGGTCATTCTGATAAATTCCTCGAAACATTCCCGGTGCGAAAGGTGGCAAAATAACGAGATTCCCGGGGTTTTCTGGTAACAAAGAATTGCCTTTATCGTCAAGAATTTCAACCTTAATTCCGGGTAATGGTTTGCCAGAAAAAGCGGGTAGAAAGGGACCGAGCCCCGGCAGAGAAGTAATTAAGATTCCTCCGGTTTCTGTCTGCCACCAGGTATCAACAATCGGACATCTTTTTTTTCCAACTTTTTCAAAATACCAATTCCAAGAAAACTCATCGATCGGTTCTCCGACTGATCCCAAAATCCTTAAACTTTCAAAAGAATATTGATCAACAAGGTTATAACTATATTTTTGAAAAAGGCGAAGCGCTGTCGGCGCGGTGTAAAAAATCGAAACTTTATATTTTTCAATAACCCTGGCCCAGCGATCTGGCGTTGGATAATCAGGAACGCCTTCAAACAAAAGACTGGTAATGCCGTTTAATAAAGGACTATAACATGTGTAAGTATGGCCTGTAATCCATCCTAAATCAGAAGTACACCACAAAATGTCATCTTTTTTGAAATCAAAAATCCAGCGACCAGTAAAAAATGTTTGGACAGTATAACCTCCGCAGACATGCAGACATCCTTTGGGTACACCTGTGGTTCCGCTGGTAAAAAGAATAAATAAAGGGTCTTCGCTATCCATCGTTTCTGGTTGGCAATAATCATTTTCGTTTTTTAAAATTTCATGCCACCAAAGATCTTTTTTTTCATCCCAGGAAATTTCATTTTTTTGCTTTTGAATAACGATAATTTTTAAATTTAAATCTTTCGTGGCTTCGTTCACTTTTTCTTTAAGATTAATCACTTCATTTCGGTAAAGATAACCATCGGCCGTAATTACTATCTTTGGTTTTAGTAATTCTAATCTTACTTTTAATGCTTGAGGAGAAAAAGCAGAAAAAATAACGCTATGAATGGCACCGATTCTGGCGCAAGCAAGGACAGAAATAATGATTTCGGGAATCATCGGCAGATAAACAGCGACGCGATCCCCTTTTTCAACCCCTATTTTTTTTAAGGCATTCGATAATTGGTTAACTTTTTTAAAAAGATCTTCATAACTAATTAAAATATTTTCCTTGCTTTCTTCTTGCGGTTCTCCAATAATAGCAATTTTCTTTTTTACTTTCTCCCAGCCGAGATGATTTTTTTCAAATATATTTTCTGTAATGTTTATTTTTCCTCCTTCGAACCATTTAAAATATGGCGGTTGATGAAAAAAAGCCCTTTTCCATTTTTTTTGCCAAAAAAGTTGATTGGCTAATTTTTCCCAAAATAAAACAGGGTCTTTTTCTGCTTCTCGATAGATTTTTTCATCTCGAAGGTTAGCTTTTTCTTTTAAAGTTTTATTTGGAAAGTAGTATCCATTTTTTTTTATCATTCTTTGGAATTAAAGTTTTTTACCTATAAATTCAGTAAATTCAGCTAAACGAGTGGCGTAGCCCCATTCATTATCGTACCAACCATAAACCTTAACTGTTTTATCGATGACATCAGTTAGTGAAAGGTCGACAATTGCCGAATATGGGTTTTTAATAAAATCAGAAGAAACGAGGGGTTCTTTTGTTACTGCTAAGATATTTTTTAATTCTTCTTGACTTGCTCTTTCAAAGGTTTCATTCACCTTTTCTTTATTAACCTTAGTTTTCAGTTCGCAGGTTAAATCAACAAGAGAAACAGTGGGTACTGGAACCCGAAAGGCCAAGGCAGAAAGACAGCCTTTTAAACGGGGGAAAATATTAAAAATGGCTTTTGCAGCGCCAGTACTTGTTGGGATGATATTTAAAGCCGCAGCCCTCGCTCTTCTTGGGTCTTTATGGCCCAGATCCAAAATTCTTTGGTCGTTTGTGTAAGCATGGATAGTTGTCATAAATCCTTTTTGAATGCCGAAATTCTCTTCTAAAACTTTCACCATCGGAGCCAAACAATTTGTCGTACAAGAACCCATATCAACAATATCGTGTTTTTTGGGATCGAAATTTTTTTCATTAATACCCAGAATGAATTCTGGAATTAAATCAGGATTTTTTGAAGGAGCGGAAATGATTACTTTTTTGGCACCTGCCATTAAATGTTTTTTTGAATCTTCAAAATTAGTAAAAACACCGGTACATTCAAGAACAATATCAATTCCCAAATCTTTCCAGGGTAAAAGACTCGGGTCTTTTTGGTTTAAAAAGAGAATCTCTTGATTTGAAATAAAAATTTTATTATCCTTTATTTGAATTTCATTTTCTTTCCAAGAACCATAAATAGAATCGTGTTTTAACAAAAGAGCAACGCTTTGAATATCGCCGAGATCGTTAATGGCAACAATTTTTAAAAAATGATGTTTTTCAAAAATAATTTTCAAAACGTGTCTGCCAATTCTTCCAAGGCCATTAATGGCTACCTTGATCATTTTTTTAATATTATTTTATTCCTAAAATTTTATCAATTTTTTCTTTATCAAAACCCACGATAATATTATTGTCTATTTCCAAAACAGGAACGCCCATTTGGCCAGATTTTTTAATCATCTCTTGTAATTTTTCTTCATTTTCTGAGACATCGATTTCTTTAAAGGAAATATTTTTTTCTTTTAAGTATTCTTTTAAGGAATGACAGAAAGGGCAAGATGGTGTTGAATAAACGATTACTTTTTTCATTTTTTAATTATTGATTTTGGGTATTCGCCATTTTTTGAATTTCGTTATCTATAGCGTTTTTAAATTGTTCATAGGTTTGATCTCCTTTCAAAGCTTCTTTGTTGATAAAAAACGATGGCGTGCCATTAACACCAACGCTGATACCGTCTTGAAGATCTTCTTCGATTTCTTTGAGATATTTTTGCGAATTAAAGCAATCGTTGAATTGTTGATCGTTTAAATTTAGGGTTTTTGCCAAACCTTTTATTTCCTCGTCTGTCATTTTCGTTTCTTTTGTAAAAATAAAATCGTAAAATTCCCAAAATTTATTTTGTTCAAGAGCGCATTGTCCAGCCAGAGCCAATTTTTGGGAATAAACATTCAGGGGGAAATTTTTAAAAATTACTTGGACCAATCCCGTAGAGACATAATCTTTTTTAATTTTAGGCAAAATATTCAAAGAAAAATTTTTACAATGAGGACAAGTGAAATCTAAAAATTCTACAATTTTTACAGGCGCGTTGTTGGGTCCCAGGGTTGGTCGATTGGTTAAATTTATTGAAGAAATATCTTTTTTGGGCGTTTGGGCTATTTTCTTTTTTATTTCTTTTAAGGGGATGGCTTCTAAAAAGAGATATTCCCCATCTTTTGTCATAAAGAGAGGATAAGGAAGGGTTGTCGTGCCCATCATTGCTTGAAAAACCAAAAGCCCGTTTTTCTCTTCAACGGGTTCCACAAGGGTTAAGGGTTGGGGGACGTTCAGGTTTTGATTGATAAAATCAATTGCTTCTTGAGCCAAGCGAGCGGGTTTTGACAAACGATTATTTTTTAAATTGGGTCCAAAAATAAAATATAAAATAAAAGAGGTCTCCGCCAAGACAATTAAACCCAAAATAATATATTTTTTTTGTTTTTCGTCCATATTTTATATTTTACTAAATTAAAAATTCTTGTCAAGAAGGGTTAAACAATCCTTTGAATATCTCTAATTGAAACAATAAAAGCAATAATTAAAAGGAGAAAGAAAAAAGCGCCAATGATTTTTTTTTCTGTTTCCAAGGAAAATTCTTTTTTTCTTATCTTTTCAATAAGCATTAAAAAAATTCTTCCGCCGTCAGTTACGGGTATTGGCAAAAGATTAAAGAACGAGAGCGAAAGAGAGGCCATTCCTAAAAAGTTTAAGAAATAAGAGGGCCCTAAATTAAAAAAAATAGATGAAAAATGTAAGAAACCAACGGGACCGACCAACGATTCTGTTGCCCCTTTTTTAAAAATATTTAAAAAAAGAAAAAAGTAACCCGTCATTATTCTTTTGGAGTATTGAAAAGTATATTTTAAACCCTCCCAAGGGGCCCAATACCAAGGAGTTTTTTTAATATAAATTGTTTCAAGCATCAAACCCAATGGTCCTTCGTCTTTGGGATATTCTTGACGAGGAACGAGGGAAAAATTAAGCGTTTTTTCGCCTCGCAAAATTTCAAGTTCAACCTTCTTTCCCTTATTTTCTTGGACGATTTTTTGGAACTGAGAAATGCTTTCGATGGAAAAATTTCCGTCTTTTGTTTTGATGCTTAAAATTCTATCTCCTTGTTTTAAACCGGCTTTTTGAGCTGGCGATTTTTGATTTAAATCAATAATAGCAACCCATGTTTTTTCATTATTTTTGGGGGGTAAATAATTAACAGAAAGAGGAATACCAATAATTGAGTTAATCGAGAAAAGTAAATATCCTATTATCCAAAAAGAAAAAACACCGGCGAAAATAACCCAAAAACGAGATTTAAAAGGCGATTTTTTAAACGATTCTTCATCGATTTTTACAAAGCCACCCAATGGTAAAAGATTGAAAGAATAAATCGTTTCTTTTATTTTTTTTCCGTAGATTCTTGGAGGAAAACCAAAACCAAATTCCTCAACCCTTAATTTATATTTTTTGGCAAAAATAAAATGAAAAAATTCGTGTAAATACACTAATAAAGCGAGAGATAAAAAGACAAAAACAAAATTAATCATCATTCCAAAATCTCTTTTTCTTTTTTTTCTATTAGTTCCTCGATCTTTTTTTGATAATCATCTAAGACTTCTTGAATTTCCTTTTTAGCGCGAAACTTTTCATCTTCTGATAGCGCTTTTTCTTGTTCGGCATCGCGAACTTTGTTCCAAATTTTTTCTTTTAAATTTCGAATTTTTTTTCTTAAAATCTCTTTTTTTTGAGAAATTAATTTTAAGAGATTTTTTTTAAACTCTTCGCTTAATGGTGGAAAAGAAATTTTTATTCCTTTTTGATCCTTGATTAGGGTTGCGCCCAAATTCGATTTTTGTATCGCTTCCATTACCGGATCGATATAAGAAGGATCCCATAAGTTTAAAAAAAGTTCTCGCGGTCCTACAATCGAAACCATTCCTAATTGTTTAATAGAAAACCTTTGGCCAAACATTTCGACTTGCAAGCCCTCGATTAAATCTGGGGTTACCCTTTCGGTTCTAATCTTTTTTATTTCTTCCTCAAAAAAAGAAAGCTCTGTTGAAATTTTATCTTTCAAATCGTCTATTAACTCTTTGTAATTTAATTTCTTTTTTTCTTCTTTCATACTTTTAAAAAAAATGTCTCTAAGGCTAACTGTTTATTAATTTTATCAAAAGATATTAAAAAAGTTAAGTCATCGAGTTGAGACAAAACCTCGTTTATTTTTAACAATCTTTCTGAAATCGATTTTTTTTCTATTTCGTTAAGGGCCAATTTTCTAAAGTAAAAAACCCAAAGACCAAGGATTTCTTTTAGGTTTTCTCTTTTGCTTAATTCTTTAGCCCAAATAAATTTTTCAAACAGCGGCATTTTTAAAATTTTTACCAATCGAAAAATTTCTTCTTTTTTTTCTTTTAATTTTTCTTTATTCTCTAAAAAGCGAAAAATAAAGGAAGGTTTTAAAAAAGAAAATTCTAAAATCTCATTCAATAACGTTTTTTCAATCTTCATTTTGTTAAGATAGGCCTCTATTTCTTTTTTTGTTGGTTGAAAAAAAACAATTTTTTGGAGACGAGAACGAAAGGTCGGAAGCAAGAGGTCTGGTAAATGGGTGACCACAATAATGAGTGTTTTCCCCTTGGGCTCTTCTAAAGTTTTTAAAAGAGCTTGTTGGCCCTCTAGCGTCATTAAATGAACATCATCAATGAGAACGCATTTAAGGGGCGCGTTGAAGGGTTTAAGGGACAAGAAAGGAATTAATTCTTTTCTAATTTTTTCGATAAAAATTTTTTTGCCATCTTCCGATTTTAAAAAGAAAAAATCAGGATGAAACAAGGGATTTTTTCCCAAGATTTTTTCAAAAAAATGAAGAGCAACGGTTTTTTTTCCAATTCCTTCTGGTCCGACAAAAAGAAAAGCAAAATTATTTTTTTCCTGGTTTAAAATTTTTTCTAAAATTTCAATCTGGGTCTTGTGGCCTAAAATCATAATCTCTTTAACAAAAGGGCTTTTTTGTAAACAGATAAACTATCAAGGACAATACCAGTTCCTTTGGCAACGCAAAAAATGGGCTCTTTCGCCAATAACACCGGGATGTTTAAATGTTTGGAAAAAAATCGAGGTAGGTTTCTTAATTGAGAAGTACCGCCAGTTAAAATAATTCCTTTTTCAATGATATCGGCCGCTAATTCTGGCGGTGTTTGAGAAAGTACCTTTTTAATAGCAGCAACCATTTCTTCTAAAATGTCGTTGATCGCATAACAAATATCGTTGGAATTTATTTTAATTTTTCTTGGAAGACCGCTTAACTGATGTCGACCCTTGACGATTAATTCTTTTTTGTCTTTTTCTAAAAGAGCAGAACCAATTTTAATTTTTATTTCTTCGGCTGTTTGTTCTCCGATTAAAAGATTTTGCTTTTCTTTAAGATAATTAATAATCGCCCTATCAATTTTATAACCACCCGTCCTTATCGATTCGCCACAGACAATTCCTCCAAGTGAAATTACTGCGATCTCTGTGGTTCCGCCCCCCATATCAACAACCATATTGCCAGAATAAGATTCGATAGGAATCCCAGCCCCCAAGGCCGCTAAAATCGATTGACGAGCCAAATAAACATTTCGAGATCCGGCACTTAATCCGGCTTCGATAACGGCTCTTTTTTCGGTTGAGGTCGCGCTGCCGGGAATTCCGATTAACACATCGGGTTTAAAAATTTTGAAAGATAAAACTTTATTAATAAAATACTCGATCATTGCTTTTGTAATTTTAAAATTAGCAATGACACCATCTTTTAAGGGTCGAAAAATTTTTATTGAATCCGGTGTCTTTCCCACCATTTCTTTTGCCTCTTTTCCAACAGCGAGAATTTTATTTTCAAAACGATCAACAGCCACGATAGATGGCTCTTTTAAAACAACTCCTTTTTTGGGCAAAAAAACAACACAGTTACACGTGCCTAAATCAAGACCAATTTTTGGAAAAAGCATTTTATATTATATAATCAAAAAAAGAAAAAAGCAAGAATCTGTTTTTAATTAAAAAACTCTCTTTTTGTTTCTTTTAAAACCTCTTTTATTTCTTTTTTGAAATCAATTTTTTTTTCCAACTTTTTGATCGTTTCAGGATTGGCTTTGGCACTACTGTGCTTGGGAGTAAATAAAGTACAACAATCTTCTTGGGGTTGAATGGAAATCGGAAAGGTTTTAATCTTTTTTGCTATCTTCACAATTTCTTCTTTATCTTTTTCGATCAAAGGTCTTAAAATTGGAAAATTAATTTTTTTTTCTATTATTTTTAAATTATGCAAAGTTTGTGAACTGACTTGTCCTAAAGACTCCCCGGTTATGATAGCAAGACAGTTTTCTTTTTTTGCGATTTCTTTTGAAATCCTTAACATAAATTTTCGGTAAAAGACAACCAAATACTTTGAAGGAATTATTTGTCTTAATTTCATTTGCAAACGACCCAAAGGACAAAAATAAACAAAGAGAGAAGGTTGAAAGTTTAAAAAGATTTTTACCAATTCTTTTACTTTTAAAATAGAGGATTTTGAAACCAGAGGAAAGGAATGAAAATGAACCCAAACACTTTCGCAACCCCTTTTAAGCATCAAAAAAGCAGCAACCGGAGAATCAATTCCGCCAGAGATTAGGTTCAAGACCCTTCCCCCAGAACCGAGGGGTAACCCCCCTTGACCCCTTATTTTTTTAAAATACAAAAAAGCATAATTTTTTCTTAATTCAACAAAAATCTCTTTTTTGGGCCTTTTGAGATCAACCCCTCTTTTAACGTATTTTGTTATTTCCTGGATAATTTTTTCACGCGAACATAAAAGATTTTTTTCTTTTTTCAATCTCAAGGCGAATGTTTCATTTTTTTTAATTATTTTTTTAAAATTGTTTTTTAAAAAAGATGAAATATTTTCCAAAAGTTCTTTTTCTTTTCCTTCAAAAAAAAGAGAGGGTGCAAAAAAAGAAATACCAAAAATTCTTTTCAAAATTGATATTGCTCTTTTTTGATCTTTTTTTTCAACCTCAAAGAAAAATCTTTCTCTTTTGGGAAGGAAAGAAAATTTTATTTTTTCTTTTTTAAGAAAAAAAGCGATTTGAGAAAACAATTTCTTTTTAAAAATTTTTTGAACCGAGGCTGATTTTAAAAAGAGTTCTCCGAAACCGACTAAAAAACCTTCTTTTTTTAACATTTTTTGAAACATTTCCAATATGGCGAAATAACCTTTTTGATTTTTTCAATAATTTTTTCTGTTTCTAACAATGGTTCTGGCATTTTTTTCTCTTTTATTTTAATTTTTAAGATCGGCAATCTTAAAAGTCCAAAAATAAGGTTTGTCCAGCAATAAGGCAATACATTTAAATTATAACCCGAAGCCAAAAAATCAATTTCTTTTCCTTGACAAATATTCGAGATCTCTCTGACCCAATTTCCCAAGTGGAAAAAACCCTCTATATTCATTCCCAAATCAGTTAAAAGATCCATCAAGTGGGGGTCAGAACCGCCGTTTCGAAGAACGATTTCTGGTTTGAATTCTTCAACGACAGGAAAAATAATTTTTTCAAAAACCATTTTGTAACACTCGTTTCCCGCCTTGCAGGGCAAAGGAATGTTTATTTTAAGACCCCGGCCCTTTCCTTCCCCAATTTCATTTAGGAAACCAGAACCAGGATAAATAGTCGTTGGATCTTGATGGATATCGACAAAAAGAACCCGGGGGTCTGATTTAAAATAATCATAAGTACCGTTTCCAAAATGAGCGTCTGTGTCTAAAATTAAAATTTTTTTTAAAGAAAATTTTTTCAATAAATAGAGGCCAGCAAAAGCAACATCATTATAGACACAAAAACCCTCTCCAAAGGAAGCATGAGCATGATGCAGGCCCCCACCAAGAGAAATTACTTTTTTGGCGCCTTCTTTTAAAATTAAATCTACCGCTCTTTTTGCCTGACCGACAATGATTTTGGATGCTTCTTCTATTTTTCCTGCGTTTTTCGAAGGAAAATTATCTCGAGAATGATAACGAAAAAAAAGGGGGTTTTCTCTTTCCAAAAATGGTGGTTGAAAAAACTTTTCATTAAATTCAATATAATCCGGGGTGCAAAGCAATAAAAGATCTTCTTTTGTCGCTTTAGGGCTTTCTAAAAATTCAATTTTTTCTTTTTTTTGTCTTTTTTTAAAAAAATCAAGAAATATCTTAAAGCGGTCCCCTCGAAAAACATGATTCTCTCCAAAATCATATTCTTTGAGATCTGGTCTCCAGAGAATAAAATTTTTCATCGATTAAAAATTTAAAAATTCTTTTATTGTCTTGCTAAATAAAAAAGAAACATTCCCCTTGTTATCAAAAAAGCCAATGCCCAAAAAATAACCATCAGTAGTAAAAGCCAAAAAAGAAAGAGAATTTTGAGGAACTGGATTGATTTTAATTTTTGTTTCGTTTATCAAAGAAACAACGCTTTCTAAAAACAAAAATTCATTTTTCTCTTCGAGGGAAAAAATAAAAAGACGATCACCCCAAAATGGTTTTTCAGAATAAAAAGAAGGCGTTTTTAGGTTTTTTTCCTCGATTTTTAGCAAGGCAATTTTTTTTTCGTAATCAATTTTTACAATTTTTGGTTCATAAATTTTTTCGTTAAAATAAACAAAAATCTTGTTTTCGGGTTTGATAAAATTTGCTGGCGTTAAAATAAAACCATCTGAAGAAATGATTAAACCCAAAGAATAAAAACTTTTTTGGGTTGTTTTTTGAATGTTGACAGTTACTAAAGAAGATTGGATATCTTTTAAAATTTGTCTTTTTTGTTCTTCTAAAATATTTTTTATTTTTTTTTCTTCAATTTTTCTTGATTGAAATAAAATCAGGGGTTCTTGATAAAAGTAGTTTATTTTAAAAATTTTTTGTAAAAAATAGGGCCACAAAACTTGGGTGCCGAGAACGCCTCCGACGATCCCCCAAAAAAAAGAAAATAAAAAAAATTTCCAGTTCACATTTTTAAAACATTACTTTCCATTATTCTTTCGTTTTTTTGTTTTAAAAACACAATCTTTGAATTTTCTTCGTTGACCAAAATATTATCTTTTTCTTTTACTTCTCCCTTGATAATGGCCAAAGCCAGGGGATCTAAAATCAATTTTTGAATAACTCTTTTTAATGGTCTGGCCCCAAAATCGGGATCAAAGCCCTCTTTTAACAAAAGGTCTTTTGTTTTTTGGGCAAATTCAAGATAGATATTTTTTTCGCCTAATCTTTTTTTGATTTTTTCCAATTGTAAATCGATAATTTTTCTCAATTCGTCTTCTACCAAATAATCAAAAATGATAATCTCATCGATTCTATTTAAAAATTCTGGCCTAAATGTTTCTTTTAAGGCGCCGAGAATTTTTTCTCTTAATACTTCTCTTTTTTCATCCCTTTCTTTTTTTTCAAGCGAAAAGCCAACAGGCCTTTCTTTGTTTAGAATGTTGGAACCAATGTTTGAGGTCATAATAATTATCGTATTTTTAAAAGATACTGTTCGTCCTTTAGCGTCTGTTAATCTTCCGTCTTCTAAAATTTGGAGCAAAATATTAAAAACATCAGGATGGGCCTTTTCGATTTCATCGAACAAAACAATACTGTAGGGTCTTCTTTTTATTTTTTCTGTCAAATAACCACCTTCTTCATAACCGACATAACCCGGGGGAGAACCGATTAATTTTGAAACAGTGTGGCGTTCCATAAATTCTGACATATCCAGTCTCACCATTGCGTTTTCATCATTGAACAAAAACTCTGCCAAAGCTTTAGCGGTTTCTGTTTTTCCAACACCCGTCGGTCCCAAAAAGAGAAAAGAGCCAAGGGGTCGATTTTCTTCTGATAATCCAACACGACTGCGGCGCAGCGTGTTGGCAATGGCCCTAATCGCTTCCTCTTGGTTGACGATTCTTTTGTGCAATTCTTCTTCCATTCTTTCTAATTTTTTTGCTTCTGATTCTAACAATCGTGTTACGGGAATACCCGTCCACTTTGAAACAATTTCCGCTACATCTTCTTCTTGAACCTCTCCTTTTAATAATTTTCGCTTTTTTTGGATTTTTAAAAGCTCTTTTTCGTTTTCTTTAATTTCTTTTTCCAATTGAGGAATTTTCAAATATTTAATTTCTGCAACTTTTTGAAAATTGCCCTCGATCATCTCTTTTTCTTCCAAAAGTTTCAATTCTTCAATTTGTTTTTTTGTAAATTTAATTTTTTCGATTAAACCCCTTTCTTTTTTCCATTGTTCTTCTAATTTTAAAATTTTCTGTTGGGTCTTTTTCAACTCCTTTTCAATTTCTTTAATCTTTTTCTCGTTTTTTTTCTCGGTCGTCATTTCTTTTTCTAATTGAAGTCGGGCAATTTCTTTTCTCAAAAGATCCAGTTCTTGGGGTTCAGATTCAATCTCTAATCTTAAAGACGACATTGCTTCGTCCATTAAATCAACTGCTTTATCGGGCAAAAAGCGATCCGTGATATAACGAGCAGACAGGGTGGCGCAAGCAATTAAAGCCGAATCCTGAATTTTCACACCATGATGCAATTCATATTTTTCTTTAATACCCTTCAAGATTAAAATTGTATCTTCAACCGAGGGTTCAGAAACATACACGGGTTGAAACCTTCTTTCTAAAGCCGGATCTTTTTCAATATATTTTTGATAATCTTTTAAAGTACAAGCTCCGATTGCTCTTAATTCGCCCCGGGCTAAGGCCGGTTTTAGCAAATTTGAAGCATCCAAAGCGCCCTCAGCGGCTCCAGCTCCGATTAAAGTGTGGAGTTCATCAATAAACAAAAGATATCTGCCAGCAGATTTTTGAATCTCTTTTAAAAAAGCCTTTAGACGGTCCTCGAATTCGCCTCGGTATTTTGTGCCCGCGATCAATTGGGCCAAATCCAAAGAAATAATTTCTTTATTTTTCAAACTATCTGGCACTTGGCCCAAGACAATTTTTTGAGCCAAACCCTCAACGATCGCTGTTTTTCCAACGCCTGGTTCTCCAATCAACACAGGATTGTTTTTTGTCCTTCGTGATAAAATTTGCATTATTCGACGAATTTCTTTCTCCCTTCCAATGACCGGATCTAAAAGTCCCTTTTTTGCCATTAGAGTCAGGTTTTTTGTGTATTTTTCGATGATTTTAATTTTTGTTTCTGGGTTCGGATCAGTAATTTTTTCATTGCCCCGAATCTTTAACAACTCTTCTAAAAATTTTTCATAGGTTAAATTTTCTTGACCAACAACAGGGATTTTTCCGTTAGAAACAATAAAGTTCGCTTTTTGTAAAATCGATTTGGCCGCGCTTTCAACGCTTAAAAGCGCTAAAAAGAAGTGCTCAACCGAAATGTATTCGTCTCCCATTTTCTTTGCTTCTTCTCTCGATTTTTCTAAAACCGTTGTCATATCCGCTGTTAAAAACAATTGTCCCATTGGTCGTGAAGCAATAATTTGAGGGCTCGTTCTTAAATAAAATTCTGTTTTTCTTTTTAGGTCTTCAATATCAATTCCTAGTTTATTCAGGACCATTACGACAATCGTATCTTTTTGTTCAAGGAGTGAAAGCAATAAATGAGTTGTGTCTATCGATTGATGATTGAACTCTCTGGCAATATCTTGTGAGTTTAGAATTGCTTCTTGGGCTTTAAAAGTAAATTGATTTTCCATTTTTTTAAATATTTTTTCTTTCGGCCAAAGATAATTCTATTATTTTTTCATCATTGCCCTTTAAAACCTTTAAAGTAACCCTATCTCCTGGATTGTATTTTGAAATTGTTTTGATTAAAGGATTATCAACAGTAATTTTTTCGTTGTTAATTTCCAAAATAATATCTCCTTCTTTGAGGCCGGCCTTATCAGCAGGAGATCCCGGAATAACCGCAGGTTCCTTATCAGTCGAGATAATTAACGCACCATAATCAACACTTAAATTTTTTTCTTTTTTTACTTGTTCATTGATTAAAATGTATCGAACGCCCAAAAACGGATAAACAACTTTTCCAAATTGATGGTATTGAGAAATAACTTTTTTCGCCCGATTAATTGGAATGGCAAAACCAAGATTTTGGGCATTAACAACCATTGCGAAATTAACGCCAATGGCCTCTCCTTTTAAATTCAAAAGGGGGCCCCCAGAATTTCCTTGATTGATCGCTGCGTCTGTTTGAATGACATCATATTGGGTTGTTATTAAATTGCCCCCTTGGGCAACAATGTTTCTTCCCAAGCCCGAAATTACTCCGACAGAAATGGTATTTCTAAATTCAGCTAAGGCATTCCCAATGGCAATGACTGTTTGACCCGGTACAACCGTATCTGAATCTCCCAATTCAATAAAAGGAAAATCAGACCCCTCAATTCTTAAAAGAGCTAGGTCTGAAAGAGAATCTCTTATTAGAACCTTGGCAGAGAATTTTTTTCCGTCGTTTGTAATCACAGTATAATTTGCCTTTTCGTCTTCAACCACATGATTATTGGTAATAATTAACCCATCTGAAGAGACAAAAAATCCTGTGCCGCCCCCGACCTCTTTTTCCTCCGTTCCCTTTTGGCGAAATTTTGGGATTAAAAAAGGAGATTCCTCGCCAAAAAATTCTCCGAATGGATTTTCATAATATTCTTCATAAACAGGAACTTTTTTTGTAATCATAATCGAAACAACAGCGTCTTTTGTTTTTTTAATAACCTCAATTACTGCTCTTTCATGAGGATCTTCTGAAGAATAAAGAGATGGGCTTGGAGATACAGAAACAACAGGACTCGAGCTGGGTAAAAGAGATTCCCTTTTGAATTTTTTAAAATAATTTCCCAAAAAAGAAGAGACGCCCAAATAAATGCCAATTAAAAAAGATAAAACCAAAATATACAAAGCCAGTTGGTCTTTAATGCCCTTTTTTCTTTTTTGGGTTTCCGGTTGATTGCCCTGATTTGGATTGATATTTTGCTCAATCATATTTTGATTTTTTTCTTCGATCATATTTTTTTAATGAATTATTTTTACGATAATTTGATACCAATCAGGATAATTATAAATTCCTTGGAGAATGCCGCCAATAATAAAACCGTTCATTGTTTCTGAATAGGAATTTTTTCTAAAAAATTGAAAGAGAAACAATAAAGTCAGCAAAAACCAATGGTGCAAATGAAAGCGATAATTTTTGATCGTAAAAATTAAAGATGGCACAATCCCCTCCTCTCCGACGCTTTGTCCTGCTAATAAAAAACAAATAAGATATCCTAAAAATATTCCATAAATGAATTTTAAGAAAACTTCTTTTTTAATCTTCATTTTTTAATTTTGCTTTATATTAATATTATAACTTTTTGTTTTTCTTTTGTAAAGATAAAATTTTCATTGTTTATCTTTAAGAAAAATAATTAAGGAAAAATTTTTTTTGGAACTTTTTTAAAAAAGGAAATTTTTCGATAAAAATTAAAAAAAATCCGCCCATAATATAAGAAAAATACATTTTAAAAAAACCTATTTTTTTCCTTTTTCGCAGGGAAGTAATAATCGAAATGTTTAAAATTCCAAACTTACCAAATTTCTTTGCTTTTCTCACAAAATAATGATCCTCCCCCATTAAAATATCTTCGTCAAACCCGCCAACTTTTTTAAAAACCTCTTTTTTTACTAAAATGGCATTGCTTGCGTGGGGCAAAAAACATTGGGTAAAAAAAGCCAAAATATAGAAAAAAGAATAACACAACAAATCAAAAAATCCTTCTTTTGGAAAAACAAAAAAACCAGCAACAGATAATTTTCTTTTTTCAAATTCTTTCAATGATTTTTCTAAAAAATCGTTTTCGATATAGATATTGTCAGCGTCTAAAAATAAAAGAATTTCTCCTTTAGAAAAAGCAGCCCCCCTGTTCCTTCCAATGGCAGGCAATCCGCCCTTAACGATTTTGCAATTAAATTTTCGGGCAATTTTTCTCGTATTGTCTTTTGAGAGATTATCAGCAACAACAACTTCAAAATCTTGAAAGGTTTGTTTTTTTAATTTTTTTAGCAATAAAGGCAAATGCCTTTCCTCATTTTTGGTAGGAATAATAACAGAAAGTTTAGGTGTCTTTTTTCTCATTTTTAAATTATACTACATTTTTTTTCTTTTAAAAACATTAAAAAATGATAAAATTAAAAGATGAAAGTTTTAATCGTTATCACTCAAGGAAAATTGGGCGGAGCGAGTAATTCAGTTTTTTTATTAGCAAAAGGTTTAAAAAAGAAAGGAATCGAGGTCAAAGTGGGCTTTGGCCAAGGTGATTATTTAAAGGAAAAATTAAAAAAAGAAAAAATTCCTTTTTTAAATTTTAAATGGTTAAAAAGAACGCACAATCCCCTATCTAATTTATTTTTTGTTTTTGAAATCAAAAAATTTTTAGAAAAAGAGAAATTCGATGTTTGCCATTTTAACTCGACTAACGCTCTTTTTGGCACTTTGGGAGCTAAAATTTCAAAATCAAAACCAAAAACAATTTTTACTTTTAGGGGCTTATCTATTTTAGACCCCAATTATAAAAAGGATTGGTGGTTAAAAATTATTTATTGGTTAGTATTTAAATTTTTACTTTATTTTATCGACATCCCTGTTTTTGTCTCAAAACAAAATTTAAAAGACGCTCAAAAAATGAAATTAACAAACAAAGGAATTGTCATTTTTAACGGAATTTTAGAACCTCAATTTTTAGAGAAAGAAAAAGCAAGGGCATTTTTTGAAGAAAAATTGAATATTGATTTAAAAGACAAATTTCTTGTCGGTTCGATCGGCAGATTAGATTATTCAAAAAATTACGATTTTCTAATTAAAGTTTTTCCGGAAATCTTAAAAATCAAAGAAAATGCCGTAGGTTTGATTATTGGCAATGGTCCTGAAAGGAAAAAACTCAAAAATTTAATCGAAAAATTAAATTTAAAAGAAAAATTTTTTTTGTTTGACGAAAAACCAGAGGCCTCTCAATACTTAAAAGCTTTTGATTTATTCGTCTTACCTTCTCGTTATGAAGGATTATCTCTCGGTTTAATTGAAACTCTTTTTGCTAAAATACCAGCTATTGCTTCGGATGTCGGGGGCAATAAAGAAATTGTTGGCAGTGATTTTGTTTTTTCTTTTAACAACAAAGAATCTTTTTTAAAAATTTTTCAAAAAGTGAAAAACAGTAAATTTGATTTTCAAAAAAGAAAACTTTTTTCATTTGAAAGGTGTTTGAAAGAATATTTAAAACTATACCTCCGGTAGTTTTTTAAATTTTTTTAAGATTTCTTTTAAACCCAAGGGAAAGATTGAAAATAACAAAAAGAAAGCAGGCATTCGGTAACGCAAATTGGCTCCCAAATTATCTGATAAAAGAGAAATTAAAAAACAAAACCCCAGGGCTAAAAAAAAGATAAAAAGCGTCTCTTTTTTCTTTAAATTTTTAAAAAGACCGAAAAGAATAACAGCAAAACAAAACCACCAAGGTATTGCTTCAAAAAGCACGGGCAAATATCTTATTTTCAATTGCCAAGGAAAAGGACCAATAAGAACAGTTAAAAAATTGTAAAGATAAGTTAAAAAATTTTGAAAATTATCTTTTGAAAAGAAAAAATAAAACCAAGAAAGAAAAAAAGAATGATTATTTTTTGAAAGCTGGTTTTTATTTTCAAAAGATAAATTTAAAGAAGAATTTCCTATTGAATAACCAACTTGACGCAAATAAACTATTTTTTCGGGATTATGAGGTTTTATAAATCTTATTCCGCAAAATCCTCCTTTGGAAAGAAAGGGTAAAAAAAAGAATAAAAAAAAGAAAAATAAAAAATAAAAAAATTTTTGAGAAAAAGAACGATTCGTAAAAAAAGGAAAAAAAATAAAAAAGAAATTTAATAATAAAGCATAAGGCCATCTTAGTTGATATAAGAAAAGAAAAAAAAGAATGAAAAAGAAAGTATTTAAAAAGGAAAACTTTTTAATAATTGAAAGAGCCATTAAAAGAATGAAGAGAATCAGAGGAATGAGTAAAGTATCTTTTAATAAAACATTACCAAAATAATTGTATGAAAGATATAAACTTGAAAATAGAAAGCTTGAAAAAATGGCAATTTTTTCTTCAGCGCCCATTTCTTTCATTAATCGGTACAAAAAAAGAACAGAAAGTCCAGCCAAAATAACGGTGATAAAAACCCCTGTAATTTTCGAAGGAAAAATAATTGTATAAAAAAAAGCCAAAAAATAAGGATACCAATTAGATATATAAATATCGTTCCAAGAGAATACTCCGTTTTTCCATCTTTTGCTCAATTCTAGGGCAGCTGTGTGATAAAAATTAGCATCTGGAATTTGGTAGGGATAAAAATTAAAAAAATTAAGGAAAAAAGAAACGAAGAAATGAAAAGCAAAAGTTAAAAAAAATAAAACCCAAATTTCCTTTTGTAAAAATTTTTTAATTTTTAAAGAATTTCCTTCCATTTTTTAATGATATTTTCAACATCAAAATCTTTTGCCCCCTTTTTTCCCATTTGACTGTATTTATCTAAAATATTTTTATTTTTTAAAATTTTTAATATTGTTTCAACCCATATTTTTTCTTCATTGGTTAAAGGATCGTTTATTTTCTTTAATTTTCCGTCAAAAACTGGCATTAAAATTCCATGTTTTGCAAACTCTGGCTCTTTTGTTTGAAATTTAAAATTAGTATCTGGTGCTAAGATTTCTCGTGGTCCTACTCTACAGTCAGAAGAAATTACTAATGTTCCACAAGCTAGGGCTTCAATTAGAACGTTTCCCAAACCCTCCCATAAAGAAGTGAAAATAAACGCTTTCGATTTTGAAATAAATTTAAAAGGATTATTTTGAAAACCCAAAAAAAATACATCAAATTTTTCTGAGATAATATCTCTATCCCAGACAAAAGTTTTAAATCCTAAATTTTCTGAAAAATGAATGAGATAATTTTTTAAATTTCCATCTCCAAGAATTAAAAGTTTTAAATTTGAAAATTCTTTTTTAATTTCTTTGAAAATTCTTAACAAATACCATTGTCCTTTTTGTTCTGTTAATCTACCAACATTAATTATAAAATCTTTGTTAATAAAGATTTCGTCAATTCTTTCTTTTGATTTTTCTTCAATTTCTTTAATTGGAATTGGATTATAAATTACTTTTATTTTTTCTCGAGGAATTCCTAATTTTTCAAGATTCGCTGCTACACTTTTTGAGATAGCAACTATTTTATCTGCTTTTTTATACAAAATTCTAATGAATAATTGATTAAATTTTTTTAATCCTTTAAAACTACTAATTGGGTCGTTACGAACAGAAATAATTGCTTTATGACCTATTATGAATTTTAAAAAACAATTGACAAAATTGGCTCTCCATAAAAAAGATAGCACTACGTCTTCTTTTCTAACTTTCTTTGATAAGTTAAAAGCATAAAAAGGAATAAAAAAGGTTTTTACTAACGGATGAGTTTTTCCAGTATGATTTGAAACAAATTCTATTAAAGAATTTTCAATTTGATATTTTATTTCTTTTTCGAGTAAAAAAATTTTAGAGGGTTTTATAAAATCTTTGATTCTAGTTAAAACATTTTCCGCCCCACCTCCTCCAAGTGAATTAATAAGAAAATAAATTTTTTTCATTTTTTATTCGAATAAATTGCTTGGATAAACAAATTTGGCTTTTAATTCTTTTGCCATTTTAATTAAAAACATTAAATTGTCTTTTATTTTCTGGTTAAAAGCATATAAGTGAAGAGTAACAATAAAATTTCCATTCACTTCATGACAAAATTTTAATCTTCTAATAAGATCTTCCAAATTGTCTTCGTTTAATCTGTTGGAATATGCTTCTTTGTGTTTTCCGAAATCTATAACAAATGGATAAGCTGGTGTTTTTTGTTTATTAGGAAATTTTAAACGATGTAGCGCCATTTTCCAAATTGCTTTAAAATACTGAGGTCGAAATAAAAAATTTTTTGAACCAATTCCGCGAATAATGTTCATTCCTGCAGTTTCTACCGCTAATATTCCTTGATTTGAAATTCTATCGTGCGGAGGAACAAAAATTTTTATTTCTCTTTCGAAGGTTTTTTCTAATTCTTTTTTTCCTCTTTCTGTTCTTTCAAAAAGATCTACTTCGCTTTCGTATTCAAACTTCCAATTAAAAATTTCATGCGTACACCCATGCATCATTATTTCTATCAAAGGATTCTTTTTAAGAAAAACTACTAATTCTCTATTTTTACTTATTGGATATTCTTTATTATCGTCTATCAGAGGAAGGCCCAAAATATCACTTCGTGTTTTTATAAATGGAATTACAGAAAAACCAACCGGGATACCCAAATCAAAAACATCTTTATACCACATTTCAATATCCGATGGTTTATTAAAATAATTTAGATCATCATCTCTTATAATAAACTTCATTCTTTTGTTTTAATAATTTTCCAACCTTTTTTTTGAGCAATTTCTTCTAGTCTTAAATCAGGATCAACAACTGTTGCCTTTTTCACCAAAGAAAGAAAATGAATATCAGATAGACTATCGCCAAAAGCCAGACTTTCTTTCCAATCAATTTCTTCAAAAGAAGACAATGCTTCTTTTAATTTTAAAACCTTATTTTCACCAACACAGTCTAAACCCAAAATATTTCCTGTAAAAATATTTTTTTCATTTTTTTCTAAAACTGTACAAATAAGATTCACGCCTAAAAAATTAGAAAATTCTTTTAAATAAATATCTAATCCGCCGCTAATTAAAAAAATCTTATAACCTAATTTTTTAAGTTCAATTAGTTTTTGAAAAATTTCTTTTTTTAATTCTTTTTGCAAACGAAAAAAGTTATAGTTTTTTGCAATTTTTAAAATGTCTTCTTCTTTATAACCCCTAAACAATTTCACAAGATATTTTTTGTAATTTTTTGAACTCAACAAACGTAGTTTTTTAAAAATTCTTAAAAAATAATAAAAAATTTTTTTTCTTAACCAATATTTTGGCCTTAATGAAAGAAAATAATCAATAAAATCGTTAATGGTTGTTATTTTAACTAAAGTGTGGCAAACATCAAAAAGCGCAATTTTTTCTTTCATTTATTTTTTTGAGTTTTTGAATAAATCTCTTCATTGAATCTGACGACCAAATAGTGATCCTGATATAATTTTTTAAAAACGGCAAATAGCTTAAATTGCGAACGAATATTTTTTGTTTTTCTAATTTTTTATAAAAATCAGAGGGGTTATTAGTTTTAATTAATATAAAATTAGCTGGTGTTTCAATAACGGAAAAGCCCATTTCTCTTAAATTTTTTACTGTCATTGCTTTTGCCCTTTTAATTTCTTCAACATATTTTTCCATGTATTTTTTATTTCGTAAAATATGAAGAGCAGCTATTTGAGCAGTGGCAGAAATATTTTTTCCATTTCTGATTTTATTAATGTAAGAAATATTTTCTGGTGCGCTCACTAAATAACCCAAACGAAAAGAAGCCAAGCCAAATGCCTTTGAAAAACTTCGAGAAACAATTAAATTATCGTATTTTTTTACTAAAGAAACAACGGTTTTCTGAGCAAATTCAGCATATGCTTCATCTACTAAAAGAACTGTTTTGGGAAAAGATTTTAATATCTTTTCAATTTCCTCTTTTGAATAAAGGGCGCCCGTGGGATTATTCGGATTGCACAAATAAAGCAATTTTGTTTTATGAGAAAGATTTTTTAATAAATTTTTAATATCAGCTGAAAAAATATCTTTTCCAAAAATGTAATTTATTTTTGCGCCAATTGCTTCAACATAAACCCTAAAATTATCGTAGGTTGGCGATGAAATCGCCACCTCATCTTTTTGTTTAAGAAAAGTTCTGACAACATAATCCAAAGCAGAGTCAGAACCCTCAAAATATTGAATACAAGAAGGAGAGATTTTTAAGTATTTGGCTATTTCTTTTATTAATGTTCTATTATAAACATCAGGGTACCAAAATGTGGGTCCTTTTTTAATAAACTCAATCAATTTTTTCTTTACTTTTTCTGGCAAAAAAAGATTCGATTCATTCCAGTCTAGCTTTAAAACATCTTTTTTATTTTTTATTTCCCAAGCTTTATGAGAAGAAAGAGGGTACTCTTTCAATCTTTCAATGAAAATATTTGGTTTCATAATTTTTCGATTATTTTTTGAGGATCGATTTGTGAACGAACTTCCCTAAATTTTTCTCCTGCATCTAGCTCTAAATGTTTTACAATTTCCCATTTAATTTTTATATCTTTTCCTAACGATTCCTGGACCTTTGATTTTAATTGTTTTAAATCTTCTTCCAATTTTTTTTCTTCTCCCTCTGTCGGCGATAAATATACCTCAATCTTATCGAAGTCTCTTTGAATGACTTTAAATTGAAAAATCGAACCCACATCCCTAAAATAGATATGCCAATTGTGAGAGAATAAAATTTTTCCTCCGGGTAAAACAAAAATATCATTAATTCTTCCATGAACTTCTTTAAAACAAGGAAAAGGACCCGATTCTTGATCACTCCACTCAGCAACATCGCCAACCTCATATCGAATGAGGGGCATATAATGATTAACATAATCAGTAATTAAAATTCGACCCGCTTTTTCTTTTTCATTCCACTGATTCTGAGAATTAACAACTTCTGTAAAATAAGAATCTTGTAAAACAGTTAATTCTTTTTTTCCATGCAGAGAGATAGCTACGGGCGAAGCCTCAGATCCTCCATAAAGATTATGAATAGGACAATGAAAAACTTCTTCCATCTCTTGCCACCAACTTTGAGGTAGATACTCAGCGCAAGCAATAATTCTTTCTGGAAAAAGAGGTATTCGATATTTTTTTACTAATTGAGTTAAAACCCATAAGGTACTTACATAACCTCTAATAATTTGTGGTTTAAAAGAAACGAGTTTGTTTAAAATGTTTAATATTTTCTCTTTTGTCAAAGCGCTTTTTTGAACGTCCATAACATCAACAACCGGAATATAATAAAATAAACCTAATTTCGAGCGTAAACGCTGACGAAAAGACAATTCTTTCTTTCTCCATAAAAGAACAAATCTTTTTTCAGGAAAAGAACCCATCATCCAAAAAGCCCGGATGGTATTAATAAAACGATGCTTTCGACAAGGAAAATCAAGAAATAAAGTTAAAGGATTTCCTGAAGAACCAGTTGTTGATGTTTTTAAACCCAAAAAAGGAAACTTTTTTTGTGTAAAAATTTTATTTTCATTAATGGCAAGACGTAAATCTTTTTTTGTAAGGATAGGAAATTTCTGAATATCAGAGAGAGTCTTAAAACCTTTAGGTTCGACACCTGCCTTTTTGTAAATTTCTTGATAAAATGGAGAATTTTCAAAAGCAAAAGAAATAATTGATTTTAATCTTAAAAACTCCAACTCTTCCATTTGTTTTTTAGACCAGGAAAGTCTTTCAAACGCATCGCGAAAATCTTTATCAATAAGAAAAAAAAGGCCGAATGGCACCCAACTAAAAAAATCTTTTAAAAAGGAATTTTTTTCATTGTTGGCCGACAATTCTTTCATAAATTTTTAATATTTCGCTTCCAAAAGATTCTTTTTTTTCGATTATTTTTCGACTTTCCTGCCCCATTTCTTCTCTTAATTTTTGATTATAACATAAAAATTCAATTTTTTCTTTTAAGGCCTCAGCATCGCGAATTGGCACAATAAAACCATTTCTATTATTCTCAACTAAACCCTTTGCATTTTCTGTTGTAATAATTGGCAGACCGCAGGCCATTGCTTCTCTTAAAACCCTCGGATTCCCTTCTGTTAAAGAGGGAAAAACAAAAAGCGAAGAATTTTGATAAAAAGAAATAATGTTTTTGGTAAAGTTTATCCATTTTATTCTTTCATCTTTAAAAATCATTGATTCTAATCTTTTCCTATACCGAGGAGGTACAAAACCCCATCCCCCAACTAAAAATAATTGAGCATTTTTTATTTTTATTTTTTTCCAGGCATCTAACAGATAATGTAATCCCTTTAAAATAGTTGTTTGGGCAACATAAAGAACGCGAAAATTTTTGGGCCTTTCTTTTGACGGAAAAAATTTCAAAGAATCAACGTCCGGTACAGCAACAAAAATTTTTTCCGGATTTGATCCGTATTTTGAATAAGTATCTTTGACAAAAGAAGACCAAGCAATTAAATAATCATACTCGTTTTTATAAAAGCCCTTTTTTAATAAACGATAGTAAATAGCGTATTTTTCAAAATCTTTTTTTAAATTTAATCTTTCAAATTCTTCTTTTTCTAAATTGGCATTATATTCTCCATGAGCGGTGACCGTTAAACCAATTGTTAAATGACCTTTTTCTTTTGCTGTTTTAACCGATTTTAAAAAATAATAGTTTGGATGAAAAAAAATAATTTTGCGTTCTTTCAATTTTTTAATTTTAAAAGCAGTGGAAAAATCAAAAATTTTTTCTTCAAGGGTTCTTGAAAAAAATTGATTATTCAAAAGAAGGCCCGATAACGAAATAAAATAATGTAAAATTTCAGGTACCATAGAAAAAGTGGAGGAAAAATCAAAATTTTTATTAATACGACAAAAAATGTCAGAGATTAATCCTTTTTCTTTTAAAAAAGAAATTAAAGGTAAAATGTCGGCGGTTTTAAAGTTTCTTCTTTTGCCCAAATCAGCAAAAGAAACAATAACGATTTTTTTATTATTATTTTGTAACATTAATTTAATAAAATTTATTTTTATTCTCTTTTTGAAAAGGTTTCAGGATCTTTAATCCCCTGTTCTTTCATCAATTGATTGTTAATTTTTTCTGCGACTTTATGCAGTTTTAGATCAACGCCTATTTTTTCACCAAACTCAATTAGAGCACGAATGTCTTTGGGTAAACATTTTCCTCCATAACCACGGTATCCCTTATGAAAAATATGTAAATGACTATCTGTTAAAATAAATTTGCTTTTCGCTGCGCATTCCATAACGACATCATAATTAATACCTGCCCCTTTACACAAATCATACATTTGATTGGCAAAAATCACCTTGATGGCATTAAAGGTATTATTAAAGTATTTCACTATTTCTGCTTCGCTCGCTCGAATTATTTTTTCGAAAGGCGCCCGAGGTAAAATTTTTAAAATCTCTGGCGCTACTTTTAAACTTTCTTTTTTCTGAGTAAAACCAATGATTTGACGATCTGGATGTTGCATATCTTCATCTGCTGTCGCCTCGCTCAAAAATTCAGGATTAAATAAAAAAGTGTGTTGGGGAAATTCTTTTTGAAGTTTTTCAGTGGTGCCGGGAATAACAGTTGATTTAATGACAATGATCTTTTTTCCTTTAATATTAGAAATTGCTTCTTTAACATAAGAAAGGTCAAATCCTTTTTTCTTGTCAAAAGGAGTGGGAACACAGATAAAAATAATATCTGCCAAATTAACTTCATCTGGACTTCCCAATTTTTTGTTCTTGTCATACAGAAAAGGTTTAATTCCTTTTTTTTCAAAGTATCTTTTTAAGGCACCACCAACCATACCAACGCCAACAATTCCGATTTTTTTTGTTTTAAGTGAATTTTTTTTCATTTAATTTTTTTGATTAACAACTTGAGAATACCACTTTTTTGTTCTCTCAACTCCTTCTTTAAAACCCACTCTTGGTTTCCAGCCCAAAATTTTTTTTGCTAAACTAATATCTGCTCTTGTGTGTAAGGGATCGCCTTTTCTTGGCGGTAAATAAATTTTTTCACCCCCAATTAAATCTGCCAAATAATTCACAGACCAACTTTCTGGGCTCCCCACATTAATCACCTCTCCGCCTTTTATCTTTTTGCTTTTCATCGCTAAAATATTGGCTTCAATGACATCATCAATATAACAAAAAGCCCTTGTTTGGTTTCCATCGCCAAAAATCGTTAATGGCTTTTCTTGAACTTTTAACCTTAAAAATTTTCCCAAAACCAAACTATAATCAGATTGAAAATCAATTCTCGGGCCATAAACATTAAAATATCTTAAAGAAACAATGGGCACATTATAGAGTTGAGTAAAAAGCTTAGCAAATTCTTCTCCCACCCATTTTTGCAAACCATAAGGAGAAATGGGATTTGGTTTCATTGATTCTTTTAAGGGTAAAGTTTTTTGAGGACCATAAACAGAGGAAGAAGAGGCAAAAATAATCCTTTTGGCTTTATTCTCAATGGCTGTTTTTAAAACATTAATCGTTCCCAAAATATTTACCCTTGAGGTATTAACAGGATCCAAAATTGAAAGGGGCACTCTCGCTAAAGCAGCTAAATGAAAAACGATTTCGGGTTTTTCTTTTTCGAAAATTTCTCTAATTTTTGGAGAACAAATATCAACTTTATAAAATTTCGCCTTTTTATTTAAATTTTCCTTTTTTCCAGTTGACAAATTATCAACAACAATAACCTTATGTTTTTCTTTGATTAATCTGTCAACAAGATGACTGCCGATAAATCCCGCTCCGCCCGTTACCAAAGCTTTCATATTTTTAATTTTTTATTTTAACACAAAATAAAGAAAATTAAAGATTAAAAAATATCCTTTTTAAAAAGCTTAAAGCAAAAACAATAAATCGAAAAAATTAACAGATAAAATAAAGCGCCAAAAATAATAATCCAGAAAACATGGAATTTTAAAATAAAATTTTGCGAAATGAAAAAAATCATCAAAAAAGATGAAATAACTACCCCCAAAAGAAAAGGTAAAAAATTTTCCTCGCTTAATTTAAAAGAAAAATATCTCTTTGTAAAATAATAAACCAAAAGAAAATATAAAAGATAACTTAAAAAAGAAGAAAAAGCAGCACCGTTTAATGAGTAATAAGGAATTAAAAAAATGTTTAAAAGAACGCTCAAAATAGTACTGACCAAAAAAATATAAAGAATTTTATCTTGTTTGTTGAAAACCAAAAGAATGCGAGAAAAAGGCAAAGAAATGACGCTAAAAAATATCGCTAAAAAAAGAAAACGCAAAGCCAAAATCGCTGGAAAAAAAGAAGGATCATAAACAAAATCAATGATTTGCGGAGCCAAAAAGATGCCACCCAACAAAACGGGAAAAACTACAAAAAAAATCATTTTTAAAAAAAGAAACCATATTTTTTTAAATTTTTCTTTTGATTCAGCAAAAAATTTATTCATTGCAGGAAAAAAACTGGCTGACAAAATCCCGCAGGGAAGCACACTAATAGAAACAATTCTTTTAACAGCATTATACCAACCGTTTTCTTTCATCATTTGAAAATATCCCAATAAAACAGAATCAAAATTATTTGAAAAAGAAGTTAATAGTCCCAAAACAAAAAGCGGCCAAGCAAAAGTTAAATATCTTTTCCAAAGATTAATATCAAATTTCAAAGAAAGAGGAAAAATTTTGTAATAAAAAAATAACGATACAAAAACAAAAGTTAAAAAAGCGCCAAAGACATAGCTGACGCCCAATCTAAAAACAGAAGGAAAAAAGAAAAGTGTCAAAATACAAAAAATAAAAATAAGAAAATTTTCTAAAATCTTGCTTAGGGCTTCGTATTCCATCTTTTGTCTGGCATTAAAAAAAGCGTAAAAAAGAAATAAAAAATTCTCAAAAATTAATAAAAATGAAAGAAGCCAAATTAAATTTCGGATTTTTTGATCGGGCGTGACAAAAAAAGAGAAAAAGAAGACAAAAATAAAAAATAAAAGATTGCTTAATATTTTAAAGGAAAAAAGCGATGAAACATCGCTTTCTCTTTCTTTGTTTTGAGAAAATTCACGAACAATAATGGAATACAATCCCATCTCGGCAATAAAACCAAAAAGGCCGGCAAGAGAAAGGGCAAAAGTAAATTTTCCGTATTCGGTAGCACCCAAAATTCGGGCAATAAAAACGAATAAAAAAAACTTCAAAATACCATTAATAAATTCAGCCAAACCCAACCAAAAGGTATTTTTTAAAATAATTTGTTTGATGCTTAGATTATCAAAAAAAATTTTTTTGAAACCAAAAATCTTTTCACTTTTCATTTCATTTTTAAAACTACTTTTCCAAGCCGAGTTCCCTTTTTAAAAAATAGATTAATTCTTGAGGAGAAAAATGGACTTTAATTAAGATACGATCAGCGCCAGCTCTTTTTACTTCTTTTA
>Ga0078972_1000365_pt1 | contig 187636 bp, 174 predicted proteins | sample YelNatPaOPGAMG01_FD_67568 | JGI IMG/M metagenome (GOLD analysis project Ga0078972, IMG submission 67568) | Hot spring thermophilic microbial communities from Obsidian Pool, Yellowstone National Park, USA - OP-RAMG-01 (SPADES assembly) (version 2) | ecosystem: Environmental > Aquatic > Thermal... | reverse complement strand
TGGAGATCACCAAAATGACCTGGTCTTTGGCCACGGAGGCGCCGGGTTCGAAGTTGATGGCAGTCACCGTGCCCGTGGCCGGGGCCGGGAGGGAGTTCTGCATCTTCATGGCCTCCAGCACGCACACCAGGTCCCCGGTATTCACCCGGTCCCCCACCTTCACGTTGTAGCTGATGATCATCCCCGGCATGGGGGCCCTCAAGGGCACCTCCCCCGGGGCCAAGGCCTCCCCCGGGGCCGCGGCCGGCCGGGGCGGTGGGGCCGCCGGAGCCGGCGCCGGCGATGGCGGCGGAGCCGCGGCAGGAGCAGGCGCCGGCGCCGCCACCCGAGGCGCCACCGGCGTCACCCCGGTGAGCACCGGCGCCCCGGAAGTGCACTCCACCTCCACCTGATAATACTGGCCGTCCACAAACACATTGAAGGTGCGCAGCCCCGGCCCCTTCTCCGGCGGCGCCTGCTCCAGCCGCGCCAGATACTCCTTCACCTGGCGAAAGAGCTTCTTCTCCTTGATGGTGAGGTACACCTCGTCCTCCAGCTTGACCTCCTCCAGACTCTTGGCCTTCACCTCCTCCGGCACCGGCTCCAGACCATACTTCCACCTGAGAAACCGCAGCCCCGTGGTGGGATACAGCGCATAAATCAGCACATCCCCGTCGTTTCGGGCCAAACCCCGCGTGGCCTCCACCGCCTTGTCCCACTCCGGCTCCAAAATCTCCCCGGGCCGCTTGTCAGTGGGCCTCTCCCCCCGCTCATAACCCTGCAGAATCAGCTTCTGCACCTTCTTGTCCATGGGGGCCGGCGTCTTGCCATACAGCCCAAAGGCCAAGGCCTTCACCTCCGCCGGCACCTGCTGGTAACGCCCAAACAGCACATTGAACACCGCCTGGATCCCCACTATCTGGCTGGTGGGGGTCACCAACGGCGGATAGCCCAGCTCCTTCCGGGTCTGGGGCAGCTCCGCCATCACCTCCCGGAGCCGCTCCAGGGCCCCCGCCTCCTTGAGCTGGTTCACCAAATTGGAATACATCCCCCCCGGAATCTGGTGCAACAGCACCCCCGTGTCGATGGGGGCCAGCTTGCTCGTGTCCAGCAGGTCCCGGTACTTCACGGCCACCCGCTCCAGGTCCTGGCCGATCTCAATGAGCTTCGCCAAGTCCATGTCGCTCTCCCGGGCCGTCCCCTCCACCGCCACCAAAATGGGCTCAATGGCCGGCTGCGCCGTCCTTAAGGCAAAGGGACTAAGACAGGTGTCCACAATGTCCACCCCCGCCTCAATGGCCTTGAGATACGCCATGGACCCCTGACCACTGGTGTAGTGGGTGTGAAACTCCACCGGAATCCTCAGGGTCTCCTTCAGGGCCCGGATGATCTCATAGGCGTCGTAAGGGGAACACATGCCCGCCATGTCCTTGAGACAAAAGGAGTCCGCCCCCATGTCCTGGGCCCGCCTGGCAAAGTCCACATAATACTCCAAATTGAAAATGGGCCCCCCCATGCGCCGCTGCGTCAGGGAATAGCACACCGCCGCCTGAAAGTGGGCCGGACACCCCGCCTTCTTGGCGTCCAGCAGGGCCTTCACCGACACCTCCCAGTTGCGCTGGTCATTCAGGGCGTCAAACACCCGGAAGATGTCCACCCCGTTCTCCGCGGCATAGCGCACAAAACGGTAAGTGACATCATCCGCATAGTTGCGGTAGCCCACCAGGTTCTGCCCCCTAAGCAGCATCATGGTGGGGGTCTTCTTGAGTAACCCCTTCACCAGCCGGATGCGGTCCCAAGGGTCGTCCCCCAAAAAGCGATGGGCCGTGTCAAAGGTGGCGCCCCCCCACACCTCCATGGCCCAGTAGCCCATCTGGTCCATGCGCTCCATAAAAGGCAGAATGTCCTCCGTGCGCATCCGGGTGGCCAACAAAGACTGATGCCCGTCCCGAAAGGTCGTGTCCGTAAAGCGTATGGGGTTCTTTCCGGCCATAGCAAAAGTGCTCCTTGTGGACTTATCTACATATAAACCTGGGCATCCGGCTGCGAGTCACAAATCAAAAATTACCCGTCCGAAGACAGGCAGATGGCCCAGCGGACCAAAGTCCTAAAATTAATTAATACCCCGGGAAGAGCCAGGGGTATATCACCCAAAGAATTATTTTTCTGTCAATAAATTGCTTACAGGGAGGGTTTCACACTTCAATGAGACGGTTCTGGATGGCGAAACGGGAAAGCTCGGCATTGTTCCTGAGATTTAACTTTTTAAGGAGCCGGTGGCGATAAGTGCCCACGGTGCGGATGCTGAGGTGATAAGCTTCGGCGATTTCCCGCACCGTTTTCCCCAGTGCCAGATGGCGCAGCACCTGGATCTCCCGGGTGGACAAGGTGTCCAAGAGTGAGGGGGTTTCATGGTTGCGGGATAAACGCCGGGCCAGAGCCTCGGCCGCGGCGTCCGTCAGGTAGCGACCTCCGGCATACAGGCGACGGATGGCTGTTACCAGAAGTTCCGGGGCCGAGCGTTTGGTGAGATAGCCCTTGGCTCCGGCTTTGATGGCCCGGATGATATACTGGTCTTCCTCGTGGACCGTGAGAATCAGGACCGGCAGGTGAGGCTGCTGCACCTTAAGCTGGCTGATGACCTCGAGGCCGTCCAGGCCCGGCATGGAAATGTCAATGACCGCCACATCCGGGTGGGTTTCTCCGGCCAGGCGCAGGGCTTCCTGGCCGTCGGCGGCTTCGGCCACCACCTCAATGTCCCCGCCCTCCTCCAGAATGCGCCGCAGACCGGCCCGCACGATGCTATGGTCGTCGGCCAGCAAGACTCGAATCATCAGCGTCCTCCCTGGGCTGCTCGAGGGGCAGTTCCACCCAGATCCGGGTGCCTTTGCCGGTCTGGGACTGGATGCGGAAGCGGCCACCCAGAAGACTGGCGCGCTCCTGCATGCCGGCCAGACCCAAGGATTCGGACTCCCCGATTTTCTGGGGATTAAAGCCCCGGCCGTTGTCCGTCACGGTGAGGGTAAGAGTTCCCGGGCCCCCCTTCAGGCTGACCTTCACCTGGGTGGCCCGGGCATGGCGCAGCACATTGGTCAGGGCCTCCTGGACGATGCGGTAGGCTGCGGTGGCCACCAACCCCCCCACCCGGGGTACCCGCTGGGCCTTAAAGGTGCAAGTGATGCCGGTACGTTTCTCAAAATCGGAGGTGAACCAATCCAGGGCGTCAATGAGACCCAGATCGTCCAGGACCCCGGGCCTAAGCCGGGTGGCCAGCCCCCGGACGTCATCAATGGCCTGGTCAATGAGGCGGCACATTTCCAGGGCCCGCTCCCGGGCCTTGAAGTTGTCGGGCGGCAGAGCCTCGCTCAGCCACACGGCGTCCATGCGTAATGCGGTGAGTACCTGACCCAGCTCATCGTGGAGTTCCCGGGCCAGGGCCTTACGCTCTTTTTCCTGGTTGCTCATGATGCTCCCGGATAGGAGACGCAGGCGGTCCTGGGCCTTCTTGAGCTCGGTGATGTCGGTGGCAATGCCGCAGACGCCGTTGGGCTGCCCGTTTTCGTCATAAAGGGGGAATTTCACGGTGAGATGGGTGTGCGGCCCATCGGGTAGGGAAAAGGACTCCTCCACCTGAAATGGCTGGCGGCTGGTAAGCACCTGGAGATCATGGGCCCGAAATTTCTGGGCCATTTCCCGGGGAAACAGCTCGAAGTCGCTTTTTCCCAGAATATCCCCGGAGCTCCGGCCGAGAAGCTCTTCAAAGCGGGTGTTCACCAGGGTGTAGCGCCCTTCCCGGTCCTTGATGTAGACCACTGCCGGAGTGTACTCCAGGATGCTGGAGATCTCCCGGGTGCGCTCCCGAACCTGCCGCTCCAGGTCCCGGGAATAGCGGCTCAGCTCCTCCTGGGCCTGTTTCAGGGCGGCCTCCGCCTTCTTGCGCTCGGATAGGTCCCGAGCCACACATACGCTGCCGATGGTGGTCCCGGAGTCGTCCTTGAGGAGACTGATGGAAATGTCCATGGGGACGATGGCCCCATCCCGTTTGCGCATAAGAATCTCATATTCCCGGATCACCCCGTTTTTCCGGAGGAGTTGCAGCATCCGCTCCAGTTCGGCGGGGTCAGCGTAAAGGTCGAAGGCGGTCTTGTCGGCCAGTTCCTCCAAGGTATAGCCATAGATTTCCGCAGCCCGGCGGTTCCACAGGATAAATTTCCCTCGCCGGTCCACAATGCCGATGGCGTCCACCGAGTTGTCAATGACATTTTCCAGGTATTCCTTGGTGCGTTTGAGTTCCACTTCCGCCCGCCGCCGCTCTTCGATTTCCTGGTGCAACTTACGGTTGGCCTGAAGCAGTTCGGCAGTGCGATAGGCGATCAGCTGTTCCAGGTCATCATAGGCTTCCTTGAGGTCTTTGGCGGCCATCTGGCGGGGAATTTTCCGCGTCATAAACCAGGACTCCTCCAGGTCACTCACCGGTGCCCCGTTTCTTGAGGTACACCATCAAAATGGCCAAAGCCGCAGGAGTGACGCCCGAAATGCGGCCCGCCTGACCCAGGGAGCGGGGGCGCACTTCTTTGAGTTTCTGGCGCACCTCGTTGCTGAGACCCGGCACCAAATCATAATCCAAGTCCTCGGGTAGGCGTTTTCCTTCCCATTGGGCCATTTTCTGGGCCAGTTCCGCTTGGCGTTTCAGGTAGCCTTCGTATTTGTGCTGGATCTCAATCTGCTCCAGCACAGCCAAGGGAACCCGAGGGGTTTCCCCGGCCAGACTGAGGCAGGTGAGCAAATCCAGTTCCGGTCGCTTCACCAGTTTCAGAAGGGGGGTGGGCTGCGTCAGGGGGGTAGTGCCCCGGGCCAGGAGTTCGGAATTAACCTTGGGGGTGGGGAACACTTTTTTTCCCTGAAGACGCGCCTCTTCTTCGGCCAGAAGCCGCTTCTTTTCCTGAAGGCGTTCCATGGCCTCCCGGTCCACCAAGCCCAGGTTATAGCCCCATTCCATGAGACGCAGATCGGCGTTATCCTCTCTTAGAAGCAGGCGGTATTCGGCCCGGGAGGTGAACATCCGGTAGGGTTCCCGGGTGCCCTTGGTCACCAGGTCATCCACCAAGACCGCCATATAGGCCTGGGAGCGGTCCGGCAGAAAGGGGGGCCGTCCCATGAGGGCCAGGGCGGCGTTGACCCCGGCCCACAGGCCCTGGGCCGCGGCCTCCTCGTAACCTGAGGTGCCGTTAATCTGCCCCGCCAGATATAGCCCCCGGATTTTTTTGGTCTCCAAGGTGGGCTTCAGTTCCAGGGGATCCACATAATCATATTCAATGGCATAGGCCGGGCGCATGACCTCGCACTCCTCCAGACCCGGCACGCTTCGGAAAATCCGGAGTTGCACTTCCAAAGGCAGGCAGTTGCCCAGGCCCTTGGCGTAGATTTCTTCAGTGTCCCGCCCCTCCCGCTCCAAGGTCACCGGATGGCTGGGTTTGGCGGCAAACCGCATGACCTTATCCTCCAGAGAGGGGCAATACCGGGCGCTCACCCCCTTGATAACCCCGCTGTACAAGGGGGACAGCTGAATGTGTTCCCTTACCAGCCGGTGGGTTTCGGCGGTGGTATGGCTGCTGTAACAGGGAAGCTGGTCGCCGGGAAGGGAGGTGGTGCGCCAGGAAAAAGGCTTGGGGTTGGGATCCCCCTCCTGCCGGGTGAGACGGCTGAAGTCAATGGAGGAAGCCCGTAACCGGGGCGGGGTGCCGGTCTTCATGCGCCCCAGGCGGAAGCCCAGCTCCCGGAGGTGCTGGGCCAGCCCCACAGCGGCGAACTCTCCGGCCCGGCCCGCCTGGATTTTCACCTCGCCGATGTGGATGAGACCGTTTAGAAAGGTGCCGGTGGTGATAAGGACCGCCCGGGCCCGGGTAGCCATGCCCAAGGCGTCCACCACCCCGGTGACCCGGCCGTCCTCCACCAAAAGGCGCTCCACCATGGCCTCACGGATGGTGAGGCCCCGGGTTTTCTCCAGGAGGGACTTCATTTTCAGGCGATAGGCCTGTTTGTCGCACTGCACCCAGGTGCCCCGAACCGCGGGTCCCTTGGAGAGGTTAAGTATGCGGAATTGCACCCCGGTCTGGTCGGCGAGATAGCCCATCACCCCCCCCAGGGCGTCAATCTCCTTTACCAGATGGCCTTTGGCCAGACCCCCCACCGCAGGGTTGCAGGCCATGGCCGCCATGGTGTCCAGATTCAGATTGAGCAGGAGGACTTTGAGTCCCAGGCGGCAGGCGGCCAAGGCGCCCTCACAGCCGGCGTGGCCGGCCCCCACCACAATCAGGTCATAAGATTCGGGATAAAAAGCCATGGAGGGCAATTCAGGGTTGAATTACACTGAATTATTGTTTAAGGTTTTTAGCCATGGGGCCCCTTGGCGAAGAGGCCCCGGTCTGGGGGCTTTCGGCCTTCACCTTCCGCCCCCCCCCGTCAATACCTACACTTTGCAAAAGATCTGATCCTGGAGGACCTTATGGTGCATCGGACCTTTCAGACCTTGGAACCCAAAGGGGAGATCGCGGTTGCCCAAAAGCCCGAAGGTATTCTTAAAATTATGGTTTATACGGGCAGCGTCACCCATTTTGAATTCACCCTGACTCGGGACAACGCCTTCAACCTGGCCATGGAAATTCTGCAGCACGTTTACCGTTTGGGAGAGGGCGGCTGAGTCCTCTCCCCACCGCCGGGACCGGTGAGACTCTTCACCGGTCCCATTCCACCTCCCGAACCAGGTCAATAAATTCGGGAGACTCTCCATATTCCTTCAAGGCCTCCTGGTACTCCAGCCAGGTCTGCCAGAGGCGCCGCCATTCCTTGTTGTGCCAGTAATAAGGGCTTTCCCCCCCTTCTCTTACAAGGCGGAGATACTCATCATATTCCTCCTGGCAGCTGTCACAGAAGCGAAAGCGCCCCTGGTACCGCTTATACATGGCGGTGGTGTCGAACTGCACACCGCACTTTTGGCAGCGGGCCAGACAGCGGGTGCACTGCAACACCTTGCGCACGGCTTCCGCTTTTTTGGCCCTCTCCACTTTGAGCTTTTTTTTCTGCTCCAGCTTCAGGCGGTCTTCAATATCAATGATTTTATCGGACATGTCTGCCCTCACTTGGGGGGACCGCCCCCGGCAAATCAGCAATTTTCCCATCAGATATCCATAAGATATCAGTCGGGGGAGATTGGGTCAATAGCCCTTGGGAGGCCGCATCTTACTCCCGGTCGCGGCTTTCGGCGGGAGGTTTAGGGTCCAGATTGAAGAGGCGTCGCACCAGGGCCAGCTCCTCCGGCCCCCGTTTTTTGTGGTGGTTCCGTTTGAGGAAGATTATGGGGTCATGCAGCAGCTTATGGGCGATGGACTGGGTGAGGACCTCCAAGGCCTGGATCTGCTCGGGAGTGAGATGTCCCAGATGGGAGAGGGTTTTCTTCAGTTCCGCCTGACAGATGGCCTGGGCCTTTTCTTTGAGGGAGATGATGGTGGGATAGACGGCCAGGGTCTCCAGCCAGTCCATGAATTTCCGGGTTTCGGCCAAAACCAGACGCTCCGCCTGGGCGGCGGCCTCCTTGCGGCGTTCCCGGTTTTCCTCCACCACCACCTTAAGGTCATCAATGTTATACAGATAGACATTGTCCAGCTCATTGATCCCCGGATCCAGGTCCCGGGGCACGGCAATATCCACCAGAAACAGGGGGCGCTGGCGACGGCGCCGCATAATCTGCTTCACTTCCTCCCTTGTAAGAAGGTAAGTGCCTGAGCCGGTGGAGCTCAACAGAATGTCGGCGGTGAGGAGCTGCTGCGGCAATTCCTCCAGGGTGACGGCCTCCCCCCCGAAGCGCCGGGCCAGGCGCAAGCCCCGCTCGAAGGTGCGGTTGGCCACCACGATGCGGCCGGCCTGTTGTCCCCTGAGGTGTTCCAGGGCCAGTTCCGCCATTTCCCCCGCTCCGATCAGGAGTACGTTTTTGCCCTTCAGGTCCCCGAAAATTTTTTTGCCCAGAGACACGGCGGCATAACTCACGCTGACGGCGTGGTCCCCAATTCCGGTTTCGCTGCGCACCCGTTTGGCCACGGAAAAGGTCTTGTGGAGCAGACGGTTCAGGATAGGGCCGGTGGCCCTCACTTCTGTGGCCTGACGGTAGGCGGCCTTCACCTGTCCCAGGACCTGAGGCTCCCCCAGCACCAGGGCATCCAGGCTGGCGGCCACCCGAAAAAGGTGGCGCACCGCCTCCTGATCCTGGTGTATATAGAGGGACTGCTCCAGGGTGTTAAGGGGGACTTCCGGATGGCGTCCCAAAAAGGCAGTGAGCCGGTCCCTGGCTTCAGGAAGGGCCTCCGTGACGCAGAGCACCTCCACCCGGTTACAGGTGGAATAATAAAAGGCCTCCTGAATCTCGGGATAAGACAAGAGCAGGGGGTAGCACTTTTCCGGTCCTGCCAGCAGGGAACAGAGTTTCTCCCGCAAAGCCACCGGCGCGGTTTTATGGTTGACCCCCGCCAGGATAAGGTTCATGGCACTCCGCGGAAACTGGCGAAACTATGGTAGCCCCCGAACCAGAGGCCGGCGCCCACCAGGGTGATTATCAGCACTCCGAAGCCGCACAGCGCCAGAAAGGCGGCCCGGCGGCCGCGCCAGCCCACCGCCAGGCGCTCATGCAGCAGCACGGCGTAAATCAGCCAGGCCAAAAGGGTGGAAATCTCCTTGGGATCGTAGTTGAAAAAGCTCCCCAAGTGATACTGGGCGTACAAGGCGCCCACAATAATGCCCAGGGTGAGCAAGGGAAAACCCAGGGTCAGACACCAGTGGTTGAGGGTGTCCAGATGCTCCAGTGAGGGCAGCCTTCTAAAGAAGAACCCGAACCTTTTCCCTTTGATCTGGTGTTCCTGCACCAGGTAGAGAAGTCCGGCGAGGCCGGCAAGGCTCAGGGCCGCCACCCCCAAAAATGCCAGGCCCGCATGGAGGTGCACCCAAAAACTATTCAACAGCGGGGAAAGATGGCCCTGACCCCCGGGAAGGAGAAGGCTGCCGGAGACCATCACCGCCACCAGAGGGGCGGCCAAGGCTCCCAGCACCCGGACTGCCAGGAGCCGATCCACCGCCAGGAAAACCCCTGCCAGGACCCAGGACAGAAGAAGCAGTGCTTCCCCCAAGGTGGCCACCGGCAAGCGCCCGAGAGCCGGGACGCCCAAAATCAGGGCCCCCGTGTGGCTGACCAGAGCCACCCCCATAACCCTCACCCCCCAATGGTAGAGGACCTCCCGCTGACTGAGAAAATAAGCGATCCAGAGGGAGCTGGCGCCAAAGTATCCCATAAGGGCAAGGGTCAAAAAGGTTCGGACCATGACGGGTTCGGCTCGGTTATCAGCAAAAAGGGCGAGGGCAGGGTCGGGGGGACCACCGGCTCCTCAGAATCTCAGGCTTTCTCCTCCTGCCCGGCTTCCGCCAGGGCTTGGGCCAGTTCCTCGGAAGGGATGAGCCCTTCCAGTAGTTCCTTAAGGATGGCCAGGGCCCGGGGGCCGTCGTCCTGGGCCAGGGCTTCCTTCAGGGGGCTGCTCACCAACTGCTCAAACAGGGCGGCATTCCCTGGATGGCCCCGCCGCCGGGCCAAAATCCGGGTGCGCACCCCGTGCAACACCCTGAGATAGGGGGTGTATTCCGGACCGAAGTGCTTTTCCAGGTCCTCCCGGAGCTTACGGGCCAAAGCGGGAGAGGCCCCGCCGGTACTTATGGCGATGGTGAGGGGACCCCGGCGGACTTGGGCCGGCACTATGAAAGTGCAGAGTTCAGGCTGGTCCACGATATTGACGAAAAGGCCCCGGGCCTGGGCCGCGGCGCTCACCTGGGCGTTGGTCTCAGGGTCATTGGTGGCCCCGATCACCAAAAGCATACCGTCCAGGTGCTTTGGGGAAAAGTCCCCTGGGATATAATGAATTTGACCCTGGGCCGCCTGAGCCGCCAGGGTGGGGGTCAGATCCCGGCTTACCACCGTCACCCGGGCCCCCGCCTGCAGGAGGTCTTGGACCTTGCGCTCCCCCACCGTGCCCCCTCCCACCACCAGGCAAGGGCGATCCAGTAAAAGGGCGAAGAGGGGATAAGTCTTCATACCGGTCTCGGTAGCTTCCCGTTGTTCCCCAATTTATCAAGGTCTGCCTCCGGTTGCAAGACCGGCCTCATTAGCCCCCTTTGGCTTATTATCCCTTAAGCATTGACAGACTAAGGGTTTCCTGGTTATATGATCAAGGTTCCCCTGGCGAGTTTGGACCGGTGGTTATTGTGCCCAAAATGAAAAATTTCCCCTTCCTGTGTCTGGTTTTTCTGTTGGGGGTGGCCACGCCCAGCCTTGGAGGACAGGAATCCATGGACCTCAGCGCCCAAGACCAAAAGCTGTTGTTCAAGGTGGCCCGGGAAAGCATACAGGCTCACCTGAAAGGGGAAAAGGCCCGGTTGCCTTCGGAAGTGTCACCTCTTCTGCGGCAACCCCGGGGGGTGTTTGTCACCCTGAATCGCCAGGGTCGGCTCCGGGGCTGCATCGGCTATCTGGAGGCGGTAAAGCCCCTGATCGAGGCGGTGCAGGACATGGCGGTGTCTGCGGCCTTCAATGACCCCCGTTTCCCCCCCCTTAGGGAGGAGGAACTGGCGGACCTGGAGGTGGAGATTTCCATCCTGAGTCCCATGCGCCGCCTGGAGAATATCGAGGAAATCGAGGTGGGGCGCCACGGCCTTTACCTGGAGCAGGGCTTCCGCCGCGGTCTCTTGCTGCCCCAGGTGGCCACCGAGTATGGCTGGGATCGCCTCACCTTTCTGAAACAGACCTGCCTCAAGGCGGGACTTCCTGAAAACGCCTGGCGAGACCCGACCACCCGCATTTACGTCTTTACTGCAGATATTTTGCATGAGCCGCCGGCCAGCGCCGGGGGCAAAAACTAGGAGAGTCTTTCTCATGAGTCCGGAAAAACTGCCTGTGCCTTTGCCTTCGGCTCCCGAGCCCCCCCGGCCCCTAAAGCTTCTCAAGGAACATCGCCTGTTGCTGGTGGTGTTGGTGATTATCCTGTTTTTAGGTCTGCTTTTCGGCCTGGGGCTTTTCCAGGGGAAGGAAGGGCCGGGCGAGACCCCCCAGGAGATGACCAAGACCCCGGTTCCGGCCCCGGAGGCGGAGACAACCCCCGCCCCGCCGAGCAGCGTTCAGGAGGTTCACCCGGCCCCGGCATCACCGACCCCGGCCAAGGAAGCGCCTCCGGCAGCTCCCTTGCTGGCTCCGGCTCCCCCGCCCCTGCTGCCTCCCCCCAAGGAAAAGGTCCGAGGTGAGGCCTTCACCCGGGCCCTCATCAAGATCATGGACGATCAGGTGAACAAAACCCTTTTCGGCTGGCGCCCCAACACCATCATCTTCGGGAAGCTGGGACTCACGGACAATGTCAACAACCTGCAGCTGGGGGTCCTGGATGTGGCCCGGCGCACCGTTATCGTGCTAAACGAAAACATGACCCGTTTTGCCGTGACCGAGGCCTACAACCCTCAAGTCAATGAGGCCATGAACTTTCTCATGGTCAGCCCCGACAAATACTGGTTTCCCTCGGCCTCCGGCAAATACCGGGAGGCCATGGCGGATCTGGCCGTCTATATCGAGGACCTGCGCCGGGGACGCAGCCGCTTCTATAGCCGGGTGGACAATCTTATTGCCCTGCTGAACAACTACAAGGATCTGCTGGGCTCCAGCTTCCACAACCTGGTCAAGGACACCGAAGCCGACGGCAGCCCGGTTTCCTGGTTCAAGGTCGACGACTACTTTTACTTCTCCCAGGGGATCGCCCTGGGCATGGCCGAGATGCTGGAAGCAGTGAAGGAGGATTTTCACCCCGAGCTCCAGAAAAAGAACACCCACAAGCTCATGGAGGACGCCATCCACGCTCTGCATGCCGCCTCAAAACTCCGTCCCTGGCTGGTCACCAACGGCGGCAAAGACGGCATCCTGGCCAACCACCGGGCCAACATGTCCACCTATATCGGGGAGGCCGAACATCTGGTGGCCACCATGCAGACCGTTCTGGCCACCAATTAAGGAAGGCCGGCCCGGGATTCCCCAGAAATTCCAAAGACCGCTGCGGGGGCCCCTTAAAGGGGCCCCCGATTTTTTCGGGGTGCCCCTTAATTTCTTTAATATTTCTTGAAAATCTCGAGCGGTTTGTTTTAAGGTGAATGGGGAGTTCTGCCAAGGAGCGCAAACATGCGGGTCGCCCAGATCATGAACAAAAAGCCCATTACCATCACCCCTGACAAGAGGGTGGGGCAGGCCCTGAAACTCATGCAGCAGCACAACATCCGGCATCTCCCCGTGATGAAGGGGGACCGCATGGTGGGCTGGATCAGCGCCAGAACCCTTAGGGAGGTCCTGCTGGCCTCCATGCTGGAGGTCATCACCGTGGGGGATGTCATGGTGGAAGCCCCCATCACCGTGACCCCCGACACCAGCGTGGAGGAGGCCGCCCGGCTGGTGCACGAGCACCGCATCGGCGGCATGCCCGTCATGGATGGGGACAAACTGGTTGGGGTGATCACAGTAAACGACCTTTTATCCGCCTTCATCAGTATGCTGGGCCTGCTCCGCAGCAGTTCCCGGCTGGACCTCTTGTTAGACACCAAGCCCGAGACCCTGGAGGAGGTCTCCCGACTGATCAAATCCAGAGGCGCCAAAATTATCAATGTCGCCTTGGGCCCCAGCAAAGGGGGCAAACGCCATTATCTCTTCCGCCTGGAGAAAACTGACCTCGGACCTCTGATGAACGCCCTCAAGGAAAAAGGTTTCGAGGTGGTGGACTATATTGCCTGAGAACCAGGGGCCCGGGGCCCTGTGGCTATTCGAGAAAGGTGAGGAGGATAGGCCTTAAAGGCGGGTATTCTTTGAGCCTTCCTACCCTTCCGGGCCAAAGACGCAGTTCTTCCCTGACTGTTTGGCCCTAAGCAGGGCGGCGTCCGCGGCTTTCACCAGATCATCCCCCGTCATTCCCTTTGTCAGTTCGGCCAGCCCGATGGACACCGTGAGGTAAATCTCCCGGACGCTCAGGGAGATAGGGGTCTGGGCCAGCCCCAGCCGGAGGCGTTCCGCCAAAAAACGGGCCCGGACCAAAGGGGTCTGGGGCAGGAGGGCCACGAATTCCTCCCCGCCATACCGGCAAAGGATATCGGCCTGACGCAGGTGCGTCTTGAGGAAATGGGCCACGGTCCTGAGGACCACGTCCCCCTCGGGGTGGCCGAAGGTGTCGTTAATGACCTTAAAATTGTCCAGGTCCAGAAAAAGAAGGGACAGGGGCCAGTCATAGCGTCGGCTCAATTCCACCTGATGGGCCAGCATTTCCCGGAAATGACGGTAATTGTAAAGACCGGTCAGGCCGTCCCGGATGGCCAGCCCTTTCACTTCCTCAAAAAGGAGGACATTTTTCAGGGCCGCCGACCCTTGAAGGGCGAAGATGCGGAAGAGCTCGGATTCCTCCGGGGAAAAGGCCTCCCTCCGGGCCGCCACCGCCAGACCCACGGCCGGTTCTTCCCCTAGATTTTCCCTGAGGACTGACAGGCCAGGGAAAGGGCCTTTGCTCCGACGGCTGGGACTCGCAACCCTTTTGGCCGACGTCTCTGGGAGCTGTCCGGCCACCCAATTTTCGAAGCGTTCAACTTCCCGAGCCCCGAGAGATGGGGCATGCCGGCAAAACTGAAGGGGTCCCGGCTCCCTAATCCGGGCTGCCACGAACAGGAGAGGCAGGCTTTCCCAGATCAGGTCCACCAGTCCCAGGAGGAGGGCCGGGACAGAATGGGGACGGGCCAAGGCCTCCCCGATGCGCCGGATCTGGGTCAGTTCCCGGGCCCTGGTGGCTGCCAGCTCCTCCTGGGCCCGTTTCAGGTCGGTCAACAGCTTCCGGTTGGCCAAGGCCAATCTTCGCCGCTCCAGAGCCCGCTCCACGGTGCTTTGTAACTCCGGCAACCTAAAATCGGTTTTCACCAAATAGTCGTACGCCCCCAGGCGCAAGGCCTGGATGGCGCTGTCCATGCCCCCTTCGCCGGTGAACAGGATGACCTCGGTGTCCGGGGTGGCTTGGCGGAAATGGGCCAGAAGGTCCAGGCCGGAGAGATCGGGGAGGACCAGGTCCAAAATCACCAGGGCCAGAGAGTCCTCCGAAGAGTTCCCCATGACAGTCAGGGCCTCCCGGCCGCAGGCGGCAGTGGCTACCTGATATCCCAGGCTGGCCAGGAACCGCTTTAAGGTGTGGCAGATGTCAGGGTCATCATCCACCACCAGGATTTTCTCCTGGGGCATTACAGCCAGCCTCCCATAGACAAGAGGGTGTCCCGTTTGAAATTGACGTCGTCCTTTTGGGGGTAGTCCAAGTTGTAGTGCAGCCCCCGGCTTTCCTTACGGTGCAGGGCCATGCGGATGATGAGTTCGGCCACGGTGGCGATGTTGCGGAGCTCCAAAAGGTCGCTGGTGATCAGGAAGTTCCAGTAATATTCATGAATTTCCTGCTGGATCAGGTCTATGCGGTGTTGGGCCCGAAGCAGTCGCCGGTCGGTGCGCACAATGCCCACATAGTTCCACATCATGCGGCGGATTTCGTCCCAGTTATGGCTGACCACGACAATTTCGTGGCTGACCGTGGCCCCCAGGGGATTCCACTCCGGGACTTCGGAGGAGGCCGGGGGCTTGAGCTGCGGCAGCACCTCCCGGGCCGCCTGGGCCGCCTGGTGGGCAAACACCAGGGCCTCCAGGAGGGAGTTGCTGGCCAGACGGTTGGCCCCGTGCAGCCCGGTCATACTCACCTCTCCCACGGCGTAGAGGTGATTGATGGTGGTCTTGCCCCGAAGATCGGTGACCACCCCACCGCACATGTAGTGGGCCGCAGGGACTACGGGGATGGGTTCCTTGGTCATGTCATAGCCGAACTCCAGACATTTCTGATAAATATTGGGAAAACGGCTCTGGATGAAATCCGCGGGTTTGTGGCTGATGTCCAGATACACGCAATCCGCCCCGGTTTTTTTCATCTCCTGGTCAATGGCCTGGGCCACGATGTCCCGGGGAGCCAGATCTTTCAGAGGGTGATAGTCGGCCATGAAAGCCCGGCCCTGATGGTCCAGGAGCACCGCCCCTTCGCCCCTCAGGGCCTCGGAAATGAGGAAGTTTTTGGCGGCCGGGTGATAAAGGCAGGTGGGGTGAAACTGCACAAACTCCATGTTGCCGATGACCGCACCGGCCCGGTAGGCCATGGCCACCCCGTCTCCGGTGGCGATATCGGGGTTGCTGGTATAAAGATACACTTTTCCCGCTCCCCCGGTGGCCAAGAGGGTGAGGCTCGCCAGAAAGGTGTCCACTTCTCCGGTCTTGGTGTTGAGGACATAGGCCCCGAGACAGGTGGCCTCCCGGCTGACCACCTTGGCCCCCCGGCGCACCAGGCGTTCTTCGGTGATGAGATTCACCCCCATGTGAAACTCATACACCCTGATATTGGGGTGGGCCAGAACCTTCTCCACCAGGATGCGTTCCACTTCGGCACCGGTCATGTCATGGGCGTGAATGATGCGCCGGTGGGAATGTCCTCCTTCCCGGGCCAGGTCAAAGCCGTTATCCTGCCCCGGATCGAAGTGAGCCCCCAGGGCCACCAGCTCCCGGATGCGCTCCGGTCCCTGGCGCACCACCAGTTCCACCACTTCCGGGTGGCAGAGCCCCTCCCCCACCGTGAGGGTGTCCTGGATATGATATTCGAACCGGTCCTCCGGCCCCAGAACCGCGGCGATGCCCCCCTGGGCCAGGCGGGTGGAGGTCTCGGTGATTTCCCGTTTGGTAACCAGATTTACTGTGGCAAAGTCCGCCACCTTCAGGGCATAACTCAACCCCGCCAACCCGGAACCCAATACCAAAATGTCGGAGATGTGCTGCAAGAAAAAATCCTTTCCCAGATCTCAGATCATAAAAGATGAGCCAGAGGTCCCCGGTAAAAAACAGGGGTCGCCCTTCTCACCACCGTAAAAGCCGGGCCAGATTCTGCCCCAGAATCATGTCCCGCCACTTTTCCGAAAGGCCGGCCTCCTCCATCTCCTCCAGGTAGCGCTTGGGAGGGAGCAACGGGTAGTCGCTGCCAAACAGGATTTTCTCCGGCCCCACCATCTCTGCGGCCAGCCGGTAAATTTCCGGCCGATACAGGTAAGGGGAGGCTGCGGTATCGAAATAGACCCGGCGGAAGACTTCCGGGACCTCCTTTTTGAGGAGGCCGAAAAAGGGGAGACCGCCCCCCCAATGGGCCAGTATCCAGTCCACCTCAGGGCATTTCTGAATTAGGCGATATACGGCCTCCAGACGAATGGCGGCTTTGCCGGGATAGTTCGCCCCCACCGGCTCATTCAGGTGGAGCATCAGGGGGACCTGGTAATGGCTGCAGAGCTCCGCCAGGGGCAGCAGAAAATCCTCCAGGTCATCCCCGGGGTCGTCCACATACCAAGCCACCTCCCCCACGCCCCGGAAGCCTGCAGCCAGACAACGCTCCACCTCCCGGCGGGCCCCCGGCACCAGAGGGTTTACGGCACAAAACGGGATGATTTTCTGGGGCCACCTGCGGGCCGCTTCCAATAGCAATTCGTGATGGCGGCGCCACAGGCGTTCCCGGCCCCAGGGGAAGCCGCAGACTATTGCGGCCTCCACCCCCTCCTGTTCCAGGGCCGCCACCAACTCTCCGGGATCAAGCATTCGGGACTTGGGGGATTCATAAAGGGCCCGAAAGGCCGGATCCTCGGTAAAATATTCCTCCCGGTGTCGACAGATCTCCTCGGGAAAGGCATGCGTGTGGGCGTCTAGCATCGTGGCTCCCGGCAAGGTGGATTGACACCTCAATTCCCCTTGTTCCTGAGTTTTTTTCATATAAAATACCGATGATGTCAATAGCCGTGGGAATTCTTCTGCTGCTCGGGCTATTCTGCTGGGCCCAGCCTCTGCCCTGTTCGGCTGCCGGCCCCTTTTCTTACCGCCTCCCCCAGGGACCCGGGGTGGATCCCCAGGCCGTAACGGTGGTGGGCACTCCCACCACCCATCACATCGTCCGCTATGAAAATCTCTATGAAATCGCCCGGAAATACGACCTGGGCTTCTGGGAGCTGGCCAGGTTCCACCGGACCCTGGACCACTTTTTTTTGCCCTGGGAAACTGATATTGTCATTCCCACTCAGTGGATTATCCCTGAAACTGCGCGTCCCCCGGGGTACCTTATCAACGTGGCCGAGCTTAGGGGCTACCGGTTTTTCCCGGAAAAAGGGGAAGTACGCACTTATCCCATCGGTATCGGCGTCCTGGATTATAAGACCCCCATTAATAAAAATTTCCGGGTGCAGAGCCGGGTAGCCAACCCCTCCTGGCGGATCCCCCCGGGGTTACGCTGGAAATACGACAAGGCCGTGATGCCCCCGGGGGAAGACAACCCGGTGGGCAGTCACTGGCTGGGACTGAATCACTACGGCTTGCACGGCACCCATGCCCCCATGGGGGTGGGGCGCTTGGTGAGTCACGGCTGTATCCGCCACTATCCGGAGGATATCAAGGAGCTTTTCGATCTCACCCCGGTGGGCACCACGGTGGAGATCATCTATGAGCCGGTGAAGTTCGGCTACCTTCATGGCCGTATCTTCGTGGAGGTTCACGAGGACATCTATCACCGGGTGGGGGATCTTTTACCCTACGCCCTGAAGAGACTGGATAGAACCGGGCTTGCCGGCCGGATCAACTGGCTTGCATTTCTTCGGGCGGTGGAGGAGAAGACTGGCGCTCCGGTGGAAATCAGTAAATGAGGGCCGGGCCGCTTCGGGTGTGGCCGGGCGTCTGGATTATGGGTAAATCTCCAGGGTTATCAAGGCCTCTTAGCACCATGGCTCAGGAACCTGAAAGGCAACCGACTGCAAGGTCCCAGGAATTCCGGAAAGGTTTGGCCTTGTTTATCCTGAAGCTATTTTTGGCTCTGTTGCTTTTGGGCCTGGTCCTCTCCAAAGTGCGCCTCAGTGAGGCCCAAAAAGTTCTCCAGCAGGCTTCCTGGGGTTGGCTGCCGCTTTATCTGGCGATTTTCTTCGGTAATCTTTGGATTGTGGCTTGGCGTTATTATCTTCTTCTGAAGCGGCAGGTGGCTTTTCCCCAGGTATTGAGTACCGTAGCCCTACAGACCATTATGGGTAACCTGGTGTTTAATGTCGCCGGCTTTGCCACTTTTGTGGCCACCATGCGTGGGAAATACCAGGTGGGACTGGGACAGGGGGTGAGCACTTTGGTGGCCGCCCGGTTTCTGGATCTGTTGGTCTGGCTGCCGGTGTTTTTGGGGGCCACCTGGATGGTGTGGCCAAAAGTGGCCAAAGTATCCTGGTTGCCGCTATCGGCCCTCAGTATTATCTCCTTGGTAATTCTGGTTGCAGGGTTGGCGCTTATCTTCCGCTATAAATTTCTTCAAGGTCTTAATGGGGTTCTGAATCTCCTGGGCTTTGGACGTTGGCATTGGGTCAAGCGGGTGCTCCTGGCCTTGCAAACCCTGGCAGAGGAAGAGCCCAAAGGCTGGTATCCCCAGGTGATGCCCCTGCTGGCTTGGTCACTTTTCATCCTGCTGACAGGTTCTATGGCATATTATTGCAACCTTCGGACTTTCGGTGTCCATTTATCCTATGTAACTGTAATTTTTGTGTATTTTCTCTGCATTTTGCCAACTTTTATCCCCATCGTCGTATTGGGAGGCTTGGGGGTTACCGACATTTCCGGGTTGTTTTTGTTCGGCCTCTTTGACCTACCGGATTACACTATGGCCCCGGTGATCATCGGGGCCCGCTTTTTGTTCTACGGGGCCAATTTTCTCCTTTTTCTGCTGTACTGGACGTTGACCAGGTGGCCTAAGCCGAGGCAAAGGAGGGAGGATCCTCATGACTGAGAGATTTTCCGGTTGTTGTCCGCCCCAAAGATATCGGGTCCTGCATCTAATTGACCATTTTGGGCCAGGGGGGGCCCAGGAAGGGGTGCTAAATCTGGTTAAACACGCCGATCAGCAGAGGTTCCAGGTGACAGTGGCCGCCTTCCACGGCTGGGAACCCTACGGTGAACTCTACCGGTCTTGTGGCATTAAGACATATTCTTTTTCGCCTGGTTTTTCCAAAATCCTACTGCCCTTGTGGGTAATGCAACTAAACCGCCTTCTTCGGGAAAATAACTTTCATGTGGTACACTGCCATCTACTGGGGGCCAATTTGTTAGGCCGGACTTTGGCTTTTCTAAGTGGCGTCCCTGTGATTATCGGACACGTTCGATGTAACGACCTCCAAACTTATCCAAAAGCCGTTATCTGGCTGGACCGGCAGACCCTCAGGTTTTGCCATAAAATTATTGCCGTGTCTAAATCCATTGTTGATTTTCTAGTGAGTCAGCAGAAAGCCGCTGAGAAAAAAATCAGGGTTATCTACAACGCCGTGGATATTGCAAGGTATGCCAGGGTTGACGATCCATCCCGGCGCCTGGCCATTCGCCGCCAGCTGGACTTGCCCGAGAAAGCTCAGGTGGTTTTAGGTGTGGGCCGCCTTTGTTGGCAGAAAAATTTTCCCCTGTTTCTTAGGGTGGCCGCGGCCCTTATCCCGGATTTCCCCTCGGTTTATTTTGTCATTGCCGGGGAAGGTCCCGACCGGGAAGACCTGGAAAGACAGTCCAGGGAATTGGGCCTTGGAGATCGGGTAAAGTTTCTGGGATATGTGCGGAACCTGCACGAATGGTATGCCGCGAGCGATGTTTTGTTTCTGCCCTCCAGGTTTGAAGGGACCCCCATGACGGTCCTGGAGGCCATGGCCATGGGTCTGCCCATTGTGGCTTCCCAGGTGGATGGCACCAAGGAAATTTTGGAACACGGGGTAAACGCTTTTCTGGCCAATGCCGAGGACCAAGATGCTTTCACCCAGTTATTACGAAACCTGTTGATGGATCCGGAATTATGTACACGTCTCGGCAGAGCGGCCCTTGACAAAGTCCGACTATTCCACGACGCCCGACTTATGGTGCGCCAAATAGAGGCCCTTTATCTACAGGAGTTGGAGTCAAACCTGATTTTCATGCAGCCTAACCATTACGCTATCCAGGGAACCTTAAAAAAGGTGTAAGATGCAAAATATTTGTCCTTTATGCCAAGTTCCGGGAAAGGTGGTCCGGACCTTGGAAGCCCCCTTTCTAAGGCAACGGTTGCAGGAATATTATGGGAGTCCTTTACCCAGAGAAATTAAACTGCCTGATTACTTAATAAGGTGTTGTCCTGATTGTAATTTGGAGTTCGCCGACCCATTGATTCCAGGCAATAAGAGTTTTTACCAATGGTTGGGTAATCATCCCGGTTATTATGCCAAAGACCGCTGGGAATGGCATGTGGTTTTGGCTAAATTGGAAGAAATCGCCGTATCGAGACTTAACGTGCTGGAACTTGGTTTCGGTCCGGGAAATTTTTACAAGATGGCTGCAAGCCTTCCTTATTTACACCTCACTCGGGCTGAGGCTTATCCCCCTTTTTATGGAGAAGCATTGGGCTATTTGGTTGATAAGAATAAAAAGTTTGATGCCATTGCAACTTTTCATTATCTTGAACATGTTCCGGACCGGGTTAAAATGATGAAAGAACTATGTGGATTGTTGAAACGGCAAGGCATCCTATTTTTCAGTCTGCCATTCTCCCCCACATCAGTAGAATACTCTTTTTTTGACCCGTCAAATTATCCACCTCACCATCTGACCCGTTGGAATCCAAGATCACTGGCCAACCTCGCCCGGATATGCCAGATGACAATAAAACTCACCCTGCCCAAAGCCAGACACCCCTTAGTGAGAACCGCAACAGTTGTCAATCTGATAGCCCAGGACCATTCATTTACTTCCAGACCCATTGGTGAGACATTTTGGAACTGCGGCACAAGGCCTATTATTACCCTAAAGGAACTTTTAAAACAACTGCGGCGAGATAAAATTAATGGAAAAACTGCGGCTGATGTTGTATTGTGTCACTGCTGTCCGGTAGAAGTTGTTTGAAATTATAAATAAAAAGCCCAATAACACCTTTTTCGTTCTATAATACTTCTGACAAAAAACCAGGCACTGAAAGGAGTTAAAGGGCTATGGCACATGTTAACACCATTCTATCCCAAATGCTACAACTAATACCGAGACATGTTTTCGAGCACCTCGTGGATACCCATGCCTGGCGGGGGCCCAGGCCCAGAAAATTCTCCTACTGGTCGCAGTTGGTGGCCATGTTGTTCGCCCAATTCACCGGCCGCAAAAGCCTCCGGGACCTGGTGTTCAGCCTCAACCGGCAGGTGCACAGGCTGTACCACCTGGGACAGAGCCGGGTGAAGCGCTCCACCTTGGCCGAGGCCAATGAAAAACGCCCGGCGGTGATTTTCGAGAAAACCTATCAGCGGCTCCTGCCCCGGGTCTACGAGGAGATGGCCAGGCAGCATCGGCGGCACCCGGAGATCAAGATCGTTGACGCCACCACCATTGAGCTGTGTGCCAGTGTCTTCCCCTGGGCCCATTTCCGGGAAAAGAAAGGGGCCGTGAAACTCCATACCGTCCTGGTGGACAGCCTCCCTCAGTGCGTTATCCTTTCGGATGGTAAGAAACACGATTTAGCCGGGGCCAAAGAGATGCAGTTCGCCCCCGGCGATCTTTTGATCCTCGACCGGGCTTATATCGACTATGCCTGGCTCTACGGCCTCCACCGCCAAGGAGTGTGGTTCGTCACCCGTCTGAAAAGCAACGCCCGCTACGAGGTGGTGGCTGAGCGGGAAATCGCCGCCTCAGACCCGTTCTTGGCCGATCAACTTATCCGCCTGACCTCGGCCCGGGGCCAAGCCGCCTATCCGGAAGAGTTGCGCCGGGTGCAGTACCGGGACCCGGAAACCGGCAAGGTATATGTGTTTTTAACCAACCGCCTGGACCTGCCCGCCTTGGAAGTGGCGGCTCTCTACAAGCAACGCTGGCAGATTGAGCTCTTTTTCAAATGGCTCAAACAAAACCTGAAAATCAAGGCCTTCTTTGGCACTTCGAAAAATGCGGTGCTCATCCAAATCTGGACGGCGTTGCTGGCTTACCTGCTGCTTATCTGGGTGAAGCTCAAGAGCACCGTGGGCTGGGGCCTGTTAGAGCTCAGCCGCCTGATGCAAACCATGCTGATGGCACGCACCAACCTCTGGGAGATGCTCAACCCCAAAGAAAAAGCGCCGCCGCCGCAAATGGTCCTTTTCAATGTGGCTGGTGGAGTCTAATCCTATGCAAAATCCTTGCCGGACACTACTGGTATTGTGTATCATGAAAAAAGCAGACTAACTGAGCTTATTTATTACCTTATAGTCGGCGGACGTCAGTCAGAATAGCTTTATTTGCATAGAAGGATCTCCGGTTAGAATTAGAAAAAATGACCACCTGTTACTGTCTGAAGTCATGTGCGGCATTGTCGGCATAGTTCACCGGGATGGCGCCCCCGTTGACCGGAAAGTCCTGGTGGAAATGAGAGATGCTCTCAGACACCGGGGTCCGGACGGGGAGGGCCTCTATTTTGAGGCAGGCAGTTTGGGACCCGCAGTGGGTCTGGGACACCGGCGGTTGGCTATCATCGACCTAACCGAGCGGGGCCGCCAGCCCATGGCGAATGAGGACGGCACCGTCTGGGTCACCTTTAACGGGGAAATCTATAACTTTCCTGAATTAACCGAAGAACTTAGGGCTTGCGGCCACGTTTTTCGTTCCGCTACCGATACCGAAGTGCTGGTGCACGGTTACGAACAATGGGGGGAAGGGCTCTTCCGGCGGCTGCGGGGTATGTTTGCCCTGGGCCTCTGGGACAGCCGCCGCCGGGAGCTCATCCTGGCCCGGGACCCATACGGCAAAAAGCCCCTGCATTATTTCTTTATTGACGGAAACCTGGTGTTCGCCTCGGAGCTCAAGGCCCTGCGCCGCCACCCCAACTTCCCTGGGAAGATTGATTTTCTCAGCCTAAGCCGCTACCTCATTTATGAGTATGTGCCCGCTCCTCACTCCATATATCAGGGAGTGCGGAAAGTGCCTCCAGGTTCCTACCTAAAATGGTCTGCCGGCCAGATACAGGTGAAGGCCTATTATGAGCCCCGGGTGGGTGCCCCAGGTCGAGGGCCGAGTGAGCGGCTAGCCTTAGAGGAGCTGGAGAAGCGCCTTAAGGACGCTATCCGCTGCCGCCTCCGAAGTGATGTGCCTCTGGGGGTGTTTTTAAGCGGCGGTATCGATTCGAGCGCGGTGGTGGCCTTACTGGCCGAACTCATACCAGCCCGGGAAATCAAGACCTTCTCCATCGGCTTTGCGGAACTCTCTTATGACGAAAGTGATTATGCCCAGGAGGTGGCCCGGTATTTCGGAACCGAGCACCACTGCCGGGTACTGACTCCGGACACCATGCTGAAGATCTTGCCGGAAATCTGGGAGCTGTTGGATGAACCCCTGGCCGATGCCTCCATCATCCCCACCTATCTTCTCTCCCGGTTCACCCGGGAGCAGGTCACGGTGGCCCTGGGAGGAGATGGCGGAGACGAAATCTTTGCGGGCTATGACACCTTCCTGGCCGAGGTCCTGGCTCGGTTTTACCAATGGGTGCCAGTTTCCTGGCATAACCATTTCATCTTTCCTCTGGCCCGGCGTCTCCCGGTATCCACCAGCTACATGAGCATGGATTTCAGGGTGAAAAAATTTCTGGAGGGCATGGGTTATCCCCATCCCTTCCGCCAGCAGGTCTGGCTGGGGTGTTTTACTCCGAAGGAACAACTGGAACTCTTTGCCCAAGACCTAGCGCAACTGCAAAATGGTTTCGATCCCCTGGAGGACATAGCTCAGGCCATGACCGGCCGCCCTTTCAACGACCGCATTTCCGCTCTGATCTACTTTTATCTGCGGTTTTATTTGGCCAATGACATTCTGACCAAGGTGGATCTGGCCAGTATGGCCCACAGTCTGGAGGTGCGTTCCCCCTTCCTGGATGTGCCCCTGACGGAATACGTCAATCAATTGCCGGCGTCCTTTAAGCTGCGGTTTTTGACCCGGAAATATCTTTTGAAGAAATGCCTGGCCGCCAAGCTGCCAAGAAGGATCTTAGAGCGGGGAAAGAAAGGCTTCGGCATCCCCCTGGCGGAGTGGTTCAAGGGTCCGCTTCAACCTCTGTTAAGGGAGGTGTTTGACGAAGCCGAGATAAAACGCCAGGGAATCTTCAATCCCCAAGTGGTCCGCTGTCTGGTGGATGACCACCTAGCCGGTCGCCGAGACAATCGCAAACCATTATGGACCTTGCTGGTCTTCCAGATGTGGCACCGCTGCTATGGACCCGGCTAAAAGGCAGGCCCGGAAAGGGTGTCAGCTTGGAAAGCTCCGCTGGCCATGAACTTCCTTCTGACCAATTACGAATACCCTCCGGTAGGCGGGGGAGGGGGCACGGCTGCGGCACATCTGGCCAGGGAACTGGTGCATTTGGGCCACAAGGCCGTGGTCCTGACCGCGGCCTGGGGCCCCTACAGGGGCCTAAGGACCGAGTCGGGTGTCCTGGTCTACCGCCTACCTGCCGGGAGAAAGCGGCCTGACCGATCCAATCTCCTGGAGATGGTCCGTTTTCTGCTAGCCGGGGCAATGTCTCTGAGGTCTTTGCTGCGGGAGCAGGACATTCAGGCCCACCTGGCCTTTTTTTCTTTTCCTGGGGGGCCCTTGGGGCTGTGGGGCTGGTATCTTGAAAAAGTGCCTTATGTGGTTTCCCTAAGAGGAGGTGATGTGCCGGGAACCGAGCCCCAGCTGGCCTTTCTGCACCAGGTTCTAAGACCCCTGCGACACCGGATTTTTGCCCTAAGCCGGGCCGTGGTGGCCAACTCCTTCGGGCTCAAAGAGATGTCCGAGGCCGTCGATCCCTTTCCGGTAAAGGTTATCCCTAACGGGGTTGATTGTGATTTTTTCTGTCCCGCTAAAGGCAACAAAGATTCCCGGGGGGTTGCCCGTCTTCTCTTTGTTGGCCGTTTCCAACCTCAGAAAAATTTGTTTTTTCTGCTCCAGCAGGTAAGCTGTTTACGGAGCCTGTCCCCGCGGCCCTTCGAACTCCACTTGGTGGGGGATGGCCCCCAGGGGGAGGCCCTAAGACGGGAGGCGGCCCGGCTGGGACTTGGGGACGTGGTGAAATGGCACGGCTGGCTGACTGACAAACGGGAAATGCGGCGGCTTTATCAAAGTGCCCATGTGCTGCTCAACCCCTCTCTGTATGAAGGCCTGCCCAACGTGGTCCTGGAGGCCATGGCCTGCGGGTTGCCGGTCGTCGCCAGCAAGGTGGTGGGGAATACCGAGCTGGTGGCCCACCAAAAAACGGGCTTCCTCTTTTCTCTCCAGCAGCCGGAAGAATTCAGGGAGTTCCTGAAAACCCTGCTGGAAAATCCCGGGCTGGCAGAATTTATGGGAAAGATGGGGCGAGAGCGGGTTTGCCAGCTATTCAGCTGGAAGAAGGCAGCCATGGAGTACAGCCGGTTATTTGACTGAATCCGTAAGCTTACGGGGTTCGAGCGGAGACTCATCCCCCCAAAGTCATATCTTTCCTTGAATTCCGGAGGGGAACCGGAATAGAATGTAACAGCAAATAAACGGGATTCTCTGTAATATCTGAAAAGCATGGAAACTGATCCTTTTTTGAGGGTGTCGGCTGAATCTTCTCCTTGTTATCTTTCGGTGGTCATCCCCGTGTTTAACGAGCAGGAGAGTGTGGAACCGTTGCATCACCAGCTGAAAACGGTGCTCTCCGGTCTGGGCCGCTCTTATGAAATCATTTATGTGGACGACGGCAGCACAGACGGCAGCCTGCTTAGATTGCAGAAGCTGGCGGAACAGGACGAGACAGTAACGGTGATTCAACTGCGTCGCAACTTCGGGCAGACCGCGGCTCTCTCCGCGGGCATTGATCATGCCCAGGGAGAAGTGGTGGTCTGTCAGGACGCCGACCTGCAAAATGACCCGGCCGATATACCCCGGCTGCTGGCCAAGCTGGAGGAGGGCTATGATTTGGTGAGCGGCTGGCGCCAGAACCGCAAGGATCACTGGTTATGGCGTAGAACCACCTCAGCTTTGGCCAACTGGCTCATCTCCCGGGTGGTGAAATTCAAACTGCACGACATAGGCTGCACTCAAAAGGCCTACCGCCGGGAGCTCTTAAGCCACATCCGGCTTTACGGTCAGATGCACCGCTTCATTCCGGCTCTGGCCCTTTTGGTGGGGGCTAAGGTGGCGGAAATTCCCGTAAATCACCGCCCCCGCCTTTACGGCCGTTCCAAATACAGCCTGGCCCGCACCTACCATGTAATGCTGGATCTGCTCATGGTGAAGTTTCTGGGCAGCCTGTCCTCCAACCCCCTGCGGGTGTTCGGTGGCTTTGGCCTGGGACTCGTCGGCCTTAGTATTATGAGTGGTTTGGTCATGATATTGCAGAAAATTCTCTATCAGCAGTCCCTGATCCAGACCCCGTTGCTTCTGCTTTCCGCCATGCTGTTTATCCTGGGGTTTTTCTGCATTTTACAAGGCTTTACCGCTGAGTTGCTTATCCGCACTTATCACGAATCTCAAGGCAAACCCACCTACATCATCCGGGAGATTTTCCGTTCCCGCCGCTAAGTGGTTTTGGGAAAGGGAAGAGCCACAAGGCCTAAAGGAAAGGGGGAACGAGGCCATAGATTCGCGGGAACCCAGAAGAGATATGCCGGAACCGACCCTCCAGTCTAGGGCTTGGGGGTCCCGACTGCTTTTTATGGCGGGATTTGTGGTTTTTCTGGCGGCCCAGGGCTATATGTTGATTGCCCCCCTCAGTAACTGGACCCTGCTCCCCGAAATCGATGACACCCTCACCTATGTCCTCAAAACCCAGCAGATGAAGGAATGCTTTTCCCAGACCTGTCCGGCTCTGGTGGACTTGCGGCAGCAGTTGCATGTAGTTCTGCCGAACCCGGAGGCCGCCCGGCAGCAGGCTTTGGCCAGCTCCCGGGTGTTTCCGGTGTATCACCCCTTGTTTTCGGTCCTGCTCCTGTCGCTTTCCGGTTTGGGAATGAGCCTCATGGAGTCCTATCGTTTCTTGTGGTGCCTGGCGCCGGGGATTTTCGGACTGGCCTTCGCTTATTTTCTCAATACCCTGGTGGGGCCCGGACCGGCCGGGGTGGCTTTGCTGCTGTTGGCCTTCAAGGTTTTCCCTGACACTGGACTCCATCATCTGGTCCCCTCCAACTTTACCATGGCTCTGGCGTTGCTCCTCTTTGGCCGCCTCATCGCCTGCCAGGGGCGGGCCCCCTGGTCCTTGGTCCTTGGGTCTCTGGTGCTTATGGCCATGCACCTCATCGGGGTCATTTATGCCGGGATGGCTGCCCTCTTAAGCATTTTTCTGGTGGAAAAGGAGGAACGCCGTCAGGTAGTGTTGCCGGTGGTGGCAGTGGCTGTCGGTATCGGAACCTTGTTCCTGGTCTATAAATTGATCCGCTCCACCGTAGGGGTGATGTTTGCTTTCCCTTCTCTGTTTCCCACAGGGAACCAGGCTTTCCGTTACTGGATCCGAGGTGTGGCGGCGAATTTGGCCCAAGTGGTCATCGAGAATATCAGGGTGGCTGAAGGTCTCTGGGGTATGGCCCCTTTTTTTTTGGGGGCTTTGACTGTGGGCTTGGTGACTCTTAGTCCGAAACGCCGTCAAGTAATCCTTAAAATAACCCTGATTTATTTGCTAGCCCTTGGCGGGGTGCTCTTTTATGTTTCCAGTCATCCCGCCGATTACCTGTTCCGTCTGTGGATTCCCCTGGTGGTGATCCTCTTCGGCCTTGTGGGGCAGGGCGTATGTGCGGTAATGGGTTGGGCTGGGGTCTGGTGGTCTCAGTACCGGGAGGCCCTCTGGGGGCAAGAGTTTAAAGGACTTCAGCAATTCTGGCCGCTGGCCCTTATTGCGGTTACGCTGGGTTATTTGGGGGACATGGTCGTGAAGGGCGCCGAACAGGTGATCGCCATGGGCCAGTATCTAAGGGAGCGGGAACCGTTGGCCCTGTTCCCTTCCCAGCCGGAACTCTTGCTGTCCGAAGCCCGCCCCGGCGACCGGGTTCTTTACACCAGCATTATTGCCATGGATTATTATCTGATCCATGGGGCTCTAAAGCTGGGCGCGGTTTATTACCATCCGGCCTTCAAAGGGAGCTTTATTGAGACGGACTGGCTCCGGCGTCCAGGTCTCCGCTTTGTGGTGGCCTATCAGCCCACGGTTTTCCATCCCTCCTTTGTGGGAGTGGATGAAAATAATTGGTGGATCACCCGGCCGGATTTTCGTTATTCCTATCTCAGCCGGCCCCGGAGATACGGACCCGCGGCTCGCGAAGGGAAGATCCCCGTGGCCCTCTATCGGGAGCTGACAGTGAAGCTTAAGAATGAAGACCGCCCCCAGACTCTCCGGATAAACCTGGAAAATCAAGGGGGTCCGGGAATAGTGCAAGTAATCCCCCTGGATCCCTTGGGGCAGCCCCGGGAGGAAGGTCGTCAGGAAATTAAGATCAGGAAAGGTTGGTCAGGGTGGCTGACTGTGGACCTAAGGCCCCTAACCCCCTGGTCCGCCCTGATGCTGAAATTTCCTGGGGACAGGGACCGTTATCAGGTCGCAGGTCTGGCCTTTGACCAGGACCCTCACCTCTGGCCCTGGAACCGGAAGGCCCGGCTCACCTTCCACCCGCGGGATGGCGGCAGTCCTGCCTTCACCGTAAGCTTCGACCCCAAAGACCTGTTGCCGGAGGCCCTGAAGTCACGGCCGGTGACAGTGCTGGATGACCAGGGGTCATCGGTGTTGCTGATGTTATATTAATCCTGTAATTAAAGCCGGATTTACACGCCAAGACCTTTTTGGGGGGCAAGGTTAATGGGGTGCACCATCCAGGCAGACAAAGTCAAAGGAGGGCGATTATGAGGGTTAGGTGGCTTTGGCTGCCGCTGTTTTTCTACCTGGCGGGTGGGGCCGGCAGCCTTGGGGGGGCCCAAGCTTTAGGTTCTCCGGAACTCCTGGAAGCCCTGGTCAGGAGCTATGACCTCCTGGAAGCGGGAAAACTGGAGGAGGCCAAAAAGATTTATCTCGAACTGTTGCAGAAACATCCTGACAACCCTGTGGTGTTGAACAACCTTGGGGCCATCTGCGCCAAGGAAAAGGACTATCCCCAGGCCCTGGAGTATTTGGCAAAGGCTCTTGCCCAGGCCCGGGGCTATAAGGTGCTGGTGAACAAAGTCTGTGACCTGGAAGGGGTATGCCTGGCTTTCCGGCCGGCGGCGGTGGAATACGGCCACCACGATCTGGAGCCTTTGGTGGCCGTAAATCTGGAAATGGTGCGGGCCAAAGCCGGTGCCGGCCGCAAAGGGGATTAGTCTGGTCTGGGGCTTTATCCCGGAGCCCCGGTTTCACCGGGGTGGGTTACCGCTTTTTTTGGCCTGCGGCCGTAAGTCTTTCCTTCCAATAGGACGCCAAGGCCGGATTGGGAGCCTTGTTCAGGAGCCGTTGCCATAAGGCGGCCGCCGCCTCATGGTTTCCGGCCTGGTCATAAAGCTGGGCCAGATGGGACAATAGAACGGTTTGATAAGCCCCTTTGGTTTCCTCGGCTACCGGTTTCAGGATTTCGGCGGCTTTGGCGTAATCCCCCCGGGCCTCATAACAATAACTCAGGCTTTCGGTCACCAGGGGCCTGAGGTTCATAAGGTCTTTGCCTCTCAGGGCGGCCTGCAAGGCCTCATAGGCCTTGGTGGCTTCCTCATATTTCCTGGTTTGAAACAGCAGGTGGGCCCGGTAAAGCTCCCCCAGCCGGGCGGCGTTGGTTCCCCCATGTTCCTCCACCAGGCGATCCAGGGCCTTGAGGATCTCATCCGCCTTGTCCGGCTGGCTAAGACCGGGACGCACCTGCTCCAAGGCTGCCTGGGCTTGGGCTTCCCGGCGGTAGGTGAGATAGCTGTAAGTGCTCCAGCCCAAAAGAACCAGGAGGACCACCCCCCCTCCCACCAGAAGCCATCTGAGATACGGTTTTACCAGGTTCAGACTGCGCTGCGCCAGGGTGAGAATTTCCTCCGGCTCTTGGGGTAGCCGGCGACGGGCTTTTTTACGGGCCATGGGCAACTCCTGAGCTTAAAGGGTTAAAGTCAGGGGACGGATGGCAATTCACGTCCTGCTTAGGAAACACCAGTCTCTGTGATATTGTTTCTCAGGCAAAAGAGCAGTTGTTCCCCCCGCTTGCTTTGGGCGGTCAGGGTAATTTCCCGCTCCTCAGGGCCGGTAACGACCAGGTGCACTTTTACCGCATCCTCCGGCAAAAGGCTGCCCAGGCGTTCGGCCCATTCCACTGCCACCACAAAACGACCGGAGAGATAGTCCTCCAGATCGGGAAGAAAATCCGGGGGGAGTTCCGGCAAGCGATAAAGATCCAAATGCAACAGGGGCAGGCGCCCTCCATATTCGTGGGCAATGGCGAAGCTGGGGCTGGCCACTTCCTCTTCCGGCACGCCCAAGCCCCCGGCCAGTCCTTTCACAAATTCCGTTTTGCCGGCCCCCAATTCCCCTGTGAGGGCCACCACATCGCCGGGAATCAGGGACTTGCCCAAGTGGGCTGCCAGAGACCGGGTCTGGGCCGGGGAGCGGCTTATGTGACGGATGGACTTCACTTGCCAGAGTGCCGGGCTAAAGCCCTTGGGATATCCTGAGTCCCCGGGTTCATGACCACACGAGCTGGAGGCCCACGTCTTCTTCCCGGGGAGGGAACCGGCCCTGCTGGAATTCGGCCAGGACCTCCGGGAAAACGGTCAGAAGATCCCCAGCCAGATGTCCCCGGGGTCCCAGAACTTCGGCCAGATAATCGGCCGCCAGACCATGAAGGTACACCCCCAGGCGGGCCGCGTCCCAGGGGGACAGACCCTGGGCCAGAAAACCGCCAATGAGCCCGGTCAGCACATCTCCCGTACCGCCGCTGGCCAGGATGGGATTACCGGTGGGATTGAAGCTCACCCGACCGTCCGGCGCGGCCACCAAGGTTTGCGCCCCCTTGAGTACCACCCAGACTTTGTGTGTCTGAGCCACTTCCCGGGCCATCTTAAGACGCTGGGACTGCACTTCCCGGGTGGTGCTCGTAAGAAGCCGGGCCATCTCCCCCGGGTGGGGCGTGAGAATCCGGGGACCGGCAGCCCTTTCCAAAAGATCCAGACGGCCGGCCAGGGCGTTCAACCCATCGGCATCGATCACCATTGGCAGGGGGCAGTCCCGGGCCAAGGAGTGAACCAGGCTTCGGGTTTCCTCGTGCGTTCCCAGCCCCGGGCCCAAGGCTACGGCCTCCTTGTCGGCCAGAAATTCCTGGAGGGGAGCCAGGGCTGCTTCTCCCAAGGCCCGAACTTCCGGGGCCTCCGGCAAGGGGTGAGTCATGGGTTCGGTGAGTTTCACTTCCAGAAGGTCATTCAAGGTGGCTGGCACCGCGGCGGTGACCAGCCCGGCTCCGGCCCGGAGACCGGCTTCGGCAGCCATGGCCGCCGCCCCGGTTTTGCCCTCTGAGCCCGCCACCACCACCAGGTGTCCGAAGGTTCCCTTGTGGCTGGCCAAAGGGCGGGGGGGCAAAAGGCCCCGCATCTCCCCCGCCTCGGCCAGCTCAGTCTTGATTTCCCAAGTGAGGCGGGGGGGGGTGCCGATATCCACCCGCCACAGCCTTCCCACATAATCCCGCCCCGGGGGCAGGATTTGTCCAAGTTTGGCACAGCCATAGGTCACGGTGACCTGGGCCTTTACTGCCACTCCCATAACCTCCCCGGTATCGGCGTTCAGGCCCGAAGGGATATCCACGGCCAGAACCGGAATGGCAAGGGAGTTGACTTCCTCGATGAGTCGGGCCAGAAGGCCACCCACCGGGGCATTCAGGCCGGTGCCCAATAATGCGTCCACCACCAGGGCACCCCGGGCCAGGCGGGGCAAAGCCTCAGCAAGATGGGCCTCCTGCAGGATTTCCCAAATTTCCAGCCCCAGATTTTCGGCGATTTTTAAATTTACCGCGGCATCGCCCTTGACCTCGTCACGCCGGGCCAAGAGAAAAACTCTGACCGGATGGCCGTCCTGGGCCAGATAGCGGGCCACCACCAGGCCGTCCCCGCCGTTGTTGCCGCGGCCGGCCAACACGGTTACCGGGCCCGCCAATTCCGGAAACTCCCGCCGCAGGACCTGATAGGTCCCACGGCCGGCATTCTCCATCAGCACCAAGGAAGGCACACCCACCTCCTCTATGGTGCGACGATCCAACTCCCGCATCTCACCTGCGGTCACCAGTTTCATTGGCTTTCCCCCATCATGGGGAAAAATATCACAGAACCGGGCAGCAATCCAGGGGAAGAAACTCAGGATTTGGCCGGAAAAAAAAGGCGGCTTCCAAGCCGCCTCTTTTTACCCGGTGCCTTGCGGTTTACCAGAAGTGATAACAGATGCCGAACACCACCTTGTGGTTGGTATAGTCAAACTTGGCAAAGCCGTTCCCCCAATTGGGGCCGCCCGGCTGCCAGAGCTTCTGATGTTCCAGCTCCACCTGCCATTGGTGGCTGAACTTGTATTCCACAAAGGCGGAGAGGTTTTTAAGCAGCATATACCGCACCCCGGCCAGGACCTCCAGGGACAGGTTCTTGGAAGAATCGTCCTCCCCAAAAATATAGACCACCCCCGGACCGATGCCCACATAAGGCTGTAATCGGCCGAAAGGCACTTCCTCATCCTTGAGAAAACCCACCCGTCCCAGAATGTGTACCCCCAAGGTCATCACCAGGAGATTCTGGCTCTGGATGATAGCTTTGGTGGAACCCCACAAGGGCCGGTTAAGGGTGACTTCCTGGCGTTTCAGGTCATTTCGGGTTAGGTTGAATTCGCCCTCGATCCCCAGATAGGGAAAGCGGTGAAAGAAATAGCCCAACTTGAGACCCCCCACCACCCCTGGCTGGTACCGGGTGTTGGAAGTCTGGGACACGCTGTAAGGAATGCTGGGCAAGGAGTAGGGGGTGTAGGACCAGGGATAGGACTGGGTAAAGGAGGCACCCATGAAAGCGCCCAGGAAAACCCCCCCGGGACCTCTTAGGCTCCAGTCGGGGGGGTGGGGGTTCCCTGGCCGGTTGACCCAGGCAATATAGGCAAAGGTGGCCACGGCTGCTGTCCCCAAGGTCCACAGGAAGGCGGCCCCCGCCACTTTTCCCTTTTCCATGGCCTTGGCCGGGGCCGGGGCGGAGAGAATCAAGGCCAGAACCAAGACCGCCACTATACCGCTGCCCAATGGAGTCCTTCTCATAACCCCCCCCAAGATACCGTCGGCCGGGAAATCCGAGCAGAGGGAAAAAATTTTAACACATTTTAGAGGGAAGTTTTACAGAAGGTCAAGAAAAAGGTTGGCAAAAGAAAATCAAAAAAAGAAAAAATTTTTTCTCTCTAAGGACTCTCCAAAGATTTGTTTAATCTGATAAGGAAAATTTATCATAAAATAATGATTAACAAAAAAATGGCTATCGAGTAAAATTGCATTTTAGATAAGTCGGGAAACCGGAGGGTGGGACTTGCTTGGCGGACACATGGCTTTTCCGGTTTAATCCCCGGACCCGGCGCTCTTGGGGGCAGGCCCCGGATTATCATTGGTGCGGGTTTAAGGGCCAGGGCTCCCTACCCAGTCCCCGGCCCCCCATGAGGAGGTGAGGCAATTGCTGGATGCACTTTTTCTATCCCGTTTGCAGTTCGCCGTGGCCACTTTCTTTCATTTCATTTTTGTTCCCCTGACCCTGGGGTTGTCCATCCTAATCGCCATCATGGAGACGGTTTATGTGCGAACCGGCGAAGAGGTCTATCTCAGGATGGCCAAATTCTGGGGAAGGATTTTCCTGATCAACTTTGCCGTGGGGGTGGTGACGGGCATCACCCTGGAATTCCAGTTTGGCACCAACTGGGCCCGGTACTCCCGCTATGTGGGGGACATCTTCGGCTCCATTTTGGCCATCGAGGCCACCTTGGCCTTTTTTCTGGAGTCCACCTTCCTGGCGGTGTGGGCCTTCGGGTGGAAGCGCCTCACGCCCAAGGCCCATGCCGCCTGCATCTGGTTGGTGGCTCTGGCCTCCAACCTTTCGGCCCTGTGGATTCTCATCGCCAACGCTTGGATGCAGCACCCCGTGGGCTATGTGCTCAGGGGGGGCCGGGCCGAACTCACTGACTTTTGGGCGGTGATCACCCAGGGCTTCGCCTGGCAGATCTTTTTTCACACCCTGAGCGGCGCCTATATCCTGACCGGCTTTTTTGTCATGGGGGTGAGTGCTTACCACCTGTTGCGGCGCCAGCATCTGGAGTTTTTCACCAAATCCTTCCGGCTGGGTCTGACCCTGGCCCTCATCTTTTCCCTGGCCGAGGTGGTGCAGGGGCACCTTCATGGTTCAGCGGTGGCCAGGATCCAGCCCACCAAGCTGGCGGCCATGGAGGCTTTGTGGGACACGCAAAAAAGAGCGCCCCAGATTCTGTTCCTCCTTCCGGACGAGAAAAACGAGCGCAACCTGGTGGAGTTCGGCCGGCTTCCCGGAGCCCTGAGCCTCCTGGCTTTTCACGACCCGGAGGCGGAAGTCAAAGGGCTGAAGGATTTCCCCCCGGAGGAACGACCGCCGGTCCTGCTTACTTTCCTGGCCTTCCGCCTCATGGTGGGACTGGGTTTCCTGTTTGTGTTTCTGACGGGGTTTACCTGGTGCAGACGGAAAAGACTCTTGGAGAGCCCCGGCCTGCTTAAGGTGCTGGTGTGGAGCATCCCTCTGCCGTATATTGCCCTGCAGGCGGGCTGGATGGTTACCGAAGTGGGGCGCCAGCCCTGGATTGTCTATGGCCTCATGAAGACCAAGGATGCGGTGTCGCCCATCGCCGTCTCCCAGGTGGGGATTACTCTGGCGGCCTTTCTTTTGGTGTATGGCGCCCTCGGGGCCGTGGCTTTTTATCTGATCCGCCGTTTTGTCCTCCAGGGGCCGGAACCTGAGGCATCGGCGGCGGGGGAGGTGTAGTCATGCTGGGGATTATCTGGTTTTTCCTGTGGGGTGTCCTTTGGGCGGTTTATTTCATGTTGGACGGCGCGGATTTGGGGCTGGGGACCGTGATGCCCGCCTTGGCCAGGACCGATTCGGAGCGCCGCACTATTTATCGGGCCATGGGCCCCTTCTGGGACGGGAACGAGGTGTGGCTAATCACTGCCGGCGGGGTAACCTTCGCCGCCTTCCCCACCACCTATGCGGTCCTGTTCAGCAGCCTTTACACCCCCCTGATGCTGCTTCTGTTCGCCTTGATTTTCCGGGGGGTGACCTTCGCCTTCCGGAACAAACTGGAGCACGCCTCCTGGCGGGCACTCTGGGATCTCTGTCTGATCCTGGGGAGCTTTCTGCCGGCCTTACTTTTGGGGGTAGCCTTCGCCAATCTTTTCAAAGGTCTGCCGATTGACGGAGACGGTATTTTTCAGGGCAATCTGCTGACCCTCCTCAATCCTTACGGCCTTGCGGGCGGCCTGTTATTTGTTCTTATGTTCGCGTTGCACGGCTCCTTGTGGCTCACCACCAAGAGCGAAGGGGAACTGCAGGAGCGGGCTGCAGCTATGGCCCGGAAAATCTGGTCCCTTCTGGTACTCCTGGCGGTGATCTTTCTTTTGGCGACTTTAAGAGTAACCCACCTCTACGATAATTATCTTAAGTGGCCCGTTTTGTTTCTTATTCCCTTGGTGGCGCTGGTGGCCCTTTTCGCCACCCGGGTTTTTTTGGCTCTCAGGTCCTGGTGGCAGGCCTGGCTGGCCTCATCCCTCACCATTGTGAGCCTCACCTTCTTCGGGGTGATGGGACTTTATCCCAATCTTATCCCCTCGAGCCTGGACCCCAAATTCAGTCTGACCATTGCCAATTCCTCCTCCAGTCCCCTCACCCTGAAGATCATGTTGGGGGTGGCCCTTACTTTTGTGCCGATAGTCATTGCCTATCAGGTGTGGGTCCATTTTCTTTTCAAGGAGGGCCTTAGAGAGGAGGAAACGGGTTACGAGGAAGGGTACTGATCAGGGTTGTAGCCGTTGTTAAGGGGCCGGGGCCGCTGGTTTGATGCCTCGGCCTTCTTTATTTCCGGAGGTTTTTCCAGTAAAGTTAAAGGGCGGGACTTTCAATTCCTGTCCGGGAGGCACCCGATGACCCGGACCCTGTTGACCGGTAACGGTGCGGCGGCCTGGGGAGCCCGGCTGGCGGGGGTGGATTATGTGCCGGCCTTTCCCATCACCCCCCAGACCGAGATTATTGAAACCCTGGCCAACTGGCTGGACACCGGGGAAATGACCGGCCGGTTAGTGATGCTGGAGTCCGAGCACTCCATGGTGACTGCCGCCGGGGCGGCGGCCGCCACCGGGGTCCGGGTCTTTACCGCCACCTCCAGCCAGGGGTTGTTGTATGCCATGGAAATGCTATACACCGTGGCCGGCTGGCGGGTGCCCCTGGTTCTGGTGAATGTATCCCGGGGGTTGTCCGCCCCCATCACCCTGGAGCCGGACCACAATGACATTATGGCGGCCCGGGACTCGGGGTTTCTGCAGCTTCATTGCGCCACCTGCCAGGAGGTACTGGATAGCGTGCTTCTGGCCTACCGCCTGGCGGAACATTCCCAGGTGCGTCTGCCGGTTGTGGTGAACCTGGATGGCTTTTACCTCTCCTTTACCCGGGAACCGGTGGAACTGCCGTCATTGGAGGCGGCCAGGGCCTTTGTGGGCCCTTTTGATCCCGGCCCTATCCGTTTCCGGGCCAGCCAGCCTTTAAGCCAGGCCGTGGCCGTGTTGGGAGGCTCAGCCTACTCTTACTTCCGCTATGAAATGCACCTGGCGGCCCTGAGAGGGCTGGCGGTATATGAGGAGATTGCCCAGGAGTTCGCCCAAAACTTCGGAAGGGATTATCAGCCGGTGGAGGCTTACCACACCCAGGATGCGGAAGTGGTCCTGGTGATGCTGGGCTCCTTTGCCACCAAGGCCCAGGACGCGGTGGATCGGCTCCGGGAAGCGGGCTTCAGGGTCGGGCTGGCGCGGCCCCGGCTTATGAGACCTTTTCCGGAGGCTTCCCTCCGGGAGTTGCTATGTGGTAAAAAGGGGGTCGCGGTCATTGACCAAAACCTATCAATGGGTAAGGGCGGGGTCCTTTATACCGAGCTGGCCTCGGCCCTTTACGGGCAGAAAGAAGCTCCTGTCCTCACCAGCTTTATCGGTGGTTTGGGGGGCCGGGACCTGACTCTGGAGGAGTTTTTTGAAATAGTGGCTCTCACCCGGGAGGCGGCAGCCACCGGTCAGTCTCCCCCGCCTCGCCTGCTTTATACCGAGGAGGAGTTGCGGGAAGTCCGGAAACTCCAGGCCATCGCCCAGACGGAGCGCTGTCGGCTGGGAGCGCCCCGGGAGCAGGGGGGCCTTTAGAAACCCAGTCGCTCAAGCCTTGACTCAATTCAGGTGGGGCCGCTTATTCACTCGGATGTGAGAGACCCAGGAAACCGAAGCTCCTTGAAGGAGAAAGAAACCCATGATGAGAACTTTGCTTGCGGTCTTGGCCCTCATGATCGGGCTAAGCCCTATGGTGACTCAGGCCACCACCCAGGTTGAGGACGTGATTTTTCTGGATGGCCAGATATACCCCCTGCACACCCTCCCCTTGGAGCAGTATTTCAATTCCGGACATCCCCGGCCGCCTTTGCGGGCACCTCATACCGCCATGTGGCGAGGTTACAAAGCCACCTGGGAAATCAGGGGCGACAGGCTCTTTTTAAAGGACCTGGAGGCCTGGACTCCGACAGGGAAGGCCGGCCTGGAAGCGGTATTCCCGGGCCGGAAGGCTCCGATTCCCGCCACCTGGTTTACCGGGAAACTTAAGATCCCCCAGGGGAAACCCCATAAGCCTTATGTCCCTTATCCCCTTTACGCGAAATACCTGATAATTTCGGTGGAGAAAGGTCAGGTGATGGGAAGGCAGGTCCTGGACCAACCGGGAGGACCGGGGTCTTTGCCTTCCCGATAAATGCAGTTTTTTAACCTTGAAGGGCCACGAGGGGTAAGAGTGAATTTTGCCAAAAATCGGTCGAAGGGATGCTTTTCTGTTTTTGGTGATAATATTCGGGATTGGCAGTTTTTCCCGGAATCTTAACCCTCTCGGCCAACTGCCCGTTCCCGGCTATGGAGTACAAGGACTACTACAAGATCCTCGGGGTAAGCAAGTCCGCCACCACCGAAGAGATCAAAAAGGCCTTCCGTAAACTGGCCCGGAAGCACCACCCTGACATCAATCCGGGGAATAAAGAGGCAGAGGAGAGATTCAAGGAGATCAGCGAAGCCTACGAGGTGCTTTCCGACCCCGAGAAAAGGAAACGCTATGATCAGTTCGGGACCCAGTGGCAGCAGTTCACCCAGGCCGGGGGCCGACCCGAAGACTTCAACTGGTCCCAATGGCGGGCTCAGCCAGGAGCCACCTATACCCATTTTACCCTGAGCCCCGAAGAGTTTGCCGAGATTTTCGGAGGGGAGGGCCGGTTTTCCAGCTTTTTTGAGACCCTGTTCGGCCGAAGCCGGCCGTTTGCTGCGGAGGCCTTCGGCGGCCGGGAATTTCACTATGAACCCCGTCCTCGTCCCGGCCGGGACCTGGAGCGCACCATCACCATCACCCTGGAGGAGGCCTTCCGGGGCGGCACCCGCATTCTGGAATGGGAATCCGGCCGCAAGATAGAAGCCAAAATTCCCCCAGGAGTCAAAAGCGGCTCCCGGCTGCGCCTCAAAGGCCAGGGAGAGCCGGGACTTTACGGCGGCCCCCCCGGAGACCTTTACCTTCAGATCGAGGTCCTCCCCCATCCCCGCTTTCAACGGCAGGGTGACGACCTCAGCATGGTCTTGCCCGTAGACCTGTTCACCTTACTTTTGGGGGGCAAGGTGGAGGTTCCCGCCCTGGATCGCCCGGTGAAACTGGACATTCCCCCGGAAACCGCCAACGGCCGGGTTTTTCGCCTCAAAGGCCTGGGCATGCCCAACCTGAAAAATCCGGAGAAACGGGGGGACCTATATGTGACGGTAAAAGCCGTGCTCCCCACCCGCCTGAGCGAGAAGGAAAAGGAGCTGATCAGGCAATGGCAGGCCCTGCGTTAAATGAAAGATGCGGCACCACTGCCGGAAGGTGGTGATTCCATGGCTAAGTACCCGCAAGCCCCCGGGAAACCCGGTCCACCTCTCTTCACTCGGATGGTCGCGGCCCAGCTGGCCCGGGTGTCCCTGGAATTTTTAAGCCTGTGCGAAGCCCAGGACCTGCTCCGCCCCCGGGAGCTGGCCGGGGGGGAACCGGGCTATTCTTTCGAGGACATTCAGCGGCTTGTTCTGATCCGCCGGTTCCACGACCTCCTGGGACTGGACCTGGAAGCCGTGGAAGTGGTGTTGCACCTAAGGGAACAAGTCCTCTACCTGAGGGCCCGGATGGAGGAAATGGAGCGCCGTTTCACCCTAAAGGAGAAGGAGCTCCTGGAGGAGATTGAGAGCCTCCGCCGGCGGCTGGCGGTCCTGCAGGAATAGCCCCGAAGAATGGTAGGGAAAGACTTAAGGCCTGTCAGGCCTGACTGTTGTAAGGCAAGGGTTCCCGCCTTTACAAAAGGTTCACCTTAAACCCCCCGGTGAAGTGGTCTTCAGGCAGTTGCGCCTTGACCCAGGCCACCAGGCGGGCAAAGGTCCGGGCCCAGGTGGCGGTATGCTCCTGGCCGGTCATGATGTGAGCCAGCTCATGGCACAAGGTTGCCAGTCGTTGTCCCGGGGGGTAGAGGATGATGGCCCTCTGCCGATGATCGGCTTCCGCCAAAAGGAGCTTTTTCTTCTCCAGAAAATCAAAAGGACCCGGAGGGGGTAACTCACCCGGGAGAATGACGGGGGGAGCGAAACCAAAGGCCCTGCAGATTTTCCGGTTCCACTCCTCCAGTTCAAAAAAGGAGCGGGGTTCCAAAAGGAGCCGGGCATACCGGTGACAGCCGTCGCACCAGACTTCTCCGTCACAAACCAGCTCCCCGTGAGCTTCCGGGTTCAGGGCTTTGCCGCAACCGGGGCAGACCAAGGTGCTCTCCCTGAGGTGCGTGGGGAAAGATCCAGGGAAGAAGACCCGAGGCGGCGGGCCTTCTACCCCTGGAGCCCGGCTAAAAGCAGGGGATGATCAAGCCTTGGCGCGACCAAAGCCTCTGGCGCCCAACCCCTTTTCCTTGGCCAGCTTGCGCCGCTTATCAGAATATTCCTTGCACACCAGGGGATACTTTTTGGGATCAAGATTAAAGCGGCGGTAGTAATCCTTGGGCGTCAGGTTGTGAGCCTTGCGCAAGTGGGCCTTGAGGGTGCGCAGTTGCTTGCCGCACTCCAGACAGACCACGTATTTTTCCTTCACTATCTGATCCAGCGGGATAGGAGCCTGCTTGACTGGTTGAGCCTCCTGCATCTTGCCTACCTGCGGTTCCGGTAGGAGGGACTCCCGGCTTTCTAAGGCCGTCAGAAGCTGATATATCTCTCTAATCTCGTCAACCACTTCTTTGGGGCTGAGTTCCGTCATGGAAACATGAGAAATAACAATCTGGGCCGTCAGCTTGAGAATTTCCGATGCCATGAAAGTCTTTCCTCTCCTTTACAGTTTTTGCTGCTGAAGCAGGTAAATATTTACTACTTTACCTGACTATGCTTTTAAAGATTAAAAGAAATTCTGTCAAGTTTTTTTGAGACCAGCGTCCATTTTATCCGGCATTTTTATTTATAACGGTCAAATTTTAATTCCACGGGAGATCTTCTTAAGCTGTTCAGGATTTTTGATTGTGATACGACTTTTTTCCACCTGTATAACCCCTAAAGTCTTAAAACGGGTCAGGGTGCGGGACAGCGTCTCACTGATAGTGCCCAGATAGGCGGCCAGGTGAGTCTTGGTGACGGGCAGATTAAAGCTCAGGCCCTCTTCCACCCGGCCGTGGATCTCCTGGCAGCGTTCCAGAAGGTACTTGGCCAGCCGTGCCGAGACCTCCTTCAGGGACAAATCTTCCAATTGCCGGGTGAGGTGGAAAAGGAGGTGACTCATGGTAGCCAGCATGTTGCGGGCCAGACGGGGGGAGGAGGCCAATAGATTTAAGAAGTCCACTTTGGGGAAGAACAGGGTCTGGCAGTTTTCCAGGGTGATGGCCGAGGCCGGGTATTGGCCCTCGGCCAACACCGCTGCCTCCCCGAAGGTCTCTCCTGGCCGCACCAGGCGCATAATGAATTCCTTGCCCTCCGGGGAGCTCTTAACCAGCTTCACCTGGCCCTTAAGAAGTATATAAAACCCATGGGCTTCCCGGCCTTCCCAAAAAATATGGCTGTCCCGGGGAAAGACTCTGGGGATGGCCACCTGGGCCAAGGTCTCCAGGTCGTTTTCTGCCAATCCGGAAAAGAGATAAATCCGACGGAGTATGTCTTTTTTATCGGGAATCATCATTCCTCCAAGATTGGATGAGGGTAGTGAAAAAACCCCTTAAGGCAGTGGTCAAGAGGGAAAGGCCCTTCCTCTTTGCCCCCAAACCTCATGGGGAACCGCCTCAGAATGGCAAAGTCCATCCAGGCCATTATACGATACCCCCGCCCTTTTCCTAATTATTATCATTGAGCCTGACCTTGACTGACTTGAGGGGAGAGCCGTGGGGGGCCCAGAGTCCTTGCCTCTTTTTCCCCAAAATTTGTCCGGCTTTTGACCCAGGCAGGAGCAGCCAAAATTGATGACCCATAGTCACCAAGGTCTTGGATTTTCAGGATCTTAAGCAGCCGCCTTTCCCGTTGACGAGACCAGGGGGGTCTGGTAAAGTGCTAGCGCCTTGGTCTAAGGGCGGATGCAGGCAATTTTTTTAACAAAGGAGAATCCCCTATGTTTTGGCCATCATGGTTGGTGGTGTTCCTCTGTGCCGGTTCCCTGGTTCTGGCGGGTTGCGGGGACAAAAGGGCCGATGAAATCCGGATCGGAGTCAACGCCGAAATCACCGGCAGCAAGCCTACGGTGGGCGCCTCCTGTAAAAATGCCGCCGCCTTGCTCACGGAACAGGTAAATGCCCAGGGGGGCCTCAAGGTGGGAGACAAAGCCTGGCGCCTTACCCTGTTTGTGGAAGACAATGAGGACAAACCGGAATCCGCCGCCGCGGTGGCCAAAAAACTCATCAGCCAGAACAACGTTTTGGCCATCATCGGGCCCAACGCCTCGGGAAACGCCATCCCGGCGGCCCGCATCTGCGAGGATGCCAAAGTCATCATGATCAGTCCCTGGTCCACCAACCCCAAGACCACGGAAAATTTGAAATATGTGTTCCGGGCCTGTTTTTTGGATGACTTTCAGGGGGAGGTCATGGCCAAATTTGCCCGGGAGCATCTCAAGGCGGAAACCGCCGCCGTGCTGTACGACGTGGCCTCGGAATACAACAAGGGCATTGCCGAATTTTTCCGCAAGTCCTTTGAGGTCCTGGGGGGCAAGGTGGTGGCCTTTGAGTCCTACACCAAGGACGACAAGGACTTTTCCTCCCAGCTCACCAAGATCAAGGCCGCCAACCCGGCGGTGCTCTTTCTTCCCAACTATTACAATGAGGTGCCCCTCCAGGTGCAGCAGGCGCGCCGTTTGGGGCTCACCTGCCAGATCATCGGCTCGGACTCCTGGGGTTCAGATGAACTCCTGAAACTGGGAGGCCGAGATTTGGAAGGCTGTTACTTCAGCACCCATTACGCACCGGACATTGCCACCCCCAAGGCCCAGAAGTTCATCAAGGAATACGAAGGCAAATACGGTAAAAAGCCGGATGATGTGGCAGCGCTGACCTATGACTCCCTGGAACTTCTGCTTAGCGCCATCACCAAGGCCGGGGTGGTGGATCGGCAGAAGGTCCGGGACGCCTTGGCCACCATCACGGAATTTGCCGGAGTCACCGGTACCATGAAGTTCACCGGCACCGGCGATCCCACCAAAAGTGCGGTCATCCTTCTTATCAAGGATGGCAAATTCACTTATCATGCCAGCGTGGCCCCGTGAGGCCTGCTAACCTGGGGCGGGGGCGAAGGGTCCTTGGGGGGTCTGAGGTTCTGCTGCCGGGTCCCCACCCAGAAAGCCATCTTTCGGAGCCGCCTCATTTTTGCCGGGGACCGGGGAAGGGGGTAAGAAGCTTTGCCCTCCGGTCCCCCTTTGGACCCCGAAAAGAACCACCATGTTTCATCTACTGGCGCAAAATGTCATAAACGCTCTGCAATTGGGGAGTGTATATGCCCTGATCGCCCTGGGCTATACCATGGTGTATGGCATTCTTACCATGATCAATTTCGCCCACGGCGACATTTTCATGGTATCCACTTATTTTAGTCTGATGGCTTCCCTGTTTCTTCTGGGACTCCCGTTTAAGATTCCCCTGGCCGGGGTTTTCCTCGCATCCCTGCTTTTCAGTATGGGGCTTACGGCCCTGTTGGGGGTGACCATTGAGCGTTTGGCCTATCGGCCTCTGCGCCAGGCCCCCCGGGTGTCTGCGGTCATAACCGCCCTGGGGGTGGGACTGTTTCTGGAGCATTTCACCCTGGCCCTTTTGGGGCCGGAGCCCCGACGGTTTCCGGATCTGTTGCCCGCCACTTCCTGGCAGGTGGCGGGACTCACCCTCACCCCTTTGCAGCTGTTGACCATTGTGCTGGCCGCGCTGATCATGGTTCTTCTGGATTTGTTGGTTAGCCGGACGCTCTTGGGCATGGCTATGCGGGCCATTTCCTACAACCGCCCCATTGTTCCCCTGATGGGGGTGCCGGTGAACCGGGTGATCTCCCTTACTTTTGCCTTGGGTTCGGCCATTGCGGCGGCGGGGGGCTTGATGTACGGCCTGGCTTACCCGGTCCTTGATCCCTATATGGGCATCCGCATCGGCTGGTGGGCCTTCATTGCCGCGGTAGTGGGAGGTATCGGCAACATCCGCGGGGCCATGCTGGGGGGCTTCATTCTGGGGGCGGTGGAGATTTTCACCCCCGTGTTTCTGCCATCCTCCACCTATCGGGATTTTGTGGCCTTTTCTTTGCTTCTCGTGCTTCTGGTTTTTAGACCCACCGGTCTTATGGGACGGCCGGTGTTTGAACGGGTGTAAAAGCAGTGGGCCACGGGCGGGGGACGAGGTTTGCTGATCTGTTGGGGGTGGCGAGGGGGAAAAGACGCTTCCTCACCTGGGCCGTAATCCTCCTACTTTTGGTCCTCACCTGGGCCCTTTCGGCCTTGGAACTCCTGAATCGCTATCTGATTCAGATCCTCATGTATGTGGGGATCAACATGATCCTCACCCTTTCTCTCAATCTGGTGAACGGCTATATGGGGGAATTTTCCGTGGGTCATGCCGGCTTTATGGCCATCGGGGCTTACATTTCCGCGATCATCACCGTCTGGTGGCTGCCCCGGGAGTGGGGACCGTGGCTGTTCCCGGCGGTGCTGGTGACCGGTGGCCTGGCCGCGGGGGCGGCCGCACTGGTGGTGGCCTTCCCGTCCTTTAGGACCCGTGGGGATTATCTGGCCATCGTTACCTTGGCCTTTAACATGATTGTGAAGAGCGTTTTGGAAAATCTGGAGGTGGTGGGGGGCCCTCGGGGCTTCAAGGACATGGCCCTTCTTACCAATCTGCCCTGGGTGGTGTTCTGGGTGCTTCTCACCCTTTATTTCTGCCGTAACCTGGTGTACTCCAACTTCGGTCGGGGTATCATGGCTATCCGGGAAGACGAGGTGGCGGCCAATTTGACCAGCGTGGACACCCGGCGGCTGAAAATCTATGCCTTCTGCCTTTCCGCCTTTTTCGCCGGGGTGGCCGGAGGGCTGTTCGCCCACCTTTTGCAGTTCATCAACCCCCGGAGCTTCTCCATCCTCAAATCCACCGACATGCTGGTGATGGTGTATTTGGGAGGAGTGGCCTCCCTTAGCGGTTCTCTGCTGGGGGCAGCGTTATTCACCTTGATCCTGGAGTTTCTCAGGCCCCTGGGCCTGTGGCGCTGGGTGGTGGGGCCGTTGCTTTTGGTACTGTTGATGATTTTCCGTCCCCGTGGCATATTGGGCTTCAGGGATCCCGCCTGGCTCAAGCCGGCGGAGGAAATTGAGGCTGGCTGAAGGTAGGGGGTGTTGTTCCCCCTAGCCGTGCCTTAAGACAATCCATGACGGTTCTGCTCCAAGTTAAAGAGCTAACCCATCATTTCGGCGGCCTGTGCGCCCTGGCGGATTTCTCCCTGACCGTGAAGGAAGGGGAACTGGTGGGGCTCATCGGCCCCAACGGCGCAGGTAAGACCACCGTGTTCAACCTCATCACCGGAATTTTTCCGGTGAGTCGGGGACGTATTTATTTCCAGGGGCAGGATATCACCCGCTGGAGCAGTCATCAGATCACCGCGGCGGGTATTGCCCGCACCTTTCAGAACATCCGGCTGTTCAAGGACCTGAGCGCCTTGGATAATGTCCGTCTGGGGGCCTTTGCCCGACACCGATATTCCCTCTGGGCAGCCGTCACCCGGCGGCCTCATTTTGAGGAGGAGGAACGGTATTGGCGCCGTCAGGCCTTTGAACTTCTGGAGCGATTCAACCTGAAACAATATGCCCAGACTCCAGCCCGACACCTTCCCTATGGGGAACAGCGACGCCTGGAGATGGCCAGGGCCTTAATCAGCCGGCCCCGGCTTCTTCTTTTGGATGAGCCGGCGGCCGGAATGAACGAGGCCGAAGGCCAGGCCCTCATTTCTCTGCTCCGGGACCTGAAGGAGGAATTCTCCCTCACTATCGTACTGATTGAGCATCAGATGCGGGTCGTGGCCAACCTCTGCGAGCGGGTTTTGGTTCTGGACTTCGGGGTCACCATTGCGGAAGGCTCTCCTCAGGAGATTCAAAAAGACCCCAAGGTCCTGGAGGCATACCTGGGGAAGGACGAGCCCCTGGCGCGAGAGGGTGGGGAGGCCCAGGTCTCTGCCAAGATTCGGCCACAGGACCCACGAACAGGTCATGTCCTTTGACTGGCTTTTGGATGTGGAGGACCTCTGGGTCTTCTATGACCGCATCGCCGCAGTGCAGGGGGTATCCTTTCGGGTGGCGGAAGGGGACCTCGTCACCCTCATCGGCGCCAACGGCGCGGGGAAATCCACCATTCTGGGGGCGATTTCGGGACTCCTCCCGGTGAGCCGGGGCCGGATCACCTTTAACGGGGAAGATTTATTGCCCCTGCCCGCCCACCTCAGGACTGCCCGGGGTCTGGCCCACGTCCCGGAAGGCCGGATGATTTTCGGCAACCTCACGGTGGAGGAAAACCTGCGGCTGGCCACCTATGCCCGCCGGCAGATGGCCGTGGACCAAGCCCTGGAGGAGGTCTGGCGTCTGTTTCCGAGGCTTAGGGAACGGCGCCAGCAGTGGGGCAATACCCTTTCCGGAGGGGAGCAGCAGATGCTGGCCGTGGCACGGGCCCTCATGAGCCGGGCTCGGCTCCTCCTGTTGGACGAGCCTTCCATGGGCCTGGCCCCGATGCTGGTCCGGGAAATCTTTCGGGTGATCAGGAGCCTGAATGCTGCCGGGGTCACCATCTTACTGGTGGAACAAAACGCCCGGTTGGCCCTGGAGGTGGCCAAATGGGCCTATATCCTGGAGACCGGCAAGGTGGTGCTCTCCGGTCCCGCCCGGGAGCTTCGGGATCATCCCCAGGTCCGGGCAGCTTACCTGGGGGGTACCTGAGCACTCTCCGGGGATGATCTGAGTTTGGGGCCTGATATTGCTCAGCCGCTACTCTTTGTAAGAATAAGCAGATAAAGATAGGGACCCAGTTCCAGGTAAGCCCTCTGGGTCAAGCCGTAAGGTGCCGCCAGGGTCAGGGTGTCTTCGGAAGAAAGGCGGATCTCCACGGGAGGACCGGGAGGACCTGGAATTTTTTGGAACTCTACCACTGCCAGGCGGCCTTGAGGTTTAAGCAGGCGGGCGGTTTCGGCCAAGGCCCCCGGGGCCTCTCCTGCCTCCGCCAGATCATGGAGCACTGTGGCCATGAGTACCACATCCACACTTTCCGCTGGCAGGGGTAGCGGCTGGCTTATATCGGCCCGAAGCACCTGGATTCGAGTAAGTTTTTCCTTATAGGCCCGGGCCTTAAGGTCCTCTAGGCCTTCCTCCCACAGATCCACGGCCCACACCGTTCCCTGGGGCAGCCGCCGGGCCAAAGGTAGGGCATAGTTTCCCCGGCCGCACCCCAGGTCCACCAAGGTTTCAGTCCCCTTTAGACCCAAGGCGGCAAAAAAAGTGTCCTGGTCAATCAGGTCAAAACTGCTACGCCCTGCCCCATGGGGAAAGTTTTTTGAACCGGCCATGGTTCTTTACCTTCAAATCCTTTTACCCCGGTTCCCCCTATTATCCTTGGTCAGTCCCTTTCCGGTGGGAACCAGGAGCGCGAAACCTGGGAGAGAAAAAACATGAGAGAAAGCCCTAAAACCACGGTGGCCCCCGAAGGCCAGTCCAGGTAATAGGAAAGAAACAGGCCTCCTAAAGTGGCACAGACCGCGGCCCCCACCGACACCCAAAGCATGGCGGTCAGGTGGCGGCTGAGATTCCGGGCTATGGCCCCTGGGATGACGAGAAGGGCGGACACCAAAATGATGCCCACCAGATACATGGCCATAAGGATTACCAGGGCCAGAAGCACCAGAAAGAGGTAACGCAGGGCCTTGACCGGCACCCCGCTCACCCAAGCCATTTCTTCGTCAAAGCTCAAAAAAACCAGTTCCTTGTAAAAGGCGGCCACCACCCCCAGGACCCCCAGGGTGACTACGGCGATTTCCACCACCTGCCTTCGGCCCACCGCCAAAATATTGCCGAAGAGGAAGCCGAAGACGTCCACATTGTAAGTGCCGGAAAGATGAAGGAAGAGAACCCCCAGGGCCATGGCGGAGGCAAACAGGATGCCGATAGCCGCATCCTCTTCCAGTTTTCCCCGTTCCCGGGCCCATTCGATGAGGAGGGCCACCGTCACCGCAAAGGAGATGCCGCTCCACAAGGGGTCAAGGCCCAAAAGCAGTCCCAGGGCCACTCCCCCAAAGGCTGAATGGGAAATGCCAACACCGATAAAGGCCATGCGCCTCAAGAGGACGAATACCGCCAGGATGCCGCACAGGACACTCAGAAGCACCCCGGCCAGGAGAGCCCGTTGAAAAAACCCCAGAGAAAGGGCCTCAGTCATCCCGCCCCTCATGCACTTTTACCACCCGGTGGGGGATTTCCCCATGGAAGAGGTATTCCACCTTGCAGCCAAAGGTGTTTTCCAGAGCCAGGCGGCCGATGGGGGGCGGCTGGTGCACATGCACCCGCCGGTTGAGGCAGATGATGTCGTCCACCTGGGTGGCCACCGCGCCGATATCGTGGGACACCATGATGACCGTGAGGCCCAGTTCCTCTTTGAGGTCCCGCACTATGTCATACAGTTCGTCCTGGCTGCAGGCGTCCAGGGAGATGGTGGGTTCGTCCAAGATAAGGAGGCGGGGTTTCAGGGCCAGGGCCCGGGCGATGAAAACCCGTTGCTGCTCTCCCCCGGAGATCTCCCCGATGGACCGGTCAGCCAGGTGGAGGATGCCCAGGCGCCGAAGTTGGCCCAAGGCCACCTCCCGATCTTCCCGACGGACCCGGCGCCCCAGGCCGAGGCGGCCATAGCGGCCCATCAGGACCACATCCAACACAGTTACCGGAAAACCAGGATGGCTGAGGGGCCGCTGGGGGAGGTAGCCGATGAGGTTGCCCCGGCGACGGGCCACTAAAGGCGGCTCGCCAAAGATCAGCACCTCCCCCCGGGTGGGAGGGATAAGCCCGAGGATCACCTTAAGAAGAGTGGTCTTGCCTGCGCCGTTAGGCCCCAGAATCCCCACGCAGGTATGCTCCTGAATGCTTAAGTTGATATCCTCCAGGATCGGGACATGGTTGAAGGTTACCCAAAGATCCCGGATTTCAAGGGCATAGGAGGTCATTGCATGGCCTCCGCCATGACCTTAAGATTGTGGCGCATCAGTTTCAGGTAGTCCGTGCCATAAGGGGGACGACCCCCCAAGGGGTCCAGGAGAAGCACCTTGACGCCGACCTCCCGGGCAATGACCTCCGCCACCCGGGGGCTGAACTGGGGTTCGGCAAAGACCGCCTTAACCCCAGATTTTTTCACCGCCGCGATGAGGTCCCGCAGACGTTTGGGAGAGGGTTCCCTTCCGGGCGCCAAGGCAATCACACCGGCCTCCCTCAGACCATAGCGGCGGGCAAAATAGGGGAAGGCCGAGTGGAAGCTCACATATTCCCTAACCCGAAAGCCGACCACAGTCTGGGAAATCTCCTGATGCAAGATGTCCAGTTCTTTGAGGTACTGGGACAGGCGGGCCTCATAATACGGCCGGTGTTCCGGATCCGCCTTGATGAAGGCCTCTGTGACCCGCTGGCACAGCTCTTTGACCAACACAGGGTCCAGCCACACATGGGGGTTGCCCTTAAGGTGGCCAGGTTCATGGGGGTGAACCAGCCCTTCCTCCGGGGGGCCGGAAATTACAGCCTTTTCCGGAAAATCACTTCCATTCTGGATAAGGTGTACGCCATGGACCGCCTCCACCACCAGTCGGTCTGGGGAAGGGTGGGCCTTGAGGAGGCGCTCGGCCCAAGGTTCGAGGCCCGCCCCCACATAGACGAAAACCTTGGCCTTAAGGGCGGACCGCACTGTGCCAGGGGAAGGTTCAAACACATGTGGGCTGGCCCCCGGAGGGATTAGTACCTGCACCCTCACCCGGGTTCCCCCAAGTTGTTCACAGAAATCCCCCAGGGGAACAATACTGGCCACCACGGGGAGGCGACCCTCCCCCCTGACCGGGAGGTTTGGGCAAAGAAGGGTCAGAAAAAATACCAGGGGAATGAGGACAAGGGATCGGGGAGCCCCGGCAAGAAATGCAACTTTGTTGTCATTCAGGAGATTTTCCGACATTTATGGCACACTCCGGCCACGCGGATTTCCAGGCGTTCAGCCTGGTTGCCCAAAGGGCCCTTAAGTTCCCGCCAGAGCCGCTCCAGGGGCACGGGTTCCAGACACTGCACCTCGCCGCAGTCACGACAGTGGAAGTGAGGATGGGGCGGATGGTGCTCACAAGCCAGTTCATAGTGGGCCGCGCCCCCCGCCCCCGACAGTCGGCGCACTAGACCCAGGCGCATAAAGTCTTCCAGGATCCGGTAAATGGTAACCTTGTTGGCAGGGCGCTGACGACGCACCGCCGTCAGAAGATCCCTGACGGTCCAGGTCCGGGCCGAGTTCCCCAATATTTCCAGAACCAGCAGCCTGAGGGCTGTGGCCCGCAACCCCTGACGGGCCAAAAGTTGGGGAAAATTGCAACGATCCCCCATAAAAACATGATAATCTATTTTCAACTTGGTTGCAAAAATAATTTACCTGTCCGGTTTCGGATCACCCTGGGGCTCCCGCTGCCAATGGTACAGGGAAACGGGGCATAGGGGAGGCTCTCCTTACTTTGTCCTCAGCCCGTTTGATTAAACACTTGGTCTTGCAGACCGTGGCCGTTTTTTGCTTGGACTCCGGGTAATCCCCGGTTTTGAGGCGGTTTGGCATACGAAAGGCGATGTAACACTAAGGGGAGACTCGAAGGGTCCCTTCGCTTCCAAGCCCTAGGCCACCTTTTCATGTGGATGGTAATTTCCGGAAGGAACCAAATCCCCTTTTGGCTGAATTGACAACTACTCAGAGGACATGCTATCTTAAAAAGGTGTAATGAGGGAGGGATGGCCGAGTGGTTTAAGGCGGCGGTCTTGAAAACCGCAGACCGAAAGGTCCGTGGGTTCGAATCCTACTCCCTCCGCCAGAGCTACTAAGGGGGGCGGCCATTAACCCCCCATTATTTCTGTAAAATAAGAAATGCGCTCCCAAGCGGAGAGATGACCGAGTTGGCCTAAGGTGCTCGCCTGCTAAGCGAGTGTGGGGGGAAACTCCCACCGAGGGTTCGAATCCCTCTCTCTCCGCCATAATATTTCTGGGGCCTGGCCGCCCGGCCTTTCTGCCCCGGGGCCCAAGGGGAAAAGGGATGGAAAATGTCACTCCGGGGCCGCTTCTGGCCCTGGCGGGCCTGATTCTGTTATTGCTTCTGGGAATCGGCCGACAGCAGGCCCGGCGGCAGGCGCGCTTTGCCTCCCCCCGGTTTCTCCGGCTACAGCAATGGGGGCGCTATCTTGCCTTTGCCTTCATCCTTTTGGGCCTCCTTCTCATGGCCCGGGCCAAATAAAAAAGACCCGGGCTTCCGATGAAGACCCGGGCCTTGCGTGGAGGGGTCATGGGACTTGCCTATTATATCGGCAGTCTCCCCATAAGCATAAATTTTTTTTGAGGGAAAATTCCCCTTTTTATTTTTTCCGGCAATATCTCCAATATATCCCGGAGGGGGATCTTGTCTTTTAATCAGGCCTATGAATGGCTGATCCGGCACAGTCGGGAAACGGCCCTCCTTGAGTCAGTAAGCCGTCTTTTGTCATGGGACCAGCGCACTCACCTGCCCCCGAAAGGGCACTCCCACCGGGCTGAGCAGTTGGCCTTTTTGGCCCGGCTTATCCATGAGCGGGAAATCGACCCCCAGGTGGGAGAACACCTGGCGACGGTGGAGGCCTCCCTGGAGGCCAGGGATCCGGATAGCGAGGTGGCGGTCAATCTGAGGGAGTGGCGCCGCACCTATGAACGGAAAACCCGCATTCCTTCGGAACTGGCGGTGGCCTTGGCCCGGGCCGCGGCTGAAGGTCAGACCGCCTGGGAGGACGCCAGGCCCCGGAACGACTGGCAGGGTTTCCTCCCCTATCTTGCCCGCCTGGTGGAGTTATCCCGGGAAGAGGCCCAGGCCCTGGGCTATGACCGGGAACCTTATGACGCCCTGCTGGACGGCTATGAGGTGGGGGAAACGGCTGCGGCCCTGGAGTCCTTGTTCTCCCGGCTGAAAAAACCCCTGGTGACCCTTCTGGACGAACTTCAGGCGCGTCCCCGAAAAAAAGTGGAGTCGGTGCTTTACGGGTATTTCCCCCGGGACCTTCAGGAGCAGTTCTGCCGGGAGGCTGTAGCCCAGATCGGTTACGACTTCGAGGCCGGGCGCCTGGATTCCACGGCCCATCCCTTCAGCACCGGACTGGGGCCCGGAGATGTCAGGATCACCACGCGTTATGACGAACACTTCTTCCCTACCGCCTTTTTCGGGACTTTGCATGAGGCTGGCCACGCCCTGTACAACCAAGGCCTTCCCGTGGAACATTGGGGCACCCCCCGGGGGCGCTCCGTGTCTTTAGGGATTCACGAATCCCAGTCCCGGATATGGGAAAACCTGGTGGGCCGCTCATGGGGCTTTTGGCGCCACTTTTTTCCCAGGGCCCGGGAGCTCTTTGCCGCTCTTGCCGGGGTGAGCCCCCGGGACTTTTATTTGGCGGTCAATCAGGTGAAACCCAGTCTCATCCGCACCGAGGCGGACGAGGTCACTTACAACCTGCATGTCATCTTTCGCTTTGAGCTGGAGCGGGACCTGATTAACGGCAGGCTCTTGGTCAAGGACCTGCCCGAGGCCTGGAACGCCAAGATGCAGGAGTACTTGGGCCTGACTCCGCCTGATTACCGGATGGGGTTGATGCAGGACGTCCACTGGTCGGCCGGCCTTTTCGGCTATTTCCCCACTTACACCCTGGGGAACCTTTACGCCGCCCAGTTTTTTGCCAGGGCCACCCAGGATCTGGGGGATCTGGAAGATCTTTTTGCCGGGGGGGACTTCGCCCCACTGCTTCACTGGCTAAGGGAGCGGATCCATTCCCAGGGAAGCCGCTACCGGCCTCGGGACCTGGTGCGGGTGGTGACCGGAGGGGACCTGGACTCCCGGTTCCTGGAGGAATATCTCCGGGGAAAGTTCAGAGATTGCCACTGAAGGATCCAGGGCGGGGAAACAATGGCCGGGAGGGGACCCACTCCCCGGGGACGGAAAAATCCCCCTTATTTCTGCTCCCGGGCCTTTTTCAACATGGCGATGGGTTTGGCCAAATCCAGGATATGGCGGTGTACCTGGATCAGGGCACTTCCCGGCACGCCCATCATCAGGTGGCAGGGGTCCAGGGCCGATTTCAGCCGGCAGCCCAACCCCAGGAAGGTGACATTGGGAGCTCCGGTGAGTAGCGGGTAGGCGGTGATATCGGCGCAGCCCCCCAAAGCCCCTCCCGACTGAGGCAGATCCAGGCGTCCGCCCCGCTCGTAGTTCACTGCATAAAGGAGCCACATAACCTGCTCACTGTTTGCGGTGAAGACCACCACTTGGGGGATCTGGCCAAAGCTTTTAAGGGGCGCCACCCGGACAGCCCGGGTTCGGCCCGCTTCCAGGTAAGTGGACTGGCGGATGGTGGCGGCGGAGGCCTCCTCGCTGGCGAACAGCCCCACGCCGTATTTTTCCAGCACCCCGTCGTCCAGGTAGCGTTCCAGGTCCTCCGACTCAAAGCCTAGGACCGAGGTCCCCAGTTTACAGCCCTGCTGTTCCTTGCCGAGGAGAAGTACCCGGCCCTTTCCGGCCAGGGCCAGGGCCTGGCAGTAGCTCTTGAGGGGCTCGCTGGTCCAAGGCAGGCCTTCCGGCAGGGCTTCTCCTTCCCGATAAAGGGTGACCCCCACCGGCTCATAGTCCAGATCCAGGCTTTGAATCAGGTCCTGGGAAACGGCTTTCAGGTCGGACATGAAAAGCTCCTGTTTTTTAAGAGCCACATTTTAACCCAATCCACCGCCTTTCACAACACACTTTGAGGCTTAAGCCCCCTCGGAATGCGCCCTTGCCGGTCCGGCAGGCTTCCTTCCGGTATGAAGCCCCCTGGATTCTGGAAAAATGTCCCCTAAGAGGGGGAAATGGTATATAAACAAACAGGCTTGCGAGAGGAGGATGGAGGTCGCCAGAAGTAAAACAGCGGTCATGTCGGATGAGGTGCTGCTGAAGATATCCGGAGTGAGCAAGTATTTTGGTGGGGTGCCGGCGTTGGAAGAGGTGAGCTTCCCGGTGCGGGCAGGGATGGTGACCGCCCTGATCGGCCCCAACGGTGCCGGTAAGACCACCCTATTGGACTGCCTCTCCGGTATATTGGCCCCGGATCGGGGCTCCATGTATTTTCGGGGGCAGGAGCTGGCGGGGTTGCCGGCACACCACCGGGCCCGCCTGGGGCTGGCCCGCACTTTTCAGAATTTGCGACTCTTTCCCCGCCTGAGTGTCCTGGACAACGTGCTCACCGGCCTCACGGTGGAGGGGGAAAGCCCCCTTTTGACCGCACTGCTCCGACCGCCAAGCCTCAGACATCGGGAACGGCGTTTACGGCTCAAGGCCCTGGAGGCCCTGGACACCTTCGGCCTGGCGGACAAAGCCGACCTCCCGGCGGGCATCTTGTCCTATGGGGATAAAAAACGGGTGGAATTGGCCCGGGCCTTGGTGTCCCAACCTGTCCTCACTCTGCTGGATGAGCCGGTGGCGGGGTTGAACCCCGAAGAAACCGCGGAAGTCGCACAAATCCTCAGGCAATGGCGCCAGCAGGGTAAAACCTTGCTTCTGGTGGAGCATGATATGGACCTGGTCATGAGCGTGGCGGATCAGGTGGTGGTCCTGGACGGCGGGAAAAAGATTGCTTCCGGCACCCCTGACGAAGTGCGGGTCAACCCCCTGGTTCTGGAGGCCTATCTGGGAAAGATCAGTCTTACGGCCTAAATAGTTTCAGGGGCAAGGGGGAGGGGTATGAGTTTGTGACCCCGGCTCATCCCCCGTTATGCCCGAAAGGTGGAATTGCCGGTTTTTGCCTCCTAGGCCGAGGGACGGTCTTACTCAGGGAAAATGAAAGCGGCGGGTAGCCCCGCCGTTTAGGGTGGCAAAGGAAACTGCCTTGGAGTCTGATTAAGGCACCATTTCAATGGAGAAGCCGTCCACCGCCATGCTCAGCTTCACCCCCTGCTGCTGGGCCCTAAGCACAATGAGGGTGCCTTTATTATTCCGCATGACCAGGCCCTCTACCCCTTTGGCCAGGGCCAGACCGCTGGACACGGAAACGTAATTTCCGGCCAGGTCGGCAGCTTCTTTGAGGTTATAGACGTCTCCATAGGCGCTGATCTTGGAGAAGCCCACAGCCCCGGCGGACAGGCCCTTGACTTTGAAATGGTATTCCTTGCCTTTGAATTTGAGGGTGCCCACCCCCCAGTTAAAGCCCACCCCGGCAGCCAGTGATTTGGCCTCAATGGTGATTTCTCCAATGGGGTAAATGGGGGTGGGGTCAAGGGACTTTTCCTGGGCCCAGGCTGGCGCCCCCGTGAGGAGGGCGACAGCCACCATCACACACACAAAAAGGCGTAAAGTCTTCATCGCAGAGTTCTCCTTGTTTTGAGCACTGGACTCAATTTCGGTTACAATAGGTAAATATAAGGAGGATGTCAAGGAACATCTCGCCTTTGGTTTATTCGGTTTTACATGCCCTATACTTTAAAGGATTTTACCTATACCCTGCCCCCGGAGCTCATCGCGCAACACCCTGCCCCCCGGCGGGACTCCTCCCGCCTGATGCTGCTGGACCGTGCCCGGGGAACCTGGAGCCATCATCAGTTTTCAGAGCTCCCGGAGTTGTTGACGGCCTCCGATTTCCTGGTGATTAACGACACCCGGGTTTTTCCGGCCCGCCTTGTGGGGCGGAAAACCAGCGGCGGCCGGGTGGAGTTCCTCCTGCACCATCTCCCGGAGGCGCCACCCGGGCCCTCTGCCGAGGGCGTCCAGGTCTGGGCAAGCTGCCGGGGACACCGCTTAAAGGTGGGTCAGGTGGTGGATTTCGGCCCCGGAATCCGGGGGGAGATCCGGGAGATGGGGAAGGAAGGTCGGGTTCTGGTGCATTTCCCTGGGTCGGCTGAGGAGGTGCGCCAACTAATCCTGACGCAGGGGCAGACCCCCCTGCCCCCCTATATTCGGCGACCGCCTAAGCCCGCGGATCTGGAGCGTTATCAGACGGTGTATGCCGCCCGGGTGGGGGCAGTGGCCGCCCCCACCGCTGGATTGCATTTTACCCTGGAGGTCCTTAAGCAACTTAAAGCTCGGGGGGTGGAGGTGGCTGCCCTGACCCTGCATGTGGGACCCGGCACTTTCATGCCGGTGCGCACCGAGGACTACCGCCGGCACCGTCTCCAGGCGGAATATTTCATCCTGCCCCCCGACACCGCGGCGCGGTTAAACACGGCGCGGGCCGCCGGGAAGCGTCTGGTGGCGGTGGGCACCACCTGCGTACGGGTGCTGGAGCACTGCCTGGGTCCGGAAGGCTTCTCACCCCAGGATGGCTGGTGTGACCTTTACATCACTCCAGGCTACCGTTTCCGGGCGGTGGACCGTCTGCTTACCAATTTCCATCTGCCCCGCAGCACCCTCCTTCTGCTGGTGGCCGCCTTCGCCGGCCGGGACCTGATCCTGGCCGCCTACCAGGCGGCCATCGAGGCCGGCTACCGCTTTTACAGTTACGGCGACTGTATGCTGATTGTCTGAAGCGGAGGACGAAAACAAGCAGAGGAAAATTTTACCGTCCCTGGGTCCCCTTACCCTGCCGGCGGTCTTTCATGGCGGCCACCAGATCATAGGTAAGGCGGGCCTGACAGGGACAGCGTCCCAGGTCCACTTCCGGTTTGTTATCCCCGTGAAAGTCAGAGCCGCCGGTGATCAGCAGTCCCAGCTCCCGGGCCAGGCTGACATAGAGGGCTTCCTGGCTCAAAGTGTGCTCAGGATAGTAGCATTCCAGTCCCACAAGCCCCAGGATCATAAGTTCCTTAAGAAAAGGTTTCAGGGAGCCGTAGGTGTCCAGGCCCAGGGTGAAGGGATGGGCCAGGACCGCCAGACCCCCGGCTTCCCGGATCATGGCGATGGCCTCCCCCGGCGGGTAGCGGAATTTGCTGACATAGGCCTTGCCCTGATTTCCCAGATAGATATCAAAGGCCTCCTGGAGGGAGCGCACATAACCCCCTTCATACAGGGCCCGGGCGATATGGGGCCGCCCCACCTGTCCGCCTCCGGACAGCCGTTGCACCTCTTCCAGGGTGAGGGGGATGCCCAGGGCGTTCAGTTGAGCGATGATCCTGGGGTTGCGGTTCCGGCGGGCTTCCTGCAGGACGGCCAGCCGTTCGGCCAGCCGGGGACTTTCATAGTTGACCCAATAACCCAGGATGTGCATGGATCCCTGGGTATGCTGGGCACTGATTTCCACTCCGGGGATCACCTCCAGGCCATATGCTTGGCCGGCGGCCATCGCCTCCGCCAGGCCGTCCACGGTGTCGTGGTCGGTGAGGGCAATGGCCGCCAAGCCCCGGGCCTTGGCGAGACGCACCAACTCAGTGGGGGTCAGGGAACCGTCAGACGCAGTGGAGTGGGTGTGCAGGTCAACCAAATATCATCTCCCGGCCCTGAACCTTTTCCCCCTTCCCTCAGGCGGGCTGGGGCTGGAAGTAGGAGGTGCATCCCGTCCAGAACTGGACCATCTTCATGGAAAAGAGATTGATCAGACTCTGGCGGCCTTCCCCCTCCGGCAACGGCTCGGTGAAAAGGTGTTGGTACAGCCCGGCCAAAGTCTGGGCAAAGCCCTCCACCCGGATCTGATAGTCTTCCAGAAAGAGCCGCCGGTACTCCTGATAGCGCTCGTTGATCAGGTGGTTCAATTCCTGATAGCGGGACTCCACTTCCTCCAGGTCCTTGGCCTTGGTCTCCTTGAACACATACTCCCGGAAGATGTGTTCCACCATATCCTCGTGAAACTGGTCCAGGGCCTCCCGGGCCGGCTCCAGACCTTTTTTGGCGTTGACGAAGGCCTCGGTGACCACAAACATGGCGAAAATTAGGGCCTCCAGGATTCTGATCGGCCTAAGCCCCAGGCCCTGTTCCTTGAACAAACGGCCCAGGTCCCCCACAATACCCAAGGTCATGGACTTCAGGAGTTCGGGTTCACGGCCGGGCGGCGACTGAGGTTGGTCGTGGCTCTGTGTCATGATTTCTCCTTATCACGGTTTCGGCTTGGCCGGTAGGGTGAAGGTTTCCCCTTCAAGGTTGTCGGACGGTGAAGGACTCCAGAAACCGGATGACCTCAGGGTCCTGGGTCCTTCCTTTGGGAGTGGCCACGCCCACCTGGTAAAGACGGTTTTTTACCAGAAAAAAACGCAGCCGCACCTGATGACGGCCGTCGGGAATGTCGATGGTGACTTCCCGTCCGGAAAGCTGGTTGTGGGAGATAGGGTTCTCGTTCACAAGCCGACCCTGAACCTTGGCCACCGCCCCTTCACGGGCACCGGCCAGTACCTCTTCCGCAGTGCGGTGCTGAAGGACCTGGGGAGGGTAATCACTGTAACTCACTATAAAGGTGGTCTGGGGTCGCTCCAGGGTGAACACATGAATATCCAGGGGGCCTATCGGGGAATCCAGTCGATGGGTCACCTTGGTGGGAGCACCGGGCAGCCGGGCGGTAAAATCGCCCTCGGGAGGACTGAATTCCTGCCACCCGGTCTGCTGGCACCCTCCAAGAATTAGCCAGAAAAAAAAGCCGGCCAGAAATTTCCGCTTCATGCACTCCAAACCTGAGGCCAGGCCGGTTCTCCCGCGGCCCTGGGCCCGACACCCGAATAATGTCCGGGCTCTCAGGGGCGGATAAGCTTAAGCATCTCCCGGACGGCCTGTTCCATGCCCACCAAAACCGCCCGGCTGATGATGCTGTGGCCTATGGAGAACTCCTCGAATTCCGGGTGCCCTCTGAAAAGTTTGATATTCCGGTAATTCAGGCCGTGGCCGCACTTGACCCTCAATCCCATGCTGCGCGCCACCCGGGCGGCGTCCAGAAGTTCATCGAAATGTTTCAGGGATTCGGCCTCGGTCCGGGCTTCGGCATAGATGCCGGTGTGAAGTTCCACCCAGGCAGCCCCCACCTCCTTGGCGGCGCTGATCTGAAGCGGATCATGGTCCACAAATAGGCTCACTTCCAGGCCGGCGTCCTTCAGTTTGTGGATATAAGCCCGCAATTTTTCCTTTTGGCCGGCGACATTCAGTCCCCCCTCAGTGGTGAGCTCCTCGCGTCTTTCCGGCACCAGGGTTACTAAGTCGGGCTTGACTTCGGCGGCGATGTGGAGCATCTCCTCAGTGGCCGCCATTTCCAGGTTAAGCCTGGTCTTCACCGTCTGGCGCAGAAGGCGCAGGTCCCGGTCCTGGATATGACGGCGGTCTTCCCGCAGGTGCACGATAATGCCGTCGCACCCGGCCAGCTCCGCCAGCACTGCGGCCTGGACCGGGTCAGGTTCGTCAATCCGCCGTGCCTGGCGGAGAGTGGCCACATGATCCACATTCACTTCCAGCTTGGCCATCCTGACCCTCCAGCATCAAGGGGTGAAATTGCCGGGCAGGGGATTTGCCGGCCTAGGCCTTCAGCCCCCTTTCCCCCGGACGGTATTAAGCAATTCCCAGGTCTTGGCGGTCATGGCCTCCTCGGCCCGGGGGGTGTCATGATCATAACCTAAAAGATGTAATATACCGTGAATCAGGTAAAAGTCGAGAAGTTCTTCCCAGGGCCAGCCCAGGGCCGCGGCTTCCCGGCGAGTGGTCTCGAGGGAGATGACCACCTCCCCGAGGACCAAGGGAGGCTGGGGAAAATCCTCCCGACCGGAGTCACGGGTCTTAGGGGTGGGCAGAAGGGAAGGGCTCCTCCCGTCCATGGGGAAAGCGATGACATTGGTGGGACCCGAACGCCCGAAGGTCTCCCGGTTCAGCCGGGCCATGGCCCGGTCCCCCACCAGCGTGACGGAGAGCTCCGCCTCAGCCCATCCCAAGGCGCTTAAGATCTGTGTGATTTTTTCGCGGAGCTCCCACAGGTTTAAGGCCGTTTTTCTTTGTCGGTTGCTTATCCAGATCCTCATGGGAACGGGTCTTTTCCACAGGGACAGGGTACTGGATGCGCTGGTGGAAAATACCGCTCAGGATTTTGTTGCAATGTTTGGCAATGAGGTGGAGCTCCTTCAGGGTAAGTTCGCATTCATCCAGTTGTCCGTCGGCAAAGATGTTGTTGACGATTTTCTGCACCATCCCCTGGATGCGGGCCGGGGTGGGGTCCGTCAGGGTCTTGGAGGCGGCTTCCACTTGGTCAGCCACCAGTACCAGTCCGGCCTCCTTGGTTTGGGGTTTGGGGCCGGGATAGCGGTAATCATCCGGGTTTACCTTATTGGGGTCCGGACACAGGCTTTTGGCCTTGTTGTAGAAATAACTGATGGTGCAGGTGCCGTGGTGCTGTTGAATGATGTCGCAGATGCGCGACCCTAGGTGATGTTTGCGGGCCAGCTCCACCCCGTCTTTGACGTGGGAGATGAGAATGAGGCTGCTCATGGAGGGGGCCAGCTTTTCGTGTTTGTTTTCCCCGCCGTACTGATTTTCCACAAAATAGGCCGGTTTCTTGATCTTGCCGATGTCATGGTAGTAAGCCGCAGCCTTGGCCAAAAGCGGGTTGGCGCCGATAGCCGCGGCCGCCGCCTCCACCATCTGGCCCACCACCAAAGAGTGATGATAAGTGCCGGGAGCCACCAGCATCAGCTCCTTTAGGAGAGGCTGGTCCAGATTCAATAGCTCCAGCAACCGGATGTTGGAAGTATAACGGAACAGGCTCTCAATGATGGGGGTGAATCCCAGGGCCAGGATGCCGGTGAGCAAACCGCCCCCAAGGGCACAGAGTTCCCCCATCAGGAGGTCCCGGGAGGTGAAGGGGAAGTCCAGAAACTTGAAGGCCGTGACCATGATCAGGTTTACCCCGCAAATGGCCAGGCCGGAATTGATAAGGGAACCACGGCGGCTGAAACGGCTCACCCCCCAAACCCCCATGAGGCTACCGCAAAACAGGTAGAGAAACAGGGGAAAGGGTTTTTCCAGCAAGAGGGCGGTGAAGGTGGCAATGAGAAAGGTCAGGGCCAAGCCGGTTTCCAGACCCAGAAACAGGGCGGCGCAGATAGGGCCCAAGGCGATGGGCAGGGCATACACCAGGTTCCGGCCCAGTTCCGGACGCACAGGGGTGAGGAGAGCCGCCAGGTTCAGTAGGCTCTGGTTCAATAACAGGCTGACAAAAATCAGCACCGCCAAGAAAAAGAGGTCCTTTAGCTGGGTGGAGAAATTCTTCAGGGAGATACGGGCCAGGTTGTAGGCCAGCCAAAGTATGAGTACCAGGCTGAGGAAGCCTCCCAGAAAGGCAAGGAGGCTGCCGTGCCGGGGGTAAGCCTCGTTTTGGGCCTTGAGTTTGGCCAGATGCAGTGGGGTGATCCGCTCCCCTTCCCTAAGTATAAGCTCACCTTTCTTAACCTGGAAATAGGTGGGGCGAAGCTGCTCCAGGGCCTTTTGGCGCCGAGCCTGGGTCTCCGCCAGATTGGCCGAGATGTTGGGCTGCACCAGATGCTGAACCAGGTCGCATACCAGGAGACGGTCAGCCGCGGAAAATTCGGCCGCCACCTCCCGACAGTAAAGGTTTACTGGCTTGCGTAACTCATCCACCACCAGGAAGGGGAAAGGAGCCTGAATTACCTGCTCCTCCAGGGACGGCAAACGCCTCAGGAGGATTTCCCGGGGCTGGGGTTGGGCCAAAGTCCTGGGGTTGACCACTCCCTGCCGGTATATCTGGGAGATCACCTGATAAGTCAGGGTCTCGAGGGCGGGGGAAATTTCCGTCTTAACCAAGAGCTGGAAGGTGGCAGCAGGGATCTTGACCCCCAGGAGACGCTCAAATTCAGCTTTATGTTTCAGAAGCTCCTGGTATCGGCCCACCCATGAGGGGCTGGCCCCCCGACCCTCCGGGGGCGACATGGGCGCAGGTAACTCCCGGATAACCTTTCGGAGATATTCCAGACCCCGGTGCAGACTTTCCTGAACCTTGGCCGCCGCTTCCTCATCCAGATCGAAAACTGGGGGGATCTTGGCCAGAAGTTCCTGCTGCCGCTGTCTGGTGGTCTCCACATCCTCCACCAGGAAGTCTTTGAAAGCCCTGACATTTTCCTGGGAGATGGCCCCCACCTGATAATGACTGAGGGGTTTGCGGGGATGGGGCACAAAAAGGAGCGTTATGGCCAGACTGAGGCCAAGGAGAAGGAGGATCTGGGCGGTGGTCTGATATCTGGCCAGGGCGGCGGGTTTTAGACGCCAGTGCCATTTGCTCTTGAGGAAACCGAGCCAAGAGCTTCTTACCGGGGTTTTCCCTTGCAGCTCATTATCCGGCATGCGGCACCTCACCCTTGCGGGATCCCGAGCGTTGGCGACGCCCCTCGTAGGCCCTGATAATGTCCTGTACCAAGGGATGGCGCACCACATCCCTCTCAGTGAAATGCACAAAGGCAATGCCTTCGATTCCGCCCAGAAGCTGGCGGGCTTCCACCAGTCCCGAAGTCACCCCCGGAGGCAGGTCAATCTGGGTGACATCGCCGGTGATCACCGCCTTGGAGCCGAAGCCCAGACGGGTAAGAAACATGAGCATCTGTTCGGAAGTGGTGTTCTGGGCTTCGTCCAATATAACGAAAGAGTCATTTAGGGTGCGGCCCCGCATAAAGGCCAGGGGCGCCACCTCAATGACCCCCCTTTGCACCAGCCTGGTGGCCTTGTCAAAGTCCATCATGTCATGGAGGGCGTCATAAAGGGGTCTAAGGTAGGGATTCACCTTCTCATAGAGGTCCCCCGGCAGGAAGCCCAGTTTTTCCCCGGCCTCCACCGCCGGCCGGGCCAGCACGATGCGGATGAACTCATGATTCATGAGGGCAGCCACGGCCATGGCCATGGCCAGATAAGTTTTGCCGGTACCTGCGGGCCCCACCCCAAAGACGATGTCATGGCGGCGGATGGCCTCGATATAACGCTTCTGGTTGAGGCTTTTGGGGGTGATGCGCCGCTTCATGGCGGAGATATAGACAGTGTCCAGGAAAATTGACTCGAGGGAGGCGTCTTCCTGATCCTGAAGAATCTTCACCGCATGCTGGACATCTTGGGGGGCCAAGGCATAGCCGGCCTCCAGGAGGCGATAGAGCTCCTTGATTACCCGAGAGGCTAGAGTCATCCGGGATTCCGGGCCCTCCAGAGTCACCTGGTTTCCCCGGCTCACCAGCTTGACCCCCAGAAGGCGGCCAAGAAGACGGAGGTTCTGTCCCTGTTCTCCGAAGAGCGCCTGGGCCAGGGAGTTGTTCTCCAGGGTAAGCTGGTGAGTTACGGGAGGGGTGGGAGAGGGATTGGGTTTCATGGAAAATCAGGACCTGAGGCCCAGCACCTGTCCCTGGATACGGCGCCGGCGGGGGCGATTGTCAAAATCCAGGAGGACGATCTGCTGCCAGGTGCCCAGCTCCAGGCGACCATCGTTCAAGGGTATGGCCAAAGAGGGCTTCAGGAATGCCGCCCGCACGTGGGCGTAACCGTTGCCATCCCCCCAACGACGGTCATGCTCGTAGGGAATATTCCGGGGAAACAGGCGCTCAATGGCAGACCTGAGGTCATTCACCACCCCGGATTCATATTCTATGGTGGTAAGGGCAGCCGTGGACCCCGGAATGAAGAGGTGTACCAAACCTTGGGTGATGCCCGTCTCCTGGACGCGGGTCTCAACCAGAGTTGTGAGATCCAGGATATCAGTCCCGGCGGTGGTGGCCACTTCCAGAGAGAAATGATGAACGGCAAACATTTATGCCTTAATTATACGAAACTGATTGAATATATTTTACAAAATTTTTTCACTCGCAAGGGACTTAATTCCCCGGAAAAAATCGGGGTTTCCTTTCCGCCCGGCGCGCCACCCTGTCCTGGAAGGCCCCGGTTGGAGCAGGTTGAGTCCAGTTAAATTATATTCGGACTTATTGCAGCTTTTATGCCAAAAGGTGCCAAAAGAAGCGGATCGGGCCAAAGCCCCGGCCTGGTCCGGAAAAGCCGGGGATGGGGCCGTATAAAGTGGGTGAGGGGCGGCTCAGCCTGGGAATTTAATGTTTCCCATTTTAATCTTGACTAACGGATATGATAGATTTACAAACTAAAAGTTTTTAGTTTCAAGCAGAAAAACCCGCATCCCCGTCCTTTTATGTCATTAGTTGACCAGATTATCAAGCAGCGTCGGGAAAAAATCGCCGAGTTCCGCCGGGCCGGAATAGACCCCTTCTTTAACCGTTTTTCCCCCAGCCACACCTTGGCCCAGGTGGTGACCGAGCATGGGGACAAAAGCGGTCCGGAGCTGGCGCAGCTGAACCAGGAGTTCCGGGTGGCGGGCCGCCTCATGCTGATCCGCAAGTTCGGCAAGGCCATTTTCTGTCACCTCCAGGACGGCAGCGGCCGCCTGCAGATATATGTGCAGCGGGAAGTCCTGGGGGACGTGGCCTTTTCCTGGTTCAAGAAATTGGACATCGGGGACATCGTGGGTTTTGAGGGGACCTTGTTCCGCACCCGCACCCAAGAGCTCACCCTGCAGGCCCGGCGATTCACCCTGCTCACCAAGTCGCTGCGACCCCTGCCGGAGAAGTTTCACGGCCTCACCGATGTGGAGAGCCGCTATCGGATGCGCCATCTGGACCTTTTGTTCAATCCTGAGGTCTGTGAGGTGTTTCGCACCCGAAGCGCCATGATCCGTCTCATCCGTCAGTTTCTGGACAGCCGGGGGTTTCTGGAGGTGGAGACCCCCATGATGCAACCCATTCCCGGGGGCGCCACCGCCCGCCCCTTTGTCACCCATCACCAGGCTCTGGATCTGCCACTTTATTTGCGCATCGCTCCGGAGCTTTATCTTAAGCGTCTGGTGGCCGGGGGCTTTGACCGGGTCTATGAGATCAACCGCAATTTCCGGAACGAGGGGCTCTCCAGCCTGCACAACCCGGAATTCACCATGCTGGAATTTTACCAGGCTTATGCCACCTATGAAGACCTAATGGAGCTCACCGAGGAGCTCATCGCATTTCTGGCCCGGGAGCTTCTAGGAAGGCTCTCTCTGGTTTACCAGGGCCAGGTCATTGACCTGACCCCCCCTTGGCGGCGCCTGGACCTGAGGGAATCTTTGACTGAGGTGGGAGGCATAGCCCGGGAAGTGGTGCAGGATCGACAGGCCTTGGTGGCCTTGGCCCAGAAAGAGGGGATCCAGCTCAGGCCGGGGGAGGGCTACGGCCGGGCCCTCACCAAGCTCTTTGACCTCTATGTGGAGCCCCGGCTCCTTGAGCCCACCTTTGTGGTGGGCTATCCCACCGAGACTTCCCCCTTGTCCCGGAAAAATGACCGGGACCCTGAGGTGGTGGACCGCTTTGAACTGTTCATTGCCGGCCGGGAGCTGGCCAATGCCTTCAGTGAGCTAAACGACCCCGATGACCAAAGGGCCCGCTTTGAGAGACAACTGGCCGCCCACCTGGCGGGGGATGAAGAGATGCCCCATGCGGTGGACGAAGATTTCCTCCTGGCCTTGGAGCATGGCATGCCCCCCACCGCCGGGGAGGGCATCGGCATTGACCGCCTGGTTATGCTGTTTACCGACTCCCCCTCCATCCGGGACGTCATACTCTTCCCCCTTCTTAAGCCGGAGAGGCGACCTTGAACTATTTTGAAACCTTTGTGGCCTTGCGCCTGTTGCGGGGGGTGCGGCGGCAAAAAGGGTTCATCTCCCTATCCACCACCTTTTCCATTGCCGGGGTGGCGGTGGGGGTCATGGCCTTGATTGTGGTCATCGGGGTGATGACCGGCTTTGATGAGGACCTGAAGAAGAAGATTCTCAGCGTCAATCCACAGATCATCGTGTTATCCGCGGGAGGGCGGGTGGCCCATTACCAGGAGGTGGCCGCCAAGATCAAGAGCCTCCCCGGAGTTGAGACGGTTCAGCCTTACCTTTACACCCCGGTGATGTTTTCCACTCCGGGGACCATCTCCGGGGGGATGCTCCGGGGCCTGGATGAAAGTATCCTAAGGGCCGGCGGCCCCCAAGGACTCCAGGTGAGGGAGGGCAGCTTCGCCCTGCTCACCCCGGCCCTGCCGGGGGAGCCGCCGCCGGTGGCGGTGGGCAATGAACTGGCCAAACGCCTCAATCTGAAGCTGGGAGACTATTTCAACTTATTCATCCCCCGGGGGACGCTCACCCCCATGGGCCAAATGCCCCGGCTCAAGGTCTTCCGGGTGGCCGCCATCTTCCACTCGGGCATGTATGAGTTCGACAACTCCTTGGTTTACATCTCTCTTAAGGCCATCCAGGAGCTTTTGGGTTTCGGCGACCGGGTGACGGGCCTGGAGGTGACCCTTAAGGATATTTACGCCGCCCAGGAGATGGGGAAAACCATCACCGCCCATCTGGGGCAGGGTTTTTACACCCGCGACTGGATCCAGATGAATTACAGTCTGTTTTCCGCCCTGAAGCTGGAAAAGATCGCCATGTTTGTCATCCTTACCCTCATTGTTCTGGTGGCGGCCTTCGGCATCGCCTCCACCTTGTTCATGATGGTGATGCGCAAAACCAAGGAGATCGCCATCCTGAAGTCCATGGGGGCCACCCGCCAGAGCATCATGCGCATTTTTGTGCTGGAAGGGCTTTTCATCGGCTCGTTGGGCACCGGGCTGGGGCTGCTTTTGGGCTTGATTCTCTGCACCCTTCTGAAACGCTATCAATTCATCCAGTTGCCCCGGGACGTGTATTTGATTTCCACTCTGCCGGTGAAGGTTCAGTCCCTGGATGTGGCCCTGATTATCGGCGCGGCTGTGGCCATCAGTTTCCTGGCCACCTTATACCCTGCCTGGCAGGCCTCCCGCCTGGATCCGGTGGAGGCCATCCGTTATGAATAGGCCGTTTTCGGTTTCTGGTGAGTGGCCCGGAAACTTCCAGGAAAAGGCGATCCCGGGAGGAAAATCAGGGAAGCTACCGGAGATCGTCCCGGGCCGAAGGGGTTCCCGGCGTAAGTGTCTTTGGGATGAAAGAATATCACGGGTATAATTGACCCCCAATCCAGAACATGCTAAGGTTAAACCTTCAAGGTCGGGGGACTCATGGCTGAGGTGGGGAGGACTCCAACCCGGCCGGTGAAAATCTCGGTTCAGGACCTCAAGAAGACCTTCATCACTGACGGCAACCGGGTGGAGGTACTCAAGGGTCTGGACCTGGACATCTATACCGGCGAAACCTTGGCGGTGGTGGGGGCCTCAGGAGTGGGAAAATCCACTCTGCTACACATCCTGGGTACCCTGGAGCGCCCCAGCGCCGGGCGGGTGCTTTGGGACGGAGAGGAGGTTTTCTCCCTGGACGATCAGCGGCTGGCCGCCTTTCGCAACCGGAAGGTGGGTTTTGTCTTCCAGTTTCACCACCTCTTGTCCGAGTTTGATGCTCTGGAAAATGTCATGATGCCGGCCCTCATTGCCCGACTGCCCCGGAGTCAGGCCCAGGAACTGGCGGAGGCCATTCTTGTGCGGGTGGGTCTTAAGGATCGCCTTCATCAGCGCATTTCCACCCTTTCGGGGGGGGAGCAGCAGCGGGTGGCGGTGGCCCGGGCCCTCGTCCTGAACCCGGAGGTCTTGTTGGCTGACGAGCCCACCGGCAACCTGGATCCCAAAAGCGGGGCCCAGGTTCAGGAACTTCTGGTGGAGCTGAATCAGGAACAAGGTTTGACCTCGGTAATTGTCACCCACAACCTGGAACTGGCCCGGGTCCTCCATCGGCGGATCACCCTGGTGGACGGCAAGGCCAGGCCTTTAGCCGGAGACTGAGGTGCACCGAAATTACCTTTCTTTGAGCCTGTGGTTGCTACTGGCCCTGGCGGTCAAGCTGGCCTGGGCCCAGGAACCGGAACTGGCCTACAAAAAGGTGGCGGTCTTTCCTTTCACTGTATTGAGCAAAACCCCCATGGACTTTTTGGGGGAAAAGGTGCGCCAGGAGATGGAGGACCGCTTCAAATCCGAGGGCTTCGGGTTGGTGCCCCAGGCAGAGCTCGTTCGGGAACTTACGGCCCGCAAGGCGCCCCTGACCGATGACCTGGCCAAGGACATCGCCCGGAAACTGGGGGCCGACGCCGTAATCACCGGGCAGGTGGTCATCGTGGGCGAGGCCGTAGCCCTGGAGGCCCGGATCCAAGACCTCACCGGGCGGATGCCCCCCGCCTCCCTTAAGGCCCAGGGGACTGGCCTGGCGGCCCTAACGGGTCTTAGCCGCCAGGTGGCCGGGGATGCCGGCCTGCGCCTCCTGGGACGGGAACGGCTGCACCATATCGAGGTCAAAGGCAACCGCCGCATAGAAAAAGATGCCATTATCGGGGTGATGCAGACCCGGGAGGGGGACGTGCTTTCCCCCCTGCGCCTCAGGGAGGACCTGAAGGCCATTTACAAGATGGGCTACTTCACCGATGTCAAGTTTGACGTAAGCGACACCCCCCAGGGTCGGGTCCTTACAGTGATTGTCACCGAGAAGCCGGCCATCCGGGACATCCGGATCGAGGGCAACAAAAAGATCAAGGACAAAAAACTCCTGGAGGTCATGGACATCAAAAAATTGTCAGTGGCCTCGGAAGCGGTAATCAAGGCCGCGGTGGAAAAGGCCCTCAAGGAATACCGGGAAAAGGGCTATTATGAAGCCCGCATCACTTACACCCTGGAGCCCGTCACCCCCGAGGAGGTAAACCTTGTGGTCCGGGTGGATGAGGGGGGAAAGATTTATGTACGGGAGATCAAATTTGAGGGTCTGAAGGCCTTTAAGCCCAAGGACCTGAAGAAGGTCATGGAGACCAAAGAAAAGGGATTGCCCTTGGTTTCCACCATCACCGGGGCCGGCAAGCTGCTCAAGGACACCCTGGAACGGGATGTGGAAAAAATTGGGGCCCATTATTTCAACCACGGTTACATCAAGGCCAAAGTGGGTGACCCCAAGGTGGAGGTGCGGGAAGGGGCCATTTACATTACCATTCCCATTGAGGAGGGGCCTCAATACCGGGTGGGCCGCATTGACTTCCAGGGGGACCTGCCGGAGGACAAGGAGACTCTCAGGGAAAAGCTGGGTATCACCAAGGAGGAGATTTACAGCCGGGAGGTGATCCAAAAGGACATCACCACCCTCTCGGATATGTTGGCCGACCAGGGTTACGCCAACGCGGATGTAACCCCCCTCATCAAGGAAAATGAAGAGGCCCGGACGGTGGATATCACCTTTGACATCAGCCGGGGGAACAAGGTTTACTTTGACCGCATTGAGATCACCGGAAATGTCAAGACCCGGGACAAGGTGATCCGCCGGGAACTAAGGGTTTATGAACAGGAGCTCTTCAGCGCCAGCAAGCTCAAAGAGAGCATGCGGAACCTGAAACGCCTGGAATTTTTTGAGGAGGTGAATTTCAGCACCAGTCCGGGAGCCACTCCGGATCACATGAACCTGAAGGTCTCGGTAAAGGAGCGGCCCACCGGTTCCTTCGGGGTGGGGGTGGGTTACAGTACCCAGGACAAGCTGGTGGGCATGGTGGAAGTCAGTCAGAACAACCTCTTCGGCCGGGGGCAGCAACTCAAGGTGCAGGCCATTATCGGCTCCATCGCCAGCCGCTACCGCATAAGCTTTACCGAGCCCTACCTCTTTGACCGGCCCCTGGGCTTTGGGGTGGATGCCTACAACTGGTCCCGGATATACGATGAGTACACCCGCACCAGCTTTGGCTTCGGGTTACGGCTGGCCCACCCCCTGCGCTGGAAATACACCCGGCTGTTCTGGTCCTACCGCTTCGAGAATGTGCAACTTACTGACCTGTCGGAGACGGCCAAGCTGACCCCCAGCATTGTGGAGGCGGCCGACATCCACAACACCAGCGCTATGACCATCGGGATCCGCCGGGATTCCCGGGACTCCATCTTTATGCCCACCAGCGGCTCGGACCACAGTTTTTCCTTGGAATGGGCCGGCCTGGGAGGAGATGTGGCCTTTCTCCGTTATCTGGTAGATGTGGCCTGGTACTTCCCCTTGAAATGGGGGACCGTGGGGGTGTTGCACGGCCGGGCCGGCTACCTCCAGGCGCTGGGTTACGGCAAACAGCCGGCCTACGAGTTGTTCTACCTGGGGGGCATTGACTCCATCCGGGGCTTCCGGTTCGCCGAGATCAGCCCCCGGGATCCCCGGACCCTGGACCGTATCGGGGGGGACAGATTCTTCCAGATTAACACCGAATACCGTTTCCCTATGCCGGTCTTGAAACAGTATGGCTTCATGGGTCTGGTATTCTTTGATTGCGGCAATGTGTATGGGAAAAGCTACGCCTTGGTCCCCAATGTCCGCACCAGTGTGGGAGGCGGGGTCCGGTGGTTTTCCCCCATGGGACCCCTTCGTTTGGAATGGGGCTATAACCTGAACAAGAAACCCTGGGAGCGGCAAAGCGCCTGGGAATTCACGGTGGGCGGGACATTTTGATCCCACATCGGGCCAGTCGGCCTCCCCGGCCTTTTGCCGGAGGCCAAGCGGTCGAGGTCCCGAAAGGCTAACAAACGAATTTCCTCCGGTAACCCCCGGGGGGGAGGATAACCGGAGACTTTGGGGGATTGGCAAAATTTCAGGACTTTAATAACCAAGGAGGCGGCATCCCAATGAAAAAGTGGACCCTAACCCTGCTGGTGGCTATCTGCCTTTGGTTTTTGCCCGTTTGGGCTGGGGCGGAATTGCGCATCGGCGTGGTGGACGTGGAAGACATCATCAACAAGTCCCCGGAATACAAACGCATCGAAAGCAATTTGAAACGAAAATCCGAGGAGCTGCAACGGCCTCTGCAGCAGCGGGAACAGGACATCAGTCAGCAGATCGCCGAATTCCAGAAACAGGCGGAGGCCGGCATCATCAAAGCGGAAGCCAAGAAGCGCAAGGAAGAAGAGCTTCAGAAAAAGATCGAGGAAATCCAGAAATCCAAGAGCGAGGCGGCCCGCACCTTCCAGCAGCACTATGAGCGGGAAATGAAACCCCTCATGGACAAGTTCAACCAGGCGGTGGAACAGGTGGCCAACGAGGAAAAACTGGATCTGGTGATTCCCAAGGCCGGGGTTTACGTGCGCAACAAGTCCCTGGATGTCACGGAAAAGGTGCGGAGCCGCTTCAAATAAGAGCGGCCATGGAAAAGACCCTGGGGGAATTGGCAGCCCTGGTGGGGGGCGAACTTAGGGGACCGGCGGATTTGGTGATCCGGGGCTTGGCCCCGGTGGATCGGGCCACCCCGGAGGAACTCACCTTCATCGCCCACCCCCGTTTTGCCCGGCTGGGGGAAACCACCCAGGCCGGGGCGGTCCTGGTGGCCCCGCAGTGGTCTAATCTGAACAAACCCCTCATTGTGGTGGAGCACCCCTACCTGGCCTATGCCCGGCTGGCTGCGGTTTTTGCCCGCCCCCGGCCCCGCTGGGCCGGCGTCAGCCCCTTGGCCTGGCTGGGGGAGGACGTGGACCTGGGGGAGGACGTGGCCGTCGCCCCGTTTGCTTTTATCGGCGACCGGGTGCGCCTGGGGGACCGGGTGACCGTTATGCCGGGCTGCTATGTGGGGCAGGATACCGTCATCGGCCCAGACACCTATATCTCTCCCAATGTCACTATCCTGGAACGCTGCCAGATAGGGGCCCGGGTTTTGATCCACAGCGGGGCGGTCATCGGCGCCGACGGCTTCGGCTTTGTGCCTACTCCCAAGGGGCAGGTGAAAATTCCCCAGTTGGGCACGGTGGTCATCGAGGATGAGGTGGAAATCGGGGCCAACGTTACCATTGACCGGGGCGCTTTGGGGGAAACCCGCATCGGCACCGGGGTGAAGATTGACAACCTGGTGCAGCTGGCCCACAACGTCACCGTGGGGGAACACACCGTTATGGCGGCCCAGGCAGGGGTAGCCGGATCCACCAAGGTGGGAGCCTGGGTGGCTGTGGGCGGCCAAGCCGGTCTCACCGGGCACATCGAGGTGGGGGACCGGGTGCAGGTGGGGGCGCAAGCCGGGGTGACCCATTCCGTGCCCCCTGGAGAGATCCTCCTCGGTTCCCCGGCCTGGCCCATCAAAGAGGCCCGCCGGGTCTTCGCCTGTATGCATCAACTGCCGGAATGGCACAAGCGTTTAAAACACCTGGAACAACAGGTCAGGTGGCTGACCGCCCGTCTGGAAAGGGAGACGGAACCATGACCCACCCCCCCACCCTGGATGAGATCAAGCGCATCCTGCCCCACCGCTATCCCTTTCTTTTGGTGGATCGCATTCTGAGCATAGAATTGGGCAAGCGCATCACGGGCCTGAAAAACGTCACCATAAATGAGCCTTTTTTTATGGGCCATTTTCCCCAAAACCCCATCATGCCCGGGGTGCTCATCATAGAGGCCATGGCGCAGGTGGGCGGAATTTTGGCCCTTCTTTCCACTCCAGAACACCTGGGAAATCCCGCCATTTACCTTATGTCCCTGGACAAAGTGCGGTTCCGCCGGCCGGTGGTGCCCGGTGACCAGCTCATCCTGGAGCTCGAGGTTCTGAGGGGCGGCAAGAAATTCTTCAAAATGGCCGGCAAGGCTACGGTGGACGGGATGCTGGCCGCCGAGGGGGAGCTTATGGCCATGGTGGGCCCCAGAGAGGAGTGAGGGTGGCGAGAATTCATCCCACTGCCATCGTGGACCCGGCCGCCGAGCTGGCGGAGGGCGTCTCCGTGGGGCCCTACAGCATCATCCACGGCCGGGTGCAAGTGGGACCGGACACCGAAATCGGCTCCCATGTGGTCATCAAGGATTACACCACCATCGGGGCCCGGTGCCGCATCTTCCAGTTTGCCGTGGTGGGCGAAATTCCCCAGGACCTGAAATTCAAAGGCGAGGTGTCCCACCTGGTCATCGGGGATGACAACACCATCCGGGAATTCGCCACCCTGCACCGGGGCACCGCCGGCGGCGGCGGCATTACCAGGGTGGGGGACGGCAACCTGCTCATGGCTTACACCCATGTGGCCCACGACTGTCTCATCGGAAATTACGTCATCATGTCCAATGCCGCCACCCTGGGGGGACACATCGTGGTGGAGGACCGGGCTATCCTGGGGGGCTTTGCCGCGGTGCATCAGTTTTCCCGCATCGGCCGGCACGCCTTCATCGGAGGGGCCTCGGCGGTGCCCCGGGACGTGCCGCCCTACACCATGGCGGTGGGCAACCGGGCCAAGCTGGTGGGCCTGAATCTGGTGGGCTTGAAACGGGCTGGCTTTTCGGAGGCCACCATTCAGGCGTTGCGCCAGGCATATGACCTTCTGTTCACCTCGGGCCTGGCTCTCAAGGAGGCCATGGCCCGGGTGCGGGCGGAAGTCCCCCCCCTGCCGGAAATAAAGCATCTCCTCGAGTTTGTGGAGAACTCCGAGCGGGGCCTTTTACCGGCGGATGTCAGAGAAAATCGGTCTTATCGCGGGTAGGGGGCAGTTTCCCCTGCTTGTGGCCCAGGCCGCCCGGCGTCAGGGCCTCAGGGTGGTGGCGGTGGCCCACCGGGGGGAGACCGACCCCCTTCTCGAGACCCTGGCGGATGAGTGCCACTGGGTTTATGTGGGGCAGTTGGGTAAAACCATCCGCACTTTGAAACAGGCCGGGGTGCGTCAGGCAGTCATGGCCGGAGGCATTTCCCGGCCCCGCCTTTTCAGGGAATTCCGCCCGGACTGGCGGGCCTTCACCCTTATTCGCCGGGTGGGTCCCGGCCATGACGACCGTCTCTTGAGAGCGGTGGCCCAGGAATTTGAAGGTGAAGGTATCATCATTGTCTCTCCGGTGCTCTATCTGGAGGAGCTTTTGGCCCCCTCCGGGCCCCTGACCCGACGCCGGCCCACCTCCCGAGAACTGAAGGACATTGATTACGGCTTTCGCCTGGCCAAGGCGGTGGGCCGTCTGGATCTGGGCCAGTGCGTGGTGGTGCGCCGCCAGGTGGTTACCGCCCTGGAGGCCGTGGAGGGTACCGACGAGACCATCCGACGGGGCGGCCGCCTGGCTGGCCGGGGGGCAGTAGTAGTCAAGGTCCTGAAACCCGGCCAGGACCTGCGCTTTGACCTCCCGGCAGTGGGCCCGGATACCATCCGCGCCATGCAGGAGGTGGCGGCCGGGGTCCTGGCGGTGGAAGCAGGGAAAACCCTGATCTTTGACCGGGAAGAGATGGTGGCCTTGGCGGATCAGGCCGGAATCGCGGTTTGGGGGGTCCTGAGTCCGGAGCCGGATTAAAACCTAAACGGCTTTCTGGTGGTTGTTTGTTTCAACTTAAATCTCAAATGGCAATTTCTCTGATCTCAGGGTAAGGCTTGCGTCTCCTCCTCGGGCACGGCCCGGATGGCGTGAGCCGGGCAGGAAGTGAGACAGATCAAACAACCCTTGCAGTGCTGATAGTCAATTTCCGGGTAGCCCTCGGCATTTGCCTTAATCACGCTGTCCGGACAAAGGGTGCTGCAGATCCACACACAGCGGCGGCAATGCTCCCGATCCAGCACCGGCCGCCAGGTGCGCCACAGGCCAGTGGGCACCAACTCGCTAGTGGCCGGGGCGAAGATATCCGGTGCGGCCCGAGCCCCTTCATCCAGGGGAAGGTCAATCCAGTGGGGTTTCTCATAGAATTTCGCCTGGGGTTCCGGGGCCTCGGTGACCCAGCCTTCATAAGCCCCCAAAGCCTCATAGGCCCAAAGGGCCGCCTGGAGATTTTCCTCGAAGATGGTCTGACCCAATGGGGCCAGTTCCATCCGGGCTGCCTGGACCAGAGCCTCCCGGGGGATGACCCCGGTGAGACGGGCGGCCCCACCCACCAATGCCGTGCCCCGCAATTTAGGCTCCAGGGCGAAAGACTCAGGAGACAAGGGCAGAACCAGAACCTGGCCCGGAAATTTGAGGCGTTCCTTCCAAACTTGGGGCGATTGCCGGCTTTTCAGAAAGAGCACCGTGTGGGATGAAGCCCCGGCCAGAACTTCCCCTGCCATGGTGCTTAAAAGGGTGTCGTCCGCCACAATGACCAGGTCAGGGCGCCGGATGACGCCCCGTTCCCGGATGGGGTTCCGGGAGGCCCGGACATAAGCGAAAATAGGAGCCCCTCGCCTCTCGGCGCCGTAGCGGGGCGCGTCCTGGACCTCAAAGCCGGCCAGAAAGAAGGCCGACCCCAAAAGGCGGCCGGCGGTCTTGATGCCCTGCCCCCCACGGCCGTGCATCCGGATGCGGTACATGGTCCTATGGTTCCCTAATAACCTCTGAAGTAAAGAAGAGTTGACCGTCCCGTCATCGCCCGGGTTTGCCAGCGACTGCCTCTTTCCAGAAAGGCCCCATGGAAGGATGCTACCTTCGTTCCGTAGAGCCCGGCCCCTGATGGCCGGTTCTACTCCAGGCCGGTTCCGGTTGGATAGTCGCGGTTCAGCCGGAATTCAGAAATTTTTTTAAAACAGACCCCAGCGCCTCAGGGCCATGGCCTTTTTCACCCGGCGGACCGCCAGGTTCAGGGCGGCGTCCCGGGGAAGGATATTTTTGGCTTTGGCTTCTTCCAAGACCAACCTGGTGTTGTGGCTCACCTTTTCTTCAATGGCCTCGAAGGCCGCGGCCTGGGTGGCCCCAGCGTATTCCATGGCGGCGCAGATCACTCCCCCGGCGTTGGCGATAAAGTCCGGGATACAGAGAACCCCTTTGTGGTGCAGGTATTTCTCCGCCTCGTAGGTGATGGGGATGTTGGCGCCCTGGACCACCAGCCGGGCCCTGAGGCGGTGGACATTTCCCTCATGGACCACATCGGGGCGGGCTGCCGGTATCCAGATGTCGCAGTCGAAGTCAATCACCTGTTCCCGGGGAAATTTTTCCCCCCGGGGATAATGGATCACACTATGGCCGGTGTCCTTTAATTTGATGAGCTCTTCCACCTCAAGACCGTCGGGATGATAAACTGCGCCCTGGGAATCGGCGGCTCCCACCAGCACGGCCTTTTTCTTGGTGAGGAAGCGGGCGGCATGTTTGCCCACTGCGCCGAACCCCTGGATCACCAGCCGGGCGTGTTTCAGTTTCAGATCGCAATATTCCATGGCCACTTCGGTGGCATGGCGCAGGCCCCAGCCGGTGGCCCCCAATTCATCCAGTGGGATGCCCCCCACTTCTGCAGGCAAGCCGGCGGCCCGGCCGATTTCGTCCTTTACCCAGGCCATGCATTCCTCGTCCGTCCCCATATCGGGGCCGAAAATATAATCCCGTTCGTCTTTGAGGGCGCAGGCCAAGGCCCGGATAAGCCGCTCTTTATCAGACCTGGGGAGGTTGGGGTCGCCCAGCAGCACAACTTTGGCACCGCCGTGGGGCAACCCGGCTGCCGCGTTTTTCAGGGTCATGGCCCGGGCCAGGCGCACACATTCCTCGGTGGTGACATCAGGAGCCAGGCGCACCCCTCCGATGGCCGGCCCGGCGGCCACGTTGTCCACTACCAACACCGCCTTCAAGTTCACCGAGGGTTCCTGGATATGAATGATTTTGGCCGGCCCCAGTTCATCGGCATAGCGAAACATCTCAGCCATAATCGTTCTCCTCGCGGTTGGCCGCCATTATAGAACAGCTTTCTGGAAAATTCGACGAAACCCTGCCAGCTCTCAGAAAATAAGAAGCCGGCTGTAGCGAAAGGGGCTTCAATTCCATTGGCCCCCCTGGGGTTAACCGGATGCCGGACGGGGGGACCTCACTCCGCTTAAGCCCCATTTCCCCTCAGCTTTTTGCCCCTGAAGGGGAAATGCCGAAGAGCTGACATTGCCTTTTTCGGCGTCATGAGGTATAAAGATGGTCATCTGCGGGAGGGGGAAGGGGTGACGCCTAGAAGGATCGGGATTTTGGGAACCGGGATCTATGTCCCTGAACGGGTTCTCACCAATGAGGACCTGGCCAGAATAGTGGATACCAATGATGACTGGATCAGAGAACGCACCGGTATCGCCGAAAGGAGGATTGCTGCCCCGGAGGAAAATACGGTCACCATGGCGGTGGCTGCGGCCCGCCAAGCCCTGGAGAACGCCGGGCTTAGCCCCCGGAACCTGAGTTACATCATCCTGGCCACCAACACCCCCACACATATTTTCCCGGCCGGGGCCATCCAGGTGCAAGAGGCCCTGGGGGTGAACGGAGTGCTGGCAGGTTTTGACCTGCAGGCCGGCTGCACCGGGTTTAATTATGCCCTGTATGTGGCGGAGCGGCTGGTGGCTCCGGAGGGCAAGTACGCCTTGGTCATCGGCTCCGACACCAACTCCCGTTTTACTGATTGGACCGACCGGACCACCTGCGTGCTTTTTGGGGATGGGGCCGGGGCCGCGGTGGTGGGCCCGGTGGAACGAGGAGGGATTATCACCTCTTTTGTGGCCTCCAGTCTCAACATGAAGCTGGTTTGTGAAACCGAATTCAACGCCGAAGTCAGCCCTTTTGTGCCCTTCAGCAACACCACCTCCCGGCACTTTTTGCGCATGGACGGCCCGGAGATCTTCAAGTTCGCGGTTAATGCGGTGAAGGACAGCATCCGGCGCATCCTGGAGATGGCGGGAATTGACCGGGAAGAGTTGGACTATCTTATCATCCACCAGGCCAACAACCGGATAATTGAGGCGGCGGCCCGGTTTGCCAAGGTGCCTCTGGAAAAGCTTTACGTCAATATCCACCGCTATGGAAACACCTCGGCGGCCAGTGTTCCCATTGCCTTGCACGAGGCCCTTCAGGAAGGACGAATCCGGCCGGGGGACAAGGTGCTTCTTGTAAGTTTCGGAGCCGGTGTCACCTGGGGGGCGGCCCTTCTGGAATGGAGCGGCTAAGCTTTTCTTAAACGCAAGGCCTCTGGCTCCGGGTCCCACCGACATTTACCTGAAGGAGACTCTGCCGATGGTCAGTTCCCTTCCGAGGTCTCAGGCGCGTGGGGCTTGAAGGCCAAAATCTTCTGATAACATTCCTCCGCAGACAGGCGGCCGGCAAAAAACTCCGAAAGGGTGAAGAGAAAAGGATGTTCCGCAAAAAAACGCTGCAGCGCCAGACGATCCCCCTGGTCAGGGAGGCGCAATTGGATCTGAAAGTGCCTCGCCATCTGTAAAAACAAATCCATCTGCAAGACTTCGGCCTGACGCATCTGCCCTTCGATCTGGAAGAGCAGACGCCGTAAACCCAAGAGATAGTTTTCCCGATCCTGGTATTCCCGGCGTTTTTGCTCCAGGAAATTCAGGTTTTGGGCTTTGGCCAGCTGGCTGAAGGGAATGACCTTGCTCACGGGGAATCCTGGCAGCCATATTGCTTGTCTGCGGAGTAGATTTGTATCATTATAACAATATGGATTATATCATAAAGGATTGGCCAGGATATGAGTGATAAGCTTATCCCCCGCTTTGACAAGCTGGGGGGCCTGCTTCCGGCAGTGGTTCAGGAAGCAAAGACCGGCACCGTACTGATGCTGGCCTTTATGGATCAGACCGCCTGGGAGCTTACCCTGAAGACCGGGGAAGCCCATTACTTCAGCCGCAGTCGCAAGACCATCTGGCGCAAGGGCGCCACCAGCGGCCATGTCCAGCGGGTGAAGGAGATTTTTCTTGACTGCGATGGGGATACTGTGCTCCTCAAGGTGGAGCAGGTGGGCGGAGCCGCCTGCCACGAGGGCTATCACAGCTGTTTTTTCCGCCGCTATACCGAGGATGGCTGGCAAGTGGTAGGCTCCCGAGTTTTCGACCCTAAGGAGGTATATCAGCGTGGATAAACTGCGCCTGGGAATTCCCAAAGGCAGCCTGGAAAAGGCCACCATTGATCTCTTCCGCCGGGCCGGGTGGCATATCAAGGTGAATGGCCGAAGCTACTTCCCCGACATCGACGACCCGGAGATCGCCTGTTCCATGTGCCGGGCCCAGGAGATGAGCCGCTATGTGGAAAACGGGACCCTGGACTGCGGCCTCACCGGCAAGGACTGGATCATGGAGAACGACTCCCGGGTGGTGGTGGTGGCCGACCTCATGTATTCCAAGACCTCCAGTCGGCCGGTGCGTTGGGTGCTGGCGGTGCCGGCGGATTCCGACATCAAAAGCCTCAAAGACCTGGCAGGGAAAAAGATCGCCACCGAACTGGTCAATTACACCAAACGCTACTTTGCCGCCCGAAACATCCCGGTGACCGTGGAGTTCTCCTGGGGGGCCACCGAGGCCAAGGTGGCGGCCGGACTGGCGGACGCCATCGTGGAGGTGACAGAAACCGGCAGCACCATCCGGGCCCATGGCCTACGCATCATCCACGAGTTCTTTCAGTCCAACACCCAGCTCATTGCCAATCCCCAGGTGTGGGAAACCAACCCCTGGAAACGGGAAAAGATCGAAAACCTGCGGGTGCTTCTCCTGGGGGCTCTTAGAGCGGAAAATATGGTGGGCCTGAAGATGAACACTCCGGAGGCCAGCCTGAAGGAAATCGTGGCCCTCTTGCCCAGTCTTTTGGCACCCACCATCAGCCCCCTTTACGAAACCGATTGGTATTCTGTAGAGGTGGTGGTGAACGCCTCCGAGGTGCGCACCCTGGTCCCCCGCCTGGTGGCAGCCGGGGCCCAGGGCATCGTGGAATACCCCCTCTATAAGGTTATCTAAGGGGTTATCTGTCATCGGGATGGGGGAGGGACGGGGTCATCCCCGGACCTCCCCCGCAACTTCATTTTCCTTCCCTTTCTGTTCCAGAGTCGGGCACAAATTTCAAGGCCACGCCGTTAATGCAGTAGCGGAGACCCGTGGGTGGCGGGCCGTCGGCAAAGACATGCCCCAGGTGGCTGTCACATCGGGCACAAAGCACTTCGGTGCGCATGATTCCCCATGAGTTGTCCGGTTGGGTGACAAGATGTTCCGGGGCCACCGGTTCCCGGAAACTGGGCCAGCCGGTGCCGGAGTCAAATTTGGCCTCCGAGCGGAACAAAGGCAGGCCGCAGGCGGCGCAACAATACATCCCCTTTTCCTTGTGGTCATGAAGGGGACTGCAGAAAGCCGCCTCCGTCCCCTTTTTCCTCAGGACGCGGTATTGCTCCGGAGTAAGCAGTTTTTGCCACTCCTCATCCGATTTGATTACCTTTTCCATCCTGGTATTTCCTTGAAGCCGGGGGGCAAAGGCTGGTGGCGCCTCCTGGCCGCCGGCACCTTTGGCCAAAAGAAGGGCGGGGACCAGCATCAGGGCCAGGCAAAGATCCAGCAGTTTTCGTGACATCAAAGCTCTCCAGAAGATAACCGGTTGATCCGGTCCAGGTGCAAGTCGCCCCACCTTCGGGTAGGAGGGGGGACGCCCGCCTCATTTTTTCCTTTTCCCCTCGGCCTTCTTTTTGATCAGGCTCAGAAAATCCTCGTCCCGATAGCCATACTTGTGGGCGGTTTCCAGGTCTTTGACCGCCTCCTCATAATTTTCCTGGTAAACGTGCACCAGGGCCCGGCCGAAATAGGCCTGCCCGTTTTGGGGATTGAGACGGATCGCCTGGTTGAGGTCCGCCAGGGCCGGGCCATACTGCCCTTTGGCCGTGTAAGCCTTGCCCCGCAAATATAGGAGAAAGGCATCATTGGGCCTCTTTTTAAGACCTTCGCTCAGGGTGGCGATGGCCTGATCGTATTTCCCGTTATTGCACAGTTCCACGGCCTTAAGGGCCAGGGGATCCTGGCCGGGCTCAGAGGCCAAGGCACTGCCGCTTATCAGAAAAATGGTCCAGGCCAGCCCTGTCAAAATAAGTTGTTTCATAAAACCTCCTCTTCAGATGCAGGATAGTGCCCCCCTCGCCCGGCAAAAGAAGGCTCATACCGAGCACAAGCGGCACTCTTCACTGAACTCGTGGGACAGGGTCAGCCGCTGGGGGGGGAGGCTCAACACCTGTCCGGGTTTGGAACCGTAACGATAAACGGTGATCCCCTTTAAGCCCAGGTGGTAGGCCTTGAGAAAGGCATGGGCCACGTCCTCCTGGGTGGCTTCCGGGGGCAGGTTGATGGTCTTGGAGACGGCGTTTTCCACGTGGCGCTGGAAGGCCGCCTGCATCTCCAACTGGTAATCCACACTCACTTCAAAGGTGGTGGGAAAGAGCCGTCTTAGGGATTCCGGGACCTCCGGGAATGGCCGGACCCGGCCGGTGGTCAGCACCCGGGGAAGCCAGTCGCTTTGCTCCAACCCCAGGCGACGCAGCTCCTTAAGAAACAGGGGATGCACTTCGTCGAATTCCTCCCCCTCCAGGGCCCGACGGCGGTAGGCCACGGCGAACAGGGGTTCTATGCCGCTGGAGGTTCCGGCAATGATGCTGATGGTTCCGGTGGGGGCCACGGTGGTCACGGTGGCGTTCCGCCGGGGGGGGTGGCCCAGGGCGTGCCACCGGCTGCGGGGAAAATTGGGAAAGGGGCCCCTCTCCCGGGCCAGGGCCTGGGACTGGTCCACCGCCACGGCCTCGATCCGGCTCATGATTCTTTCGGCCAAATCCAGGGCTTCCGGGGAATCGTAGGGCAGTTTCAGTTTGATGAACATGTCCGCCAGTCCCATGACCCCTAGGCCCACCTTCCGGTTGGCCCGGGTGATGGCGGCAATCTGGGGGAGAGGATAGTGGCTCCGGTCAATGACATCGTCCAAAAAGGTGATTCCCAGCCGCACCAGCCGGTCCAGTTCCTCCCAGTCCAGGTCGTCTTTCTGAACCAGCTGGGAGAGGTTGATGGACCCCAGGTTGCAGGACTCATAGGGGAGCAGGGGCTGCTCGCCGCAGGGGTTGGTGGCCTCCAGGCGTCCCAACTCCGGAGTGGGGTTGTCCCGTTCAATGGCGTCCAGGAACACCAGCCCCGGGTCTCCGGTGATCAGGGCATAATGGCAGATATATTCAAAGACCTCCCTTGCTTCCAGGCGATCCACTTCCTGGCCGGTGCGGGGATTGATCAGGGGGTAGGTTCCCCCTCGCTCCACCAGTTCCATGAAGGCGTCGGTAACCCCCACGGATAAATTGAAGTTGGCCAGCATTCCCGGCTCGCTTTTGGCCCGGATGAACTCCAGGATATCCGGGTGGTCCACATTGAGGATGCCCATGTTGGCCCCCCGCCGGCGCCCGCCCTGTTTCACTACCTCGGTGGTGGTGTCAAAGATGCGCATGAAGCCCACGGGTCCGGAGGCCACCCGGCCGGTGCTGCGCACCTGATCCCCCCGGGGCCTGAGGTGCGTAAAGGTGAAGCCGGTCCCCCCTCCGGTCTGGTGGATAAGGGACATGTCCCTGACCGCCTCCATGATGCTGCGCATATCGTCTTCCACGGGAATGACGAAACAGGCGGCCAGCTGCCCCCGGGGCAGGCCGGCGTTCATCAGTGTGGGGGTGTTGGGCAGAAACTTGAGGCTGGCCAAGGCTTGATGAAAGGCTTCGGCTTGGCGGGCCGCCCGGGTTTCCCCCCCGTAGCGTTCCTCAGCCGCCGCCACTTCCCGGGCCACCCGCCAGAAGAGCTCTTCCGGGGTCTCAATGATGTGGCCCTCCGGATCCCGCTTAAGGTATCGCTCCTCCAACACCCGCTGGGCAATGGGACGGAATAGCAAAGGACCTCCAGATCTTTGACTGGGAAAGGGCGGGCCACCTAAGTGGCAGAGCCCTCCCCCTAGGTTTCCGGTGAATTCCCCTCAGGGCTGGTGCTGAAGGCAGGGGCCTAGGGACCTGCCTTCAACGATGGCGATTATCTTCCCTTGGGGCCTGGGGTTATAAGCGAGGAAAGGCAACCTGGGCCGATTCCCTTCACCCTTAAGCCTATATTCTACAATATCCCCCATCTTTTGGCCCGCTCCCTGTAAGGCGGGGGGAATTCCGGCTGAAAGTTCTGATAATAGGTAATGGGGTAGCGGGCTCCGATTTTTTTCCCGGCTTCTTTTATTCCGCTGAGAACATCTTCAAGAACTCGGGCCGGGAAACTCACCACCAGCTCGTCGTCCTGGGTCATGGAAAAGATACGGTCACCAGCCCCGGGAAGGGCCACCCGCACCTGACCGGTCTTCAGGGGGGCAATGAGATAGGAGGTGCATTCGATTTTGCCCCCGAAATCCCCCAGGGCCCGCTCCCCGGTGCCGAAGACCGCTCCCTGGATGAGACGCATCAACTGCGCCGGGTTGCCGTAAACCAGCACCACATCGGGTTCCCGGGCCAACCGCTCCAAAGGCGCCAGGTAGATGCCCCCCATTTCCCCCGGGGCAAAGCGAAAGAGGCCCTCCACCTCCCGCCTGGCCGTCTCTTCCTTGGGGTGAAAGCCCACTTCGCACAACAAACCGGTCAGTGCCCCCGTGGGTTCGGGTTCCGGGGCCAAGCCGAAGGCCAGCATTCCCGGAACACAGATGAGATCCTCCGGGGTCAGGCCCACGGCCCAGCCATAGACCCGGGCCATGGTGACCCCCTGACAGATGGTGACCCGTTTGCCGAACACCTGGGAGGGCCGCCGGGTTTTCTCCGGCAGGGCCTCCCCCGGCGGCAGAAACCCTACCCCCAGGGGCTCAGTGCGCAAACGCAGGGCCACCTTAAGTTCACGGGCGACATCCGGGTAATTCATCACAACCTCCTTTCCCGGCAACTTTGCGGGGGAACCATTCAGCCTCCATGATATTTACCATTGTAAGACCTTAAGACTGCCACGCAACCAGGAAAATGGCCTTTACCTTGGCCAGGCAGGCCCTCGGCGATATAATGCCTGTTAGAAAAGGGGTTACATGTCAGGGATTATAATCCCCCCATGAACTTCTGGCCCTGGTTTTTTAGATTCCCGCACCATTTCCACTGGCTGCAGGTGGAGGTCACCACCTACTGCCAGGCAGCCTGCCTCTATTGTCCTCACACGGTTTACCGGGACCGCTGGGAGAGCAGGCATCTGGACCTGGCTATCTTCAAGCGGTTGCTCCCGGAGCTCCATCGGGTCCACTTGGTGTACCTCCAGGGCTGGGGGGAGCCTTTTCTGCATCCCGATTTTTTTACCCTGGTTTCCCTGGCGAAACGGGCCGGCTGTCAGGTGGGCACCACCACCAACGGCATGCTCCTGGATGTGGACCTGCTCTCCCGCCTGGTGGATCAGGAAGTGAATGTGGTGGCCTTCTCCCTGGCGGGGGTGGGGGAGTCTAACGATGCGGTGCGGCGGGGGACCCGCTTTGCCTTGGTATTGGAGGCCCTGCGCCAATTGCAGGACCTGAAGATGAGAAAAGGGGCGGTCCTCCCCAAGGTGCATGTGGCCTATATGCTGCTCCGCTCCGGATTGGCGGACTTGCCCCGGCTGCCTTCGGCCTTGGCGGGGCTGGGGGTGAGCCAGGTGGTGGTGAGCACCCTGGATTTTGTGGCCGCCCCGGAACTGGCCCGGGAGAGCTTGAGACTGGGCCCCCCGGAGGAATACCGGGATCTTCTGGCCCGCTTGGCAGACCTGGCAGCCCAGGGACGGCGACTGGGCCTGGAAGTTTTCCATCATCTGCCTCCCTTAGGCCGGGAGAGGCCCCAATGCCCGGAAAACATCCACCGCTCCCTGTGCGTGGCCGCGGACGGCCAGGTGGCCCCTTGTGTTTATCTCAACCTGAAAGTTCTCGGGGGAACCATGATGACTTCCCTGGGGGAACGCCGCCATTTCAGGCTAACCTTCGGAAGCCTGGCGGAAAAAACCTTGCCGCAGATTTGGCGGACCCCCGGGTACCGCCGCTGGCGCCAGGAGGTACTTTACGGCAACCTGCCTTTTTCCTGCCAGGGATGTCTGAAACTTGGCTCAGCCCGAGAAATCCCTTGAATATTCTTTAAAGAAATGGTTGAAAAAAAAACAAAATATACTAAATCATAAAATCAGTTTCAGGAACCGAGAATCCCCATGGGAATATGCCGGGGTCCTTGATTGATTTTGGCCCAGCCTTTAATAAAGGAGGTGAGATAAGCTTTCCCAAGTTGGCTAGCAAGGTGATCGGCATCTGAACCACATGCGCCCATGTTTACTGTGACCCTGCTCCCGTGAGACAATGATCATTGGGGGGCCAAAGGAGGAATCTTTATGAAATATTATGAAATGGAGCGCATTAAGAGGATCTTGGACCTGCCTGCTTCAGCCAGCGCCAGCCAGGTGGAGGCCCGCATCGCCGAATTACGGGACAAGGAAAAGGAGCTTGAGGCCCTGAAAGGGGAATGGGAGGCCCGGGAAAAAGCCGAACTCCGTCTAAGCCAGTGGAAGGCGTTATACAAGTCGGAAGACTGGCTGGGCTGTTGGATCGGCTTGGGGATTATCGCGGCTGCAATCATCTATTTTTCTCTCACCGGGCTTAGCTTCAAGGCTCCTACCTTCAGGTGGACCACCGACGCGGAATTTTAGAGCCATATTGCCGTGATGGCGCCGGCGGTGGATCTCTTGGTGCAACAGGTGGCGAACAAGGGGGAAACAGCCTTGGAGGAACCGGCTCAGGCCCTTAAGAAGGCCATTGCCGCCAAGGATCGCAAGGCGGTGGGAGCCGCGGCCAAAAAGCTGGAGGAGGCAGCCAAACAGGCCAAGGACAAGGGCCTCAAGGCCAAGGCCGGAGAGTTGGGCAAAGACCTGAGCGGTCAGGCCGGAAGGCTCCTGGAAAAGGTCTTGTCCTGGGAAAATATCAAATATTCCATTTATATTTTGGTGGCTTATCTCTTCATCGGCATCATCGGCATGGCCCTCATGGGAGAGCCCGTAGGGTTCTTCATCACCGGCTTTCCTTTCGTCTTTATCATTTCCTGGCTGTCCCTGTTTTTGGCGGGCAATTACACCATCCATGAATACGGTCTGGAATATGTGCTCTTCTGTCTCATCCTGGGCCTTTTGGTAAGCAATGTCATCGGGGTCCCCAAATGGATGATGCCCGCCGTGAAGACGGAATTTTACATCAAGTCCGGCTTGGTCATTTTAGGGGCCCGGGTGCTCTTCGGGGTAATCATGAAGGCTGGCGCCCTGGGCATGGTCCAGGCCCTGGCGGTGGTGAGCACCGTCTGGTATGCCTGCTGGTGGCTCTGCAAGAAACTCCAGGTAGACGAAGAGTTTGCCGCCATGCTTAGTAGCGCCGTGTCCATCTGCGGTGTCTCGGCGGCCATCGCCACCGCCGGCGCGGTGAAGGGCGACCCCAAGAAACTTTCCTATGTGACCTCCATAGTGCTGGTGTGCGCCGTGCCCATGATGGTGATTATGCCCATCATCGCCAAGGCCGTGGGCATGCCGGATGCGGTGGCCGGGGCCTGGCTGGGTGGGACCCTGGATACCTCGGGCTCGGTGGTGGCCGCCGGGGCTCTCATCAGCGACCTGGCCATGAAGGTGGGGGTCACGGTGAAAATGTCCCAGAATGTGCTCATCGGCGTGGCGGCCTTCATCCTGTCGGTGGTCTGGACCTTGAAGGGCGTGAAAGAGGGCGAGCAGGCCAGCCTGTGGGAAATCTGGTACCGTTTTCCCAAGTTCGTCCTGGGCTTCCTGGCCTCCTCCATCCTGTTTTCCTTTATCCTGAGTGAGGCCACCATCAAGGCCATCGGCCGCCCCTTGCAGAATCTGGAGGTCTGGTGGTTCGCCTTGGCCTTCACCAGCATCGGTCTCGAGACCAGATTCGTGGACATCGCCAAGCTGGGGGGCGGCCGGCCGGCATTGGCCTTCCTGGTGGCCCAGGGGTTCAACATCATCTGGACCCTGATCCTGGCCTACCTGCTCTTTGGCGGCATTCTGTTCCCGTCCCCGGTTTTTTGAGCTGGTAGTTTCTTAGGCAGGCACCGGCAAGGTGGGGGGCTCCCTTTAAGGAGCCCCTTTCCTTGCCTAAATCTGGCTCCCGGGATGGGAGAGACTCCTAATGGGGGGTTAAGGCCGGTGGGAACCTGCACTCCCTTTGACTTAACCGCCTTTGGCTCTTAGAAATACCTCCCGGGCATTTTATAATATACTAACCAAAGTACTCCAGAACTCAGGTGTCTTTAGAAATGCCCCCTGACTTTCGCGGCCATCGTCTGCTTTTGGGCAATGAAGCCATCGCCCGGGGTCTCATTGAAGCCGGGGTGACTTTGGCAGCTTCCTATCCCGGCACCCCGGCCTCGGAAATTTTGCCGGCGGTGGTGAGCTTTGCCAAGGAAGAGGGAATCTCTCTCCACGCCGAATGGTCGGTAAATGAGAAGGTGGCTTATGAAACGGCCATGGCCAACTCCATGGCCGGGCGGCGCTCGGCCGTGTCTATGAAACAGGTGGGGTTGAATGTGGCGGCCGACCCCTTTCTGCGCTCCGCCTATCTCGGGGTCATTGGGGGCCTGTTGGTGGTGAGCGCTGACGACCCCGGGCCCCACAGCTCACAGACGGAGCAGGACAGCCGCCTCTTTGCCCTGATGGCCAAGGTGCCGGTGCTGGACCCGGCCTCCCCCCAGGAGGCCAAGGACCTGGTGGCGCCGGCCTATGAGCTTTCAGAAAAGTATGAAGTGCCCGTGATGCTTCGACCCACCACCCGGGTGTGCCATGCCCGGCAAAATGTCACCTTAAAAACTCCGGTAATCCTGGAGCGCCCGGCCCGGTTCCGGAAAAATCCCGGGCGCTGGTGCGCTACCCCCCAGTATCTCCGGGAGCTGCACCAAAAGCTCAATGAGAAAATCGCCAAAATTTCCCGGGAGCCGGGATTCGCTCCCCGCTTTTGGCCCGGGGACGGCTCCATCCCGGGAAAATGCCTGGTGGCCTCCGGGGTGGCCTGGGCCCATGTCTGGGATCTCCTGGCGGATTTGGGTGTGGAGGGAAAAGTTGATCTTTACCAGGTCCTTATGCCCTATCCCCTGGAACCTCAATTTACCGAGGTCCTGGTCCGCCGGTATCAGGAAATCCTGGTCCTGGAAGAGACCTATCCCGTCATCGAACTGCAACTGTGCGGTTCCCGGATCCATGGGCGGAGAAACGGCCGGGTACCCGGGGAGGGGGAGCTTACCCCGGAGGTGCTGTTGCCCCTACTGGAGGGTTTTCTCGGGTTGTCGACCAAAACCCGGGTCGTGCTTCCCGCAGGTGGTGTCACCCGGCCCACCCTGTGCGCCGGCTGCGGCCACCGGGCGGCCTTCTACGCCATCCGGGAGAGCTTCCCGGAAGGGATTTTCCCCAGCGACATCGGCTGCTACACCCTGGGGATGAATCTGGCCGCGGTGGACACCTGCCACTGCATGGGCGCGGGCCTAAGCCAGGCGGCGGGCTTTTATCACGCTTATGCCGCAGCTGGAGAGGACTTCCCCACGATAGTGGCCACCATCGGGGATTCCACCTTTTTCCATGCCGGGATCCCCGCCCTACTGAACGCGGTGCTGCACCGGGCCCGGTTTGTTTTGGTCATCCTGGACAACGGCACCACCGCCATGACCGGGCACCAGCCCACCCCGGAGACCGGGATTACCGCCATGGGGGAAAAGGGGAAAGCCATTCACTTAAGCGACTTGATAAGGGCCTGTGGGGTGGACTTCCTGGAAGAGTGCGACCCATATGACATCCCCGCGATGAAGGCATTGCTGAAGAAAGCCGACCGCCACTTACGCCGCCCCGAAGGGGGGGTGGCAGTAATCATCGCCCGGCATCCCTGCCTGCTGGTCCCCGGGGCCAAAGCCTCCCAGCCGCTTTATGAAATGGAGGTGACCGAGGACTGCATCGCCTGCCAGCATTGTCTTGAGGCCTTTGAATGCCCGGGTCTGATCTTTGACGAGTCGGGCGGCCGGGTGAAGATTGATTCCCGCCGCTGCGTGGGTTGCGGCGTCTGCCGGCAGGTGTGCCCGGAAGGGGCCATAGTGGGGCGGGAAAGATCATAATCCAGACCGCCGGGGAGTGAGGAATTATGAAACAGCAAATCATCGTGAGCGGTCTGGGAGGACAGGGAGTGGTGACCCTGACCCGGCTGTTGGCGGAGGCCGCCATGATTTTAGGGTGGCCGGTCCTCGCTTCCGAGACCCACGGTATGGCCCAGCGGGGGGGGACAGTCATCTCCATGGTAAAGGTAGGACCATTCAAAAGTCCCCTGGTGCCCCCGGGGGGGGCCGATGTGGGCTTGTTCTTGTGTGACAGGAATCTGCCACTGCATCGGCCATATGTGAGGCCGGGCGGGGCTTTGGTGGTGAATACCGCCCTCTCCGGCGATTACCTGGGGGTGGATGCCTTAGGACTGACGACCCGGCTAGGCTTGGCCCCGGTGACTGCCAACTTTGTGGTTCTGGGATTTGCTGTGGGCCGGGGGTTGTTGTTCTGCACCCCTGAGGTTTTCCTCCCACTTATCCGGGAAAATTCACCCCCCCGGTTTCGGGAAGGCAATGAAGGGGCCCTGCTTGCCGGCTTGAAGGCTGCCGAGGAATCGTCCCCGGCTTGAGAACATGAGACTCACCCCTTTCCAAAAGTGCAAGTCCTTTGTGCGCCGTCATCTGACGGGACTTATGGTTTTCCTCCTGGCAGGGCTTCTGGGATTGACCCCGTGGGTCTTGCCGAACCCTTACACCCAAAGCATTTTGAACCTCATCGCCCTTTTTGCCATTGCGGTTCTGGGGTTGAATCTCTTTATCGGTTATGCTGGCCAGATATCTCTGGGGCATGCCGCCTTTCTCGGTCTGGGGGCCTATGGCTCGGCGATTTTGACCACCGCCTGCCATTTTCCGCCCTGGCCCGCCCTGATTCTGGTGGCTGTGGGGGTGTCCCTTGCGGCCCTTATCATTGGTGTCCCCACTCTGAGGCTGCAAGGCCATTACCTGGCCATGGCCACTTTGGGGTTTAACTATGTGGTGCATATTGTCCTGGTGCAGTGGGACGAAGTCACCGGGGGGCCTGCCGGGCTTTCCGGCATTCCTCCTCTAAGACTGGGTGATTTGGCTTTCGATACCGATTTCCGCTTTCACTACCTGGTATGGACTTTTGTCCTGGTGGCCTTGACCCTTTGCCTGAACCTGGTGCGCACTCCCGTGGGCCGGGGCTTGGCGGCTTTGGCCCAGGATGAGGTGGCCGCCGCCTGTCTCGGGGTGGACGTTCGTCGGGATAAGGTGCGGGTCTTTGTACTTTCCGCCTTTTTGGCTTCCATCGCGGGTAGCCTCTACGCCCACTATTTCGGCTATGTCAATCCAGAGGCCTTCAGCATCTTCAAATCCCTGGACCTGGTCCTCATGGTGGTGGTGGGTGGTCTCGGCTCCATATGGGGGACTCTCTTCGGGGTAAGTTTCGTTATCCTGCTCCCTTATTTTCTGGAACCCCTCGAAAGCTTTTTCGATATCATCCACGGCCTTATCCTGGTGCTGGTCCTCATGTTCCTTCCCCAGGGACTGGTCACCGGACTCAGGGAGCACCTCACCCTGCGTCTGGCCCGACGGCGTCTGGGGGAAAAGCCTGAGACCATCCGGCCTAATCCCCTGTCTAACGGTTGAAAACTTGGAAAGGAGGGGCATTCCCTGGGAGTTTCCCAGGCCCCGGTGTCAAGAGCTTGAACCAGGAGCGGCTGGCTCCAGGGGCAAGATGATATCCACCTGGGTGCCCTGTCCCGGTCGGGAGAAAATTTTCAGTTGCCCGCCCAAAGGCTTTAGACGTTCCTTTATGCTGAACAGACCATAGCTTCTGGTTTTGCCCAACTGGGAGGCCAGCTTGCGGGCGTCAAAACCCACGCCGTCGTCCGCCACTTTCAGGTGCAGCTTGTCCTTGTGCCGGGTCAGGGAAACGGTCACCCTCTTGGCTTGGGCATGCTTGATGATATTGGTCAAAACCTCCCGTACCAGACGAAATACCAACATAGTGGCGGCCTCGGCCAGAGGTTTGGGGTGGGGGTCCCGGTAAACCGTGATCACCGGACCATCTGAAGGAGGGAGGTGCTCGGCCAGCCACTCGATGGCGGCTTCCAGCCCCAGATCGTGGAGTATCGGCAGGCCCAGTTCAAAGGTCAGGGAGCGGGTGTAGCGGATGACTTGTCCGAGAAGGTTCCGGATTTCGTCCACCTTAGTTACGGCCTCAGGGGAAAGACCCTCATGGCGCAGGGCCCCCAGTTTGATTTGGGTAAGGGCCAGAATCTGGCCCACATGGTCATGGAGGTCGTCTGCCAACTGGCGGCGCTCCCGCTCCTCGGTGAGGGAGAGCTCCGTGGCCAAGTTGCGCAATTTTTCCTGATAGGCGCTGATTTCAGCCTGGGCCTTCTTTTCCGAGGTGATATCCTCAATCAGACCCAGAGCATACCATGAGTTCCGCTCTTTGGCTTTAAGTCTGGTCAAGTGGGCCCGGCTCCAGATCACCCGGCCATCCCGATGAAAGGCCCGGGCTTCCACGGTATATGAGTCCCGGCGGCCGGTGGCCATCTCCACAAAAAGCCGGGTGACCCGGTAAAGGTCCTCTGGATGAATCAAAGCCCGGCCAACTTTGTTGTATTCCTCCAGGGTGTATCCCAGGGTTTGCTCCATGGCCGGATTCATGGCCAAAAGCCGTCCTTTGCGGTCATAGATGCCGATACCGATGGGAGCCTCTTCAAAAAAGGTGCGGAAGCGGGCCTCACTCTCCACCAGGGCGTTGGTGCGCTCGGTAACCAGGCTTTCCAGGCGGTCACGATATTTCAGGAGTTCCTGCTCCGCCTGCTTGCGGGCGGTGACATCCCGGAAGCTCCATACCCGTCCTACAATCTGCCCCCCGAGGTACTGGGGCTGGGAGAAGCGCTCAAACACCCTTCCGTCTTTGAAGTACAGGACATCAAAGCTTTCCTCTTCCGGATGGGCATAGAGCTCCCTGACCCGGGTCAAAAAGCCCTGAGGGTCCACCAGCTGGTCCATGACCAAGAAAAGCGCCTGGTCGTCGTCCCCGGCAGCTATGACATCCTCAGGTAGGTGCCACATCGCCCGGAATTTGCGGTTACAACTGACAATGCGTCCATCCCGGTTGACTACCAGGATGCCATCGGCGGTGGAATCAAGGGTGGCCTGCGTCAGGGACAAAGCCTCTTCCAGGGACCTCTGCGCCTGTTTCATGTCGGTGATGTCCCGGCAGACATGCAGGCTCCCCAGAATTCTGCCTTCCGGATCCTTGATGGGGGAGGTGGTTTCCAGCAGGCTTCGCCCCAGTTCCTGGAGTTCCGTGCTGTGATCCCGGCCGTCCGCCAGGGTCTGCACATGGGGGCAAAAGGGGGGAGGAGTGGAAGAGCGATGGACCACTTCATAACAAGGCCGGCCCACGAGCTCCCTGGGACTGGACTTCAAGAGGCTGGCCATGGCCCGGTTGACCCGGCGGATACGATGCTTTTGGTCCAACACCATTAGCAGGTCGGGTACTGCATCAAAGGTCTGTTGCCATTCTATCTGGGCCTGTTCCCATAGGTCCCCGGAGGGGAGGGGGGGAGGTGCTAGCCCGTTAGGGATATGGGGGATAAGCCCTTTTCCGGAGGCGGGGGTGTGTCCCGGGGCCTTGGGAGCGGCCGAGGCGGGACGGGGCTCAGGGGGGGCGGACTTTTTCCGCTCGGAGGAAGGAGCTTCAGTCTGATCCGGGACCGGGGAAGGGGTCTTGACGGTCTTCGGATCAGAGTCACCGTTTTTCATGGCCGCAACTGCTCCAAGAGGTTCCTTGGTCTGACCGTCGATCCTGGCGGTGAAGGATGGCAGGCAGGTATGCAGATTCAGAAAATAACCGGTGTGCTTTTGGGGAAGTCCTCCTTATTGCCGGGTCTAAAAGGGGCTTGATTAAAAGACCGCCGTGAACCAAGCTTGCTTATAGGTGTTGTCCTTGGAAATCCTTGCGGTAAAGCCTTTTCAAAAATTCCGAAGGAAAAGGTCCCGGAATTCTTAGTCAAAGTTTGTCTAAAATAAATCACATACCAGACTCCTCAAGAGAAATCAAATCCAAATTTCCCGGGAATCTCCCAAAAAGACATTTTGTTAGAGGGGAGGGAACCTTGGAAAATCATTAATCCTGGGGAATTAAGGGCCGGAAGGGCGGAATACCCGGCCCCTGAGTACTTGTGGCCCCTTTTTACAAAACCTGGTCCCGTCACCCTCCATTCCGAGTGGTTTCTGCCGATCCTGGTTTGACCTTCAGCCTGGCCGTCGGACCGCCAACTTTTCGGCACAGAAACAGGCCATTTGTGATAAGGTGTTTACCCATGGAGTGGCTGGCGGATTTTCACGTACATTCCCGATATTCTGTGGCCACCGGTCAACAGGCGGATCTGGAGCACCTGGACCTTTGGGGGCGCTACAAGGGATTGACGGTGGTAGGCACCGGAGACTGCACCCACCCGGAGTGGCTGAAGGAGCTGGAAGCCAAGCTCACGCCAGCGGCGGAGGGCCTATACTCTTTGGATCAGTCCCGGAGACTGCCTCTGGAAATATCCGGGGCTCCCTGGGAGGAGGAATCCCCGCTGTACTTTGTCATTAGCGGCGAGGTGAGCAGTATTTACAGCCAGGGGGGGCGGGTGCGCAAGGTGCACCTTCTCCTTCTTCTGTCCGGCCTGGAGGCGGCGGGCCGGCTTTCTCGGCGTTTGGCAAAGCTGGGCAATGTGGCGGCGGACGGCCGGCCCATCCTGGGGCTTTCGGCGAAACACCTCCTAGAAGTGACTCTGGAGACCGACCCCGGGGCCCTGGTGATCCCCGCCCATATCTGGACCCCCTGGTTTTCGGTCCTGGGGGCCAAAGGCGGCTTTGATTCAATGGAAGAGTGCTTCGGGGAGCACCTGACCTTTATCTTTGCCTTGGAGACCGGACTTTCCTCCGATCCGGCCATGAACTGGCGGGTGAGTTCCTTGGACCGCTACCTTCTGGTCTCCAATTCGGATGCCCATTCGCCGCAGAAGCTGGGAAGGGAAGCCAACATTTTCACGGGTCCCGTCAGCTATCCGGCTATCGCCCGGGCCCTCCGCACCAAGGAACATTTCCTCGGCACTCTGGAGTTTTTCCCCCAGGAGGGGAAATACCATCTGGATGGGCACCGCAGGTGCGGCCTGCGTTTCACCCCGGAGGAGGCCCGGAGTCTTGGGGGATATTGCCCCCAGTGCCACAAGCCCCTCACCCTGGGAGTGATGCACCGGGTTACCGAACTGGCTGACCGCCCCCCGGGCCACTCTCCTCCCGGAAGCCGGCCTTTTGAATCCCTCATACCCTTGCCGGAAATATTGGCCGAAGTCCTGGAATGCGGGCCGGCCAGCAGAAAGGTGACACGTCTGTATTTCCGGCTGCTGGAAAAGCTGGGGCCGGAACTGCACCTCCTTCGCAAAGTTCCTTTGCCGGAGGTGGCCCGGGAAGGAGGGGGGCTTCTGGCCTACGCCCTGAACAAAGTGCGCCGAGGGGAAGTGCATATCACCCCGGGCTATGATGGTGTGTACGGGGAGATCAGGATTCTTGCCCCGGAGGAACGCCACCGTCTGCAAGGGCAGGAGGCCTTCTGGATGGAATTGCCGCGCCTCCAGGAGGAGACTCCGGATTTCCCTAAGATTTCCGGAAAAGAGGCCAAGGGGGGTCCAATGGTGAAAACCGGGGTTTCGGCGGAGGCCGCTGATCCCCTGCTGGCCGGACTCAATGCCCTGCAGCAGGCCGTGGTCACCCATCGGGGTGAACCCCTCATCGTGGAGGCCGGCCCGGGAACCGGCAAGACCAAGGCCTTGGCTCACCGACTGGCCTATCTGCTGAAACGCCGGGAAATCCCGCCGGATAAGATTCTGGCCCTCACTTTTACCCGCCAGGCCGCGGAGGAGATGGCGGCCCGGGTTCGTGCCCTGCTTCCCGAGTTTCCCGGTCTTGAGCGCCTGACCATGGGCACCTTCCATGCCTTGGGCCTGAGGCTTCTCAGGGAGGCCGGGGGGCGTCGGGAGGTGGCGGATGAGGAGCGCCGCCGAGGTCTCCTGCAATATGTGGCCCGGGAAGCCCAATTACCCCTGGGCCAGGTGGAGCGCCTGGTCAGCCACAGCAAGCTGGCCCTGCTTCGGCCCCAGGACCTGGCTAAAAAGGGGGAGGTGGCCCAAGCCCGGGTTCTGGCCGCCTATGAGGAGGCCTTGGCCGGGGAAGGCCTGTGGGACTATGAGGACCTGGTGTCCCAGCCGGTAAGGCTTCTTCAGGAAGAGCCGGAACTGGCCGCAACCTATCAAAACAAATACCGCCATTTTTTGGTGGACGAATATCAGGACTTAAACTACGCGCAGTATCGCTTTCTCAAGCTCCTGGCGGGACCGGCGGCGGAAATTCTGGTCATCGGGGACCCCCACCAGGCGATTTATGGCTTTCGGGGGGCAAAGCCGGAATATTTCAACCGGTTTGCCGAGGATTGGCCTGGAGCGGTGAAGGTGCGGTTTACCGAAACCTACCGGTTGCCGCCGCCCATCTTGCAGGCCTCCCAGCGGCTTCTGGGGGAGGAAAGGGTTGGGCCCGAAGTGAGCCACCGGACCGGTGACCGGCCCGTGCTGCTGCTAGAGGCCTCTTCTCCCCAGGCCGAAGCCCGCATCATTGCCCGGGAAATAGAACGGCTGGTGGGTGGCTTCAGTCACCGAGCCTTGGAAAATGAGGCTTTGCGGTATGGCCAGCGGGACCGGGAGGTGGGCTTCCGGGAGGTGGCGGTACTCTTTAGACTCCATGCCCTGGGAGCCGAACTTTATGAAGCCCTGAACACCGCCGGCATTCCCTGCGAACTGGCCCGGGAGGGGGTGGGCCCCGAATGGACCGGAGTGGACCTGGCAGCCCAGAAGGTGAAACTTCTTACCCTGCATGCCGCCAAAGGACTGGAATTTGCGAATGTGTTCATCGCCGGCTGTGAATCCGGTCTCCTCCCCCTTGAACTTCAGGGCCTGGAGGCCGGGGACCCGGAGGAAGAACGTCGTCTATTTTACGTCGGTCTAACCCGGGCCTCAAGCCAGGTGTTTTTGACCTGGTCCCGCAATCGGAGCCTATGGGGAAAAAGGTGGACCACTAGACTCTCACCTTTTGCTGAAGCCGTAAAACCTGAACGCCACGCGGCTTATCCGGGAGCCACCCCCGGTCCGCGGCAACGTCTTTTGTTTCCCGAACTTGGCAAAAAGTCGGTCAGGCGTCCCAGGCCGGCACCCCAGGGAGAGGATAAGGAAACTGCTCCCCACAAATCCAGACCTTAACCATTTCTTGGAATTTGACTCTAATAGGTAACTCCCGGGGGTGGGGCCCGATTCGGCCCAAAGGTCAATTTCTGAATAACAAGTAAGAGGCATTGTGGGAGATTACTTGGCCCGAAAGACAATAGCTAAGATCAAGTTGATGGTTTAAGATATAACAGGTTCGCTGAAGAAAAGACCCGGATCATTTCCGTCTCCGGTTTCCGGTTCAAGTGGCGGTCCTGCTATGGCGCTATGTGGGGTATGACCCTGACCGGATACTGTTTTACTGACCTCTTTTCCAGAAGGTGGGGCAGCCTGCTGGCTTTTCTGCTCTTCGGAGGCTTGACCCTATGGGGTCTCACGGCTTGGGGAGCTGAGATGGAGATCTCCGAGGAACGGCTCTTTCTGCGCTCCCTCAAGATTGTGGGGGCCCAGACCCTTTCTGTCCAGGAGCTCAAGGATGAACTGGGTCTGGAACCGCCTTCCCGATTGCCCTGGAAGAAACCCCCGGTTTTCAGGCGGGAGGAACTGGAAAGCGACATTGACCGCCTCTACCTGGCCTATCGCAAACAGGGCTTTTACCATGTCCAGATTGACGCGGAAACCACGGTGCGGAATGGATTGGTGGACGTGGAAATCCTTATTCGGGAAGGACCTTGGGTCAAGGTTTCCCGGATTGAACTCACCGGGGCGGAGCTCCCCGGGCCTGTTTTGGAGCGACTCAGGGAGGCCGGCCCCCTGAAGGTGGGGGAACGGTTTACCCAACCTGGTTATGAGGGCCTGAAGCGGGATTATCTCACCTATTTTCTGGACCACGGACATCCCTATGCCAGAATTGAGGGGAAGGTCCTGATTGACGAAGAGGCCAACACCGCGGAAATTTTCTTTACTGTGGACCCGGGCCCCCTATGCTTTTTCGGGGAGACCTTTATAACAGGCCAGGAAAAAACCCCGGAACGGGTGATCCGGGGGAAATTGACCTTCAAACCTGGAGACCTGTTTTCCTACCGGGAAATCTACGAAAGCCAGAGGCGGCTCTATGCCTTGGACCTGTTCCAGAATGTCTCCATCACCCCAAAGGAGGTGCCCCCCGAGGTCCAGCACATTCCGGTCCTGTTGGTAGTTAAGGAAAAGAAGCAGCGGTCGGTGAGGCTGGGCCTGGGCTACGGTTCGGAGGACCAGTTCCGGGCCCGGGTGGGATTGAGGTGGCGAAACCTGGCCGGCGGCGGCCGCCTACTGGACCTCGATGCCAAGTATTCCTTCCTGGAATCGCGACTTACCGGCACCCTTACAAATCCTCGCGTCCTAAACACCCCCTTGGATCTGGTGCTGCAGACCTCCCTGGAGGAGCGGGCCTACCCTTTCATCAACAGCTACCGGGACCAGACCTTTAACTTCCAAACCCTTTTGGAAGTGAACCTGCCTTGGAAATGGCGTCTGTCCTGGGGACATGTGTTCGGGCTGGACCGCCCTTATAACCTGCCTGGGGATCTGCTTCCCCTGAGACTCACAGTTCCCGGCAAAACCTACCGGAGTTCTCTGGCGGTGGTGCAGCTGCGCCAGGACACCACTAATGACCCGGTGGACCCCACCACCGGCGGCATAATCACGCTGGTGGGCCATGTGGCTCCCAAGTTTCTGGGTTCCAATCTCCAGTTCGGCAGTGTAGTGGCCGAAGTCCGACGCTATCAAGGTCTGGGGAACACTGGGGTGGTTTTGGCTGAGCGTTTCAAGTTCGGGCTCATAGAAGCCCTGGAGGACACCCGGGCCATCCCCTTGTTCCGTCGCTTTTATGCTGGCGGTGCCAAAAGTGTCCGGGGGTACCGCCTGGACTATCTCGGACCCCGCACTACTGACGGAACCCCCATTGGCGGCACTGCCCTGGTGGAAGGAAGTCTTGAGGCCCGCATCCCCCTTTATAAGCAGTTACGGGCCGTGGCCTTCCTGGATTTCGGCAACGTCTATCTGAATCCCGGGAACCTTGATCTGGGTCAGCTGAAGTACGCCTCCGGGGTAGGGCTCAGATACCAGACCCCCGTGGGGCCCGTGGGCCTGGATGTGGGTTTCCCCTTAAACCCCATTGACCCTGTCAAGGACAATTACCGGATATATCTGAGCATCGGGCAAACCTTCTAATTTGGCCGTATCTTTAGGATATCGGGCCGCGGGTGAGAATGGGGAACCCCGACAGTCCCGGGTGGAAAAGCAGAGTTGACCCCCCCGGGAACAAAAGAAAGACAGGGAAATTGGCAAAGAAGCTCGCCTCTTTAAGCCGGCCCCCACTTTTTCTGGACGGAAGGCCGGCATTTCCGCTGTTTTTCCGGTATGATTAAAGACATGCGGCGGCGCCGGCTTCTTCTTGGGGTAATGGCCCTTGTGGCTCTGATGGGCTTTCTCACCTGGGCCTTCTGGCGCTCGGAGGCCTTTTGGCACCTGAGCGGCCGGATGCTCCTCGCCTGGGCCCAAACCCGCCTTCAGGGAGAGATCCGGGTGGGTCACTTTGAGGGTCACCCCCTGACCGGACTGACCCTTGTTAATGTGGTGTTGCGGACCAAAGTGGGCGAGGTTCTGGAGGTGGCCCGCATCAAGCTAAGGTTATCCCCCTGGTCCTTGATCACCCTCCAGCCGGTGGTGGGCTATCTGGAGCTGAAGGACCCCCGCCTCACTCTCCCAAAGGGGGAGGCCGGGGACCTCATCCGTGGTATTTTGCGGTCGCGGGGTGAAGAGAGCCATTTCCCGCTTTCCTTTAAATCCCTTACCATTTCGGAAGCGGTGGTTCAAAACGGCCAGGTTTCCTTCCTCCTTGGAGAGGAAATGAGGCGGATCACAGGCCTAGAGGCCCAGATGACTCTGACCCTCCTCCATCCCGGCCAGCCGCAGGAAAAGCTGTTGTTGCGCCGGGGCTGGGTCAAGGCCGATACATCCCGGGGACCGGTCAGTCTGACCGGCCGTCTCATTTTAAGCCGGGAACAGCTGCATCTACTTTCCCTGACCATGGACTTCAGGGATCGGTCTTGGCTTACCCTCTCCGGGGACCTTCGTTTTGATCAAAAGCTCGAGAGATTTTCGGCCCAGGGGGAAATCGGACCCGTTTCCGGCAAGGAGCTTGGGGCCCTGGTGGATTGCTGGCCTTCCGCCTTTGACCTGAGAGGCAGGTTTCAGGTGCAGGGAACGTTGGCGGAGCTCCAACTCAAGGTCCAAGGTCAGGCGGCTGAGGCGGTCTTTTCCTTGGAGGGTATTCTGAAGGATCCCCTGGGGGCTTGGTCCTATAAGGGGAATCTGGCCCTGAGCCAGTTGCAGCCCAGCCTGTTGGCCCCTTTCAGCAAGGTTTGGGCCGAGAAACTGGCGGGATTAAGTCCCGTGACTCTTAAAGGGGAAATTGAAGCACAGGGGTCGGCCTGGTCCTGGGAGCAGTTTGGCGGGCGCTTCCATAGTGACCCGGCAATTTGGGGGAAAAGGTATCTGGCGCAATTGGCTTTCACCCTGGCAGGCACTCCCGGGTTACAACAGCTAAACGCCACGGCCACCGGCAATTTCGGACGTCTCGTCCTTGGCTTAAAGGGGCCGCTTCTGAAGGGGGCCCAAGGGGAGGTCCGACTCCGGGTGGAAGGGCTCAGGCCAGGTATCCTGGGCCTGCCCGGGAGTTCAGATGACCTTTATACCGGAGATTTTCAAGGAACATTTCGTCTTCCTCGGTGGACCTCGCCGGTGGACCTCGCCTTGGCCGGGGATCTCAGAGTTACCGGCCGGGTGGGGGGCTATCCCCTGAGAGGGGCCCAGGTCCATCTGGGCTGGGAGAAAGGCCGCTGGACCTTGTCCAGGGGGGAGATTGCCTGGGGTAATCTGAAGGCGGTGATAAATGGGGCGGTAAGCGCCGAGCGCGTGGAACTCAAGGGCGAGGGCCATCTGATTCCAGGGGTTTCCGGACCTTTTCTCCAAAATCTGGAAGGGCCGCTTAGGTGGCAGGGGAGCTTGTCCGGCGCCCGAAACTCCCCCCGTCTTGGTCTTCAGGCCCAGGGCCAAAGGCTCCGGTGGCAGGGCCTGAATTTTGAGGGCCTTACCCTCTCGGCTTCCCTGGAAGGCTGGCCTTTCCGGAGCGGCAGTGTGGAACTGAAGGCGCGGCAGTGTCTAACTCCCCTGGGTCCCTTTAAGGAAGTCAGCCTTCATGCCAATGGTACCGAAGGCAATTGGCGGTTTCGGGCCCGAAGTGCCTCTGGCGGCGGGCAGGCTGAGATGGCCGGCATGATTAAATGGGATACCCGACCCCTTAATGTTTCCCTGGAACGGGCCTTGCTTCAGGGGAACCGGGTCAAGGTGGAGAACCTCGGACCTCTGCGTCTTAGATTCCTCCCGGGGCTGGAAGTGGAACCGGCCACCTTCAAAGTAAACGGCGGCCTGGTCCGCCTGGAGGCCAGGGTGCGGCAGGACGAAGTTTTCGGCCGCCTGGAGGCCGAAAATATTCCGGCCGGAATCCTGGCGGTGAAAGGCCAGCCCCTTGAAGGAAATCTCAAAATCAGAGCCAGCCTCGGGGGGGAGGCCCGGCGCCCGATTTTTCAAGGGGAGGTGGGGCTCGGCCCCGGACGCCTGGGGGCCTTTCGGTTCCATTCCTTCACCGGCGCGTTCGGCTACCAGGGCGGGCGGCTCACACTAAAGGCCCAATTGGAACAGCAGCCTGAAGGCCCCCGTTTGACCCTGGAGGGCCAAGTGCCCCTCATTTTTTCCCTGATCCCCTTTAACTTAAACTGGGGCAAGGAGGACCTGCGGCTCAGATTGTCAGGGGACCGCACGGATCTGGCACTCCTCGGGGCCCTCACCCCGGAGGTGGTGGCCGCCTCCGGGCCGGTGAATCTGAGGATGGAGTGGCAGGGCCCTGCGAGTCGCCCCCAGGTTTCCGGGGAAGTGCGCTGGGGGGAGGGTTCCCTTAAATTTCGGCAGGCGGGCAAGGCTTACCATCTCCGTCCCGGTGTCATCCGCCTTCAGGGGGACCGGATGAGCCTTTCGCAGATAGTCCTGCAAAGCCGGGGAACTGCCACTATCTCAGGAGAGATCAGACTGGCCGGTTTTCAGGTGGATAAGATAAATCTGAAGGCTCAGTTGGCAGGTTTTGAGGCCCTTTCCCGGGTGGGGTCTGAGGCCCTGGGAAACGGGGAGCTGTTTTTGCAGGGGGACCTCAAGAACCTGGCCCTCACCGGCCGACTCCAGGTAACCCAGGCCTCGTTCCGCTCCATTTTCTTCGCTTCGGGTCTGCATGAGGATATCGTCATCCTTAAACCACGAAGGGCGGCCGTTTCCCCCGAAGAGCCTGTTTTGGACCTTACAGGCGATTTACTGAACCGGCTGCGCCTGGACCTCACCCTGGAGAGCACCGGCGGGGTCTGGGTTAGAGATCCACGTTTCAAGGTGGAAGTGGCCGGGAATCTCAAGGCCACCAAAAAACCGGGGGAATCCGTGCTGATCAGGGGACAGTTGCGGGCCCTGCAGGGCACCATTGATATCCAGGACCGTTCCTTCAAGATTGTGGAGGGGACCCTGAACTTTCCCGGGGCCCCTCGGGCTCCGGCCACCCTTTCAGGCAGGGCTCTCTATGAGATGAGCGATGTCACCCTGGTTCTGAACTTCTCAGGGCCCACCACTTCCCCGGTGCTCCAATATTCCAGCATCCCCCCGCTACCGCCCTCGGATGTCTTGGCTTATCTCCTTTTCGGCCGACCGGCCCGCGCCCTCACCCGAGAGGAATACCAGGTGGTGAGCCCCGAGGCCCTGGGAGCCCTTGGGGGTCTGGCCGCCAAAAAGCTCCAGAATTTTTTGGGAAAGGGCTTCCCCTTGCTGGGTGACATTACCTTCAAAGGGGACACCGAGCGGATGGGCCTCAGCAAGCCCCTCACCAAAGATCTGTCCATTTCTCTGGAACGTAAGATCAACCCCTTGTCCCGGGACGATGAGAATCAAATCCGTCTGGAATACCGCATCAACCGCCATCTGGGAGTGGAATCCCAGATGGGCAAGCGGAATTCCGGGGCCGATGTGATTTTCAATTTCGATTTTTAGGGGTATTGAAAGAAAACGGTGGGCGGGCAGGGAATGGGGGAAGGGCGGCCCTCCCTCTCCGGAACCTCTTTCCCAAGCTTGGAAGATCGGAGAATCATACGCTGCCTTCCCTCGCTCACGGGTTAGGCAACCGGAAGCACTGCCTGTTTCTGGTCAATAACCAAATAATAGGCTGCTTTTACGGCAAGCTGCCGGATTTTATAATTTTGGCTATTCAAAACCTATGCCCCAAGACGCCGCTACCAGCCGGAACCGCCGCCCCCTCCGCCCCCCCCGCCGGAGAAGCCTCCACCGCTGCTGCCGGAGACGGATCCGGGAGCCGAAGCCGAGGCGGCAATGGCCGAGGCGAAGGAACTGCCCAGGCTGTCCGCGAAGCCGGCGGTTCCCAGCCGCTGCCAAGAGGTCCCCTGGTACCAGGAGGGGGCATAGGGTTGGCCCTCCACCTGGACCTGAGCCAGGACCTCAGCGAATTGCTCACTCCACTCCACTTCCACATCCAGGGCCAGGGCATAGGGCAGGTATTTCTCAAAGAGTTCCGGGGTCTTCTCCGGGGGGTTCAAGAGATTGAGGCGCTCCTGTTCGGCCACGGCAAGGTACATGCGGAAGCCTTCCACCTGATCCATAATCTGTCGTCCTGCTAGGGTGGGGGCCTTGAGCAAGTGATAAAAAAGTCCGTTGGCCAGGACCAGCCCGGCAAAGGTCACTGCGGCCGGGGCCGACACCTTCAAGGTGAAGTAACCCAAACCGAAGACTTCCCCCACCAAAAAGGGTAGGGCAAAAAGGGTGAGGGCCAAGGCCCCGAAGGTTTTCCCCAGTTTAAGACGGTGGCCCCCAAAGGCGCTCTGCCACTTTTGAAACACCATGACCGCCAGGAAGCAGCAGCCGATGCTCCAGATGGAAAGCCAGAACAAGGCAAGAAGGACATCAGCTGTGGGGGTGGTCAGGATAATGGCCCCCAGGGTCAGAAGGGACAAAGCCGCACCCACTAGAAAATAAGAGCGGTTGGTGGTGAAATAGACCTGGTTGAGCTCCTTGTCCAGACTTTCCTTCAGAGCCTGGCGGGCGGCATTGATCCGGAGATGATTTTCCTCCTTCAGGGAAATACGCTCCTGGGAGTCAAAAAGATGATGGGCCAGGCGCCATTCCCCCATATCCAGTCCCTGGGCCTCGGGATTGCGGCGTCTTAACTCATAGCTCCCGTCATCGTCTTCCTTAATGGTAAGATAGCCTTTCACCGCCAGGTCCACCACCGCGGCGGCGAAGGCCTTGCGGTCGAAGCCCATGCGCCTGAGATACCGGACTCCTGCCGGAGAAAACCCCTTGGGTGGGGAGAACAAGGGAATAATGGTGCCTGGCTTGGGATCCCGTCCCACCCGATACCACACCACCAGAAAGTAGGCCAGGGTAAGCACCAGGCCGAAAAGCGCGACCACGGTGGCAAGATTGTCTCGGAAAAACCAGTGGAACTTCTGCTGGGGGCCGGGTTCGGCCACCAATCCCTTGGGCCAGGCCACCGCCACGGTGAGCCCCTCTCGCACCCCCAAAGGGCGGGTGGTGGTGAAGACCACCCGCCCCCGGGAGTCCCGAGTTTCCCGATAGTCCCGGCCTTTGGCGCCGAAGGGCCCGGTATAGGCGGAAGTCTTTAGGACCTGGGCCCCCGGCGGCAGCTCCACCCGGCACTGGGCCCAGTCTATAGGGAAGGTCCAGTCATTGCCGGTGGCATTCCAGTATAATTCGTCATAATCCTTAAAATAGCCGAGCTGACGGTCGGTGCGGTACCTGATGGTGTAGGTGTAGATTCCGGGTCGGAGGAACACCTCTTTTTGCCCGAGGTAGATCTTTTTGCCCTTTAAGGTCGATTCCACCCGGTAAACTTCGGAAACCTGGTCCCGAAGGACCTCCAGGAGCTCAAACCCCACCCGCACCGTGGTGCCGAAGCGGTCCCGGTAGGTGGTGGGGAATTCCCGGACAATGCCCCGTTTTATGGTACGGCCCTCGACCCTGACCTTGATGGTCTCAGTAACCGTTAGACTGGCATCCGGGTGCACCACCACCTCGCTGATAAAGCTGAGGAGGCGTTCGTCGGCCAAGGCCGGGTTCACCCCCCCGGTTAAGAAGGAAAGACCCCAGAAAATGATAAGGGCCACCGGCCTTTTTAAGGGGAATTTCGACATCGCATCTCCGACTCAGGAAAAGCTCACCCGGGGCACCGCCCGGTCGCCGGGCTCTTCCAGCTCGAAATATTCCATAGGTGTAAAATTGAACATCCGGGCCACCAAATTGCTGGGAAAAGAATCCACCAGGATGTTGAGGTTGCGGACGGCGCCGTTGTAATAGCGCCGGGCCAGCTGAAGCTGTTCCTCAATGTCATTCAGGGACTTCTGCAACTCCAGGAAATTCTGGCTGGCCTTCAGGTCAGGGTAATTTTCCGCTACTGCGAAGAGGTTTCCCAAGGCCCGGGAAAGCATACCCTCCACCTGGCCTTTTTCCGCCAGATTACCGGCCATAAGACTTTTGGCCCGTAGTTCCGTAACCTTCTCCAGAACCCCCCGCTCATGGCCCATATAGCCCTTGACCGTTTCAATGAGATTGGGAATGAGGTCAGCCCGGCGCTTGAGCTGCACATCAATGCCGCTCAGTCCTTCCTGGGCCATCTGCCGGCTGCGCACCAGACGGTTGTACTGGGTGACGCCCACCAGGAACACGGTTAACAGGAACGCGACCACAATCAGTAAAGGAATCATGCCCTAGACCTCCCAACTGGGGGTTCCGGTGAGATGCCCGTCAGCTTTTCAAGGGGTTTTAAGGCCTTTCGGCATTCGCCCCGGATTGGTTTAAAATTCAGGACCGGCGCAGACCGGAAAACAATCAGGCCGGTTTCCCGGATCCTCATTTGGCCAGGCTGGCCAGTTTTTTCAGGTCCATCTTCCCGGCCACCTCTTTAAGGAGATCGTTGTTTTCCATTCCGTAGCCGGTCAGGGTGAGGAGGAAGCGGTTGGCCACGGCGATCTGGAGTTCCCCTTCCTTGTCCTTGAACTTGTAAGTTTCCATACCTTTGAAGCCTTGAATTGTTATGGGTTTCTGATATTCTTCACTGCTTTCCATCTCCATGCTGTGAGCCATGCCCAAAAAGGGTAAGACTCCCCCCAGGCCGTCAGTGATTTTCACTTCCAGGCGTTTGTCTTCCCCGGAGGAAAACGCCACTTCGGCTTCGCTTAGGGGAACCGGGCTTTTGAGGGTGGTGCCTTTGGGTTTCTCCGTCAGCTCCCAGCCTTGAGGGGGGGTGGTGGGCAGCAAGGCCATGAGTTCTTTGAAATGCACCGGTGGGGACTGGGCCCCTAGGGAGAAACCCCAGAGGATTAGACTCAGAACCATTAACACCGAGAGAATTGTAGGCCGACAGCTTTTCTTCATGACCCGCTCCTTGCTTTAGGAATCAAAATCTCATTTAACCCACCTTTATTGGATATTTGGCCGGAAAAGTCAAATGGCATAATCCCGAAGAGAGGCAGCAGACAGGGATAGGTCCTAAAAAACGCAGGTGCGACTGAAGGGCTGGGTGGGAAGGCAAGGCAGGGCCTTAGTTCCTCTGATTGTTATCATTTTAGTACCGCCGTTTCCGGGCCCGTTCCATTTCCCGCTGTTCTTCCCGGCGGCGGATGGTCTCCCGTTTGTCCGCCTTTTTCTTGCCTTTGGCCAGGGCCAGCTCCACCTTGGCGTATTCATTTCTGAAGTAAAGTTTCAGGGGAATCAGGGTGTAACCCCGTTCGGTGAGTTTGCCCAAAAGACGCTTGAGTTCCCGCCGTCTGAGCAAAAGCTTCCGGGGGCGGGTGGGGTCGTGATTCTCCCCTGCGGCATGGGGATATGGACTGATGTGGGCGTTCAAAAGATAAAGTTCCCCGTGCCGGAAGCGGGCATAGGAATCCTCGATGTTTGCCTTCCCCAGCCTGAGGGACTTGACCTCTGTACCCTTGAGCACCAGACCCGCCTCATAAAGGTCATCCACCTGATACTCAAAGTAGGCTTTGCGGTTACGGCAAATGAGTTTAAGGCGTTCTTGGGTCATGACAGGGGATTGCCGGCCAGGGCCGAGCCGAAACGGAAAATTTCGGGAAACCGTTGCCGGATTTCCCGGATGGCGTAGTCGTTGATCTCTTCCACAGTCAGCATTTCCAGGGCCTGCTGGGCCAGCTGTCGGGCCTCCTTAATGGTTATCTTCCGGATGATCTGTTTCACCACCGGAATGGACATGTGGTTCATGGAAAGCTCATTTACTCCCAAACCCAGCAGGATGGGGATGTAAAGAGGGTCTCCGGCCATCTCCCCGCAAACCGCCACGGGAATTCCGGCCCGTTGGGCCGCTTCCACTACCTGCAGGATCATGCGCAGGACCGCAGGGTGCAGAGGCTGGTAGAGGTCGGCCACCTGCTTGTTGCTGCGGTCAATGGCCAAGGCGTACTGAATGAGGTCGTTGGTGCCGATACTGAAAAAGTCAGTCTCCCAGGCAAGGTAGCTTGACAGGGTCACCGCGGCCGGCACCTCGATCATGGCTCCCAGTCTGAGGCAAGGGTCAAAGACATGTCCCTCCTGTTCCAATTCCGCCTGCACCTCCTTGAGAAGCCTTCTGGCCTCCCGGATTTCCTGAAGGCTGGAAATAAGGGGGAACATGACCCGGACCTTGCCGTGGGCCGAGGCCCGGAGGATGGCCTTAAGCTGGGTGCGAAAAATGCCTTGCTCCTTAAGGCAAAAACGGATGGCCCGAAGCCCCAAGGCGGGATTCATTTCCGGGGGATATTCCAGGGTGGAGAGGAATTTATCGCCCCCGATGTCCAGGGTCCTGATGGTCACCTCCCGGGGGGCCATGGCCTCCACCACCTTTTTATAATCCTGATAGAGCTCTTCCTCGGTGGGCAGGTGACGGAGGCGCAAGTAAAGAAATTCCGTGCGGTACAAGCCCACTCCGTCGGCTCCGGACTTTAAGGCCAGGTGAACCTCCTCCGGCAATTCGATATTGGCCAGGATGCGGGTTTCGAAGCCGTCCAGGGTGAGGGCCGGTAAACTGCAGAACTGGGCCACATCCCCCTTGAAGGCCTCGAACTCCAGTTTCCTTTGACGATATTTTTCCCGCACCGCCTCTTCGGGATTCAGGATAACCTGACCCAGAAGACCGTCAATGATGAGCTCATCCCCCGGGGAGATCTCCTGGGTGGCGTGATCCACGCCCACCACCGCGGGAATCTCCAGGGCCTGGGCCATGATGGCGGTGTGTGAGGTTTTGCCCCCCCGCTCGGTGACAAAACCCACCACCTGGGAGTTGGTCATCTGGGTGGTCTCCGCCGGAGACAGGTCCCGGGCCACAATAATAATGGGTTCGGGTGACTCAAAATAGCGCCCGGAGGACTGGCCCGTAAGATTGCCCTGAAGGCGGCGGTATACCGATTCCACATCCGCCAAGCGCCCCCGGATGTAAGGGTCCTCCAGACGGCCGAAAACCTCCTTGATTTTTTCAAAGGCCTGGTACAAGGCCCACTCGGCGTTAAGGCGCTCCTCCCGGATGAGTCGCAGGGACTCGGCGTAGAGCATCTGATCCTTCAGAATCAGGAGCTGCAGGTCCAAAAGGTGGGCATGTTCCGGAAATTCAGTATAGATCTCCTGTTTGAGCCGGGTAAGATCCTCTTCGGCCTGGTCCACCGCAGCCTGGAAGCGGGCCACCTCCTGAGCCCTTTCCTGATCGGTGAACAGCAACCGAAAACGGGCCACAATATCCCCCCGGTCGCTCAATACCCGGGCCCGGCCCACCACAATGCCGGGGGAGGCGGGAATGCCTTGGAGGATGCGGCTGGCGGTCATCAGGGTTCCCCGAATTTCTGGATAAAAAGGCGGCTGATAGCCAGGGCGGCCTCGGCGGCGTCCGGGCCCACGGCCCGGACCACCAGACGGGAGCCCTGGGGGCAGTCGAGGGTCAGGAGGGCCAGCAGATCCCGGGCGCTGGCCTGAACCCCGTCCTTCTCCAGGTACACCTGGGATTGAAACTGCTGGGCCAGTTTCATGATTTTCATGGCCGGCCGGGCGTGAAGCCCCAGGCGGTTCTCCACCCAAAGCTCCCGCTCCGCCACCATGCTGTCCGACTTTCTGGCAGCCATAATATCATATCTGCATGGTCCGGGGGTCTTTTGGCCCCACTCCTTTAAGGCAGGCGCTTCTGCTCTTTCAATTCCAGATAGGCCTGATAGACCCGCCGGTGAGGAAGTCTGGTCTCAGAGACCACCTTTTCCACCAGACGACGGCCGCTAAGCCCGGACTCCCTGGCCGCCGTCAGCAGCTTTTCGGTAAGATTACCCTCCCCCTCCTTCGGTTCCGGGCCTGGACAGGAAAGCACTATGGTGCACTCTCCCTTGAGCTCCCGGCCGGCCAGCTGCGCGGCTACCTCCTTAAGGGGGCCCCGCCAGGCCTCCTCAAAGACCTTGGTGAGCTCCCGCACCACCAACACCTGGCGGCTAGGGAGGTAACGGGCCATCTCCTCCAATGTGGCGACCAAGCGCCGGGGAGATTCATAGAAAATGAGGACCCGAGGCTCCCGGGCCAGGTTTGCAAAAAATTCCCGGCGTTTCCCGGCCTTGCGGGGGGGGAAGCCCAAAAAGGTAACATCCCCCGGAAAACCGCTCATGGAGAGGGCCGCCACCCCCGCCGCCGGTCCCGGCACGGCTTCCACTTTTATACCCGCCTCCCAGGCCTGGGCCACCAAGCGGGTGCCGGGATCGGAAAATCCCGGAGTCCCGGCGTCACTTACCAGGGCAAGGTTTTGTCCCGCCTGGAGCTTGGCCAGCAACTCCGGCCCCCGGCTTTCCTGATTATGGGCGTGGTAACTGATAAGCGGTGTTTTGATCTGGTAGTGACTCAACAATTTACGGGTGCGCCGGGTGTCCTCCACACAAATGAGGTCCACCTCCTTCAGCACCCGAAGGGCCCTTAAAGTGATGTCCTCCAGGTTGCCGATGGGGGTGGCCACGATGTATAGTATGCCGGCCGCCATGAAATGCTGTTTTTCCGGGGGATCGCCCGGGCTAGAATGCCCCCTGAATCACCTCAATCCGGGGATTCCCCTCCTGCCACAGAATGGCCACCACATCAAAGCGAACCGGGACTTCCCCCAATTGTTCCTGGGTCAAATAATAGGACGCCAGTCTTAGAAGCCGGGCCTGTTTCCCCGGATGCACCGCCTCCGCCCCGGTACCGAAGCGCTGGCTGCGGCGGGTTTTGACCTCAACAAACACCAGGTTACCCTGATGACGAGCCACCAGGTCAATCTCCCCCAGGGGCGTGCGGTAGTTGCGCTTCAGGATTTCGTAGCCCTGCTTTTGCAAAAAAGCCGCGGCCAGGTCCTCCCCCCAATTCCCCAACTGGCGCCGGAGATCTTTCACTTATCCGCCTAAATAATATTTCAGGGGCTGAAGAGATGGCCAGGGGCCACCGGTCCATGATTCCCCAGTTCCACCAATTACTCCCTTCCCTCCACCCACTCCCGCACTCCCCGGAAGGTGCGCCGGTGAAGAGGACACGGGCCCCAGCAGCGGAGGGCCTCCAGATGCTCCCTGGTGGCGTACCCTTTATGTCGGGCAAAATTGTATTGGGGATACAGGTGGTGATATTCCGCCATGCGCCGGTCCCGGTGGACCTTGGCCAGGATGGAGGCCGCCGAGATGGCAGGACAGCGGTCGTCCCCGTTCACCACCGGTTGTTGGGGATAATCCAGGGGCAGGGGCAGGTGGCCGTCCACCAGCACCATTTCGGGAAGCAGCGGAAGGGCTTGCACCGCCTGGGCCATGGCCCTGAGGCTGGCTGCCAGAATCCCCAGGCGTTCAATATCCCGGACCTCCACCTCCTGGATGGCATAAGCCAGGGCGGTCGCCAGAATCTCCTGCTCCAGGGCCTCCCGGGCCTCTTCTGAGAGACGCTTGCTGTCCTTAAGACCAGGAAGCTTAAAGCTGGCTGGCAGAATCACGGCCGCGGCCACCACCGGTCCGGCCAGGGGACCCCGGCCAGCTTCGTCCACTCCGGCTATGCGAATAAGACCCCGGTGGCGCCAATAGCCTTCGGGGTCAGCAAATACCAGGTCTGCGCCCCGGCTCCGCCTCATTCCTGGGGAGTCCGCTTCTCCCGGATGCGGGCCGCCTTCCCGGACAACTTCCGGAGATAATAGATGCGGCTCTGATTGACTTTGCCCCGGTTGACCACCACCACCTTCTCGATGGCGGGGGAATGCAGGGGAAAAATGCGCTCCACTCCCACTCCGTACGACACTTTCCGCACCGTAAAGGTGGCGCCGGTAAGACCTCCTCGCTTGCGGAGGACCACGCCCTTGAATACCTGAATGCGCTCCTTGTCTCCCTCCACGATGCGCACGTGAACTTCCACCGTGTCTCCCGGGCGAAAGTCAGGAAGATCGGTGCGCATCTGTTCCCGGGAGAGTTGTTCCACACGTTTCATGGTGTCTTTACCTGTCCTTTCCGATTTCTTGCGTCAGTTCCGCCAAAAATTCCTGATCAGCCGGACTTAGCCTGGCCCGGACCAAAAGGTCCGGCCGCAGGCGGGCGGTCCGTTTAAGGGCCTCCTCCCGCCGCCAGCGGGCCACCCGGGCATGGTCCCCGGACAAAAGGATTTCCGGCACTGCGAGGCCTTCGAACACCCGGGGCCGGGTATAGTGGGGATATTCCAGAAGCCCGGTTTGAAAAGACTCCTCTTCCGTGGCCCCCTCCCCCCCCAGCACCCCGGGAATCAGCCGGGTCACTGCGTCCACCACCACCAGGGCCGCCACTTCCCCGCCGGTAAGGACATAGTCCCCGATGGAGAGGTCCTCGTCCACAAAGTGGCGGACCCTTTCGTCCACCCCCTCATAATGGCCGCACACCAAAAGTAACCGGGGGTATTGCGCCAGGTCCCGGGCCCGTTTTTGGTCAAAAAGAGCGCCAGCTGGCGACAAGAGAATCACCCGGACCCGGGGATCCTCCTGCCGCACCCGGCGGATGGCGGCCACCACCGGTTCAGGCTTGAGCACCATCCCGGGCCCGCCCCCATATGGCCGGTCATCGGTTACCCGGTGGCGGTCCGTGGCAAAATCCCTAAGATTCAGGACCCGGAAACTCACCTTTCCCAGCATTTGAGCCCGCCGGAGCATGCTCTGGCGAAGGGGGCTCACGAAGAATTCCGGGAAAAGGGTCAACAGGTCAATCTGCATAAAGCTCCAGGAGCCCGGGCGGGGGTTGTACCCGGATCACCCCCTGGTTCAGGTCAATCTCCCGGACCACTTCCTCCACAGCGGGCAGGAGAATTTCCCGGGTCCCTTGCCGCACCACATAGACATCGTGGGCGCCGGTGGGCCATATCTCTTCCAGGGTCCCCAAAACCTTACCGGTGATGGCGTGTACCACCGAAAGGCCCAGCACCTGAAACCAGTAATACTCCCCCGGAGGAAGCTCCGGAAAGCGTTCGGCCTCGGCCTGCACCTCCCGGCCCACCAGGGTCTCCGCCTGCTCCCGGGTGTTTATTCCCGCGAGGCCCAAAAGGATATGCCGCCGCCCCCTGGCGGCCCGCAACACCCGGAAGGGTTCCCCCCCCAGCAATATCTCCCCGAGGGCCTTGATGGTCTCCGGATCGAGTTCCTCCGGCCGGCCGGAGAACCCTACCCGCAAAATCCCCTTAAGGCCATGGACCCCCACCACCCGGCCCAAAGGGATCAGTCGTGAGGGGGACGAGGTTCTCTTATTCAATGATCTCCAGAACCGCCCGCTTGCGTATCTTGGTGGAGGCCGCGCTCAGTATGGTGCGCATGGCCCGGGCGGTCCGCCCCTGTTTGCCGATTACTTTCCCCAGGTCTTCCTTTGCCACCTTGAGCTCAATGACCGAGGTCTGTTCCCCCTCAATCTCCTTTACCTGAACCTGGTCCGGATGGTCCACCAGAGCTTGCGCGATGAACTTGATGAGTTCTTTCATGGTTGGCCACCTCCGATCTGGGATGGGGCGGACTCATTCTTCTGGGGCCCTCTGAAAGCAATAGAGATAGATTCCTTAAGTAACCGGGGCCGCGGCCTTCCATTTTCTCAAAAGGCTGGCCACGGTATCCGTGGGCTTGGCCCCCCGTTGGACCCACAGGTTCAAGAGGTCCTCCTTCACTGTCACCCGGGCTGGTTCCTGACGAGGGTCATAGGTGCCGAGGATCTCCAGGAAGCGGCCGTCCCGGGGAGATTCGCTGTTAGCCACCACAATGCGGTAAAAAGGCCGTTTTTTGGCCCCATAGCGGGCCAGCCGGATTCGTAATGCCATGAGTTTTGGGTTGTCCTCCTTTCAGGGGATTTCGGTTTTCGGTCTTCCTTGGCCAGAACCGCCTTCCCAGGGAGACCTGTCCTGGAGGAATGGCCCACCAAATGTCCCAGCAATTGAACAATAAGTGATCATTTGGGGCAATCTGGCAAAAGCCGAAACTAAAACAGCCCTCCAGATAGGGGCATTTTCCCTTGTTTCACCGCCTTGCCCATCTGGCGGATCATCTTCTGGGTGACGGCGAAATTCTTCAACAGCCGGTTCACCTCCTCCACGGTGGTGCCACTTCCTTTGGCAATGCGCCGGCGGCGGCTGCCGTTGATGATCTGATAATTGGCCCGCTCCTCCGGGGTCATGGAAAGGATGATGGCCTCCACCCGCTTTAACGCCTTCTCATCAGGCTTGGCCCCTTTTAGGGCCTTGAGTTTGCTTAGGCCGGGGATCATCTCCAACAGGCCTTCCAGGGGGCCCATCTTGCGGAGCTGCACCAGCTGCTGGCGGAAGTCCTCCAGGGTGAAGGCCTCCTGGCGGATTTTTTTCTCGAGGGCCTGGGCCTGCTCCAGGTCAAAGGTCTCTTGGGCTTTCTCAATCAGGGTAAGCACGTCCCCCATGCCCAGGATCCGGGAGGCCAGGCGGTCGGGGTGAAAGACCTCCAGGGCGTCCAGCTTTTCCCCCACCCCCAGGAACTTGATGGGCTTGCCGATGACCGCCCGCATGGAGAGGGCCGCACCTCCCCGGGCGTCACCCTCCACTTTGGTGAGGATAACCCCGGTGAGCTTCAACATCTCGTCAAACTTTTGGGCCACAGCCACCGCGTCTTGGCCGGTCATGGCGTCCGCCACCAGAAGAATCTCCCGGGGGCTGACCTTTCCCTTGATGGCCCGGAGCTCCTCCATTAGAGGCATGTCAATGTGCAGGCGGCCGGCAGTGTCCAGGATCACCGTGTCATAGCCCGCAGTATAAGCGGCCTCCATGGCCTGATCACAGATGTCCACCGGACTCTGGCCTGGCCTGGGGTCGTACACCCCCACCCCGGCCTCCTGGGCCAGGCGCTTGAGCTGCTCGATGGCTGCCGGTCGCTGCACGTCCGCGGGCACCAGATACGGCTGGCGGCCCTGGGATTTGAGCCTCCGGGCCAGCTTGGCGCAGGTGGTGGTTTTCCCCGAGCCCTGGAGGCCTACCAGCATCAAGGCCACCGGGGGCTTGCCGGAAAGATCCAGCTTGGGGCCCTCACCTCCGAGAAGGCGGGTGAGCTCCTCGTGGACGATCTTGATGACCTGCTGGGCCGGGGTGAGGCTGCGCAACACCTCCTCCCCCACGGCCCGCTCCTTGATCTGCTCGATAAAGCTTTTGGTGACCTTGTAATTGACGTCCGCCTCGAGCAGGGCAAGCCTCACCTCCCGGAGGGCCTCCACCACCTGGGCCTCGGTCAAATGCCCCCGGCCCCGAAGCTTCTTGAAGATCTGGGCCAGCTTGTCACTCAGTCGGTCGAACATGGATTTAGGGGCTTTGAGCTCTAGGCTTTAAGCCGCAAGCTTTAAGCTTTTTTTAGCGCGGGGTCTGCACCCCTAGGCTTAAATTCTTTTTCCCGAGCTCCTGCCGGAAAACATTAATGCGGCCCACGCTCCGCCTGGAAGTCGCTTGCTTCATCACTTCCTTATAAACCCGGCTGCGGTGCTGTATTGTAATAATATCAATTTGTTGATTGTGATCGTTGATTTCAAAAATAAGGCGCCAATCACCTACTCTGGAATAACGCCACGACTCCACCTTCTCCAACTGTTGGGAAATCCTGGGGTCTAAAGGGTTGACTGCCAATTCATCGAGCCTGGCTTGAATACGTTTTTCTGTCTTTCTGTCCAACCGATCCATGGCCTTCACGGATTTGGCGGACAGAACGACACGATATTTCACAACCGTTTCCCTTGGCGGTACTCCTCCAGTGTCAGGCATCTTCCCTGTCTGAGGTCTTCGATTCCCTCCTCAATATCAGCCAGATCTTCCGGAGAAAAAAATTCCTGTTCCAGATGCTCAAAAAAACTATCCACTATTTTGACGAATAAATCTCTTTGCGGGCTTTCGGCAATGGCTTTTACCTTGGCCAGCAAATCATCATGGGCTGGCGGTTTCATATTTCTTCTCTGTCTTTTTCTGTAGGCTCAGGATCTCACCTGCGAATTGCCTTAATGGTCGGTAATGCGATGCCCATCAAAACTGGGGTTAACATGTTATTTTTGGCGCGCCGCAGGCATTCTGATTTTGGGTTCCACTTTTACTTAGGACTTTGGCCCTTGAACTAGCCCTTGATCACCCCCAAAGGCACAAGTTTGGCTACTTTCTTGGAGATGCCGGCGCCGTGGGCCACATTTACCACGTTCTCCACATCCTTGTAGGCCTCGGAGATTTCCTCCTCCACCGTGTCCCGGCCAGCGCCCCGGACAATAATGCCTTTGGCGGCCATTTCCTTGATGATGTTCCGGCCTTTGGCGGCTTTGAGGGCCTGGGCCCGGGACATCTCCCGGCCGGCGCCGTGGCAGGTGCTGCCGAAGGTCTCCTCCAAGGCCGTCTGGGTACCCACCAGCACGTAGGAATAACGCCCCATGTCCCCGGGGATAAGCACCGGTTGTCCGGTTTCCTGGTAAGCGGCCGGGGTCTCCGGGTGTCCCGGGGGGAAGGCCCGGGTGGCGCCTTTCCGATGCACACAAAGCTTTCTCGCCTTGCCGTCCACCAAGTGGGTTTCGATTTTGGCGATGTTGTGGGCCACGTCGTAGATGAGCTCCAGGCCCAGGTCCCGGGGTCCCATCTGAAACACCTGCTCAAAGGACTCCCGGACCCAGTGGGTGATCATCTGCCGGTTGGCAAAGGCGAAATTGGCCGCCGCGGCCATGGCCCCCAAGTATTGCCGACCTTCGGGGGAGTTGACCGGCGCACAGCACAGCTGCCGGTCCGGGAGCTCAATGCCGTACTTGGCCGCGGCCTTGAGCATCACCTTGATGTAATCGTCGCAGACCTGGTGACCCAGGCCTCGGGAACCGGTGTGCACGATGACCGTGATCTGGCCTTTAAACAGCCCGAGAGCCCGGGCCAGCTGGTCGTCGAAGATTTCCGCCACATAGCCCACTTCCACGAAGTGGTTGCCGCTACCCAGGGTCCCCAGCTGATCCTTGCCCCGGTCCAGGGCGAACTGGCTTACTGCCTCGGGATCGGCGCCCTCGATGGTGCCCTGGGCCTCGATGTGGGCCAGGTCAGAGGCGTCGCCGAAGCCGTTTTTCACCGCCCAGGCGGCACCGTAGCGCAGCACCTCCCTCAGGGTGGGCATGGTAAGCTTTAAGTCCTTGCGCCGGGAACCAACGCCGGAGGGGATGTTGTTGAACAGGGCGTTGACCAGCTCCTGTATGCGAGGGTCCACCTGGGGGCGTTCCAGGTTGGTGCGCAACAGGCGCACCCCGCAGTTGATGTCGTAGCCCACTCCGCCGGGGGAGACCACCCCTTCTTCCAGGTCGAAGGCCGCCACCCCGCCAATAGGGAAGCCGTACCCCCAGTGAATGTCCGGCATGGCGAGGCTGGCCCCCACAATGCCCGGGAGGGTGGCCACATTGGCCACCTGCTCGAGGCTCTTGTCCTCCTGAATCTTGGGAAGCATCTCCCGGGAGGCGTACACCAGACCCCGGGTTCGCATCTTGCCCTCCCGGGGCACCTCCCAGCGATACTCGTCAATCTGGCGTACTTTTACGCTCATGGTTTAATAGCCAGGTTTTGTGGGAAAAGGACCGGGGAAGCCGCGGTTCCCTCCCACTCCACCACCTCACCCCCCCCAACCCCTTTAAGGGTTCCCCGAGCCGGGGCTTTGGGCCCCGGGTAAAGGAAAACTTTTTATCCCTAAAGGGATTGGGGGGTTGTGGGAAAAGGGGTAAGAGACCGCGGCCTCCCTTAGCCCCCTCATCTTTTCACAAATCCAAAATCACCGTGGCCTGCCAGCCATGGTCCCTGGGGGATATTTCCAGGTGATGGTAGGTGGCCGCCTTGACTGCGGATTTGGCTACATGTCGGGTGGGGTCAAAAGGTTCACCCCAGGCCCGGGCCTTTAAGTTCTCGTGGTCCAGGGTCAATATCTGAAATCGCCGGCCCAAAAATCCCTCCACATCGTACAGATAGAGAAGATGGTTCAGCCATTCCACCAACAACGCTTCCCGGTCCGGAGCCGAGACTTCCAGGTTCCGGATCTCCCGGGGTCGGAGGCGCCGGCGGTCCGTCATGGTAGCCACCAGGGCATAGGCCGCGTTCTCGTAAATCTCCGCCAGGCTTGCGCCCCGGATGCGGTAGGCCACATCGGCGGTATGGAAAAGGGGCCGATATTTCCTAAAAGTCCGCGGTCTAAGGTTTTTTCCAGGATTCAGCGTAAAAAACCCCGCATTCTATAATGTAACAATTTCCCCCAACCTTGCAACGAATTAAATGCACAAAGGATTTAAGGTCTGACATCCCCTTGGTTCCAGGCCTTCAGGGACTCCAGGCCTTGCGCCAATTTTGGGGAGCGGCTGCGGCTTCCCGCCCCAGACGAAAGGCAATTAGGTTTGTGTCCAGGAATTTGGGATTGGTTTTCCGGCGCACCACCTCTTCCAGGGCCTCGGGGGGGAAAGGCAGGATTTTGGTGTGCCCCAGGGCGCCCAGAAGAACCATATTCACGGCCAGAGGGCTTCCGGCCTGGCGGGCCAGGACACTGGCATCAAAAGCCAACAGACCTCCCACATAGGGTTCCATAAGTTCCAGCAGATGTTTCACCTGAGGATAGGCGCATTGGCCGATGGCCACCGAATAGGGGATAATGGCGGCGGTGTTGGCCAGAACCAGGGTTCGGGAATGGCAGCGGTCCAGGGCCCGGAAAGTTTCCAGAGGTTCAAATCCCAGGAGAATATCCGCCTCTCCGGGGGAAATGAGGGGGCTTTCCAGATTACCCAGAACTACGGTGGAGACCACGATACCCCCCCTTTGGGCCATGCCGTGGGTTTCGCTCACCAACGGGGAATAACCCGCGGCCAGGGCGGCTTCCCCCAGAAGGCGGCTGGCCAAAAGCGTCCCCTGACCACCCACCCCGGTGAGAAAGATCCGCATCTTGAAGTCGGGGCTCTTCATGGGTTATGACACCTTCACCGGGCGGATGTGTTCGCACCACTGGACACAAAAGGCGCAGCCCGAGCATAATTCCTGGTCTATATACATTCCGCCCCCCTCCTCCGGCGGCTTCAGGGCCATGGCAGGACAGCCGAAATCCTCCAGACAGTGGCGGCACTCCCCACAGGGATCCTGCACCTGAAACCGGGCCCGGCGTTTCTTCCCGGTAATCCGGGCCAGGTAAAGATGGCAGGGAGCCTGGGAGATAAGCACTCTGATCCCTTTGGCCGTCAGGGCTTCTTTGGTGGCCGCCAATGACTCCTGGTATTTTAAAGGGTTCACCACCCAAACCTGCTCCACCCCCAATGCCTTGACCACCCGGGGGATGGGGAGGTGCACCCCAGGGTAGCCCGGAGGCGGGGGGGAAACGCCGGGATGAGGCTGGTGTCCGGTCATGGCGGTGGTGCCATTATCCAGGATAATGAGGAGCAGGTCGTGGCGGTTGTGCACCGCGTTGGCCAAGCCTGTCAGCCCGGCGTGGAAAAAGGTGGAATCCCCGATGAAGGCCACCACCTTCTGACCGGTGGCCCGGGAAATACCGCAGGCGGTGGTGATGCTGGAGCCCATGCAGATGAGAAAGTCTGCCATGGACAAAGGCGGCAGAAGTCCTAAGGTATAACAGCCGATGTCCGTAGGGAAGATGCCCTCCATCCCCAGATCCTTCAGGGCGATTTTCACCGCGTAATACATGGCCCGGTGGGGACAGCCCGGACAGAGGTTGGGGGGGCGGTCCGGGAGAGGCCCGCCGTAAAGGGCGGCGGGGTCCGCGGGGGGGGTGTCCTCTGCGGGTAATCCAAAGTACCGGGAAATAACCTGTCGCACCAGTCCCGGGTGATATTCATAAAGGCGGGAGAGGCCGCTTTCCCCCTTTCCTTGGATGGGGAGGGTCAGGCCCCGGGCTTGGGCGATGCCCCTGAGGCCCTCTTCCAGGTAAGGCTCCAGCTCCTCCACCACCAGGACCCGTTCCACCTTGCTGAGAAAGTGGGCGATGAGCCCTTCCGGCAGGGGGTGGGTGAAGCCCAGCTTCAGGAAGGTAACTCGGTCCTTGAGGCCCAGTTCCGAAAGGGCATCGGCCGTGTAAGCCGCGGCCACGCCGCTGGCCACCAATCCCCAGGGGCCGTTTCCCTGAAGGACATTGAAGGGGGAATCTTCGGCCTTTTGCCGGGCCATCGCCTGTTTGGCCAGCAATCGGGCGTGCGCCTCCCGGGCTACCGCTGGCACCATGACCAGCTGAAAGGGATTCTTGACAAAGTTTCCCGGACCGGAGCGGGGGGGCAATTCCCCCAGAGTGACCGCCCCCCGGGTGTGATTCACCCGGGTGGTGGTGCGTAACAGCACAGGCAGCCCCAACTCCTCCGAGAGGGCGAAGGCCGCCCGGGTCATGTCCTTGGCTTCCTGGGGATTAGCGGGCTCCAACATGGGAATTCCCGCCATTTTGGCATAAAAGCGGTTGTCCTGTTCATTCTGGCTGGAAAACAAGGAGGGGTCATCGGCGCTGACAATCACCAGGCCGCCTTTGACCCCTACATACCCTAAGGTCATCAGGGCGTCGGCAGCCACGTTCAGTCCCACATGTTTCATGGAGGCCAAGGCCCGCCAGCCGGCTGCCGCGGCCCCGGCCGCCACCTCCAGGGCCACCTTCTCGTTAACCGAATATTCGAAGACCAAGTCGGTTTGCCGGGAGATCTCGTAAAAGCGGTCGCCGATTTCCGATGCCGGGGTCCCAGGATAGGTTGCCGCCAAGGCCACGCCGGCCTCCAAGGCTCCCCGGGCGATGGCTTCGTTTCCCAAGAGCAGCCGCGGTTCTCCGGGCCTACCTGATAAAAGCTCTGACATATCACCTCTGGGACAGGGAATTACTTTGCCAGTCTTGATGAACCATGAAAGAAAACCAGTTATATTTATCCCATTCACCAACAATTCTCAAGTTTTATTGCCCTATGAGCTTGGGGCGTTATGAGGGTTCTCCCCGTCTCCGCCCTCGCGGCCATATCTTTTAGGCCTGTTGCCAAAGACCCGATTTATAATCGGGGGAAAATTCCTTGGCCTTGAATCCCTTTTTTCGCCCTGGACCATGTACCTTGAGGGAGAAATCTATGATATGATGAGGGCATCCCTGGGAGTGAACCCGGCCCGAAGAATTGCCGGGGACACCGGGAAAAGGCATTTTTCGTGGCATCCCCCAAAGTTTTGGCCAGGGTAAACTGAAGCGGGGCCTTAAGGGGAAGAATCGGCACTTTTCCTGTTTGCCAAGAACATATGGACTGTTTGGCGCGCATCGCGGAAAATCGCATCCTGGAAGCCATAGAGGCCGGGGTCTTCAGGAATCTTCCGGGTAAGGGGCAGCCTCTCCGACTGGAGGATGACAGCCATATCCCGGAGGAACTGCGGCTGGCCTATAAGATTCTGAAGATGGCGGACTGTCTGCCCCCGGAGCTGGAATTGCGCCAGGAAATTATCCGGCTGCAGGACCTGGTGGCCTCCCTCCCTGATGAAGCGGAAAAACTGAAGCAAATGCGCCGCCTTAACTTTTATGTGATGAAGCTCAGTATGCTGCGGAAAACCTCCCCCCTCCTGTTAGAACATGACCTTTACACCCCCAAGGTTCTGGAAAAACTGGCCTCCAACAATTCCAGACCTTGAAAAGCGTGTCATTGAGGGCAGATGGAGGGACAGGCCCCTCTTTATCCCCTGGACCTGCACCTCAACCAATAACCTTCCGGTACCGGGGGAAGTGGGGGGCCTCTCATGAAGATAAATCTTGATCACCCGGGCTGGCGACGGCTGGGGCCTCTTCTGGCCCGAGGCCTGGTGCGGCTGATTTACGGCACCAGCCAATCCATGTTGAACGGGGATCCCGAGGGCCGGAGGTGGGCCCTTTCAGGGGCTCCGGTAATTTTCACCGTTTGGCATGGACATCTTTTGGCCCCATTGTTTTTCGCCCGGATTTACTGCCCCAAACGGCCTGCCATTGTACTCATGGCCAGCCCCAGCCGGGACGGCGAATTCATCGCAGAGGTGGCCCGGGGCCTGGGGTTTATTACGGTTCCCGGCTCCGCCCGGAAGGGTGGGGTAAAGGCTCTCAAGCACCTGGCGTCCTGGCTTCGCCGGGGCCACGCCGCCGGACTGGCCGCGGATGGCTCCCGGGGCCCTCGGCATGTGGTTCAAAAAGGGGTGTTATATCTGGCCCGGGAGACCCAGACCCCCATTGTCCCGTTGGCGGTGGCGGCCAGCCGCAAGGTTACCCTCAACACCTGGGACCGTTTTGAGATCCCTCTGCCCTTGGGCCGAAGCGCCATCCTCCTGGGCCCGCCCCTTTGGGTCGCGCCCCAGGAGCGGGGTGCCGCCCTGGAAGCCCGGCGCCTGGAACTGCAAAACCGCCTGAATCATCTTTATTCCCGGAGTCAGAAATACTTCAGTCCCTTTCCACCTGAGGAACCAGAGGGTAATTCCTAAAGACCCAAGCAGGTGCCCCCTTCCCGGCAAGCGCCAGCCCGCTTCAGTGTCCGCTTTTTGGGGGAACGGTGCTTGTCCGGCCGCGCGGGTGAATCCTTCGACCTGACAAACTTTTTCACCTAAATGGCCGGGAAAAAACAAAAACCGATTGCCAATGGACTGGGATGTGTTACATTTAAATAAATAACTGAGAAAGTTTTTTGCCATGAGATTTGAAGAGTTAGACTTGAAAACTCTGGAAACCATCGGGGCTCCGGAGATTCAAAGCCGGGCGCGGGAATTGACCGAAAATCAGCAGTTACAGTTCGGTTACCGCCTCCCTGACCGTCTGCAGGCTGTGGTCTGGGATGGAGAAGCCTTCCCGGTGGAAGCCAGAATCAAGGATGATCAGCTCATGTGTTTCTGTCCCTGCAGTCAAGTGGCGGAAGGGCAAATCTGCGCCCACTCCCTGGCCCTGCTTCAGGCCTGGGTCACTCAGCCCCAAAAATTTTTAAGCCGCAGTGAGCTGTTGGATCGTCTGAAAAAGTATTCCAAGCGGGACCTCATTGATATCATTCTGGAACTTGCTGACCGGGTTCCGGAGGTGCGTGGGGTTTTGAAGGAGGAAGAACAGGGTCTGGAGGAAATTCTGGAGTCCATTGACCAGACCATGGAGGAGTTGGCAGATGACTCCATAGACGCTGAACGGGCCGAAGTCAAATTGCGCCGGGCCCAGACCTGGGCGGACCGTCTGGCCCAGAGTGGCCGCTTGTCCGAGGCCCGCTCCATTTACTTTTACCTTTTGGACAACATCCTGGGCCTGGAGGAACGCCTGGCCAAGGCCTCCCTGTTTTCCCAAAGTCTCAAGGAAGACCTCTTGGAGGAATACTGTCAGTTCATCCACGAAGACCGTCACCTGGAGCGGGAGCTGGTGCAACAGGAACTGGAACAGCTCGAAAGCCACGGCGCGGTGTCCCGGGGGGAACTGGACCTCACCGAGGTAAAACAGGAACTTCTCAGGGCTTCCTGAGCTTCCCGGTCAATTCCGACGCCCCAGAACCCACCGTCCCTAAGGGGAGGTGGGTTTTTGACTTTCAGGGGTTCCCACCGGCGGAACCGCCCCCGGGACTAAGATGGTCTTCTGGTAAATACTTAAAAGGGAGAGGAGAAAAGAGAGCACCAAAGGCCCCAGGATGAAGCCGATCATGCCGAAGTAGGAAATCCCCCCCAGTATGCTGAACAGCACAAAGATGGAGGGGGTGGAACGGGTGCCCCGCATCAAAAGGGGCTTCACCAGATTGTCAATGGAGCCGATGACCAGGGCGCAGAAGAAGAAGAGCCCCAGTCCTTTGACCATCGCCCCTTTGACCATCAGGTAAATCACCGCCGGCCCCCAGATGATGGCGGCGCCCACCACGGGGAGGACGCTGGCTGGCACCATCACCGTCCCCCAGAAGGCCGCCTGGGGCACGCCGAACAGGAGAAACCCCAAGCCTCCCAAGGCACCCTGGATGAAGGCCACCACCACCGTTCCCCAAAGAGTGGCCTTGATGGTGGCCTCCATTTCCCCCAAAATCATGTCGTTGTGGGCCGCGTCCAGGGGGGAGAGCTTTTTGATCTCGGCAATGAAGTCATCACCCCGCAGGAACATGAAAAAGGCCACAAATAAAACCAAGGCCAGATCCAATAGAAAAGTGGTGAAACCCTTCAGAAGGCCGATGGCGTTGTTGTAGATGAAAATGCTGGCATTTTTGAGGACCGACTGGAGGATATCCTCCAACTTGAGCTGCTCCGGGGGCAGCGGCAGGTTAAGGCGGAGCAGATAGGCCTTGAGAAGGTTGACCTTGACGTCCAGCCACTCCCCGAGCTGGCCGCTTTTAAGCCCCTGACTCACCTGGATGGAGAATTCCAGGGCCTGGTTGGCGATGATACTGACCAGGGTGACCAGAGGCACAAGGATCAGGAGGGCCAGAAACACACAGGTGAGGGCGGAGGCCAGGGCCCGCATTCCGAAAAGCAGGCGGGTCAGGCCGCGAAACAGCGGCTTGGCGGTGAAAAACAGCACCAGCGCCAAAAAGATGTCAACGAGGTAAGGCTTGATGATTTCATAAGAATAATAAAGGACCAGAAGGGTGAGGGCCCCGAAAAACCAGCGGGCAAACTGGGTGGGAAAACCCCTGATCTCTTCCAGCGACGTACAGGGGGGGATACCCGGTTCCGGTGAGGGACTGGGACCCTCAGACCCGGAAGGCCCTGATTGCTGGAGGTGTTCCCCTTCGTGTAGCGGGTTCATGTTTTCTTTTTTACAGGTTCCTGGAAAAGGGAAAATAAGCAGTTCTTGAGACCTTACTTTGACATTCGCCCTTCCACCACTTTCCAGTTCACGTTGTCCAAAAAGGCCTGAATATAAGCCGTCCTTTTCAGACCATAGTCGGGCATATAGGCGTGTTCAAACACATCCATGACGAGGAGTGGCTGGCAACCCGCCAGGTGTCCCAGGTCATGCTCGTTGATCCAGGCGTTTATCAGACGGCCGCTTTGAGGGTCTTCCCAGAGAATTACCCAGCCGATGCCGCGCATGGCGGCGGTGGCCTTGAAGTCCGCCAGCCATTGGTCAAAACCGCCGAAATTCTCGGTAAGCTTTTTCATGAGCTTGCTGTCCCGGTCCAGGGGCTCTTTGCCTCCCAGATTGCCGAAATAGAGTTCATGAAGGCGCATGCCGTTGAATTCCCAGCCGAAGCGCCGCTTCAGCTCCGCAAAGGCCGGAGTGCCGGCCTGGTTCTGGGCAATCAGCTTCTGCATTTCCTCTAAAAGAAGGTTTGTGTTTTTGACATAGCCCTGGTATAGGGCGAAATGCAGGTCCAGGGCCTGGTCGCTGAAACCCTTCATGCCTTTGAGCCGGCTGAAATCCTGGACGGCATAGGGTGGGGGATTAGGGGCGGTTCCCTGGCTGCCGGCCCCACAGGCCAGAAGCATCAGCAGGAAGGCGGCCGTCATCACCTTGAGGGTGCTTTTCCTCATGATACACCTCCGTGACAAGAACCCAGGGTGGCTTCCTTTCACCTTGGGAGCAAAAGCCCGCTTTCCAGACCACGGTGGCCGTTTAGTCAAAAGCCCCGGGTGGTAGGAGGCGGCGGCGTGGTAAGGCGGAGAACTTGAGCCTTCAGGCTCTTGAGATATTCCGGGCGAATTTCCTCCTCGGTGATGAACCCGTCCTGGTTTTGGTCACAGGCATCGAACAGTCGGGCGGCGGCCTCTTTGTCCTTGGCCTGGGCCAGAAATTGGTCCTTTGCCAGCCTGCCCTTTTCCGTGCCCACGGCTTGGCACAGCCGGTGGAATTCCTCCCTGGAGGAGACCCCCGGGCCCGGGGTCAAGGGGGCGCAGGCCAAGGCTGAGAATAGCAGGGCCCCTAACCACATCCGGGTTGAACTCATGGCCAGCCCTCCTTTCCCCTTTTGGTAATTCCAAGGTAACGGAATTTCACCGGCGACGCAAGGAGGAACTTGGTGAACCGGGGAACCGGAAGCCGCCCTGGTTCCCCTCTGTTCTCCTGCAGCCCGTAACCTTTTCAAAACCGCCGGAAACCTATGGAGGCTGCCGTTTGTCTAAGAATCAAAGAAATTCAGGTGGTTGTTTCAAAATCCTTATCATTTGATCAATTCGACCGAAAAACAGGACAGAACCTCCTTTGGGAAAATCGTGAGGAAAGATCCATGCCCCGCCTTATATATTTCCTGAGTTTCACTTTGAGTTTGCTCCTGGGGCTCGACACAGCATTTGGTAGTCTTGGGCCCGAAAGCGACGGCAAGGGTTCCCACCCCGCGCTATTGGTTCAGGAGAAGGATTTTCCCCGACTGCGGAACCGGCTGGAAAAAGACCCCCATCTTGGCGCGCTCTATGAGCGGCTGCGTCAGGAGGCCCGGGAGATTTTGGGCAGCCTGCCATGTCGCTATGAGCTTAAGGGGAGTGAAGGCCTTTTGTCAGTAAGCCGCACTGTGCTCCGCCGGGTTTATCTTCTGGCCCTGATGCATTGGCTGGAGGGCGGCTCCCGCTGGCGGGCGCGGCTTTGGGAGGAACTGGCCCAGGCGGCCAGCTTTCCCGACTGGCACCCAGACCATTTTCTGGATGTGGCGGAAATGACCCATGCCTTCGCGGTGGCCTATGACTGGCTCTATCCGGTCTGGACTTCCAAACAGCGCCAGATCCTGCGTCAGGCCCTGGTGGAAAAGGGTCTGAAGCCCGGCTTGGCAGCCTTTCAGGAGGGCCCCCAATTCCAATGGTGGACCTCCTCGGCCAGCAATTGGAATGTGGTGTGCAACAGCGGCCTCGGGTTGGGGGCCCTGGCTCTCCGGGATAAGGAGCCAGCGTTGGCCAAAGAAGTCCTGTCCCTGGTTCAGCGTTCCCTGGCCGAAGGGCTGGCAGCCTACGGCCCGGATGGGGGATATCCTGAGGGGCCCTTGTATTGGAGTTATGCCACCTACTATCTTACCCTGTTTTGGGCGGCCCTGGAAAGTACGGGTGAGGGAGACGGGGGGCTCGGCAGCCGGTCGGAGCTGGCCGCCACCGGCTTCTTTCCCCTTTATCTTTTGACCCCTAGTGGAAAATTGTACAACTTCGCGGACGCCCCGGAGTTTTTGCCCTGGCGGGTGCCGCTGGTGTGGTTGGCCCGCAAATTTCAGCGGCCGGTTCTGGCCTGGCCGGGGCTTAAGTCCAGAGAGCCTCATCCCCTGGAACTTCTGTGGCAGCCGGAGAAGGTCCTGTCCCCAGAGAACGCGGATCTGCCCCGGGATCGGCTTTTCCGGGGGGTGGAAGTGGTTACTTTCCGCTCCGCCTGGCAGGACCCCAAGGCAATTTTCCTGGGGTTCAAGGCAGGAACTACCCGGCTGCCTCATGTACATCTGGATCTGGGGAGCTTTGTGCTGGAGGCCCTGGGATACCGCTGGGCCCTGGACCTGGGACCGGACAGCTATGAACTCCCGGGGTATTTCGGCAAGTCCCGCTGGGACTATTACCGGGTCAGGGCCGAGGGCCACAACACCCTGGTCCTGGGGCCGGGTCCCCAGCCTGATCAGGCGGTGGGGGTTAAGGCCCCCATCATTAAATTCCATTCCTCTGAAGACCGGGCCCTGGCCGTGGCTGATCTGACTGCTGCCTATGCCCCCCGGGGCCGGCGGGTCTGGCGGGGGGTGGCCTTTCTCCAACGCCGCCAGGTGCTGGTGCAGGATGAGATCTCCCTTGACCAGCCCCGGGAGGTCCTGTGGTTCATGCACACTTCGGCCCGGGCGGAGCTGCGGAACCAGGGAAAAACGGCAATGTTGCACCAGGGTGAGGCCCGCCTTCAAATGGACCTTCTTGCCCCGCCGGAAGCCAAATTTTCGCTGCAACCGGCCCGCCCTCTGCCCCTGTCTCCTCATCCTTTAGGTCAAAGCGCCAACTCCGGGGTCAAGAAACTGGTGATTGCCCTACCCCTGCAAAAGGAAGTGGTTTTGGCCGTAGCCCTGACCCCTTTGGGGCCCGGAGATCCCCCCCTTCCTCCTCCTGAGATTGTGCCCCTGAAAGCCTGGTAAGAACGAGGGGCCGGGGAGAATCAGGCAGCCCCACAAATCCCTTGGGCTTCTGCCCCGTGTAGTTGCTATATGGGCAGGAGCTTTTCCCGACGGAGGAAACCAGGAAGATAATCCGGGAGGCGGCCCCCGGGAGCGGCGGCCTGCAGGGCCTTAAGAAGGGTGGCGGCATTGAGGCCGCGGCCCTGGTTCTCTTTATAGAAAGCCTTCATCCATGCCGAGAGGTCCAGGTCCTGGGACTTCCGCCAGTCCTGATCCAAAAGCCAGGCCAGAAAAAAGCCCCCATGAAACAGGTAATCAGACTCTGTGGCATAATCCGGGACCGAACCAGGCGCGGCCACAAGCTTTTGGGCGGCGGTCAGGTAGGCCTGGCGGTTTATGTCCACCAAGGTTTTCACATAAGCCTCGTCCGCAAAGCCCCCCCGTTTAAGCAAGGCCAGGGTGAAGAAAGCGGTAAACCCTTCGAAAAACCATGCCAGACCGGGTTCTTCGGGCCTCAGGTCCATTCCCAGCCACTGGTGCAGGCATTCGTGGAGCACCAGCCACAGATGGCGGGGGTCTTCCCCAGGGGAGCTTTGGCCCGGGAAAGTGAGCAGAATCCCTTCGGGAATGGCCAAACCGGACCCCATTTCCTTCCTTCCTGCGGCGGGATGGGCGAAGAGGAAGAAGGTGAGGCGGCGGAAAGGGGCCTGTCCGAAAAGTGCCAGGAGGTGAGGTAACATCAAGGAAATAGTGGACAGAAGGCCGTCCCACCTGGCGGGCGCCCTTTCCTCCCGAAGGAGAATCAACAAGTGGCTTTGGCAACGGACCTCGGTGCGTTTATAAGGCCCCTGAGCGAAAGCGCCTAAGAAAAGCTGGCGGCGGCTCCCACAGAAAAATTCGCCGTCTTCCTCAGGACAGGAAGAGTAAGGGTTTCGGCGAAAGGAAAGGCGGTATCGGGCATTGGGGTCGGCAACCGCCAGAAACAGAGTCAGACCCAGGAAAAAGGCGTGGTCTCCTTCCCGCCATCCCTTAAGATAAGAGGAAAAATCTCCCAAAACCGGGGGCAACTGGACAGAGTAACTGAACCTCACGGTTCCTGCCGCCTGGTCCACACGCCATTCCCCGGGGGAAATGGGGATTACCGGCAGGATCCCGCCGGTTTGTCCACAGGTGGCCTTCAGACCAAGGAAGTGATCCTGAGGGTCAGGCTGACCAGCTACGGACGGATGAGCCTGAAGGATAAGTTCCCGGGAGGGGGTGTGCACCTCCCCCATTACCTTGAATCCAAATGCCCCTTCCTCCTCGATCTGATAGCGCACCAGGGTCATCGATCAGGTCCCCGAACTTTGGTAGTTATCAAGACCCAAACGAAAGACTGTCCAACTAACCCCCCAGACCAGGGCCGCAGCCACCGGGATTACAAAGAATGGAATCCAATAACCCCTGGGACCCGGGTGAATGCCCAAAAACGCCTGGGCCGGGTAAAAGGCGGCAAATCCCAGGGGAATTATAAAACTGAGGAAGAACTGCAGGCCCTCGGGATAGATGGATAAAGGATATTGGGTGAGATAGTTGAGGCTGAGAATAGGCCAGGCAAAAGAGGTGCGCCGGGGCCACCAGAAACCCAGGGAGCAGAAGAAGACATAGATTCCGGCATACATAAGGGCGCCGCCGAGGGTTAGAACCAGAAAAGCGGTCAGCTTAAGAAAATTCCAGGACAGGGACAAGGAACCCGAGGCGATGCAGACAATAAGTACTCCCTTGAGGACCACCATCAGATTGGTGACATCAAGATTCCGGAAAATCAGATTGGCCAGGGGGTGAAGGGGTTGGACCAAAAGTTGGTCCAGTTGGCCCTCAATAATGTAACGGCTGTCGAAAATCAGGAAGGTGCGGAAGACAAAGATGGCGCTCAACCCGAAAGTCATGTCTCCCATCCCGAACAGAAAAACCATTTCCCAGAAGCTCCAGCCGTTTATGGAGACCCCGTACTTGAGGAAGGTGCCTACAAAGGCCACACTGAGCAGGGTGAAGGTGAGTTGACTTATGAGCCCCACCACCAGGTTGGTCCGGTATTGCATTTCAGTTTGAAGCTGCCTTTGCAAATGAATGATGAACAGGGTCAAAAAGCGCATGGCCTCAGCTTCCCAGGATGGCCAGTTGTTTCAAAGCCCGATGGAGCAAAAGCCGGTTCAGGGCCCAAAGGGCCAACCACCAGGCCAGTCCCACAGGGAGGGCTAAAATTAGGTCACTTGCCGGCAAGCTGCCCAGATAGACCTTGAGGGGAATGAAATACAGGTACTTGAAGGGCAGGATATCCAAACTCCGGGCGACCCAGGGGGGATAGAGGTCCAGGGGGATGATCAGGCCCGAAGCCAGGCGGATAAGAAGATCCAGGGTCCAGGAGATCTGATAGTTCATAGTCACATAAAAAGCCAACACCCCGATGAGAAACTGCAATTCGAAACTGAGCCAAAAGCCCACCGCCAGGAAAATAACGAAGCCCAGGAGATTTTCCGGAAGCCAGACCAGAAAGGGACTGAAAAGAAGCGCCAGGAGGGCCAGGGAGGGTAAGGCGTAACCCAACAGCCGGGCGGCGCCCAGGCTGGCGAACCGGGTCGCCATCATGAGACGCAAATCCAAAGGCCGGAGGAGTTCCTGGGCGATTTGTCCGGTAGCGATCATGGAGCTCAGGGAAAGATCGACCCCCTGATGGAAAATCATCCGGAGCATCCAGCCTAAAGAAAAGTAGGTCAACAATTCGGGAAGGGGGTAGTTTTGGGGGCCGTGGCCGAAAAGAAACAGACCGTGGAGGAAAAAGAAATATCCCAGAAAGGCCAGGGGGTAGCTGAGAAACTCCACCACCAGGTTGGCCCGGTAAGCCAGAAATTCCAGCACCGCCACCCGCCCCAGGGCCAAATAGCCGGTGGCACGGGAGATTTTAGCGGAAAACATGGAGTATCACATCGTTCAACGAAGGTTTTTCAAGATAAAATTCCATCCGGGGAAAATCCCGGGAGAGGGCCTGGATAAGGCGCAGCACCTCCTGGTAGGGGATTTCGCTTTCAGTAAAGATGGCTTCCACCTGGTGAGCCAGGGCTTCCTGAAGTTTGAGGGCCGGAGGCAGGCGTTGACCCAAATCTGGCGGCAAACCATCGCCCGGAAAGATCAGCTTGACCTTCTTGTAGGACCCGTACTTGCTGAGGGCCGTGTCCACCTGACCATCGAACAGGATGGTTCCCTGATCAAACAGAACCATGCGTCGGCAGAGACTCTCAATCAGCCCGAGATCGTGGCTGGTCACCACCAGAGTGACCCCCTGCCGGCTGATTTTCTTTAAAATGCTGATCATTCGGTCCACGGCCACTACATCCAAACCCACTGTGGGTTCGTCCAAAAATAGAAGGGAGGGCCGATGTAGCAGGGCCAAAGCGATGGTGGCCCTCAGCCGCTGGCCCAAAGAGAGGGTGCGCACCGGCTGGTCCATAAAGGGCGCAAGACCGAAAGTGTCAGTGAGCTCCTTCATTTGGGCCGCATAATCCCTCCGGCTCACCTGGTAGATGTGGCGGTGCAACTCAAAGGAATCCTTCACCGCCAGATCCCAGAGGAGGGGAGTGCGTTGCCCAAAGACCACGCCGATTTCCCGGACGCAAAGGCGGCGATCCCTGAAGGGGTCCAAGCCGTTGATGCGGACTGATCCCTGATCCGGCAGGAGAATTCCCACCAGAAGTTTGATCAGGGTGGACTTGCCGGCGCCGTTGGGACCGACAATACCGACGATCTCACCTCGGTCCACCTCCAAGGAGACGTCCCGCACGGCTTCCCGGATAGTCTGGGCCCTCCGGAAAAGCCCCCGGACCGCCCCCCAAAATCCCGGCTGCTCCCGTGGGACTTTGTAAGACTTGTGAAGATTTTGGGCACGGATTACTTTCACGCGCGCTTTTGGGCCAATACCAGGAGCTGGGTGCGACTCTTTTCAGGGAGCAGGGTTCTCCCCAAAAAGGTCAGGGTGCCATAAAGTATCCGGGATTTCAGAAGGAAAAGGGCCGCCTGCCGCACAAACGGCAGGGCCACCTGATCCAGAAATCGGGAAGGCCTAAGAAGCAGGTGGTTTAAGCGTCCGGGATAGAACTGCCGGTTGAGGCCGAGAATATGAGGGCTGAAAATCCGCAGGTTCTTGAGGTAGTTGATCTCATCCAAAAGATGGATCAGGGGCAGTTCCACCCGGTAATAAAGCCCCCGGTAAATGGAATAGGTTTCCACCACCACAAAAAATTGCCCCACAAATTCCAGAAATTCCTCCTGGGACAGACCGTCGGGGCAGCAAAAGGTGTTGTTGCTGATCAGGAGGTAACCACCAGGTTTGAGTATGGTAAGGACTTTCTTAAGAAGCCGTACCCGCTCCTCTGGGGCAAAATAATAGAGAATTTCCAAGGCGGTGACCAGGTCCGCGGTCTTTGGGGGCAAATCCAGAGTCAAAAAATCGCCTTCCAGAAAGGAGAGATTGGGCACCTTGGAATAAGCCCGGCGATTGTGGGCGATGCGGTCCCCAAGACGGTCGATTCCCACCACAAGGCCGCCCAGCTGGGCCAGTCTGGCGGCAAATTGACCGTAAGCGCAGCCCACGTCATAACTTAAGGCCGGGGAGGGGCAATGTCGCCTGATCAGGCGTAGACACTTGGCATACCGGTCCCGGGTGGAGGCCCGGGAGGAGACATACCAGGGCTCCGTCGCCGCCCGGGAGATTGAGGGATCAAGCAGACGCCAAGACTTTTCCATCGGCCAGTTCCAAAAGAAACGCCAACGCCTGGTCCAAAGAACCGTATTCAAGGACCAAGGCCCGGCCCGGTCCCAGGGATTTCACCAGAAGCGCAAAAAGGGATGGGGTCACGGTCTTCAAACGGAAGGCCAAGCCCAAGAGGCTCCTTAGGGCGTCTAAGGTTCTCACCGGGGTGACCTTGATCATGGCGAGGTCACCTTGATATTTGAGAAAGACAAAGCTTAAGTCATAGAACCCTGGGGGCGCCAGGCAAAAATCCTCAGGCAGCAAGTAAAACCGCCCGTCGAACCCGGCCAAAAGGTTACGGTCGTCCTGCTTTAGGGCCAGCCGGGGAATCAGGGGGTTGTCCCCTTTAAGCATGATACGTCGAGGCAAAGGCAGTAGACCTCCATCGGGGGAAAAGGCCGTTGCCTCGTCGGAACCATAGGCAAACCCATGGAGTACCAGAAGATAACACAAGGAACTCTTGCCGCAGCCCCCTTCCCCGGCCAGGATAAAGGCCTCTTTCCCCCGGGCTACCCAGGCGGCGTGGAAACCCGGTAAGGGAGGAGGGGAAAAAAGGGACAAGCGCAGGATTTCCAGGTCCAGGAGCAGTAGGGCGCTGAAAAGAGAGGAACCCCCGGCCACCGGAGAGCCGTTTACCGTTACCGTGTAACCGGCTTTATCCTCCCCCTTAAGCTGAAGCCGCACCACGGGGGGAGCAGGTGACGCCAGCCGGCAGCCTTCATAGACCCAGCTCAGGTGCGCCAAAACCGGTAAAGAGGAGGCCGCAACTTCACATACCCGGCCGAACATTTCCAAAAACAAGGGTTTGGGGATTATGGCTTAACGTCCTCCCGGAGAAGATGATAAAACGCCAACTTCTCCAATATGGCCATGACATCCTTTTGGGCCATCCCGGCCTCCAGGCCGAAGTATTGCCGGTATTCCTCACTGATTTCCTCCGGGGACCGGGGCTTAAGGCAGAGTTGCACAATGACCTTGGCCGTCTGGTTGAAACAATGGATACGCCCGCTTTCCAGATCAAGGACGTATAGCATCTCGTCCTTCTCGGTCATTAACAGGTCGTCTTTCAGCTGGATGGTTTTAGGCATTCTCCAGCTCCACGGCGGCCGCGGCCGTCCAGATATTGGTAATCGGCCGGACAATCCGCCACCGTAAAGGGGCCAGTATGCCGGCGATCTCTTTTAGGCGGGCGGCATCCGCTTCGGTAAAGCCCGTCCCCAGGTGGTTGACCAATTGCACCGCACCTACCGGCCAGCCAAAGAAATTGAGAATGGGCGCCGTCAAAAGGGAGCGGGTCTGGTAACCGGTGTAATGATCCCTAAGGCGGCTCAGAGCCTGAGGATGGTGAAGGGCGTCATTGGCGATTAAAGGTTTCCGGGCCTGGATACATTTGCCCACCAGCCCTTCCCCTTTTTTCACGGCCAAATCCATGCCCTCAAGACCCTCGGCCAGGACGGCGACAAATAGCTGATACCGGTCTTTGAAGTAGAGGGACACCCGCTCACAGGAAAAATCCCGGCGCAACTCCCGGGCCAACTGATACAGGGTTTGGCGGTATTGTCGCGTGGTTTTGATAATGGTGCGATATTTTACCGCATAGCCCATGGTGAAAACCTTCAGAGGTTGAGCGCTTCGGCGACCACCACCAGTTTGGGGCTATCCTCTGTGAAGGGGCTCCCCAGGTCACAGTCGCCCAAACGCTGAAGGGGGCGGAACCCGGTCCGAGCCAAAAGGCCCTCCAGGTCGCGCCAATACAACCGCCGGAACGGGGAAATCATCTCCTTGATTTTGACGACTTGGCCGTCTTTGAGGGTTTTAAAGGTGAAAATCACCTCTTTCATTTCGGCGTTCAAGATACGGTTTTCCGAGAGGATCCGGAGAATCATACCGTCTGCCTGGGAGGTTTGACAGACCTCAAAGACCTGCCCCGGTGGATAAAGGCGAAGATTGTTCTCCTCCGGCAGAACCTCCATAATCAAGATGCCCAGGGGGTTTAAAGCCCTGTGGATAGACTTGAGGCAGCCAACCTGTTCGGCCTCGTGGTACAACACATTGTGGAAGGAGTAAAACATGTTTATGGCCACATCTACAGGGGTCTGAAGGCGGAAGTCCCGCATGTCCCCTTGTACCAGTCTGATGGTGAGGCCCCGGCGCCGAGCTTTTTCTCGGGCCACCTTAAGGATCTCGGGGTCCAGGTCCAGCCCGATGCAGTCAAACCCCATCCGGGCCAGTTCCAGAAGGTGGGTGGCGGTGCCGCAGGCCACGTCCAGGATTGAACGGGCCTCGGGCCGCCAATGGCGAATCACGTCCCGTAAAAACAAGGCCTCCCGGGGGTAATCCTTGAAAAGGGCGAAGGTCTGATCGTAGGTCCGGGCGTAATTTTCGGACAAGGATCAGGTTCCCCGGGGCTTAAACCCCGCCAGGTTTGGTATGGCCAACGCCAAGGGCGCGGGTTGAAGGGCCGGGATCAGGGACAGCGGTCTCCACAGTTTCAGTGGCCTCCATGAATGGCCTGACACTTGTGGCATTAAAGAGCCCTCTTTTCTGGAAATGAAAGCCACGGCAATGGTTCCCTGTAAGTTTTCCCGGAGTGGGCGCCCACCCTTTTGGGGTGTGGCGGGGAGCCCGAGAGAAGGGTGGGGGCCCCAGACCCCCGGCCCTCCCACGGGCTGGTTTTCGATAATTAGAAGCCCGTTATCTTTTGGGTCCGTCACTGGGGCCGGACAATTTTCAGATTTTTGATGTCCGTCAATTTAATGCAAGGAACCTTACGAGTTTCAGTCAACTCCACCACCCCGGTGACACAGACTTTGGTACCTTTCCTCAAAAGGTCCAGATTGAGTTTGGCACAATCCTCTCCGGGAATAGCCACCATAAAAGGCTCTTTGGGGTAGGGGGCATTCAGGTTCAGGTAGGAAGCCTTGCCTTTCTCAGTGGTGCAGAGAGCGGAGTGGATGGTGCCGCAGACCGTAACCTCCTGGCCCACATAATTCCCCGCCTCTTCCGGGGTAATGGTTTTGGTAGCGCTGACAGCTGGTCCCCCGCCCAAAAACAAACCCGCAACCGTCGTCGTCACCACCAGTAGCCCAAGCCAGTTCTTTCTCATAAGACTCCTCCTTAATTTGGGGTTTTTTGCAAAGAGACTTCCATGAGACCGCTTTCCAGAAAGCGACTCACTTGAAAGCGCACATCAAAGAGGGCCAAGGTCTGGGGTAACCCGTAAGTGGCGGCCAAAGAAGCTGACAGCTCACCGAGGGTGAGCCGCCCATCACAAGCGTGCCATATTTCCGCCGCCACCTGGTTGAGGCGGTAAACCGCGTTGGTACGCCGGTGCCGGAGGGTGAGGCCGTCTGGCTCTTCCTGGACCTCCTTGCTTTTAACCGGGATATCCTGGGGCAACAGATAGGCGTCCCCCACTAATTGTTTGAGGGCAGCCGGAGCCTGGTCCTCCAATTCCCTAAATAACCAGAGAGCCAACCGGACCTGGTGCTTGAAAATGGCGCAACTTTCCGGGGAAGGTTGGAAGAAGTCCCCGGTAAGGTGGAAGTTGTCCGCCACACAGCCGCCGCCGCAAAAGTACCTGGCCCAGCACGAACTGCATGGCCGTCTCTGGCCTACATGACGGGACCATACCTCGGCAAACACCCGGTTGTCCAGACCGTGGTTCACATGTCCGAGGCGCAGTGCCGGCAACCCGAGGAGTTTGAAACAGGAGTAGATCTCTCCGTCAGGGGCGACCGTGAGATAATCCACTCCGGCGTTACAGGCCCGCCAGCGTCGCCGGCCCCGGGCCAGACGACTGATAAGCTGCGCAAAGGGATCCACTCTATACACCTGCCCCCGGAGGAAATAATCCCGGTAACCTAGAATCAGCCGGTCGAACTCTTCCTTAAGACGGTCCACTTCCGCCATGGTCAGGGCAAAAGGGCTTTTCCGGGGCACCAGTCCCCGGTCCACCCGGAGATGGGCCACTCCCTGCCTGAGGAAAAAATCCACGGTTTTGGCCACCTTCAGGCTGCCTCGCAAGTAGGTGGCGTTGACCTGGTACCGACATTGGGGCCAAGCGGCCAGAAGGGCCTGAAAGCGCCTCCAGGTCTCTTGAAAGGTGCTGCCCGGTCCCCGGCGGAATTTCCTGAGGGCGTCATGCTCCGCAGGGGGGCCGTCAAAGCTGACCAGGACCCGGATGTCATGTTCCTTGATAAAATCAAACATCCCCGGCTCAAGCAAGGTGCCGTTGGTAATCAGCTGGTAATCGAACCATCCGGGATAATGGCTTTCGGCGTATTCCACAATGTCCTGAAGCAGCCCGAAAGCCAACAGCGGTTCACCCCCGAAGAAGGTTATGGTTATACCCTGGGGGGCAGTGCGAACGATAAGATCCAGGGCCTTTTGGGCAGTTTCTAAACTCATGGGGGTAAGATTTTTTTCATATTTGTCCTCCAGGCCCGGCAGGTGCATCACACAATAAGGACAAGTCAGGTTGCAGGCGTGGGTGAGGTTCAGAAAAACCGTGCCCAACTCCGGAAGGAGAAGGTCCTCGGTGGCCGGTTGCGGTTCCTCCCCTGACAGATGGCCGACGGCTTTCCAGGCCGCCAGCTCCTCCAAGGCCTGCTGGACGGCGGAAGAGGACCCAGAGGGGTCCCCCTGCCGCAAAGCCCACAGGACTTCCAAGGTCTTTTGGGAAAAGGGGTAGGGAAGCCCGCTTACCCGGTCAAATGCCAGGATTCTGCCGAATTGCCGGAAAAGATAAAGGGAGTTAAAGTGCCGGCCCGTAAGGCTCCTGAAATTTTCAGAGTCCGGGCCGACCCCGGTGCCGTTCAGCTGACTGCTAGGAAAATCCGTGGGCTCAATCATTCCTTCCTTTCCCCTGCCCGGCCCTCCCAGGAAACCGGAAGATCACAGCCGGGGTTCTGCAAGGGGCCGGGTCGGATCATTCAGGACGAATGTGGGATTCTTTAACCTGGGACAGCAAAAAATGGACCCTCTCCCGGTCAATTTCAACCGGCGGTTGACCTGCCGGGAGAGGATCCGGGAATATACTGAAAGAACTTAAAGAGTCCGCCTGGCCCAATTCAAGGCTCTATCAGCCCCGTTAAGCATTAAGGCCGGTTCTTGTCGAGTCCCCGAAAAGCACAGGGCTGATCGATATCCCGGATCTCCTTGGCGGTGACCACAGTTTTCATTTCGGGCTTGACATAAGGGGGTTTTGCCGGTTTTTTTTCGGTTTTTTCAGCCATTGTCGATTCCTCCTTAAAGTGGTGGTAAACGGGATTTTGGCCCCCGGGTGGGGCCTTCAGGCCGGTTTGATCTTCTCTTGAAAATTTTAGACTTTTCTGTCCCTTCCCCTGTTAACTCATTATCGTCTTTACTTCCCGCTAACCAAAATAATCCGGGGTGGCTCTCTACTGTCCGGGGTAAAGACCCGATAGCCTGCCGTTCTCCTTGTTTTGAGCTGGGATCAAATATAAACAACTACCCGAAGGGGGCGCAATTTTTTTAGGGGGCGCGGGAGCAGAAAAAGTGATATTTCCTGCCAAATGACTTTGATGACTTTGCCATGACCGCCTTCCACCGGATAAGGGTGCGGCGCGGTGCTCATAGAGTCCAATTTCCTTGACAATTTTCCCGGGCCATGGTAGATGTCATTTGAAATTAAGGAGTTAACTTAACTGAGTGGCGGCCTGCCTTCAGATTCCGGGTGGGCGGCGACACCGGTAGCCTTATGGACCCCACGGAGTCCCCCTCTGTCCCAACGCCGGACGATGAAGAAGAAATCATCGAGCTCACCGAGGTGGTGGCTGAGGCTCCCACCGAGGTCCTATTGGAATTGGGAGCCGAAGTCGATGAGTTGGCGGGGTTGAAGCCCCGGGGTCCGGGCCCTCTTTCCAAGAAGCCCGGGGCTGATCAAGTAGAGGCCTCCAAGTCCGATTCCCTGGATGACCTCCTGGCCTCCCTGCCCGATCTCACTGAGGATCTGGAGGTTCCGGCCAAGACACCGGTAAAGGAGGCCCAGCCCAGGATGGCGGGACTCCAGGAAATGGGGCAGCTGATCCCTGAAGCCGAGCTTAAGGAGATGGTGCGGGAGGTGATCCAGGAAACGGTGGAGCGTCTGGCCCGGGAACTGTTGCCGGGATTGGCCGCCCAGGTCCTGGAACGGCAGTTTCTGGCCCTGAAAAAACGCCTGCTGGAGGACTAGGCCGGATCGGGGAATGCCAGAGCTGCCACCGGTTCGGTTATGAGGAAAGACGGCGCTAGAGGCACCCCGGGTGCTTTTTTCGTTTGGCCCCCACCCTTCCTGAAGACCTGCTTCGGGAAGGCGGATCCAGGAATTAATGACAAGGTTCACTATGACTGAAATTCTGGACAAGGTTTACGACCCGCGACGCCTGGAAACCAAATGGTATGAGTATTGGGAAAAGTCCGGACTGTTCGCCGCCAAGGCGGACGGCCGCCGGCCTCCCTTCTGTATTGTCATTCCGCCCCCGAATATCACCGGTTCCCTGCACATGGGACATGCCCTCAACAACACCTTGCAGGACATCCTTATCCGCTTCCGGCGCATGCAGGGTTATGACACATTGTGGATGCCGGGAACCGACCATGCGGGCATCGCCACCCAGAATGTGGTGGAACGCATGCTGGCAAAGGAGGGCCTGGACCGGCACCAACTGGGGCGGGAGGCCTTTATCCGCAGGGTCTGGCAATGGAAGGAGGAATCCGGCGGCACCATCATCAAGCAGTTAAAGCGTCTGGGCTGTTCCTGCGACTGGAGCCGGGAACGTTTTACCATGGACGAGGGGTTGTCCCGGGCGGTGCGGGAGGTCTTTGTTCGCCTGTATGAGGAGGGTCTGATTTATAAGGGGGATTACATCATCAACTGGTGTCCCCGCTGTCAGACGGCCTTGGCGGATCTGGAGGTGGAGCACGAGCCTCAGGAAGGTTACCTGTACTTTATCAAATACCCTTTGGTTCAACGGGAGGGGGCCATTACCGTGGCCACCACCCGTCCGGAGACCCTCTTGGGGGACACGGCGGTGGCGGTTCACCCGGATGACCCCCGCTATCGCGCCTTTCACGGGGCCCTGTTGCGTCTGCCCCTACTCGGCCGGGAGATACCCCTGATTGCCGACTCCCATGTGGACCCGGAGTTCGGCACCGGGGCCCTGAAGGTCACCCCGGCCCATGATTTTCATGACTTTGAGATCGCCCGGCGCCATAATTTGCCGGCCGTCAAGGCCTTGGACGAGGAAGGGCGCATGACCGCAGCCACCGGCAGGTATCAGGGCCTGGACCGCTTCGTCTGCCGGGAACGGGTGCTAAAAGACCTGAAACAGGAAGGGCTTCTGGAGAAAACCGAGCGGTATCATCACGCCGTAGGCCGCTGCTATCGTTGCCGCACGGTGGTGGAACCCCTTATCTCCAAACAATGGTTTGTGGCGGTCAAAACTTTGGCCGAGCCGGCCATGGCCGCGGTGCGGGAGGGCCGGGTGAAGCTCATCCCGGAAAACTGGGAGCGGAGCTATTTCGACTGGATGACCAATATCCGGGACTGGTGCATCTCCCGGCAGATCTGGTGGGGCCACCGCATCCCCGCCTGGACCTGCCCGGAGTGCGGCCAGGTGATCGTAGCCCGGAAGGACCCCGAGTCCTGTCCGGCCTGCGGGGTGGCCGAACTTGAACAGGAGACCGATGTCCTGGACACCTGGTTCTCCTCGGCCCTGTGGCCTTTCTCCACCCTGGGGTGGCCGGAAGACACTCCGGAGTTGCGGCTGTTTTATCCAACCAGCGTTTTGGTTACCGCTTTTGACATCCTCTTCTTCTGGGTGGCCCGCATGATCATGATGGGGTTACATGTCATGGGGGAGGTGCCCTTCCGGGAGGTTTACATCCATGCCCTGGTCCGGGACCCGGAGGGCCAGAAGATGAGCAAGTCCAAGGGCAATATCATTGACCCGCTGGAACTAATGGACCGCTACGGCACGGACGCCTTCCGCTTCTCTCTGGCGGCCTTCGCCGCCATGGGGCGGGATATCCGGTTGTCGGAAGAGCGTATTGTGGGCTACCGCAACTTCATCAACAAAGTGTGGAATGCCTCCCGCTTTACCCTGATGAATCTGGGGGACTTCGACCCGGGCCGCCCCGACCCCCTGCGCCTGACGGTGGTGGAACGCTGGATCTTAAGCCGCCTGCAGACGGTAATTGCTGACACTGTGAGGCATCTGGAGACTTACGCCTTTGATCAGGCGGCCCACGTCCTTTATCAGTTCATCTGGCATGAGTTCTGTGACTGGTATCTGGAACTCATCAAGCCCGAACTCGGGAGCGGCGCCTCCCCGGAGGGACGCCATCACACCCAGCGGATTTTGGTGGAGGTGCTGGGGACGCTTCTTAGACTCCTTCACCCGCTGGCTCCTTTCATCACGGAGGAGATCTGGCACAAGCTTCCAGGGATGAGCGGCAGCATTATGACAGCCCCTTACCCCGTCCCCGATCCGGCTTTGGCCGATGCCGAGGCCGAGGCGGAGATGGGCCTGGTCATGGAAAGCATCGTGGCGGTCCGGAATATGCGGGCCGAAATGAATGTGCCTCCGGCCTCCCAGGTGGAGGTGCAGGTATTCAGTCAGGATTCCCGCCTGCTGGACATGCTCCGGCGTCATTGCCTTTCCTTTGGGCTTTTGGCCCGGGTCAAGGAGATATCCTTCAATCCTGACTCCGGACCTCCGGCGGCTTCGGCCAAGGCCGTGGTTCTCTTCCGGGAAGGGGGAAGTGTGGAGCTGGTGATGCCTCTGGCCGGTCTCATCGACTTCCGGGAGGAGGAACGCCGGCTTAACCGGGAAATGGACAAGCTTTCCCGGGACCTGGCCCAGGTCCAGCGGAAACTGGCCAATGAGGATTTTCTGACCAAGGCGCCCCCGGAGGTGGTGCAAAAAGAGCGGGAACGCCTGGAGGCTTTTACGGAAAAACTCAACAAACTGAAAGCCCATCAGAAACGCCTCAGGGAGTTGCTGGGCTGAACCCCCTCAGGGGGGAGACCGCCTCATGGTTTCGGGAGCCAGGGACGGCCGGGGAAAGGGAAAAGGCCTGGCTCTGGGCCCTTTGGTTCACTCCCGACTCCACTAAGTGGCTTGGACAGGGTGAAAGGAAACGTTCTTAAAGGGGATGGTGTCAACCTCTTTGGGCCATTTCTTTAAGATTAATTTCCCTCAGGAACAAACCTTTTGCCCCGAAAATATCATAAATTTGAACAACTAACCCCCCCAAGGTTCTGCCCGGAATTTATTTAAGCTTTACCTCACTGTTGCCGATGGGGGACATAGGCTGAATCTAGTGGGACAGCCCTGCTTTGGGGTCATTATTCCCACCACGCGCCGATATTCATGGACAGCATGCCACTCAGCCGGCTGGATCTCCCCCTGTCAACGGAGGCCTTCCTTCGTCTGGCGGATTGCCTCCCGGGTTTTATCTGGATAGTGTCGCCATCGGGGGATAATCCCCGGCTCCTTTACACCAACCGGACGTTTCAGGATTTCTGGGAATCTTTTGCCGGAAGCTCCGCAGTGAGTGGCACTCCCCTGGGGGAAATCCTTCAGCCCGAAGATCACGCCAATTTTCTTAAACTTTGCTCCCGGTGGGACCAAGGGGGAGTGGTCAGTCTGACCCTGCGGCTGGCGGGGGCCGGGTCTCAGATAAAGACTCTCAGGGGGCAGGCCTTCCCCTTGAATCTGGAAAACGCCAGCCACTCCCTGGTGGGTCTCTTTTTCCCCCACCCCCAGATATCCTCCCCCTTAGCGGAGGAGAGCCATCTGCTCTGGGAGGTTCAGGTCAACTCGGCCTTGGCCGAGCTTTCCCAGGCGGTGATCAGCTCCATGCCCCTTGAGGACTTTTCCCGTCTGCTTTTGGCCAAGGCCAAGGAGGTAACCCAGAGTACCTGGGGTCAGGTGGGCTATCTGGACCACGAAACCCGGGATTGGGTGTTCCCGGAGGTGGAGGAAGAAGAGGGGGAAGGGGAGAAGTGGGATCAGGAGCGCTGGCGCTGGTCCACCCGGCTGGCCCGCTGTCTGGCGGAGAGACGCCCCCTTTTGGTAAACCCCCCGGCACGCTCCCGGAATAATCAGGGGTCTTTGGCGCCTCTCCGGTTTCTTTGTGTCCCGGCGGTCTTTGGTGGGCGTCTCCTCGGCCACATCGCCCTGGCGACCCGCCAGCGGGATTACCGAAAGCGGGACCTGGAAGCCGTGGAGCGCCTCGCCTCCCTGCTCGCCATCTCCCTGGAACGCCTTCATCAGGAGGAGGCCCGTCGGGAAAGCGAGGAACGTTTCCGCAGTTTGGTGGAGGCCCTGAACGATCTGGTCTGGGAGATGGACGCCCAGGGCCATTACACCTATGTCAGCCCCAAATTGGTGGACCTGTTGGGTTATCAGCCGGAAGAGGTTCTGGGACGGAGCTATCTGGAGCTTCTGGCCCCGGAGGAGGCCCAACGGATCAGGGAGCTTTTGGGGCCCATTTTGACGGCGGGCAAACCCTTTGTCTTTGTGGGGAAGACCAGCCTTCACAAATGTGGTTGGCCGGTGGTCCTGGAATCCAGCGGTATGCCGATTATCGACGCCAAGGGCCGGCTGGCGGGCTACCGGGGCATTGACCGGGACATCACCGAACGTCAGCGGGCTTCCGAATCACTGCTCAGGGAGAAAGAAAAATACCGCATCCTGGTGGAGGAGACCCCCCTAGGGGTAGCCATTATCGCCAGGGACGGCACCTACCGCTATGTCAACCCCATGTTTGTCCGGCTGTTCGGCTACACTTTGGAGGACATTCCCCATGGTCGGGCCTGGTTTGCCCAGGCCTTCCCCGACCAGTCTTACCGGCGGGAGGTGATTGACACCTGGCTCAGGGACCTGAAAGATTCCCGGGTGGGGGAAGTCCGGCTCCGGACCTTTACGGTAACCTGCAAGGACGGTTCCCAGAAAATTATCAATTTCCGCTCGGTTACTTTGGGGACCGGCGACCAGCTGGTGATTTATGAGGATGTCACCGAGAGGTTCCGGGCGGAGGCCGCCCTCAGAGAAAGCGAATCCAAATACCGACTTCTGGTAAGCAATATTCCGGCAGTGATTTTCCGGGGTTATGCCGACTGGTCAGTGGAATTCTTCGACGACAAGGTGGAGGAGCTTACCGGGTACCCCAAAGAAGATTTCAACAGCCGTCGGCTGCTTTGGAGAGACCTCATTGTTCCGGAGGATCTGAAGAATTGCCAGGAGGTGTTCCGAAAGGCGCTGAAAGGCTCAGGCCACTATATCCGGGAGTATCGCATCCGGCACAAGACGGGTCATTTTATCTGGCTTCAGTCCCGGGCCCAGATCGTCAAAAACCCTGAGGGGCATATAGACCACATTTACGGGGTGTTTTTTGACATCACCAAACAAAAGGAAATTGAGGAGGCCCTGCGGGAAAGCGAGGAGCACCTGAAAACCGTAATGGAGTCCCTCCAGGCCGGGGTGATGTTGATTGACGCCGAGACCCGCCGCATTGAGGATTTGAATGCTTATGCCGCCCAGCTGATCGGCGTGAGCAAGGATGAGCTGGTGGGCCAGGTCTGTTATGAAACCTTCTGTCCCCGCGGGCTCAAGCAATGTCCGGCCAAGCTCTGGGACGGCCCTGAGGTTTCTCCCGATTGCCAACTAAGGACGGCCAAGGGGGAAATCGTCCCTATTTTGAAAACTTTTGCCACTATCAGGAAGGGTGGCCGCACCTTCTTTCTGGAAAGCTTTTTTGATCTCACCGAGCAGAAAAAGGTGGAAGAGGAGCTGGCCCGGGAAAAGGAACAGCTGCAAGTGACCTTGCGCTCCATCGGCGACGGGGTGATCGCCACCGACACCCAGGGGCGGGTGGTGCTGATGAATCAGATGGCGGAACAATTTACCGGCTGGTCTCAGGAAGAAGCCCTGGGACGCCCGGTGTCGGAGATTTTCCACCTCATCCATCATCAGACCCAGAAGCCCTGTGACAACCGGGTGAACTGGGTGATTCGCACCGGAAAGGTGGCCTCCTTGCCCAATAAAACCGCGCTGGTGTCCCGATTCGGGGTGGAACGCCTTCTGACGGCCAGTGTGGCCCCCATCCTCGCCCAGGAGAAACAGGTCATCGGCGTGGTCCTGGTGTTTCGGGATGTGACCCTGGAGCGGCAGATTGAGGCGGAACTTCTGAAGATGGAGAAGCTTTCCTCTCTGGGCATTCTGGCGGGAGGTATCGCCCACGATTTCAACAATATCCTCACCGGCATCATGGGCAACCTGTCTCTGGCCATGATTTCCACTCCCCAGCAGAGCGCCCTCCATCAGCGGCTGGCCGAGGCGGAACAGGCCACTATCCGGGCCCGGGACCTGGTGCAGCAGCTACTCACCTTTGCCAAAGGCGGCGCTCCGGTGAAAGAGCTGGCCTCTCTGGAAGAGATCATCCGGGATTCGGCCACCTTTGCCGGCCGCGGCTCCCAGGTCCGGTGTGTGGTTCATTGTGCCGAAGACCTGTGGCCGGCTGAGGTGGATCCCGGCCAGATTAGCCAGGTTATCCAGAATCTGGTCATCAATGCCATTCAGGCCATGCCCACGGGGGGCACCGTGACTGTCACCGCCGAAAACGTGGCCCTGGGGAAAAGCGAGGGCCTCCCCTTGTCTCCGGGAAAATATGTCAAGATCACGGTGGCCGACCAGGGCATTGGGATACCGGCGGATTATCTCCCAAAGATTTTTGACCCCTATTTCTCCACCAAACAGAAAGGAAGCGGCCTGGGTCTGGCCACCGCCTACTCCATCATCAAAAATCACCGGGGCTATATCACGGTGGAATCCACTCTGGGGGCGGGAACCACCTTTTACCTGTATCTGCCGGCCTCCCCCAAAAGAGTGAAAAAGAACGTCTCAAGCACCCATGCCACCCTGAAAACCGGCCATGGGCGCATCCTGGTGATGGACGATGATCCGGATGTGCGCCAGGTGGCCGGGAGGATCCTGGAGCACCTGGGTTATGAGGTGGCATTCGCCACCGAGGGTTCCGAAGCCATCAACGCCTACCAGGAGGCCCGGGACTCCGGTAGGCCTTTTGCGGCAGTGATCATGGACCTCACCATCCCGGGGGGGATGGGAGGCCTGGAGGCTTTAAAGAACCTGAAAAGAATCGATCCCGAAATCAAGGCCATTGTCAGCAGCGGCTATGCCGACGACCCCATCATGACTCACTTCCAGAAGTACGGTTTCAACGGCGTCATCAAAAAACCCTACCGGGTGGACACCTTCAGCCAGGTGCTTTACGAGGTTCTCCAAAATGGTCGTTCCTGAGGTCCAGAACCTCAGGAAGACTGGCTTTCGCCTACACCCCTAAAAGCCCCGGGGCCTTACTCCGCCCGCTGCTGGTTTTGAGAAAAAACTCCCGCCTCCAGTTTTTTTATGGCAAACTGAAAACAAAAGGAAGGGTTCCGGGGCCGGCCGGTACCGAGTTTTTCCCTCAAGGGGTTTATGTCTTTAACCGCCTTTGAGACTGACCGCCAGCGTTTTCTGGGGGCAGGTCTTTCTTTGGGGATAGGCCTAGCGCTGATGGGCCTAAAATTCTATGCGGCCTATCTCACCGGTTCCAGCGCCATTTTATCTGACGCCTTGGAGTCCATCATCAATGTGGTGGCCAGCGCCTTTGCGGTGCTGAGCATTGTCTGGGCGGCCCGGCACCCGGACGAGACCCATCCATACGGTCACGGAAAGATCGAGTTTTTTGCCGCCGGCTTCGAGGGCGCCCTCATCATGTTGGCGGCAGTGGCCATTGTGGTCAAGGCCTGGCCGCAACTCTGGCATCCTGCAACCCTCCCTTGTCTGGAAGCGGGCCTGTTATTGGTGGTGGCGGCTGGCGGAGTCAATCTGGCTTTGGGGTTGGGGCTTATAAGGATCGGGAAACGCACCCGGTCCCTGACTCTGGTGGCCGACGGCCAGCACCTCCTGACGGATGTTTACACCAGCCTGGGGGTCATATTGGGCCTGGCACTGGTGTGGGTTACCGGCTACTATTGGGTGGACGGCGCCGTGGCCCTCCTTATGGCTCTGAATATTCTGGTGATCGGAATCAAACTGGTGCAGCAGGCCTTTCGGGGCCTCATGGACACCTCCGACCCTGAGCTGTTGGAAGAGATTGCCCGGGTTTTGGCCCGGCACCGGAAAGGCACCTGGATTGACATCCACCGTCTGCGGGCCCGTAGGGCCGGGAGCCGGGTGCTTTTGGACTTCCACCTCATTCTCCCCCGGGATTTCACCTTGGAGAAGGCCCATCAGGAGGTGAAGGAACTGGAAGCCATTTTTCACCACCATTTTGGCGGACAGGCGGACATCCTCATTCATGCCGACCCCTGTGAAAGGCCGGTCTGTCCCATCTGCGGCTTTGAGACCTGCCAGCATCGTCAGGCGGACACCAGACTCCAGCGTTTGTGGCGGGGGGAGGTGCTCACTTCCGAGGCTGAAGATCACACGGCCTTCGAGACCTTGTCTGATGAGGGAAAGGTAAGCAAAAGCTCTTGAGGGACGGAAGGGAAATTACCCTTACCGGCCTTGAGTCACCAGCCAGTTGCCGGGAGGTTCGAAGGTATGGCTCGGTTTCTGCCCCGGGTGCAGATGGTCCTGGCAGTGGCCGTGTGGTATGTGGCCCTCTGGGGCCGCCTCTTGCTGGCCGAACCTTTCACTTCGTGGCTTTACCACTTTGCCTGGTGGCCGCTTCTTTTGTTATTGGATGGAATTCTCTGGAGGCGCCGGGGCTGGTCGGGGATCTGGCACCGTCCCGGGGAGTTTTTACGGCTGGCCTGTTACTCGGTGACGGCCTGGCTCATCTTCGAGCTTTTTAACCTGAGGCTTCTGAATTGGCGATACATCAATCTGGAGCCCCGGCTCTGGTTGCGGTGGCCGGGATACGTTTTGGCCTTTGCCACCGTGCTGCCTGGCATTTTGTTCACCGCCGAAGTCCTGAAGGCCAAGGGGGTCGGCAACATTCCCCGGGGGCAGCCCTGCCGTTTTGCTCCTTGGCCCCTGGTATGGCTGGGGCTGGGAGTAGTCTTCCTGGTACTTCCGCTGATGGTGCCCGGCTATGCCTTCCCCCTTGTGTGGCTGGCCTTTTTCTTCCTTCTGGACCCCTTGGTTGACCTGCTGACCGGGGACTCCCTTACCCGGCGCTTCTGGGCAGGGGAACGCCAAGAGCCCTTCTGTCTGCTTCTGGCCGGTCTCGTTTGCGGCTTTTGGTGGGAGCTATGGAACTTCCCGGCCCGGTCTAAGTGGATTTACACCTTGCCCTTTTTCAATTTCGGCAGAATCTTTGAGATGCCTGTCCTGGGGTATCTGGGGTTTTTACCCTTCGCCCTGGAGTGTGCCGTGATGTATGAGTTCTTTAGGATCCTGGAACAGCGGCTAGCCCTGAATCCCTGGGGCCAGAGATGCTTTTACGGGGTCCAGTTTCTCTTCTGGATTATCATGTTCGCCGCCCTGGACGCCGTTACGGTAATTTCTTTTCAGGGCCAGGTGCAGTGACTCCTTGGTTCAGTTTTTTTCCGGGTAGCGCCTTAGCAGGACTATAAGGGATATGGGTGACAATTTTTCGAAGACTGGAAAGCGGGAAGCCCAAACCGTGTATCCCATTTCCCTGGGTTGCCCCAAGAACCTGGTGGACACCGAGATCATGCTGGGCCGTCTCCATGCCGCCGGCTGGCAGGTGGTCTCCGATCCGGAGGCGGCCAAGATCCTTCTGGTCAACACCTGCGCCTTTATCACGCCCGCCGTTAAGGAGGCGGTGGATACCATCCTGGAGCTCGCCCACTATAAAGCCGAAGCGCCGGATAAGCGCCTGGTGGTCACCGGCTGCCTGGTGTCCCGTTATGGCAGCGAGCTTTTGCCCCCTCTGCCGGAGGTGGACCTGTTTGTGGGGGTGAATGATTTCCCCCGGCTGGCAGAACTCCTGGTGGGTCTTGACCAAGAAGGGGGCCCGAAAATCCAGGCTCTTGGTCCCCGTTTTGACTATTTGGGCCCCCAGCCCCGGTTTCCGGCCACTCCGCCCCATCTGGCCTACCTGAAGATCGCCGAGGGCTGCAGTCACCGGTGCACCTATTGCACCATTCCTGCCATCCGGGGCCCTTACCGCAGCCGGCCTTTGGAGACCCTGCTAACCGAAGCCCGGCATTTGGTGGCCACCGGGGTAAAGGAACTAAATCTGGTGGCCCAGGACACCACCGCCTATGGCCGGGACCGGGGAGGGAAGCCCGGACTGGTGGAGCTGTTGCGGGAACTAACTGCCCTGCCTTTCACCTGGATCCGTCTCCTTTACACCCATCCGGCCCATATTACCTGGGAGCTTATCGAGGCACTGGCCACCCTGCCCCGGTTGGCCCCCTACCTGGAGGTTCCCATTCAGCATGGTCATGATCACCTGCTCCAACGAATGGGCCGACGCTATAGCCAAAGACATCTTCTGGGACTGTTCCGCCGCCTGAGGGAGGCCCTTCCGGGAATAGCCCTGCGTACCACCGTGATGGTGGGCTTTCCGGGGGAGACGGAATCCCATTTTGAAGCCCTTCAGGCGTTGGTGGAAGAAGTGCGCTTCGACTATCTGGGGATTTTCCTCTATGAGCCGGAGGAGGGCACCCCGGCGGCCCGGTATCCTAACCAGGTGGGCCGCCGCCTGGCCCGGGAGCGGGCCCGCCGGTTAAAGGCCCTCCAGAGCCGCATTGTCAAGGAAAAGCACAGGGCCCTGGTGGGGACTGTTCAGCCGGTTTTGGTGGAAGGAGTGAGTCACGAGTCCGAATACCTCCTGGTGGGCCGCCTTCCCACCCAGGCTCCGGACATTGACGGCCGGGTGTACCTCACCGACGGTCAGGGGCGGGTGGGAGAGGTACAGCCGGTGCGTCTCACCCGGGCTCTGCCCCATGATTTGGTGGGGGTGATTGAATCCTGCCCGCAAACCTTGGAACCCCAGCTTCCCGGGCGTTTCCCGGTGAGCCGGAACGGAAAGAATTGACAGGGCAAAGACCCTAAGTTATTTTTATCACATAGTCATATGACACCTCAGTCAGCCAAAAGCATCCTGAAGGAGCTGGAAGGGGACATCGCCGCCATCAACCGGGCGCTGGTGGCCAACCTGAAGACCCATGTGCCTTTCATCTCTGAGGTGGGTCGCCACATCCTGTTGAGCGGCGGCAAGCGTCTCCGGCCTCTGCTTTTTCTTTTGTCGGCCCGCCTGTGCGGTTGCCAGGGCAACCATCTGGCCGATTTTTCCACCATCTTCGAGTATCTCCATGCCGCCACCTTGCTCCATGACGACGTGGTGGACGGGGCCACCACCCGCCGGGGCCTGTCCACGGCCAACACCATCTGGGGGAACCAGGCGGTGATCCTGGTGGGCGACTTTCTATTGGCCAAGTCTCTGGCCCTGGCGGTGAATACCGACCAACTGCGGATCCTCAAGGTCCTGGCCCACACCACCACTGTAATGGCGGAGGGAGAAATCCTGCAGTTGCTCCACGTCCGCAACCTGAACCTCACGGAGGAGGAGTATTTCGAGGTCACCATCCGGAAAACCGCCACCCTGATGAGCGCCGCCTGCCAGATCGGCGCCATTTTGGGGGGGGTGCCTCCGGTTCAGGAAGAGGCCTTGGCCCAGTTCGGACTGAATCTGGGAATCACCTTTCAGGTGGTGGACGACATTCTGGATTTCACCGGAGACGAAAAGGAACTGGGAAAGCCGGTGATCAATGATCTGAAAGAGGGGCGCATCACCTTGCCCCTCATCCATGCCCTGGCCCATGCCGGGGAGGGAGACCGCCGCCGCCTCCGGGAACTGGCACAGAAGGTGCAACCGGAGAACGCTCCGGAAATTTTGGCCCTCCTAAATAAATACGGCTCTTTGGACTACGCCCGCCAAAAGGCCCAGCATTATACCCGGAAGGCTCAGGAGAACCTGGAGATTTTACCTCCTGCGCCGGAAAGGGCTTATTTTTGGGCCATCACTGCCGAGCTTTTGGATCGCACCTACTGAGAGAGCCAGCAATTTCCGGAAGATAGACCAGGAAGGCGAGGGCCGCGGCTTGACTTCCTGGAAATGTCTCGGTTTCCGGGTGGAGTAGCCCGGGGATAAAGGGGAAACCGTAAAGATTCTTATACTTGAAGCCTCAGGCCGTCTTCGGCCCGGAAAATCCCGCCGCCGAACTCCCGGGCCGCCAGCTCACAGACGTCCACCTCGTCGCAGGGCGGATAAAAGTGGGTCAGCACCAGGCGCTTGACCCCCGCCTTGGCGGCCAGGCGGCCGGCCTCCACCGGGGTCAGGTGACCCGGGACTTTCTGGGGCATGGCGCACTCCAGGACAAACAGGTCCGCGCCCTTGGCCAGCTCCACCAGGGAGTCGCTTTCGTCCGTGTCCCCCGAATACACCAGGGAGCGGCCCTCCGCCTCCAGCCGGTAGGCCAGGCTGCCTGGGATGTGATTCACCGGGGCCGTTTTGATGACCAGGCCTTCCCAGGCCACCGTTTCCGGGCTGTCCGGGTTTAATTCCCGCCACTCTAGCAGACCCGGGGGGGCCTCCACCCAGTGGCCGAAAGCCTCTTTGAGGCGCGCATAAAACGAGGCAAAACCCCGGGCTGCCAGGAGTAAGAGGGTTTCTTTCCGGGTGTATCCCAGGGCATAATGGGTGGCGAACAAAAAGGGCACCAGGTCCCCGATGTGGTCCGGGTGCAGATGGGAAAGGGCGATTAGGTCCACCTGGGAAAAATTCAGGCCGTGGCCTAAGAGGGCCCGGCAGGCCCCGCTTCCCAGATCCAGGAGGATGAGTCGCCCGGCGGCCAACACCGCATAAGCCGGCGCTCCCCGCCTTAAGTACGGCACTCCGGTGCCGGAACCCAGAACCAGCAATTCCATAAAGCTAATGACCGAAAGATGCCGCAGGGGCTCCAGGGTCAAAGGGCGTGATCCTTTCCCCCAACGCCTCCCTGTCTCTTAGTGGCATGTTACCCTTGAGGCTATTCCTCTCAGCCGCCGTCCACCATGGACTTCTGGGTGATATAAAACCAGTCCGCCGGGTCGGTAAGGTAGTTGTGCATGTCCAAAAGCATGAGGTAGTGACCCCGCTCCTCATGGGCCAGGCTTAAAAAGAAGCGTCGGGCCAGGGGGATGTCCGTCTCCCTGGCCAGTTTGGTGTAATAATCGATGGCGCATTGTTCCATCTTGAGGCCGGTTCTCAAAGCCTCCAGGTCGTCCTTGCCTCCGGTCCCCTGGTCCGTCTGGGTCATGGCCAGAATGCAGGCGTAAGGCTCGCTTTTGGGGGGCTTGAATTCTGCCAGGGTTTCGGTCCAGCTAGGGTCTTTGGCCAGACTGTCGTAAATTTCCTTGAATTTCCTGATATGATAGACTTCGGCCTCGGCCAGATATTCCAGGATCTGGCGGACCCCCTGATTTTGCACTTTCTTGGCCGCTTCCAGATAAAACTGGCGGCCGTCCACTTCCATTTGGATGGCGTCCTTCAAGGCCGCCAAAAGATACTCCTGCACCTTGGTCATGTCCGTTTTCTCCCTTTATCCACAAGTTGCCGTATTCCGGGTCAGACCCGGCTGTTTGGTTGCCGGCTGATTTTCCCTGAATTATCCTTAACCGTAAATCTCACTTCAGGCTTTGTCAAATCCCGCATGGGGGCATTAAAAGGGGGCGAGAGTTCCTGGCGGCAGGCTCGGAACCGGGAGGCCTGAGCCCTTTTCGCCGCCCCGCGCCAAAGTCTGATATTGTCTGTCCCCGGGAGGCATGGTAAAAGTAAATCGGTGAGACTGACCTGGGACTACCTGAAGGCTTGCCTGAACCGGGAAATTACCCCGACGGTCAAGCCACTGAACCTGGTTCCGGCCGGGGTTTTGCTGCCATTGTTTGAAACCGCCGGGGAAGTGCACCTGCTTTTTACCCAGCGCACCCTGCACCTGAAGGATCACCAGGGCCAGATCTCCTTTCCTGGAGGAGTCCGGGATCCCGGCGACCCAAACCTCCTGGATACCGCCCTGAGGGAGACGGAAGAGGAAATCGGACTGAAACCCCAGGAGGTGGAAATTCTGGGGGAACTCAATCCCCGGGCCACTGTCACCGGCTATTGGATCCAGCCCTATGTGGGCCGGATCCCTTACCCCTATGAGTTTCGCCTGAACCGCCACGAGGTAAAAAGACTTCTCATATTTCCCTTGCCGGCCTTTTATCCGCCGGAGCGCTGGAGCACCGGTGACTATACCTATCAGGGCCGGACCGTCCGCGTATGCTGCTGGAAAGAGGGCCGCACCGTCATCTGGGGAGCCACCGCCCGGATTCTCCTGGACTTGCTTTCCCGCCTGGGGGAACACCCTTTGCCTTCCCTGTGCCTGGATTAGCGGAAAGTCTGGGGTAAAAAGGCTCCCTGGTAAAAGGGCCCCCAAATCAATGCCGGAAACCATTCACTCCGCCGTTGATCAGGCGCACCACGGTAAAATCGGGGAAGTAATCGATGATGTTGAGGCACCCGTAGTTCTGGTCCAGGCGGAAAAAGTGGCTGAGGGAGAGCCCCAGGGCGTGGCACAAGATGACCCGGTTGACCCCGGCGTGGGCCACCAAGGCCACATTTTGGCCCTGGAATTGTGCTAGAATCTCCGTAAGACGGGGGATGACCCGGTCTTGCACATCCTTAAGGCTTTCCCCACCCGGGATGCGATAACCGGCCAAATCATTTAAGCGGCCCTCCAGCTCCCGGGGGTAGCGCGTGGCAATTTCCTGGAAGGTCAGGCCTTCCCAGACACCGAAATGCACCTCCCGGAATTCCGGCACCACCCGCACCTCGAGGTTTCGCCCCTCAGAGAGGCGGGCTGCTCCATCCCGGGCCCGGGCGAGGTCGGAGGCAAAAACCGCGGCCAGGGGAATATCCTGGAGCTGACGGGCCAGCTCCACCAGCTGCCGCTTGCCTTCTGGACTTAAAGGGATGTCGTTGTGGCCGTGGTAACGGTCGGTATGGCCGTCGGCCCCCCGCCCGTGACGCACCAGATAAAGGCGGGTGGGTGGGGGCGGATTGTCTGGGGTCAAAGCGGTCGGGCGCATCAGGGGGCTTCCAGGGTTACGTTGTTGGGCACGATGACCACGCCGCCGTCGGTCACCGGGAAGCGGCTGGCGTCGGCCTTCCGGTCGAAGCCGATGGTGAAGCGGGGGGGGATGTGCACCCCGTCCTCAATGACGGCCCGGCGGATTTTGGCCCCCACCCCCACCCTGACTTCGTGCCAGAGTATGGCTTCCCTGACCTCGACGCCCCGTCCAAGGCGCACCCCGGGGGACAGGACCGAACGTTCCACCCGGGCCTCCTGAAGTTCGCAGCCGGCGGCGATCAGGGAATCCGTGATTTCCACCGGTTGTTTCTTGGTCACATATTTGGTGGGGGGGGCCAGGGACACTTGGCCTCTAACAGGCCAGTCGCCGTCGAAAAGGTCGAAGACGGCCTCTTCCCCCAAAAGATCCATATGCGCCTGAAAATAGGCGTCCAACTGGCCGATATCCCGCCAGTAACCCGGCTGTCCGGTCTGCGGGTTCACGAAATTGAAGGCGAACACCTTTTTCCGGCCCACCATCTGGGGAATGATGTCCCGCCCGAAATCATGCTTGCTGTCTTTTCTCTTGGCGTCGGCGATGAGCTCCCGTACCAGGGTCTCGGCGGCGAAGATATACACCCCCATGGACACCAGGGACATTTCCGGGTTTTCCGGCATGCCCGGAGGATCTGCCGGCTTCTCCAGGAAACCTATGACCCGCTGATCGTGATCCACGTGCAGGATGCCGAAGGCACTGGCTTCCCGGCGGGGGGCGGGCACCGCCGCCACCGTGAGGTCCGCCTCCTTGCGCAAATGGAACTCCAGCATGTGCAGGTAATTCATCTTGTACACATGGTCCCCGGAAAGGATGAGCACCTGTTGGGGACGTTCCTCGTCCAGAATCTTGAGGTTTTGGTAAATGGAATCCGCGGTGCCCCGGTACCAGCGGTCCACGGTGATCTGCTGGGGCGGGACGGAATAAAGGAACTCCCCCAGCTCCGGACGCATGATGTCCCAGGTGCGCTTCAGATGCATATCGAGGGAAAGGCTGCCATACTGGCTCAGGACATAAATGCGCCGGATGCCGGAATTGAGACAGTTGGACAAGGTGAAATCAATGATGCGGTACACCCCACCAAAGACAATGGCAGGCTTGGCCTTGTCCCGGGTGAGGGGAAAGAGGCGCTCCCCCCGCCCCCCCGCCATGACAATGGTGGTGAGGTGTTTTAACGGATCCACCGCAAATCTCAGGTGAGGAGTTCTTTTACCTTGTTTTTTAGTTCGGTTAGGTCAGCGGACTTGATGAGATAGGCGTCGGCAGCCCAGCTCATGAAACTGTCCTGATACTGGGAGTAGGCGGTGTTTAAGATGACCTTCAGTCCCTCTTTGATCCCCAGCATCCGGGGGAGGGCCTCCAGCCCGTCCATGCCGGGCATCCGGATATCCAGGATGACCAGGTCCAGGGGTTCGGTCTCCACCAGCTTGAGGGCATCCTGGGCGTTGGACGCGGTGAGGACCCGGTAGCCCTCCTCCTGGAGTTCCATTTCAATCAGCATACGGATGGCGTCGTCGTCATCCACCACCAGGATGGTTTTCATAGGCAGTTCCTCGCCTGGCACTCATAATATACTATAGGATTTCTTGACCAAGGCGCCAAGGGTGGGGAAAAGAAATTTTTCCGGGGAATGACCTAGCTTGCTCCAACAAAAGGTCTCAGCTCTCCTGGAGGGACCTTTCCTCTGCCGGGTCTAGCCGGCAGGGGGCTGCCAGGCCTCCCCCAGAAACAAAGGCAGTTCTCCGGCACAAACGGGCCCCACCACGATATCCCAGCCCGTGGCCCGGGCCAGGTCCCCCTTCAAGGGGGCGCAGAAGCCGGGAATGAGGAGGCGGCGGTGGCTGACCCGGGCCGCCAGGTCATGGGCCTGCAAAGCCCTGAGCACCCGCTCTGGGGTGAAACTTTGATAGACCATGGCCATGTCCACAGTATCCCCCCGGCAATCCACCAAAAGGAGGAAAAAAGGGCTTACGGTGGTGGCCAACAGACCGGTGAGCACGGTCAAAGTGAATTCGCTGTTTCCGGTGACCAACACCGGGGCATCGCTCCGGGGCTCATTCAGTTCGAAAAGCTCCGGGCTCACCGGCCGGGGCAGCTCCAGGGAGGGCACCGAGGGCAGGACCTCCTTTGCCCTCAGGGCCAAGGACAGGGCGTGACGCTTGGCAGGTGAGAAAAAGGGGCAGTCCGCCACCTTCAAGACGCCGGATCTCAGGCGCGCGGCCAGGTCTTGGGCATCTCGGGCCCCGCTCTGCCTCACCTCTTCCGGGGTGAGATAAGGGGCCACCTGAATTTGGTCCACATAAAGGTTGGCGTAAAACATGGGGCGACTCTTCAAGGGGCCTAGGGGGCACCTTAACAGGAAAGAGCCGGCGGGTCAAGGCTCTGACCCGCGGGCGGGGGGAATTTTGTCGAAAAGAGGCGAGTTTTTAGGTAAGGGGAGTAAAAGGTTAGAGGGAGGGGTCAAGCGCCCCGGATTCCTTTGACCAACCCCATTAGTCAGAATAACCGGGAAGGACAGGGCTTTTGGAACCTACAGGCCTTTGGCGATACCCCTAATACTGGGGAAAAGCTGCCGGCCTGGAAAAATGCTTGCTTTCCCCGGGAATTTATGCGATATTCAACCTACTTCGGCCGCCCGGTGGGAAATTACTTGGAAAGCCGCCGGTTAGGCCATGGCTAGCGGACAACTGAAATCCTCAGGATTAATAAAATAATTAACTTGTGTGAAGGAGGCAGCCCCGGCCCGGTCCAGTGGGAGGGTGGGCTAGCACCAAGGTCATTGGTAAGTTTTTCTCACTACCCGGTTCCACCCGGTAACAACTCTGGATGCAACCTCTGATCCGGCCCCCGGCAACCAACCCCAATTTATGGCGTCCTGTGAATCCCTTGGCTCCTTAATCCAGCCGCACCTTGCGCAACTGACCCCTTACCAGGCGGGCAAACCCCTGGAAGAACTGACCCGGGAATTAGGCCTGTCGGATGCCATCAAGCTGGCTTCCAACGAGAACCCTTTGGGGCCCTCCCCCAAGGCCCTGGCCGCCATTCAGGAACATCTCCCTTTCCTGCACCGCTATCCTGACAGCCACGCTTTTTACCTGAAGGAGGACCTAAGCCGTTATCTGGGTCTGAAGCCCAGCCAACTGATTCTGGGCAACGGCTCTGACGAGGTTCTGGACCTTCTGTTCAGAGCCCTGGTACCCCCCGGGGGTGAAGTTATCAGCACCACCCACACCTTTCTCATGTACGGACTTCTGACTCAGGCAGTGGGCGGGGTTTTCCGGGCCGTACCTTTAAAGGATATGGCGGTGGATCTTGAGGCCGTGGCCCGGGCGGTGACCCCCAATACCCGGCTCATCCTCCTTAACAGCCCCAATAACCCCACCGGCACCGTCTTTACCCGGAGCGCTTGGGAAGATTTCCTGTCAGAGCTCCCTCCCACGGTCACCGTGGTATTGGATGAAGCCTACATTGACTTTGTGGACGACCCGGAGGTCCCCACAAGTCTGGAATATGTGGATGACCGCCGTCTTTTGGTGGGCCTGCGCACCTTTTCCAAGGCCTATGGTCTGGCGGGCCTGAGAGTGGGTTACGGCTTCGGGCCCAGCGAACTCATGGAGATCCTGAACCGGTTGCGTCTGCCTTTCAATGTGAACCGCCTGGCCCAGGTGGGGGCTCGGGCGGCCCTGACGGACCAGGAATTCCTAGCCCGCACCCGGGAGGTGGTGCGGGCCGGCCGGGAATATCTCATGTCAGGCTTGGCGCGACTGGGACTGTCCTTTGTGCCCAGCCAGGCCAATTTCATCCTGATTCACCTGGGCCGACCGGGACGGGAGGTTTATGAGGCCTTGCTCCATGAGGGGGTCATCATCCGGGCCATGGACGCCTATGGCTTCCCGGAGCATATCCGAGTCAATGTGGGTTTGCCGGAGGAAAATGCCCGGTTTCTCAGGGCGTTGAAAAAGGTGTTGGGGTTGTAAGGCGCAGGGTGGGGAAAAGTATCATCATCACCATTGATGGTCCGGCTGGGGCCGGAAAAAGCACGGTTGGTCTCCGACTGGCCCAGATCCTGGGATACCGCTATGTGGACAGCGGGGCCCTCTATCGTGCCGTTGCCTGGCAGGCCCAAACCCAGGGCCTCGATCCGGGGGACCGGGAGGCCCTTTGCCGTCTTATCGCCGAATTCCAGCCCCAGATCACCTTAAATGACCAGGGTTTCCACCTGATTGTCGCAGGCCGGGAAATTACCCGGGAACTGCGGACCCCCGAAGTGAGCCGGGGGGCCTCCCGGGTGGCCGCCACCCCCGAGGTACGCACCTGGGTTACCCGAATACTTCGCAGTCTGGCGGCTGAGGCCGATTTGGTGGCCGAAGGCCGGGACCTGGGTAGCGTCGTCTTCCCCGAGGCCCAGGTCAAACTTTACCTGGACGCAGATCTGGCCATTCGGGCCAGCCGCCGCCAAAAGGAGTGGCAAAGGGACGGGGGGGCCATGAGCCTCTCAGGAGCCATTTCGGAACTCGCCACCCGGGATCGCCAGGATCAGAATCGGACACTGGCGCCCCTCACCGTGCCCCACGGGGCATACATCGTGGATACCACCCACCTCACCCCGGATGAGGTGGTTGAAGCCTGCCTCTCCAGGATCAGAGAGGTCCTGGAAGGCGGTCTAATTGGCCGGGAAAATTTCATTAACCGACAAGGGGGACATGTTTTTATGGAACTTCATAACAATTTCAAAACCGCTAACAACCTTGCCTCCCAGGAGACCGGGCAGGAGGAGGCGGCAGCCGGCTCCCCGGAAGACCAGCCGGGGGAGATGGCGGCGACGTCTTCAGCCCAGCCTTCCCCAGAGCCTCAGGAGTCCTTGGACCCCGGTGCCGAGGCCGCTCTGGAAGGCAGTCTGTCCGAAGAGTCCGAGGCCCAACAAATGGAGGAGCTCTATGAAGAGAGCCTGCGCCGGGTCCAGGAAGGGGAGGTGGTCAAGGGCCGCATCGTGTCCATCACCAAGGACTATGTCATGGTGGACATCGGCTACAAGAGCGAAGGGCAAATACCCATTGCGGAGTTCACCACCCCAGAGGGCGAGATCACCGCGGAAGTGGGGGATCAGGTGGAGGCTCTCCTCGAAAGCCGGGAGGATGAGGAAGGACCCCTCATGCTCTCCAAAGTCAAGGCCTCCCGCATCAAGGTCTGGGAGGAGATCAGCTACGCCTATCATAACCAAGGGGTGGTGGAAGGCACCATCGTGGCCAAAGTGAAAGGCGGCCTGTCTGTAGATCTTGGAGGGGTTCTGGCCTTTCTTCCCGGTTCCCAGGTGGACCTGGTTCCGGTGCGCCACACCGATCACCTCATCGGACAACGGCTGACCTTCCATGTCCTCAAATTCAACCGCAAGCGCCGTAATGTGGTGCTCTCCCGCCGCAGTCTCCTGGAAAAACTCAAGGAGGAGGCCAAAGCCACTTTGCTGGCCACCCTTGAGGAAGGCAAGGTGGTGGAAGGGGTCATCAAAAACATCACGGACTACGGGGTCTTCGTGGACCTGGGTGGTCTGGACGGCCTTTTGCACATCACCGACCTCTCTTACGGACGCATTCGTCACCCGGCGGACCTCTTCAAGGTGGGGGACACCATCACTGTCAAGGTCTTGAGTTTTGACCGGGAAAAGGAGCGCATCTCCCTGGGGCTGAAGCAGCTTTATCCCGACCCCTGGACCACGGTGGCGGAAAAGTATCCGGCCGGCTCCCGGATCACCGGCAAGGTGGTGAGCCTCACCGATTACGGGGCCTTCGTGGAGCTGGAGCCCGGGGTGGAAGGTTTGATCCACATCTCGGAAATGTCCTGGACCCGTAAAATCCGGCATCCCAACCAGGTCCTGTCCGTGGGGGACACAGTGGAGGTGGTGGTTTTGGAGGTGGAGCCCCAGCGCAAGCGCATCTCCCTGAGTCTCAAGCAGGTGGAGCCCAACCCCTGGGAAGTCATCGGGGAAAAATACCCGGTGGGCTCCATCATCGAAGGTAAGATCAAAAATATCACTGACTTCGGCATCTTCATTGGTATAGACGAAGGTATTGACGGACTGGTGCATATATCGGACATCTCCTGGACCAAGCGCTTCAAACACCCCTCGGAACTTTACAAGAAGGGGGCCACGGTGCAGGCCAAGGTGCTCTACATTGACAAGGAGAACGAGCGCTTTTCCCTGTCCATCAAGGAACTCACCCCCAACCCCTGGGAGACCATTGAGGAGCGCTATCCGATAAACAGCGTCATCACCGGCCGCATCACCAACATCACGGATTTCGGCTTCTTCGTGGAGTTGGAAGAGGGAATCGAGGGGTTGGTGCACATTTCCGAATTGAGCCGGGACAAGCAGAAGATGGCGGCTCTCAAGGTGGGGGACACCATCCGGGCCAAGGTGATTCATGCCTCCCCCCAGGAGCGGCGCATCGGCCTCAGCATTCGCCGGCTGGAAGCCGAAGAGGAACAGAAAAATTACCGGAATTATCTGAAGACCACCCAGGAGGCCACTTCCAACCTGGGGGAGATCCTGAGGGAAACTTTGGAAAGGGAGCGGAGCGACGAGCATAGCTCCAAATGAGGCGAAGATCATGGGGGCCAAGCCTTGGTTGGTGGCAATTTCCTTGGCAGCCGGGATGTTAGGGTTTGGCGGCCCGGGTTGGGCCGCGGGACTCTCCTTCTTTGACTTCGGGGATCTTCTCGGCCTGAAAGAAAAGGTTGGTGTGGTGGAAATTTCCGGACTCCTCTCCAAATCCACCCCCATCATTGAAGATCTGAAGCGTTTCCGGGAGGACAGCCGTATCAAGGCCATTGTGCTGAGAATCAACTCCCCCGGCGGGGTAGTGGCCCCGGCCCAGGAAATTATGCGGGAAGTGGAACGGACCAAAAAAGAAAAAAAAGTGGTGGCCTCCCTGGGAAGCATGGCTGCCTCAGGAGGTTATTATGCCGCCTGTGCCGCTGATCTGATCATGGCCAGCCCCGGGACCGCCACCGGTAGTATCGGGGTCATACTCAAGCTGGCCAACTTCGAGGAGCTGACCAAGAAACTGGGCATGGACTTCTATTCCCTCAAGGCCGGGGCCATGAAGGACCTGGGGTCGCCCTTCCGGCCCTTGACCCCCCAGGAACGGGAGGTGCTCCAGAAACTTCTCAATGACATTCATGAGCAGTTCATGCGGGATGTGGCCCGAAACCGCAGACTGCCCTTGGATAAGGTGCGGGCCCTGGCGGACGGCCGGATTTTCACCGGGGAGGAAGCGGTGACCTTGGGTTTGGTGGACGCCCTGGGCAACTTCAATGACGCGGTGGAACGGGCCGGCCGCTTGGGGGGGATCAAAGGGAAAATCGAACTGGTCTATCCGGAAAGAAAGGGTTTTTCCTGGTTGAGCCTCCTGTTAGGCCAGGAACTCAAACAGGATCTGGAGACCCTGCTGCACTTTTACCCGGAACCTGCCTTTCTGCCTCCCTGGTTCCAGTAACCCTTCCAGTCCCCCTTGGGGTTACTTGACCAGGGAGCCGGAACCCTTCTTTCCCAGGGATGATGGCCGCCGCCAGCCGCCGGGGAGGAAGCCTCAGCGGGCCCTGATGGGGGGCCCTGTTTTCCGGATATCTCCTGTCAGGCAAAGCTGCTTACATCCCCCGCTCCCACCCGGATGACCTCCGGCACATCGTCAATAAGGGAAATGATGCTGGAGGGGGTAGGGAGAATAATGCCGGCGTCAATAACCAGGGTAAGATGGGCCTTGAACATTTCGGCGATCTGATACGGGTCGCTTTCCGCCAGACTCCCTGCCAGGTTGGCGCCAGTGGAGATGATGGGATGCCCAAGGAGGCGAAGGAGCCCCAAGGCGATGGGGTGATTGGGCACCCGGATCCCCACGGTGTGGCGTCGCGTCTGGAGAATCTTGGGAACCTGCCGGGAAGCCTCCAGGATAAAGGTGTACGGCCCCGGGAGCAGGCGTTTCATGGTTTTGTAAGCATAGTTACCCACCCGGGCGTACTCGCTGATGTTTTTGAGGTCGGCGCAGATAAAACTGAAGGGCTTGGACAAGGGCCGCCTTTTGATCTGATAGAGCCTGCTGATGCCCTTAAGGTTGTAAAGGTCACAGCCCAGGGCATAGCCGGTGTCCGTGGGGTAGCCGATGATCCCACCTTCGGTAAGAGCGGTCACCGCTTGCCTGAGAAGACGCGGCTGGGGGTTTTCCGGATTGATGGTCAGGATAAGGGGCTTAGCACCTGGCATAATCAGGGTCCTCTTCTTATCTTCCTGACTTTCTTTTTGGGGGCCGGTCCCTTCCTTTTGGCTGGCGGCTCTTGGGCCGCCACCGCCGGCGACGGCCCGGGGGCCCAAACCTTCTCCACCTGATCCCGCACCCAGTGGGCGTCCCACCATTCCACCGGATTCACAAAGGCGCCGTGGACCAGAACAGAAAAGTGCAGGTGGTCCCCCCCTGCCAGACCGGTGGACCCGGTGCGTCCCAGAATCTGGCCTTTGTCCACCTGGTCTCCCGCCTTGACCGCCATTTGGCTTAAGTGGCTGTACATGGAAAACAGCCCCAGGCCATGGTCCAGGATCACGGTATTGCCGTAGATCCCCAAAGGCTCAGCCAGGACCACAGTGCCCCGGTTTCCCGCCGGAACCGGACTGTGCACTAAAGAGGCCAGGTCCTCGCCCAGATGCACCTGTTCGTCCACCACCCGGTTCTGCCAGATATAGAGGCGCCGGTCTCCGAAGCGGGCCATGGGCTTGCCCTGATAGCGGAGAAAGGCCCCTTGCCATAAGGGTTGAGGAGTGCTGGCCGCAGTCACCTGTTGCACCCGCTCATGGTTGGCTTGGCGCTTCTGGCGGTTCACCTCCAGGAAGGTCTTAAGAAGATCACCCTGACCGGCGTCCGGGAAGGCCGCGGCCACCTGCCGGAGGAAGCCCTCGGAAAGGGAAATCTTGTCCTGCCGCCACTTTTTGGGCTTGATTTTAAGGGGCACGCCTTGTTTCACCTCACTTCCCCCAAAGCTTCGGGCCACGATTTCAGCCGAAAGGCTCCCGGGGTTCTCCAGAGGCACGGCAAAGAAGGCGACATAGTCCCCAGGATTTCCCTTGGGCAGCGGATAGCCCTGGAACAGCCGGTTCCCCAGCTTAAGACCGGTCTCCTTGGGTGGTTTGCTCACCCGATATACCACCAGGCCGCTGCCCCCGGCCTGAAGCAGGTGACTTATGCCCACCAGGGTGAGGCCAAGGGGGGTGAGTTCCACCTCCAGGGTCCGGGTGACCCTGGTGCTCCGGCCATTAAAGAAGTTCCCCCAGGAACGGTCCGTGGCCACCGCGGTAAGGGTGGCCCTGCCGTCCTTGAGCCCCAAGGCCTTTAGATCCAGGGTAACCGGTACCTCCACCGTGGCCCCGGCCTCCCCCCCCGGAGGGAAGGCCCTAGTCAGCACTGCCTTTTCCGCCTCATCCCCTTGTTTCAGGGTGATCTTAATTTCCCTGAGACCGCTTATTCGATCGCCTGCCTTGATGAGAAAGGTGGTCTTGGGGCCGTTGGCGGAGAGCTTTTCCGGCACCTCCAGCCAGGGGTCCTCCAGATCCAGGCGCCCCTTTACCAGCCAAGCCAGAATGACTACGACGGTGAGCAGCAGTCCCAAAAGGACCAGCCCGTTCCTTTTCCCCCACTTCAGGTTGAGTCCCTTTATCATGTCTGGTATGTTACCACCATATCCTTTACCCGACAAGTTGCGGGCTTCCTCTTAAGTACTGTCAGTCGGACGGGATTTTTCCGGATTTATGGTGTAAGCTTTCGATAAAGTTTAATTTTTGTAAAAATTGGTTAAAAAAACCAAAACTAAAAACTGTTAGCTTTCCACAGGTGGAAAGGGGGTATGGGTGAGAGATCTCTCGCATCTCCCTTAAAGAGTCCGATTACCGATCCCTTGATCCGGGGGAGTTTTATCAGGGAGGCCGTAGCCAAAGCCGCCTTCCCTGTCAGGGGTTGGGGGAAAGGAGATCAGGATGGCCAAACAAAGCGCCGGGTTGCTTCTTTACCGCCTGAGCGGGGACAGACTGGAGGTCTTCCTGGTGCACCCCGGAGGCCCTTTCTGGGCTAAAAAGGACCGGGGCGCCTGGTCTATCCCCAAAGGGGAACACGATCCCGAAGAAGACCCCCTGACCGCGGCCTGTCGGGAGTTTACCGAAGAGACCGGTTTCCCCCCTCCGTTGGGCCCGTTTCTCAGCCTTACCCCCCAAAGACAAAAAAGCGGCAAGCTTATCCGGGTCTTTGCCGCATGTGGAGAGGTGCGGCCGGAGGAGCTTTCAAGCAACACCTTCAGCCTCGAGTGGCCGCCCCGGTCCGGCAGGATCTGCCAGTTTCCCGAAGTGAACCAAGGGGCCTGGTTTCCCTTGGAAACCGCCTTGGAGAAAATCCACCCCGGGCAGGCTGGATTCCTGATGGAACTGGCGATCCGGCTAAAAGAAGCCCATGCTGCCGGCCGCCAGGAGTCTTAGGGTGTGGGCGTTTCGGTAACGGAAGCCTGGTCCTCCTTGAGCTTGATGGTATCCTTGATTTTCAATACCATCTTGAGATAGTCGTAACCGAATCTCAGAAGTTCCAGGTCGTCGTCGTAAATGCGCTCCTGGGTGTCCTCATCCACCTTGAAGACGCTGAGGAAGCGGCTGGTAAAAATGAAGCGCCGGAACTGGTCCAGGTCATACATCACCATGTAAAACAGGTTGGCCGTCTTCTCGTCAATATCCGGCAGGCCGAAGCTGCTGCGGCGCAGAAGCATGGCCTTCCATTCCCGGTTCATTTCGTCGTAATAATCGGCCCCCTGATCCTGCTTCCAGGACTCCACGGTCCAGACCGTGTCCTCCTCGTGGCCCTTGCAATGTTCCTCCTTGACGAGGAAATAGAATTCGTCCAGGCCCTCCTCGGTAATGAGGCTCCCCTGGCCCACGGGATAGTAGCGGCAGGTGCCCGGGCGGTCGCTGTACACCAGACAGCCCTCCACCGGCCGGACAAAGGGACATACCCCCCCATAGCGGGGCATATCCATGAGCACGAGAGGAAGCCCCGATTTGTCATGAATATCCTTAAAAGTGTAAAGGTCCAGAAATTCCCCGGAAGGGAGGCCCAGACGCTGTTTCAGGCGGATGATGTCGTAAGGTGCCAGGATAATGGTGGTCCGGCCGCAACAGGCGGTGAAGCACGGCACCCCAGGGTGGCAGCGGAAGCGGAAGCGACTCTCCAGGGTGAGCTTCACCGGTCGTACTACATTTAGATTCAGGTCAACCATAAAAACTCCTTGCTTGGAAGCCTGCAGGCCCCCGGGGGCCAAGGCGATTCGGGATAACTTCAATAACAGGGGCACCCCGGCATGTACCCAGGGAAACAGGCGAGATTTTCCGGCCTCTTGGTTTTGCCCCGAAATTGATATATTTTACCAGAAACCTCCCGGGATCCTGCAGAAAGTTTTTCGTCAAGGAGCCCCCTTAAGGTCCAGGGGAGGGAGTGGCCTTGTGTATTGCGGTTCCCATGCGCATTGTGGCTCTTGACGGCCTTACGGCGGAGGCGGAGATGGATGGAGTGCGCCGGGAGGTTCGCCTGGATGTGGTGTCCGGGGTCCAGGTGGGGGACTACGTGTTGGTCCATGCCGGTCTGGCCATCGCCAGGGTGGACCTGAAGGTGGCCGAGGACACGCTGGCCCTTTGGCGGCGGCTTTCCAATGAAGATAACTGAGGCGTTCAGGGATCCGGAGCTGGTCTGGCGTCTCAGTGGGCAACTGGCCCAATGGGCCTTCGGGCCGGCCACCATCATGGAGGTCTGCGGTACTCACACCATGGCGGTGGCCCGCTTCGGCCTCAAAAGCCTGCTGCCTCCGGGAGTGCGTCTCATATCCGGACCCGGCTGTCCCATCTGCGTCACGGCCCCGGAGGACTTGGACGCCTTTTTGGCCTTGGGGCGCCTGCCCAATGTGGTGCTGGCCACCTTCGGGGATGTGCTGCGGGTGCCGGGCTCTGCCACCTCCCTGGAGCGGGAACGGGCCCGGGGGGTGGAAGTGCGGGTGGTGTATGCCCCTTGGGAGGCGGTAACCCTGGCCCGGAATCACCCTGATAAGGAGGTGATTTTCTTCGGGGTGGGGTTTGAAACCACCATGCCGGCCACCGCTGTGGCGGTCAAGGCGGCGGCCGCAGAAAATCTCCCCAACTTCTCGGTTTTTTCCGTTCACAAAACCATGCCTCCGGCTCTCAGGGCCCTGGTGGAAAGGGGGGAGGTGAGACTTTCCGGGTTTTTGCTCCCCGGGCATGTGTCCACCATCATCGGCACTGAGGCCTACCGCTTCCTCCCGGAGGAATTCCGCCTGCCCTGTGCCGTGGCCGGCTTTGAACCCCTGGATATTTTGGGGGGGATAGGTTCCCTGCTGCAACAGTTAAAGGAGGGGCGGCCCCGGGTGGCCAATGTTTATCCCCGGGCCGTGTCCTCCCGGGCCAACCCCCGGGCCCAGGCGCTGCTTAAGGAGGTCTTCGTCCCGGAGAATGCCCCTTGGCGGGGATTGGGGGTCATTCCAGGAAGTGGAGCGGGGCTTGGGGAAAGATACGCCCGCTTTGATGCCCGACGTCGCTTTGCCTCGCTTCTGGCGGAGGTGGCTTTGCCCCCCTCAGGCTTGTGCCGCTGCGGAGAAGTTCTCCGGGGGTGCCTGGTTCCCCGGGACTGTCCTCAATTTGCCGCCGCCTGCACCCCATCCCGCCCCCTGGGGCCCTGCATGGTCTCCCCCGAGGGGGCCTGCGCCGCGGCCTTCCGCTATGAGCAGGCCTAAAAAAAACTCCTATAACCTCCAAAGAGAGGGGGCCGGAAATTTCTTGGCACATAAATCGGAAAGTTTCTTTTACCCCCCTCGCAAATATCTGTCAAGTTTTCTGGAAAAGGGCGGTTTGAAAGATTTATTAATGCATTGCCCTTCTGAGAAAATCCCTTATATTTAACCTAGGGGAATCCCTGAGTAAAGAGGGGCAGGGGGTTCAAGGAATAAAGTTCTTTCCTCTTGAGGCCAAAGTTGCTATAATCAGCAACAAAATCCGGTTGAGAGGACCCACATTCCTGGTGCCGGTTCCCTCAAGTAAATTCTCCTTTGGACGATGAGTAAACCAGTGGCAGACCTTGGGGGTTTCCAGGTCTAAACCAGGCGTAACATCTTGGCAAGGAGAAGCAAAATGGCCATCCGCATCGTAATCGCCGATGACCACCAGATCCTGCGTCAGGGGCTCAGGACCCTTTTGGAGAAGGAGCCCGACATGGAGGTGGTGGCCGAAGCGGAAGACGGCCGCAAAACCGTGGCTCTGGTCAAGGAAGTCATCCCGCATGTGGTCATCATGGACGTCAACATGCCGGACTTGAACGGCATTGAAGCCTCCCGCCAGATCCTTGCGGAGTTTCCCGAGGTCAAGATCATTGCCCTCTCCATGCATGCTGACCGGCGCTTTGTCATCAATATGCTGAAGGCCGGGGCCCAGGGTTACCTGCTCAAGGACTGCGCCTTCGAGGAGCTGGCCCAGGCCATCCGCCTGGTCATGGCCAACAAGACCTACTTGAGCCCCGGGGTGGCGGAAATCGTGGTCAAGGATTACGTGCAGCGTCTGCCCGGCCCCAGCCAGTCCGCCTTCTCGGTGCTTACCACCAGGGAGCGGGAGGTGCTGCAGCTTATGGCCGAGGGCAAAAGCACCAGCCAGATTGCCGAACTCCTGAGCATCAGCGTCAAAACCGTGGAAACCCACCGCCAGCAGATCATGCACAAGCTGGGGATCAGGAGCGTGGCCGAGCTTACCAAATATGCCATCCGTGAAGGACTCACCTCCCTGGAACCCTGAACCTTATTCCTCTCTAAGGGAAAATACCATACCCTCCGGTTATTTCCCTGCCAAAAACCAGGTTAGAATATCTGTTTTTTCAGGTTGTCCCCGATTGTCAAGCCTGTTGACCTGTTTGTAGAATCGGGTCAACTTGGTAGCTCGCCTTGAAATTTGGCTCATTGTGCCGTTCCTTTATTTTAACTTACTGTAACCTCTAAGAAATTAGCCAATATTCACAAAGGGCCATATTTTGACAGTCAAACCTGAAAGGAACCGGCACCCCATTCCGCAGAAGGGCGCCCCTCAGTATGCCCGCCGCTTACCTGTTGTTTATGTGTGGATTTCCCCGGTAAATCCGGAACTTACTGAGCTGGGCTTAAACCTTAGCCGGGTGGAGGAGGAAGTAGTGAACCGGCTTAATCAGGCCGGCCTGATGGCCTCTTCGTTATCCCCTTTTACCCGAAAACCCCGATATCCCTGTCTGGGGCTTTTGATTCATGGGGATCGGATCCCCACCTTCCCTCACCTTTGTGTCTTCAGCATTGAGGCCTTCCACGTCCAGAAAGTCACCGCCACCAAGCCCAAGCCGGTCAACTCCCTCAGGATGGTCTGGTGCCGGGAGGTTATCGGCGAGGTCAGCGTCACTTGCCAAGGGGTGGATTGGTCCAACCTTTATCGCCTTGCAGGAGTCCTGGTGGAGCAGTTCCTTAACGAATCCCTGGAATTATCAACTAACGGAGATCACCTCCGAGCTGCCAACTGAAGAACAAACCGGGGAGAGGTTTCCGGCCACTTCCTGAGTTTTGGTGGTCATTCTCGCCTTTTGACGGTCCCAACTGTCTCGGGGCCGTCTGAACACCCTGGCTGACATGGGGTCAACTATCAACCTTCTCCTTTCTCAACCTGATAAGCAGATTTTTGGAAGCAAAGGGGGCCTTTCTCTCTTTGAGAGAAGACCTGCCAAAAATGCGGCAAAGGCTGGGGGGAATCGGGACGGGAAAGACCGGGAGCTCAGCACCAATTAAGGTATTTGACGCCTGCAATCTCCTTTGAGTGGCCATAAAAAACGCGGTTTTCCTGGCAGCATGAAGGAAAACCGCGTCACCAAAAGACATTCCTCAGGGGTCAGCCCCCAAGAGAGGAATTACGCCCGGTTTGCCTGATTCGCCGGAAGTTCCCGGGTCTCTTCCTCAAAATAAGGCTGAAACACATCTTCATTGAGGCGGAGCATAAGGCCGCCACAGAAGATGCAGATGGCGGTATGGTCATCCAATCCGGCCACCCGTTGATCCTGTCCTCGACAATCCACGCATTGATATTCGTAAAGTGGCATATCCTTCTCCCCCTTGCATTACTAATATGCAATAATCATGCCCTCAGTTTTGGCAAGGGGGAGGAAGAAATTTTTCCAGAAGTCTCTTAGCCTTGAGGAGTAACCTCATTAACTCTTTTAATTTCGGCAGAAATGGGTTAGGATGGCCCACATCGGCCCTCAAGGTCAGCCCCCCAGGGGGAATCCGGGGGGGTTTTCAGGCAAAGGGCCTAAGTCTTGGAGATATACGGAATAATCTTGCTGTTTCCCTTTGCCCTCCTGGAGAGCAGCCGGTTGAAAATTGAAACAGGAGGGCGGATTTTTGACCCCAAAATGTTCCTCCGGATAGCCGACCAACCTTTCCTAGGGGATTTTCCCCTGGAAATTTCCGGAATGGGGAAGGGGTTGGGCGAATCCGGAAGGACCGGTTATTTCCCTGAAACCATGGAACATTCTGGAAAATCGGGGGCGAACGGAAGCTTTTCCGGAATCCGGGGCATGGGCGCCTTGAACCCAGGGGCCTTGGACTCTGGGGAGAATTTCCCCCTCCAAGGGGAAAAATTCCCCATTTTTCCCCATTCCCTGTTGCCGGGCTTTGGGGGCGGAAGCCGCCTTTAAGGCCATAAGGCAATTAGGGGCGTAGGGTCTTAGGGCAAGTACCCCAAAATGGTAACCTAACCTGAAATGTCAGAACCTGCTTGACCTGGAGAAGCATATGTCTGAGCCACTGGGCTATTTCACCTTTGTGCTGCATTCCCACCTGCCTTATGTAATCGGTCACGGCCGCTGGCCCCACGGCATGGACTGGCTGAATGAGGCTGCGGCCGAATCATACCTTCCCTTGCTTCAACGGTTCCACCGTCTGGCCCGGGCAGGCCGTCGTTCCGGGGTAACCCTGGGGATCACGCCGATTCTGGCGGAAATGCTGGCGGCTGACACTTTCCGGCAGGAGTTCAGGGATTACCTGGACCATAAGATTGAAGCCGCCCGGGAGGACCAGGTGACCTTCGCCCGCCTGGGGGAAGCTCATTTTGCCAAGCTGGCCTCCTTCTGGGAAGAGCATTACCAGGGACTGAAACAGACTTTCATCGAGGACTTTGGAGAAGATTTGCTCAAGGAAGCCCGTCGTCTTATGGAGGCGGGCCTGCTGGAGGTGATCACCTCCGCGGCCACCCACGGTTATCTGCCCTTGTTGGGGCGGGATACTGCGGTCCAGGCCCAGGTGAAGCAGGGGGTGGTCACCTACCGGCGTTATTTCGGTCGGGAGCCCCGGGGTTTCTGGCTGCCGGAGTGCGCCTATCGTCCCCGCTACCGCTGGGTCCCCCCCGGGGTGACACCGCCACCGGATCCGGTATTGCGCAAAGGGGTGGACGAGTTTCTCTCTGAAAGCGGCCTTCAATATTTTATAATCGACTCCCACCTGCTAAAAGGGGGGCGGGCCATCGGGGTTTACCGGGACCGGTTTCATGCCCTGAAACATCTGTGGGAGCGCTTCGCCGCGCAGTACCAGGAGAGGCCGGAAGAAGAGGAGAAGTCCTGCTATGGGGTTTACCTGGTGAGTTCCGACCCGGAGAGCAAGCGTCCGGTGGCGGCCTTGACCCGTGATCCCCGTACCGGTCTTCAGGTCTGGAGCGGCGAGTGGGGGTATCCCGGGGACGGCAATTATCTGGACTTCCACAAAAAGCGCTTTCCCGGAGGCTTGCGCTACTGGAAGGTGACCAGCGCCAAAGCCGATTTGGCGGATAAGGGTCCTTATTATCCCGAGGCTGTAGTTCCCCGCTATCATGAGCAGGCTGACCACTTTGTGTACCTGGTCCGGGACATTCTGGCGGACTTCCGCGCCGCCCGGGGGCGCCCCGGCATCGTAGTGGCCCCTTATGACACCGAACTTTTCGGCCATTGGTGGTTCGAGGGTCCGGATTGGCTGTACCAGGTGCTGGAGCGTTTTCACCGCACCCCTGAAGTGCGGCTGGTCACCGGCTCCGAAGCCCTGGATCTTTTGGACCCCACCCAGATTATTTCCCTCCCGGAAGGCTCCTGGGGGGAGGGGGGCTACCACTTCATCTGGCTGAACGACATGAACGAGTGGACTTGGCGCCATATTTATCCGGCCGAGGAGGAGATGGAGGCCCTGGCCCGGACGTACGCCCAGGACCCCGACCCCCAGCTTCAGGAGCTGCTGAAACAATTAGGCCGCACCCTCTTTCTCCTAGAAGCCTCGGACTGGCAGTTCCTCATCAGCACCTTCAGCGCCCGGGATTATGCGGAACTACGCCTGGTTTCCCATTATGAGGACTTCACCCGGCTGGCCCGCCTTACGCGAAGCTACGCTGACACCCGACAGCTGGCCCCGGAGGATCTCAACTTCCTCAGGGCCTGTCAGGAAAGGGACCGCATCTTCCCGGAGGTGGACCCCGGTTGGTGGGCCAAGGTGGAATTTCCCCCCTGACCGGTTTCCGATCTGTGGCTTTTTTGCCACAGGTCTGGAGCGATTGTGGCATTTCCGCCACATACTGACCCGGCCATCTTGCCGGCTTACTAAAAGTTACAAATTTATTAATGGGTTATCTAACAAAAAGACTTGGCCCTGGTGGTATGCCCCTTGCAGCGGATTTGGGCGGGGGGAGTCATGATCTGGCAAAAAACCATTGCCCGTCCATTTAAGGTCAAAGGCATCGGCCTGCATTGCGGTGAGCCGGTGACCCTGACTGTGCTTCCCGCTTCTGCCAACCAGGGTCTAAAATTTCTGCGGACTGACCTGCCGGGCCGTCCTACCATCCGGGCCCATTTCACCCAGGTGGTGGACACCACCCGGGCCACCACCCTGGGGGCAGGGACTGTCACCCTGGGTACGGTGGAACACCTGTTGGCGGCCTTATTCGGTCTGGGCATCGACAACGCCGTCATCGAGGTGGACGGTCCTGAGGTCCCCATCATGGATGGGAGCGCCCTTCCTTTTGTGGAGCTGTTACTTAAGGCGGGCACCCAGCTTTTGCCCTGGCCCCGGGCGTATCTTTTGGTGCAGCAACCGGTGGAGTACACCAACGGCGACGGCTGGATCCGAGTGATGCCGGGGGCGCTCCGCATCAGCTACGCCATTGATTTCTCTCACCCCCTGATCCGCCGCCAGCATTACAGCCTGTTCTTGGAGTCCGATTCCTTCCGCCGGGAGATTGCTCCAGCCCGCACCTTCGGATTTCTAAAAGAGGTGCAGTTCCTCAAGTCCAGGGGACTGGCCCGGGGAGGTTCTCTGGAAAATGCCGTGGTCCTGGATGAGCAGGGTGTCCTGAACCCGGAGGGCCTCCGCTTCCCGGAGGAGTTTGTCCGCCATAAGATCCTGGATATGCTGGGGGACCTGGCCCTTCTGGGTCTGCCCTTAGTGGGCCGCCTGGAGGTCACCCGGGGGAGTCACGAGCTCCACCGGAAATTTATCCAGCACCTTGTCAGTCAGGAGGATGCCTGGCGTCTTTGGGTGCCACCCCTTCACAACCGGGAATCCAGGCGTCCAGCGGCCACCTTGGCCCGTCTTATGGAAGCGCCGGCCCTGGCCTGACCTTTAACTGATCTATAAGTCTCCGGTAACCGTCGAATTCGGGATTTCTTCCTGCAGCCTTTCCCAAGCCGGGAAAACCACGGGCTCGCATTGCCAATGCCTACCTCAACTGCTTAAGGGCCCTGGAGGAAAGGGGGGCACCACTTATGCGAAGGGGTGGACTACCCCGGACCCAGTTGGGGGAATTATTCAGAAGAACCGGGATGTGGGTCTGGCTTTGGCGATAGCATTTTTGCCCTGCCCTTTGTTGGGGAAGCTCCCGGCTTCCCGGACGTCCGGCGCCCTTTGTTGAGGCCTCAGGTGGGCCTGGATCTTTTCTGCTGCCGGGTGACCAGGGGTTTGCTCAACTTGGCCCAAAGAGGTGGAGTTCCCTCGAGGTCCGGGGGCCCGGGGTTGTGCTGGCAATCCGGGGCGGATTCCACCCAGGCGGGAGAAAGCGGGCTTTCCGGTTCAGGATTTAAGTAACCTGATTCCCTGTCTGAGCTTAGTAATAGCATGGCCAATATGGCGGTGAGCAACCTGAGCTCCATGCTTAATCCTCCCGGCCACCATGACGGTTGATCTTTAAAACTAAGGGAGCCCTGACCAGGGGGCCCGCCGAGCCAGGGGAGTCCAATCCCGGCCTCAGCGGGTACCCCCAGGGTCAAGGGGCTATTAGGGGTGAGGCGCCCTAATCCGGTGCCCTGGGGACCATAATGGCATCTCCTGGGCTTCCCGGGGTCTGGGGCTATATCCCGAACTTATTTGGAAAACCGGATGGAATCGATGATGCCCTGAAGCACCGCCCGGTGTTCCGCAAATTGGTCCGGATGACAGGCTGCCATAAAATTGTAGTAATAATTCTGGCTGTCATAACATTGCCAGATAATGCGCTGATGGGAGCCGCCACCCCCTTTGGGGGTCTCCACCATCTCCCAGCCGATGACCCCGGATTTGCCATTGCCCTGATCCCGCCGTTTTACTGCCTGGTATTTGCCGATGGACATCTCCTCTTTGGCCTTTTTCAGGCCGGCATCTACTGCTGCCGCCCGGGGAAAGCTGGGGACCATTTGGGTGAAGTGGAACTGAAAACTACAGGTGGTGCCGGGTTTCATGAAGATCACCCTTTCTCCGGTGGGATCCCCTGATTCCTGGCGCCAGCCTGCCGGTATGGTGTAGGAAAACGGCCTCACCTTGTTGGTAAAGGTGGTGGCTCTAGGAAGCCCGGGTCCACCCACCTTTTCATCCGCCACATTATGAGGTTTGTCCTTCTCCGGAGATTTCAGACCCGGGGCCGGCCGGGCGCTCTCCACGCCCCGCTGGATGGCCCCCCACTGACCCAGGGCCGCCTGAGCCAAAAGCAGTATGACCGCCAAAACTAGGATAAAGACCCACCAGCTGTAGTTTCGTTTCATCAGCTTCCTCCATGGCTTGGTCTTGAAATGTCCGGACAGTCCCCTTGGGGAGACGCCATCTCCTTAGCCCTTCTCGTCACCTGGGCCCGGAAACTTAAAGGAAAATGCAGTAAAAAATACCTTCGATGGTAGGAAGGTGGAGTAGGGGAGGCCAATGGGAAAGCTGGTACGGAACCTTTCAGGCGTTTTAATTTTCCCTGTAGTCCGGTCAGGTTCGGCCAAGTTGGGCTGCGGCCACCGCTGCTTGGCCCAAAGAGAGGCCGCCGTCGTTCGGAGGCACCCTTTGAGGCCACAGGACTTGGAATTTCGCCTGAGCCAAACGGTCCTTTAGTCGAGTGAGCAAAAGGCCGTTTTGGAAAACGCCTCCTGAAAGGGCCACCACATTTAGGCCGGTGCGTTGCCGGAGGGTCTCACACATCCGGGCCAGCCCTTCCACCAGGGAGAGGTGAAACCTGGCGGCTAGGCGCTCCTTGTCCACCCCGGCCAAAAGGTCGGTTACCACTCCCCGGAAGATGGCCAGGGTATCGAGAACCACTGCCTGGCCGCAGTGCTTAAGACCGGCCGCGTAAAATTTTTCTTCCCCGGGGGCCGCGGCCATTTCCAGCTCCAGGGCCGGTTGTCCCTCGTAGGTGCGCCGCCGGCAGATGCCGGTGACCGCCGCCACGGCATCAAACAACCGTCCAGCACTGGTGGTTAAAGGGGCCTGCCAGCCAGTGGTCAGCTGCCGGTGAAGCAGCCGTTGCTCAAGGTCCGAAAAATTAAGCCCCAGCCGGGCCGCCAACTCGAGAAAGTTTTCCCCGAAGGCCGCATAAAGATAGGAGGCGGCCATGCGGCTGGGATTTTTGACGGCGGCCTCGCCACCAGGGAGACGCACCGGAGCCAAGTGCCCGGCCCGGGTGAAATGGGCCAGGTCGGCCACCAGTATCTCCCCACCCCACAGACCGCCCTCCGGACCGTAGCCCGTGCCGTCCAGGGCCAGACCGATACAGGGGCCTGAATGGCTGTGTTCCGCCAGACAGGCGGCCACATGGGCGTGATGGTGCTGCACCCCCACCAGGCGAACGCCCCGTTTCTCCAGAGCATAGCGGGTGGTAAAGTAACCGGGGTGCAGATCATGGACCAGGATTTTCGGGGACTTTCGGCTCAAATGCTGGAAATGGCGGAGGACCGTCTCCCAGTACCTGAGACCCTCCAGGGTGTCAAGGTCGCCCAGGTGTTGACTCATCAGGGCAGTGTGGCTCCAGGCCAGACAGAAGGTGTTCTTCTGGTCGCCCCCCAACGCCAGGAGTTCCGGGGCTTCGAGAGGCAAGGACAGGGGCTGGGGCACCAAACCCCGGCCCCTCCTAAGGAGGACAACCTTCCCGTCGGCCAGGGGTCTAAGGACAGAATCATCGCAGGGCACCTGAATGTCCCGGTTATGCAGCAAAAAGGCGTGAGCCAGGGAGGCAAGCTTTTCCCGGGCCTCCTCGTTGGTGAATACCAGGGGGGCTTCGCTTACATTGCCGCTGGTCATAACCAGGGCCGGGGGCGCCAAATCCAATAGAAGTAGATGGAGGGGGGAGTAGGGGAGCATCAAGCCCAAAAAGCCGTTACCCGGGGCCACTGAGGGAGAAATGCCGCTTCCCGGCTGCTTCCGGCAGAGCACAATGGGTCGCTCCGGGGAGCTGAGGAGGCGCCGTTCCAGGTCCCCGAGAACGGCGATCCGGGCGGCCTCCTCCAGGTCCCGCACCATAAGGGCAAAAGGCTTGTCCGGGCGGCCTTTCCGCCGGCGCAGGTCTTGAACCGCCTGGTCATTTCGGGCGTCCGCCGCCAGATGGAAGCCCCCCAGACCCTTCACCGCCAGGATTTTTCCCTCATGTAACAGCCTGGCTGCTGCCTCCAGGGCAGCCTCACTCCGGCGTTCCCCCTCATACTCCAGCCAAACTCGGGGGCCGCAAGCCGGACAGGCGATGATTTCGGCATGAAAGCGCCGGTCTCCCGGGTCCTCATATTCCCGGCGGCAGTCGGGACACATGGTAAAGACGGCCATGGTGGTCCGGCTGCGGTCGTAAGGCACCTGGCGGATCACGGTGAAACGGGGTCCGCAGTCGGTGCAGGTGGTGAAAGGATAAAGGTGGCGCCGGTCCCGAGGGTCCCGGATTTCCCGGGCGCACTCACGGCAATGCCCCACATCCGGCGGGGTTACCATGAGGCTACGGTCCCGGTCTTCGCTCTTTTGAATATGAAAGCCATTCTCCTTTAAAGGCGGGATCTCCAGGACCTCCACCACCTCCGGCCGGGCCAGAGGAGGTGCCTCTTCTATTAGCCGGTGGAGGAAGGAGGTCACTGCGGCCTCCGGCCCCTCCACTTCCAGCTCCACCCCCAGGGAGGTGTTCTTCACCCAGCCGGTCAGGCGCTGTTCCCTGGCCAGTCGGTACACAAATGGCCGAAACCCTACGCCTTGGATCGAGCCCGTGAGGCTAACCCGACGGCGGCTCAGGTAATCCGGCCTGGTATGTGTTTCAGGCATACAATAGCCACAGCACGATGGGGAGTCCGAAACTAACTTTAGCACAAGGAGGCAGGAACTTAAGAGATTTTAAGATTATCTCGGCCCAGGTGAAGTAGGGGTCTATTTAGGTTCACCGAAGGCTCCCGTGAGGGGGGCGGGTCCCCCCCCGGGGTATCGTTGGGCCAAAGGGGGAAAGGCATTAATCCTGGCTTAAAATCTGACCCAGGTTCACCACATGCTGTCCGGCTGTGCGCATCTGGTCTAGGATAGCCAAAAACAGGGGGGCAGCCTGGGGCAGGCACACCCCTTCAATCAGCCGGGCCTCGTGCTCGGTGGCAAAATCGTTACAGGATTGCACCAATTTTCGTCCCTCCTCCTGAATATAGCGCTTCAGGAAGGCGTTGTCGGTTTTCAGCACGTCCATTACCGAACGCAGAAGGCCGGCCTGATGGTCAAACAACATGTTGACCTGGGATACTGCCTTGTCCGAGAACAGCACCCCTCCCTTGATTTTCTGGGAAATGGGGGAGGAAAGGGCCATCAGGGTTTCACCCACCACCTGGAGGCGGGTGACCAGACTCTGCAACCGGAGAAGCGAAGTCCGTTGAGCTTCCGGAGCTTTGGCTAACAGGTCATTGATCTCGTTCAACAGGCCGTTCAGGTCAGAATTGAGGTCATCATAGAGTTTTTTCAAATGTTCCAGACTAGTTTGGCTGTGACGGTTGAAAGCATCCCGGGCAGCAACCACCATGGCACCCAGCTTGTCGAAAACAGGGCTGAATTTCTCCCGCAAGGCAGCTTCTTTGATCATACCCGGACCTCCTTTCTTAAGAGGGTTGATTAAAAAATGAGTCTGATGTTCCAGGGAATCAAGGTGGGCCTTCAGATTGGGATTTTATTCTCAAAGGAGGATGGGGCTTGAGTGGTTGAACCTCATCCCTTCATTTTCAGGCAGGGAGAGGTTGTAAAATAATCCTTATCCAGGAGCAGGATTTCCTGTTGACAAGACCTGGCGGGGTGATTAAGCTGTTATGTGCAGATTTTCACGTGCCCCAGAGACCAAACCGGCCATGCCCTCTGACTTTAATCTTCTCATCGGCGGGGCCGCGGGACAGGGGGTCCATGCCATCACCGGTCCCCTGGCCAAGAGCCTGGTGCGTCACGGCCTTTTTGTGCACGTCACTCAATCCTATCAATCCCGTATCCGGGGCGGCCACCTCTACAATCTGATCAGGGTGTCCGCCACTCCCATATATTCCCCCCGGGAGGGCTTGGACCTTCTGGTGGCCCTCAACCAGGAAACCGTTGACCTGCACCTTTGGGAGCTCTCAAAAGAGGGCCTCCTGGTGTTCGATGCCGATGAGGTAAAAACAGTCCCCGAGAGCTTAAGAAGCATCAGTCTGACTGGGGATACTCTTCTGCCAGACACCAAGGCTGCGGAGATTGCCATCAATGCCGGGGCCTGCGGGGCCATTCTGGGCCTTCTGGGGCTGCCGGTGGCCGGGTTGGCGGATCTGTTGGCCGAAACCTTTGCCGACAAAGGTGAGGAGGTGGTGCAGCTGAACCGCCTGGCCGCCTCCCGGGGGCACGAATTGGCTATCCGCCAAGGGATCCGGGTTTCTCTTGCGGGCGTGAGTTTTCCCGCCGAACCCCGCCTGCTTATCAGCGGTCACGAGGCCATGGCTATCGGGGCTTTGGCCGGCGGCCTCACTTTCATCTGCGGCTATCCCATGACCCCTTGGACCAGCCTGTTTAATGCGGTAAGCCAGCGGGCTGCCCGTTTTGGGGTGGTGGTGGAGCAGACCGAAGACGAAATTGCCGCCATCAACATGGCCGTGGGGGCCTCCTTTGCCGGAGCCCGGGCCCTCACCGGCACCTCGGGAGGTGGTTTTTGCCTCATGACTGAGGGCGTGGGTCTGGCAGCCATGACCGAGACCCCTTTGGTGGTGGTGGTGGCCAGCCGCCCCGGGCCGAGCACCGGTCTCCCCACCCGCACCGCCCAGGGGGACCTGAACTTCGTGCTTAATGCCGGACAGGACGACTTCCCTCGGGCGGTTCTGGCTCCGGGCACCCCGCCTCAGGGGTATCTTCTCACGGCCAAGGCCCTGGATTTGGCGGAGCGTTACCAGACGCCGGTATTTCTCCTTACGGATCAATATTTTGCGGATGCCCAGTTTACCTGCAGTGCCTCAGACTTTCCTCAGGTACATCCCGCCCGGGAGATCCAAACCGGGCCGGCAGTCGGAACCTACGAACGCTACGCCTTAACAGAAAGCGGCATTTCCCCAAGGCGCCTTCCCGGTTTCGGGCCGGAACTGGTGGTGGCCGACTCGGATGAACACACCCCAGACGGGCACCTCACGGAAGATTTGACGGTACGGCTGAAAATGCATAGGAAACGGCTGGCCAAGCTTCAGGGGCTGGCCCGGGAACTGGGATCCCTGACCATAACCGGCTCTCCCGAGGCCCCCTTGGTACTTTTGACCTGGGGGTCCAGCTTCGGTCCGGTGGCGGAGGCCCGGGAGTGCCTGCAACAGACGGGGACCACTTTAAGGCTGGTTCATTTGGCGGAAATCTGGCCTTTTCCCCGGAAGGCCGTGGTTCAGGCCCTGACCGGGGCAAAAAAAACCGTGGTGGTGGAAGCCAACGCCTCGGGGCAGTTGGCCGGCCTCCTGCGCCGGGAAACCGGGGTGGTTGCCGATCACCTGATTTTGCGCTATGACGGCCTGCCCTTCACCCCGGAGTACATCCTCCGGGAGCTGGCCGGAATTGCCTAAGAGGGCCGAATGTTGCCTCTTGAGCTGTATGACAGTTTGGAGCCGGCCTGGTGCCCAGGCTGCGGCAATTTTCCCATGCTCAAGGCCTTTAAACAGGCCCTGGCGGAGCTTAACCTCCGCCCCGAGGAGATCCTGTTGGTGTCGGGCATCGGCCAGTCCAGCAAATTTCCCCATTATCTCAAGTGCCATACCTTTAACGGTATTCATGGACGCAGCCTCCCGGTGGCCACCGGGGTACGGCTGGCCAACCCCAATCTCAAAGTGGTGATCACTACCGGGGACGGCGACCAGTATGGGGAGGGGGGGAACCACCTGTTGGCCGCTTTCCGCCGCAACCCTGATATCACCTTGGTGGTACACAACAACCAGGTGTACGCCCTGACCAAGGGGCAGGCCTCCCCCACCAGCGACCAGGGTTTCAAGAGCCCCATACAGCCGGAGGGGGTGCCATATCCGCCCCTCCATGCCCTGGCCTTGGCGGTGGCCCAGGACTGTTCCTGGGTAGGGCGGGGGTTTGCCGGGATGCCGGAGCACCTGAAGGAGTTGTACAAGCAGGCCATCAGCCACCGGGGCTTTGCCTTGTTGGAGGTGTTGCAGCCCTGTGTGAGCTTCAACAAGGTCAACACCTACCAGTGGTACCAGGCCCGGGTGTACCTGGTGGAGGAAGAGCCGGATTATGCCCCGGAAAATGAGCTTTGGGCTTACCAGAAGGCCAAGGAGTGGGGGGATAGGATACCCATCGGGGTGCTTTTCAAAAAACCCCGGCCTGTCTTGGAGGAGGCCTTCCCGGCTCTGGCAGCCGGGCCCATGGCTGTCTGGCCTCTTGAGCGGCCCGTGGCCGAACTTCTGAAGGATTTTTATTAAACTGTATACCAAGACCCCAAAACCATCCTGTGATAAGGAGAACCCGATGATTGAGAAAACCTCCTGGGAGATTCTCAAAGAACCAAACCGGATCCTCCTGGACGAGGATTATACCCCTATGGAACTGGTGATTTACTTTCTGACCTTCGGGGTGGAGATCGCCCTCTTTTTTACTGCGGCGGTGGTATATCTTCGGGCTTAGGGCATTAAAGGGCGGGGGAAACTTTCGGGGGGACCGGGACTGCCGGGCCTTCCGGGAAATTCCTTGACTGGTAATCCATTTAAACTTATGTTAAAATTTCAACTGGATATTACCGATTAATCTTTCAACTTCATTGAGAGAGCCAGCGTCAAGAAGTGGGCGCAAGGCAGGAACCCACCAAACCTGGGGGTTACCAAAGGCACTGGCGCAGCAGCTTACGCAGAGCCGCGGGACCGAGGACAGGCTCAGGGAGGTGTGGGAGTGATGACCAATGAACTTTTAGCCCCCGGCGGCAGCCTGGAAATGGTGGAGGCAGTGTTGGCCAACGGGGCCGACGCCGTCTATGTCGGGGCCAAGGGCTTCAGCCGGCGCAAGTGCGCCTGGGAGTTGGAAGACAGTCAGATAGGCGAGGCGGTGCAACTTGCCCGGCGCTACCATGGGAAGGTTAGGGTGGCTCTGAACGCCGAAATTCCCCCGGAAAATCTTCCCCTGGCATTAAAGAAAGTGGACAAGTACGCCCACTTCGGCATCGAAGGGGTGATCGTTAAGACACCGGCTCTGATGCAGGAGGTCCACCGGCATTTTCCGGAGCTGATCATCCATGCCAGCGTTGGCTGCAATATTCAAACCAAGGAGGACATGATCCGGTATAAGGAGTATGGCGCCTCCCAGATCGTGGCCTCCACCGAGATCAATACCGTGGAAAAACTGGCCCGCTTCAAGGCGGAGGCGGACAGCCTGGGACTGGGCACCGAAGTCCTGATCCATGGCAACCGCTGCATAGGCGGGGTGGGCAATTGTCTGTTCCATGAACTCATCGCCGATTGTTATGTGAAGAAGATTTACTACGACGAGGAAGGCAATGAGATTGTGGAATACGAGGGCTGGCCCGACCGCAGCGGCAGCTGTTTCCGTCTGTGCCTCCTCACCGACGAACAGCGGCGCAAGGTGCTTAGCCGCCGGGGCCATAGCCCGGCCCTTATTGACGCGGTGAACGAAAAGGTGCGGCGAACCCCCAATGTGGCCTTTGCCATTCTGGGTGAGGAACTCAAGGCCTATCTTGATCTGGGTCTGGCCACGGTCAAGGTCCAGGGCCGGGAATACGCCGTCCCCATGATTGCCCGGATGATTAACTGTTACAGAAAGCTCATTGACGCCCACCGCCGGGGTGAAGATATCAACAGCCCCATGCTGAAAAGGGTGCAGGACACCCTGGCGGAGATTGTGGCCGAGCGGGACCGAGCCCGGATGGAGAAGACCGCCGAACTGCACCGGCATATTATCGGTCTATAATGTTGGCACTTATCTGATTGCCGGATAAAAATTTCTTTCCCGGAAAAGAAGCCTGCCTTATAATTGAGGCGGGCTTTTAATTTGCACCAAATTTCTGCCAGAGGGCAGCGGCTCTCCAGGTACTGCCTTTGAATCTGGCAGCCTGCGTGTCTTTGATATGGTCCAAAAAGGTTTTGGTCAACGGTTGCAATCCCCCGGTTTCTGGGGGGCAATTTTGCTGGCCTCGGTCATTGTCTGGGCCTCCTTTTACAACCTGGCCAATTATCCCACTTTCTGGTGGGATGAGGCCATTTTTTCGGAGACCGCGGCCAATCTGGTGCAGCACGGGCGCTATGCCTTCACGGTGCAGAGCCCTGACCAGCTTTCCGACCTGGACCACCGCATAAGTGCCGGCCCGGCAATCATCCTGCCCGTGGCCTTGGCCTACCGCCTTTTTGGCATAGGGGTACTGCAGGGACGGGTGGTGGCGGGCCTGTATCTGATCTTCACCTTTCTGGCCCTGTATTTGGCCAGCCGCCAGCTATTCCACCGCAAGACCGCTTTTTTGGCGGTGGTACTGGCGGCAATGGGCACCGAACTTTTTGGGTGGGGCCGCAATGTCATGGGCGATGTCCCAGCCTTGGGCCTGTTTCTTTTTGCGCTGTGGTTGATAATCCGGGGACTGGCGGGGGATTCCAGGATTTCCCTGTTTTTGGGGGGTATGTCTTTGGGCCTGGCCTTTGATGCCAAGGAATTTTATGCCGTAGCCTTTCTCCCCTTTCTGGGGGCTCTGATCTGGCAGGATCGGGGTTCCTTGCACCGCCTGACCCGCCATCTTTTTGCCCTGGGGTTGGGACTCTCTATCCCGGTGCTCGCCTACTTAATATTAAAGGCGGTGATTCTGGGGGGCATATGGCCTGCCATCCTGCACACCCTGGAGCAGAAGGCCCTGTTGCGCCACGAGTTTTTCACCCCCCTTACCGTGGGGCGCCTATATGTCCAAAGTTTCGGTTATCTTTTCAGCCACCCCCTCTTTCTTTGGGGTCTGGTGGGGGCCCTGTGGCTGTGGTCCCGCGGCGGTCTTGACCTAGGGCGCGGTCTTTGGCTGTCCCAGTTTTTTCTTTGGAGTCTGATTTACCTTACCGCCATTTTCTGGTCCCGTTTTGCCCTGCCAGCCCTAGTTTTGGCCACTCCTTTGGCGGCCACCGTTCTTTTACGGGTAATTTCCGGGCTCACCCATGGGTTGTCCCCCAGAGAGGCCAAGGTGGTCACCGTGGGTCTGACGCTCGGTTTTTTCACCTGGTTATATCCGTTAAGCGGAGTTGACCTTATGGGGGCCATCGCCACCTGTAAGGCCCATCCCCCTGACCGTTTGGTGAAATATCTGCTGGAGAATATCCCGCGGCATTACCTCATTGAGACCCCCGAGTATGAACTGGTGTTTCTGGATGACATGCACCGGTTTCATCTGATGCCGGCTTTTTTCCTGGTGGAATCCAGTGAAAAAGGGGTGGTTCTCCTTAATCCCCGCCGCTCCCCTTATGATTTTAATGAGGTGAAGGCCCAGGTTCTCATCCTGGGGAGTTTCGGGAAGACCATCTTCGGCCAGATTTATCCACCCCATAAGGTAAGGAAATGTTGGCGCAAAATTGCCCAGGTTGATTATTACGACATCTATCTGCGTCGCCAGCCGGTTTTGCCCACACCTGCCAACTCCGCCCATACGGGGATAGTTTCCTCCAGAACCCAGCAGTTGAACCTTAAAGGTTCAAAGGGACATGCCCCAAACACCCCTCACGGTTCGATCGCTCACTGAACTGCGGCGCCATTATCCCCGTCTGGCGTCGGGAGACCTGATACTGGGTCCCTTGGCGGTCAAACCTGGAGAAGAGATCAAGCTGGTGGATTTGAAGGACCGGGGTGTGATCTTTTTCCCGCCCCTACTGGCCCAACTGCTGGTCCTGGCCAAGACGGCCCAGGCTCATGTCCTGGGGGAGTTCATGCTTCCCGGAACTTTTGTGGCCTACGGCCTTTCAGACCTGGCGGCCCGACTGGGAGACCACAGGTTTACAGGAGCGGTGGTCACCAAGCGGGATCGGGCGCATTTGGGCCTGGGGGTCAGTCTCTGGCCGGATCTGGAGGCCCTCCACAGTCTGGGGTGCCTTTCCCCTCTCCCCTTCCCCTTGGTGGTCCAACCTTTTCTGGATCAGGCCCGGGATCTTAGGGTGGTAGTGGTGGGGGACTACGCGGAGGCCTATGAACGAATCAATCTCCGGGGTTTTCGCAAGAATCTGTTTCTGGGAGGGGAGTTTCGACCGGTGCCTTTGGAAAGTGAGTTGCTTTCCTTCTGCCGGCGGGTCATGGGCAGGGGAAAGTTTCCTTATGCCGTGCTGGATGTGCTTGTAAGTTCAGCGGAGGAATATTTTCTGTCGGAAATCAATTTCCATGCCGGGCTTAAAGGCTCGCAAATCGGCCAGACAGAATACCGCCGCCGGGTGCAGGCCATGTTGGAGGAGTTTCGCCGATCATGGGAGAGCTCCGGGATGACCCCTCTCTGAGGAACCGGGTGCAGGTGTTCGCCGACCGCACTGCCGCTGGCCGCCGGCTGGCCGAAATGCTAGAAGACTATCAAGGGAAGAGTCTCCGTCTCTTCGCCATTCCCGCCGGCGGGGTGCCGGTGGCAGTGGAACTCTCCCGGGCCCTGACGGTGCCTCTTGAGCTGGTCCTGGTTCGTAAGATCCAGCTTCCCTGGACTACGGAGGCCGGCTTTGGCGCCCTGGATCCCGACGGTGTGCCTTTGTTCAACCAGGAGCTTATCCGGCGTCTAGGCCTCACCCCCCGACAGATTCAGGAACAAGTGGCCCAAACCCTGGCAAACCTGAGGGAAAGGGAGGCCCGCTTAAGGGGTAACCGACCATACCCTAAGCTCAAGGGGGAAACCACCCTGGTGGTGGACGACGGCCTGGCCTCGGGCTACACCATGCGCGCCGCTTTGCGCTTCCTCAAGGGACGGGGAGCCGGGGAACTGGTGGTGGCGGTACCCACCGCCCTGGATCGCACCGTCCAGGAGATTCTTCCCGAAGTGGACTTGCTGGTCTGTCCCAATATCCGTAGCGGCTTGGTTTTCGCGGTGGCCGATGCCTACCGCCACTGGTATGATGTGGAGGAAGAGGAGGTCCTTAAACTTTTGGGCTCCAAACGCCCGGCGGCCTCACGTAGATCGGGCTGGCATAAGACCGAAGGGGAAGAAGGGTGAAATCTTTCATCTACCACTTTGAGCCTGCCAGTTCTGGTTGACGAACAGACCGCAAAATTGATCTCCCAGTCGTTCTTTGGTGGAGAAACGGCAGAATAATTGGAAAAAGATTTGGGAGCAAACCAGTTGGGACCAACCGTATTTTCCCCGGCTGAAGCTGGCATGACCGATGTGAAATAAGTTGCACAATTCCCGGTATAGCGGAGAAAAAAAAGGGAAACCGGCATAAAAAGTCCGGACGGCCCGAAAGCCCAAGGGGAGAAGGAAGTTCTCCACTTCATACTTTTTGAAATTCCTTAAATGTCCCATGTTTTCTTCGAATTTCCTCATGCGTCCCGTGGGAAATGACAACATCAAATATTTTTTTGTGACCAAAGTCAATTTAGTCAGAAAATCCTGCCAATGAGGAACATGTTCCAGTACTTCAAAGCATGTCACCATATCATAAAAGGAATCGAGATATTCTAAGGCGCACTCATGTCTGAATATCAGATTAGGTAATTGATAATAATTTTGAGCACATAATATTCCGGTTATTGAAATATCTGTTCCGAATACCTTGGCATGTCTGAATCTTCTGGCCAGCAGTTCTGTATTAGTACCTTCGCCACAACCTACATCAAGGATAGTGGTAATCTCGGATGGGGATTTTATCTGGTCCAGGAGGAGGGAAATCAGCCATCGCAACCAGCGGCTGGCCGGACCATATCTTTTCATATCCAGCCATTCAGGCCAGTTGGAGTTATAGAGGGTTTGTTGATTTACCGTCATAAAGTGTGAGTCTAGCCGGAATTGTCCTGGGGGAGGAAACCTATACTGATCTAAACTTTAAATTGTATGTTTGTTTGCCCGTAAAGAGGGTGGTGTCAGAAATGGCCCAACTTTTTAGACGAGAGGATCAAGGTTCCCTGATCCCCAGCCTTGCCCCAAGTCAAGTGGTATCTGTTTCCGGGTAACAAATCCCTGGTGCCTGGGGCCGGACTCGAACCGGCACGGGGGGAACCCCCGAGGGATTTTAAGTCCCTTGCGTCTACCCGTTCCGCCACCCAGGCTGGTTGGTCAAACATGGATAACCGAGGTGGAAAAAGGCTCCTGGGAATTTTTTAACCCTGGCCCATTATACCCATTATCTTGGCTGGGAGTGATTTCCCCAAAGGGAACCAGATGCTCCCGGTCACCTTCACATGGCAGCCCTTTGCCGGTTGGACCAGCTTTCCCTGTGGTGGCCATTATACGAAAGTGACCAGATTCCTGCAACCTCCCTGGTTAGCTCAATAACTTTGAAATTCAGGGGAATTTTGAGAGGTGATAAAAATAAAGGACTTCCGGTAAAAACCTGGCCAAATCAGACTTCCTTGCCCTGAAGGCAGGGTGTCTTCCATTTATCAGACCAAAGCCGGTTGACAGGGGAGGACATCGGGCCTATTTCATTAATTGATGTCCAAAGAGCCAAGGAATATGAGTCATATGGAGATAAAACTAAAAAAATTCCGACGGTTTTTCGGTTCCCAGACCTCGGTGGGGATGTCGGGGATTCTGCAGAATCTCCAAAACCTCATAGTCATCGGGGTTTGTCTGCTGATGTTTTGGATCATGCTGGTGGAAATGTATCAAACCAGTCTGGAGACCATGCAGGTCCGGAACTTCCGGACCATAGCCGGTCACCTGATTTACCTTTTCGTGATGGTGGAACTTTTCCGGTTGATGATCTTTTATCTGGAAGAACAGCGCATCCTCCTGGGGTCGATCATTGAAGTGGCCATCATCAGCATGGTCCGGGAAGTGATTCTGGAAGGGGTGTTGACCATCAGTTGGGAGCGGGTGCTCTCCCTTTCGGCCTTTCTTCTTACCTTGGCTGCCCTTTTGGCCCTACACAGTCATCTGGAGAAAGGCCGGGCCCGTCTCCAGCAAATTACCATCGGGCCACATAAAGAGGAATGAGCCGATGGGTCAGCCGGCTTAGCGGGAGGTCCGGTCCTGTGAGGGGGCGGGTTTGGGAAGGGAGAACCAGAAGGTGGAGCCCTTCCCCGGTTCGGATTCCACCCAGATGCGGCCTCCGTGACGTTCCACGATTTTCCGGCAAATGGCCAAGCCGATACCGGTACCAGGGTATTGGCTACGGGGGTGCAGACGCTCAAACATGCGGAAAATCCGGTCATAGTGGCGGGGATCGATGCCGATGCCCTGGTCCTGAACAAAAAAAAGCCATTCTCCGGCGTCCTCTTTGGCCCCCAGATGTACCCGGGGGGGTTTGTCACCACAGAATTTCAGGGCATTGCCGATTAAGTTCTGGTACACCCTGGTTAATTGGGCGGCGTCCCCCATTACCAGGGGCAGGGGATCGCAGGAAATCTGCGCTTTTTTCTCCTGGATGAGGAGACTCATGTCTCTCAATACCTGGGCCACCACCTGGTTTAAGTCCACTTCGGTGAATTCCTTTCCGCGGGTGGTTACCCGAGAGTAATCCAACAGGTCCTGGATCTGCTGCTCCAGGCGTTGCAAGCTGTCCAGGGCGCAATCAATGAATTCCTGCCCTTTGGCATCGAGATTCTTTTTATAGCGGCGGGACAACAAGTTGAGAAAGCCGGCGGCCACATGAAGCGGTTCCCGAAGGTCGTGGCTGACAATATAGGCGAACTGTTCCAGGTCGGCGTTGGAGCGGGCCAGCTCTTTGGCCTTCTGGGCCAGCCTCTCTTCGGCCCGCTTTCGTTCCTCGATTTCTTTTTGAAGGCGCTGATTGGCCAGGGCCAGTTCCCGGGTACGCTCGGCCACGCGTCTTTCCAGATCCGCATAAGCCTTCTGGAGGGCCTCCCGGGCTTGCTTCTGTTCAGTAACATCCTCGATGGCCAGAAGGATCAGGTCCGGCTGGCGTCCTCGCTCCGGAATGAGACGGGCGTTCAGCAGCATGGTCTTCTTCCCGATGTGGGGGAAGTCGTGGTCCACCTCGAAATCTTCAAAGAAATTCTGGTGAAAAATGATATCCTCCAGCAATTTCCTGAGACGGGGGATGTCCCACTGGCGGTTGCCCAGATCGTAAATAAAACGTCCCTCGGTTTCCTCCGGAGTCACCCGGAAGGTGCGATAAAAAGCGGGGTTGGCAAAGACCACCCGTAAGTGGCGGTCTAGTACCACCAAGGGTTCCCGCACGGTTTCCACGATACTTTCCGCAAAGGCCAAGGCATCTCGCAACCAGGTTTCCCGGTCGCTGGCCAGACTTGGGCCTTCCGGCAGTTTTTCCAGGTCAGCCCGGACCTGCCGCCGGTCAGCCAGAAGCTGATCCGTGGATTTGATCGGCTTGGTCATAGGACCAGACAACAAGACTTTTTTGGGATAAGCCAAAAGGTCGCCTAGTACCTTTCCTCAAATTTTTAACCCTGATACGGGCTATTGGGGAGGGAGCTCGGCCAAGAGCAAATGCTCCCGCCAGAATTGACAAGTGCGATTGAAGTCTTAATTTTCAAACAGAAATTTCCTTTCTTTTTAGAATATAACGATGCTCCAACTGCTTTCAACCAGCCCCTTTGAGAAAATCTGTTCCAAGAAGACCGGCATTAACCGGAGAGTTCTGGAACAGGTGATCACCTTGGCGGTGGAGCTGGCCCGGGAGGGTCGGGAAGGCCGGAAAATCGGCACCCTGTTCACAGTGAGCGACGCCGAGGAGGTGTTGAAGCGTTCCAAGTGCCTGATCCTGGATCCGCTTTTGGGTCATCCACCCGAAGTCAAGCGGATAGACGACCCGGATATGCGGGAAACCGTCAAGGAGCTGGCCCAACTGGATGGAGCCTTTATTGTGGCGGATGACGGCGTGGTGGTGTCGGCCTGTCGTTACCTGAACGCCTCGTCCGACGGTATTCGCCTGCCACTGGGGCTGGGGGCCCGTCATATGGCGGCGGCGTCTATCTCCAAGGAGACCCGGGCCGTGGCGGTGGTGGTCTCAGAAAGCTCCATGGTGCGGGTTTTCGATCATGGGGAATTGGTCTCGGAAATTATCCCGGAGCTGTGGATGCTGAGCCGTTACAGTCTGCACCTGACCCAGCCTTACACCGAGCGGACCGAAGAGCACCTGATGGTGCTCAGCAAGGAGGATTAGAAAGGGCCCGGGATTATCCAGGAGTAGGTAAAAGCCGGTTAAAATTGCCTAAGAAAACGCAGGTCGTTTTCGTAGAACAGCCGGATGTCGTCAATCCCGTA